>MKWU01001051.1_pt1 | contig 50102 bp, 40 predicted proteins | sample 809101 | NCBI WGS metagenome assembly MKWU01 (sample SAMN05860141, study PRJNA318959) | sponge metagenome | host: Aplysina aerophoba | place: Slovenia: Piran, Adriatic Sea, Gulf of Piran | collected 2013-05-07 | reverse complement strand
ACTCGTACCGGGCGCGCTACGCCGACTTCTTCTACTGGCGGCTCAGCTCGGGCATCGAAGTCGACTTCGTGGTGAACCACATCGATTGCGCGGTGGAGGCAAAGGCGGTCAGCCGGGTGCGCGCCGAGCACGCCAAGGGGCTGCGCGAACTGAAGGCCGATCACCCGGAAACCGGCCGCCGCGTCGTGGTGTCCCTGGATCCTCACGACCGCACCACCGAAGACGGCATCGAACTCCTCCACCACACCACCTTCCTCCAGCAGCTCTGGCAAGGCGCGCTGTTCTGAGCGTTCTCAGCGAGTTTGCCGTCAGAGCGCAAGCAGGCGATCATTGATAAGATGGCTTCCGAGGCCTGCCGGAGATGACCGTGATCGTCCAAGAATCGGGCAAGGACTGTCGCTGCGCGTTCCAGGTTCCGTCCAGTCGGGATGGTGCTGCGGAGAAATGGGCGTGACGCGCGTGCCAGTGTCCCCCGAGATGCTTCGCTGGGCTTGTGAACGTGCCGGCTTCGACGTTGCGCACCTTGCGAAGCGTTTGCCTCAGTTCCCGGCCTGGGTTAGGCGCGAGAGACAACCGACGCTGAAGCAGCTGGAAAAGCTGGCCAAACTTACCCATACGCCGTTCGGCTACCTGTTCCTCCCCGAGCCCCCGGACGAACGCCTTCCGGTGCCTGACTATCGCACCGTGGCAGGCACTACTACAGGAGGCACACCAAGCCCTGATCTGCTCGACACGCTCTACGCGATGCAACGTCGACAAGAGTGGCTGCGGGAGGCTCTCGCCGAAAACGACGTGGCCCCGCTGACCTTCGTGGCAAGCGCTCGCCTTGCCGACGAACCGGAAGTTGTGGGTCGCGAGATGCGACGGACGCTCGGTCTTGATGAAGGATGGGCGGTGTCAGTGGCCACTTGGCAGGTCGCCGTAGGCGAGTTGCGTCGCGCGATCGAACAACTCGGCGTGATGGTTTTGATCAACGGGGTGGTGGGCAACAATACCTCTCGCCGGCTGAGCGTAGAGGAGTTCCGCGGCTTCGCGCTTACCGATTCTCATGCGCCGCTGATCTTCGTGAACGGTGCCGACGCGAAGTCGGCCCAGATGTTCACGCTTGCTCACGAGCTGGCCCACATATGGCTTGGTTCGGAAGGGGTCTCCGGCTTTGATAACCTTCTCCCCCGCGGCACGGAGGTGGAGGATTGGTGCAACCGAGCGGCGGCGGAGTTCCTCGCGCCAGCACAGGAGGTCAGAGCTCGGTGGGCGCAAGTCAGGCGCCAGCGAAGGCCCTTCGAGGCTCTCGCCCGGGCGTTCAAGGTGAGCCCCGTGGTCGCCGCCCGCCGTGCGCTCGACCTGCAGCTCGTTGAACGCAACACCTTCTTCGATTTCTACGAGCGTTACGTCAATCGCGAACGCAAGGAGAGTGGCGCGGAACCAGGTGGCGGCGGCGATTTCTACAACAATCAGAACACGCGTATTGGCGAGCTGTTTGCGACCCAGGTGCTGCGCGCTGCGATGGAGGGCCGTATCGGATTCAAGGAAGCCTACGATCTGACAGGGCTGCGCGGAGGCACCTTTCAGAAGTACGCCCGTCGATTGGGCGTGAATCTCCCATGACGGTGGATCCGACCTACGTCGTGGATTCGGACGTCTTCATCACGGCGAAAAACCTGTACTACTCATTCGACATCTGCCCCGGATTCTGGAAGAGCGTAGTTCATCACCACCTGGCGGGCCGAGTCTTCAGCGTCGACAGGGCTCGCAGTGAATTACTTGCGGGTCACCCCGCGGAGGAGGCGAAGTTCGCCACCGGTGCGGACGGCTGGCTCGTCGCCTACGCGCGGGTTCACCGCGCCATCGTCGTGACCAACGAGCAGAGTGCCCCGGAGTCCAGGAGGGAGATCAAGCTGCCCGATGTATGCGATCAGTTTGAGGTGAAGCACGAGAATACCTTCGCCATGCTGCGGGCGCTGAACGTCTCCTTCGATTGGGCGAGAGACGGCTGAGTGGTGCCGTCGGCGGTCCTGGGGACCACCTCCATCAAACGCCAGCAACTGCCGGCGGCCGCGTCGTCGTGTCCCTGGACCCCCACGACCGGTCCCTTGTCGCGGTGGCCGTGGTGCGGGCTGCACCCGTTGCGGCGTCTCAGCCTGCGAGTCCACGTATCCGAACCGACGCGCTGCTGAAATAGGTGGGAGGTCAGCGTGGTAAGCTACATCGTTCGCCGGGTGGTGTACATGGCCTTTGTGCTGGTGGCGATTTCGATGGTCGCGTTCGTGATCATCCAGCTTCCCCCCGGCGACTACGTGACCAACATGATCGACAACATGAGGCTGCGCGGCGAGCGGGTGACCGATGAGTTGGTCGAGTTGCTGGCAAGACGGTACGGCCTCGACATGCCGCTCCATCAGCAGTACCTCAGGTGGGCGTGGCGTATCCTGCAGGGCGACTTCGGCCGCAGCATGGAATACCAGCGTCCGGTCTCGCAGCTGATCGGCGACCGGCTCACCCTTACCGTGATCATCTCCATGACCACCCTGGTGTTTACCTACGTCATGGCGATACCGATCGGCATCTACTCGGCAACCCGGCAGTACTCGGTGGGCGACTACCTGTGGACCTTGTTCGGCTTCGTTGGGGTGGCCACGCCCAATTTCCTGCTCGCAATGCTCCTGATGCTGTTCTTCTCCAGCACCTTCGGGATGGATGTCGGCGGGCTGTTCTCGGTCGAGTACGAACTGTCGGCCTGGAGCATCGCCAAGGTATGGGACCTGATCAAGCACCTGCCCATCCCGATAGTGGTACTGGGCACCGCCGGCACCGCCGGCTTGATCCGCGTCCTGCGCGCCTCGCTGCTCGATGAGCTTGCCAAGAACTACGTGGTCACGGCACAAGCCAAGGGCCTGCCGGAATCGCGCCTGGTATTCAAGTATCCCGTGCGCATTGCGCTGAACCCGATCATCAGCCAAGTCTCCAATCTGCTTCCCGCAATTGTGTCGGGTTCGACCATCACCTCGATAGTTCTCAACCTGCCTACCGTCGGCCCCCTTCTGTTCGGTGCGCTGCAGGCGCAGGACATGCATCTGGCCGCTGCGCTGGTACTCATGGTGAGCACGCTGGGCGTGATCGGTACCCTGATTTCGGATATCCTTCTCGCCATCGTGGATCCACGGATCAGACTCGAAAAATGACTCGGAGCCAAGCTGAAGAGGCGCACTTCGTCGCATCGCAATGGCAGCTCATCTGGCGCAAGTTCCGCCGCCACCGGTTGGCCAGACTCGGGGCCGCGGTCATCGCGACATTCGTGGTTCTGGCGGTATTCGCGGAGTTCTGGTCGCCCTACGACATCTACGAGCGGCACACCGACCTGGTCCACCTTCCGCCGCAACGGGTGCGCCTGTTGCACGCCGGCAAACTTCACCGCCCGTTCGTCTACGGCGTCACCAGCGAACGCAGCACCACGACCTTCTTTCTCGAGTTTTCGGAAGACAGATCACAGCGCTACCCGGTACGGTTTTTTGTCCAGGGCGCGGACTACAAGGTGCTCGGCCTGTTTCCCAGCGACATCCACTTCTTCGGCGTGGACGAGCCCGGCGTGATCCACCTCCTGGGCACCGAGAGTATCGGCAGGGACGTGCTGTCACGGATTCTCTACGCCACGCGTGTGTCGCTGAGCGTCGGCCTGGTCGGCATCGCGATCAGTTTCATCCTGGGTTGTCTCCTCGGTGGAGTGTCCGGCTACTTCGGCGGAGCCCCCGACATGATCATCCAACGGATCATCGAATTCCTCCAGAATATCCCGCAGATCCCGCTGTGGATGGCGCTGAGCGCCGCGCTGCCGCCGGTATGGCCGATAATCCAGGTGTACTTCGGCATCACCATAATTCTGTCGATCTTCGGCTGGACGGGGCTGGCACGCGTGGTCCGCGGGAAGCTGCTTGCTACCAGAGAAGAAGACTACGTGCTCGCTGCCAAGATAGCCGGATCCGGGGAGTCTCGAATAATGGTTCGCCACCTGTTGCCGTCCTTCACCAGCTACCTGATCGTGAGCATCACTCTTGCCATACCGCAGATGATTTTGGGCGAGACCGCACTCAGCTTTCTGGGCATCGGGATGCGGCCACCGGCGGTGAGCTGGGGAGTGCTCCTGCAGCAGGCGCAGAACATCCGTTCGGTCACGCTGTACCCGTGGCTCATCATCCCGGCGCTGCTCGTGATACTCACCGTGCTCGCATTCAACTTTCTCGGCGACGGCCTGCGGGATGCGGCGGATCCCTACAAGTGAGTCGTGCACCGGTCGGCAATCCGCTGTTGCAGGGCCCGATTCCGTCGCCGCGCTTCTTGGACAACATCCGGGCCCTGCAGGCCGCCGACCGGTGACGAGAGGAGGGTAACGTAACCGTGCACGGCCCCTCCTCTCTCCGCCTTGGACCCGGCTATTTCTTCCAGTAGAGTTGATCCATCCAGGACTGCATCAGCAGATCGGCCACTCCGGTTCCCGGCCAGATGTCCTCGGTAACGACGTTGCCGAGATCGTTCTTGGCAACAATCACCGACGGAACCTCGCCGACGGCTCCGATGATTCCGAAGTCGTTCACCACGTAATTGAAGATCTCGATACCCGCTGCGATGAACTCATCCGAGCCGTGCTCCATGTTCAACCAGCGATCCTTGAGCACCCGCCACTCCTTCCAGTGCAATGGCGGCTCCTCCGCGGCGCGGCCACGGCTGCCGACGTACTCCCAACCGGCAACGGGCGGCAACAGTTGCCATCCCGCGGGCAGAATGGCGCCCTCGGGAAGCGTCGAGCGAACCGCGTTGGCGTGCGACTGAATCCACAGCTTCCAGGCGTCGAACTGCTGATCCCAGGTAAAGAAGTCCTCGAGCAGTTGGCGCTCGCCGGCCTGCGGGACAATCGGGTTGTTGTGAACCCAGCCCATTCCCTCGCCCTGCCAGCGCCGGTCACTGTACGAGCGCGGATCGCCGAGCCGGATTACGGTGCGAATGCCAACGTCCCGGTACTGCTCCACGTACAGCTCCAACTCCGCGGTCCAGCGGTCAGCGCCATAGTCGATAACGAAGTTGAACGGGCGGCCGTCGGGCAGCATCCGGAAGCCTTCCGCGTCGCGCTTGTCCAGTCCCACCTTGTCGAGCAGTTGATTGGCGAGGTCGGGATCGTATTGCGCCCAATCAGTGCGCCATCCGTCCTGATAGAACGAGACACTCTGCAGCGGCGCCACGACTCCTGGCACGCCCAAGCCCTGGTAGATCACGTTGTTGATTTCGTCCCGGTTGAGCGCCACCGACAGCGCATGGCGAAAGTCGAGGTCGGAGAACAGCTCGCGGATCACCGGATCCTTGTTGAACCGGCCGACCGTGAAATACTTCATCCATGCCGTTGAGTGGCTGCGGTAGAGGTCTACCCGGTAATCGCCGGCGTCGGCTCCGGCCACGTACAGCGGCAGGTTGTCGAGACTGGTGCGATAGTACGCGATCGATGCGTCGCCGCCGCTCACCTTCAGTTGATACACCTCGGGGGTGACGATCTGGATTATGACCCGGTCAATGTAGGGAAGCTGGTTGCCGTCGGGATCGACCCGCCAGAAGTATGGATTGCGTTCCATCACCTTGATCGTGTCGGTGATCTGAGTCAGCTCCCACGGCTCGACCTGGGGCTTCTCGGTGTTGCGCAGCGGGGCGTCGGAGATGCGATTCTCAAAGTAGTCGGTCCAACTGTCGAAGCCGTTTTCGGCGGCTGTCTTCTGAGCATCGGAATTGTAGTCGACGTGGAATTGCTTCATGTACTCGGACGGCGTGAAGACCATGCGGAATCCGCCGCGCCAGGCAGACAGGATCAACGGTATGTCACCCAGCCCGTCCGGGCTGTGCAGGCGGATCGTGAAGTCGTCTACCACCTCCACCGAGTCGACGCCGTAGTACGTTGAGCCGCCGCGCAGGTCGGGATGCCAGCGGTATTCCTCCAGCATGAAGCGGATGTCCTCCGACGTATAGGGCGTACCGTCAGACCATTTCAGTCCCTTGCGCAAAGAGATGGTCATGACGGTGCGGTCGTCGTTGATCGCGTAGCCCTGCGCCAGGTCACCCTCTACGCCGAACGGATTGTCGATCGGTCTGCGGAACAGGGAGGAACCGAACTGCCCCTGCAGGTCGTTCTCCCAGATGTTGTCGGTAACGGCAAATGCGCGCAGCTCGCCGCCGTATCTGCCGACGCTCTCGATCATGTGGTGCACCTTGGGCACTTCGGGCAGCCGGTCATCGACCGGCGGCAGTTCGCCGGCGGCAACCAGCTGGGCCAGCATGGGGGCTTCGTTGTACATGCCCGTGGCAGCCATCGTGCCGGTCGCCTGGTCCTCGGGCTCGGACGTTGCGCCGGCCCACGCGGTCGCCCCCGCCAGCAGGAGGGCCGCGAACGCGACCAGCAGCGAACAGACTCCAGTTCGTCTCATACCTTGACCTCCTATGCCTGCTCCATTCTCTGCGGAGCGGCATCCGCTCACGGTATCACGAATCCGTGTTGCGCGCCCGAATTGCGCCTGCCCCGCCGCGGCCCGCCGGTGGGTCAGTGGTGCTTGGGGATTTCGTGGGTGCGCATCTTTTCCTGGTCGAGGGTGACGCCGAGGCCGGGGCCGAGGGGGACGTTGAGGCAGCCGTCGTTCAGGGGTGGCGCCAGATCCGTGGCCTGTGGGCCGGTGAGCAGCAGGTCGTGCAGCATCAGTTCGGTGAACTCGACGCCGTCGCGCAGCGAGCGGGTGGAAGCGGCCAGGTGCAGCTTGGCGGCGACCTTGACGCCGAGGCCCCAGGCAGTGCCGATGACGCACTCCAGGCCGGCGGCTTCGGCGACCGCCGCGATCTTCTTGGACTGATACAGGCCGCCCGCCTTGGCGATCTTGATGTTGATCACGTCGGCCGCCTGCGCGCGGACGATCTGGGTCACGTCGTGCGGCGTGTAGGCGGCTTCGTCGGCCTCGATCAACACGTCCACCGCGGCCCGCACCTGCGCCATGCCGGCAAGGTCCCACTTGGGAACCGGTTGCTCCAGCAGTTCCAGGCCCAGGTCGCGGCGCTCGCACATGCGGCACAGGCGGATCGCCTCCTTCGGCGTGTAGCCCTGGTTGGCGTCCGCGCGCAGCATGATGTCCGGGCCCACCGCCGCGCGTATCGCCGCCAGCCGCTCCACGTCGTCTTCCGGTACGGCGCCCACCTTGGCCTTGAACCCGCGCACGCCCTGCTGCACCCACTCGGCGCACTGGCGCGCCATGCCGTCGGCGGTCCCGGGGGCCACCTCCATCACCGCAAGCACCTGCCGGCGCCCATTACCGCCGATCAGGTTGCACACCGGTATGTCGAGCGCCTTGCCGAGCAGGTCGTGCAGCGCCAGGTCGATCCCGGACTTCGCGCACGAGTTGCCGGGAAAGTCGATGTCGAACAGGAGTTGCTCGCGGTCGAACGGATCCCTGCCGAGCAGCTTCGGGCCGAGATACAGGTCAATGGCGCTCTGTACCTCCTCCACCGGCTCGCCGAAGAAGCCGATGTCCGTGCACGCCTCGCCCACGCCGGTGATGCCGTCGTCAGTGTCGATCTCGACGATCACGTACTGCAGCGACGGCTTCGGCCGATGCGGCGTAAGCCGCGTCTTGCCCCACTCCCGCTTCGTGCCCGCCCGCTCGGTCGAGTAGGGGACAGGCGCCAGCGGCAACGACACCGCCCTGCTGCGAACCGCGGTTATCAACATCAAGTTCTCCTCGGACTTCGGCTATGTCCAATAATGGACGAGGGCGTTAAGGGGAGCGCCTTTGGAGATTCGGAAGCATAGGCGATGCGTCGAGTTCCTGGACGGCCTCTGTCGCGAGCTCCACGGAGACGTGCCGTTTCAGCTCGTGTATGCGCCTTGCTCGGAATTCTATCGATTCTTCCTCATTTCGGACGGTAACGTAAAGCGCAGTTGACAGCCTCTCCAGATCCGCAACTCCCCGCCTGCCAACAAACTGAACTACGCGTGTGATTTCCTCCAAGTGACGACAAATAGCCTCTTGGTGGCGTTCAACATGCTTGGTCATAATCGTGGTGGCTCTCAGTCGCGGCCCGTAGGGTGGAGTTGACGGCTCCTGCTTCAACATGCGGCGTCCCAACAGCCTTGCTGTAGCCAACCTAAGGTCGAACGAATAAGGACCATGCTTGTAGAGTACGAACGAATAGCCCATCGGTACCCGACAAGCGGCCTGCAGGAAGTACACGGCCTTCTGTACGTGGGTCTCGCCACACCAGTTGTCCGCTTCCCTCAACTGCGAAACCAAGACTCCGAGAATTGCTGCACTTCGACTGGGATCTAACGCCTTCGCATGCTTCATAATGAACTCCCTTCAAGTATCCTACGTGTGTTGACTCTAAGATATTTACGTGCGTGACTAACCATCTCTGGGGCCACGTAAACGGAATCGACACTCAGCGGCATATTTTGTTGCAGAACATCTGACGCTGACGAAGCTGAAACCACTACTTCGTCGTCTAGTTCAACCGGAAAGTCGGGTAATCCACCAGCATCATAATTGACATCATGTTTCACGTAGTCCTTCCCACACACGTCAACTAACGATCGGAAGACAGTCTCGCCAGGATCTGGTGAGATATCGTAGTGATCGGGACGGGGACTGTATACTTGCCGATAGTGCTTTCTGGTCATGAATCGCCGCGCAGAGCTGTGTGCGGGATGCTCATCATCTACAGATGCCTTCTGCATCTCCGCTATAATCGCAGGATCGGACATAGACAAGTGTTTGTCGGTATCCGTAAGGAAACTGCCGTCCGGCAGCCACAGTTTCAAGAAGTCCAACAGGTGTAGATCGTAGATTCGCCTAACGTGATGAAAGTACACTTGCTTGAACATGAAATATCGTGCCAGCAAGAGCGACTCCGCCGTCTGAAGGCCACCTGATTCGACTCCTAGAGTGAGTCCCTCGGACTGCGATGGATCAGCGTCATCACGGGGAGGAGACGGAGGATCTGGGAGTATCCGGATTGTATCGATCAAACGATGCTGGTCAAATCGGCCGTAGGCGACACCGGTATGGTGGGAATCGCGAAGCAAGTAGTCCATTCGATCGGCGCCGAATACCGGCCCCGAGATGATTTCGGCTACGACTGTTTCCCATTCAGTCAATCTCTCCACCTCGGACGGTGGCAAGACGGAGGGGCTCACGGCGATCTTCGCAACGTCCATAGGGGCTATCGGAGGTCGCATGTCTCGGATCGGGTCGGTAAGCGGGCCGTCAACGATCAAAGTCATCGTCATCCGTTCGTGGTCCCAACCGTCGGGCAGCAGGTCAGACTCTGCGGCGTGGGAGAATGGTAGGTGACCGGCGTCGTGGCACAGGGCAGCGATGCGGAGGACGTTGCGCCAATACTGGATTGTCTCGCGGTCCACGCCGAGACGTTCCCGGACGTTCCGTAGCTTGTCTTCGCGTACGACGACATCGAATATCCGAGTCGCGATGTCAGACACGCCCAAGGAGTGCTCGAAGCGAGAATGGGTGGCGCCGGGGTAGACCATGAAGGTGGTTGCTAGCTGGTGAATGTGTCGGAGCCTCTGAATCGGTGGGGAGTCGATAAATTGCCGCTCGCGATTAGTCAATCTGACGAATCCGTGAATGGGATCGCGGATCTCATGATGTTCTTTCGCCATATCGGTATAGGGAACGAGGAATCCTGCGGCCGGGATGATACAAATGATACACCAACCCAAGCAAGTGGTCAGACGTCGAACGCCGTTCAGCCGCGGTGGTGTCAGGCCAGCAGGTGGTGTGGCGCCACTTCTCGCAGCGGCGGCTCCTCGGCTGCGCAGCGTTGGTCGGCCAGGGGGCAGCGGGTGCGGAACCGGCAGCCGCTCGGGGGTTCAGCGGGCTCGGCACGTCTCTGGACAACACGGTCCGCTGCTTGCGCACCTTCGGATCGGGTACCGGTACCGCCGACAGCAAAGCCTCGCTGTACGGATGCAGGATACTCGCCAGGAACCGGTGTCCTGAGAGATCATCTGGACCATGGTCCGGAATCGCCGCAACTCGGCACCGCTGATGCCGGCAGTGTCCTTGCCGTCGATCAGCACTCTGCCGGCATCGGGCTGCTCCAGGTGCACGACCATCCGCGCGGTCGTGGTCTTGCCACAACCCGACTCCCCAACCTGGACCGGTACTTGACGTGTTCGTGGGCCGGATGATCGAGTGGAGTGCGCGCGGCTCGGCCGGATGGCGGCGAAGGGCGGTGCAAGGGGAGGGGTGTGGATGACCGATCAAGAGCGATACCTGTTCGACCTGCAGGGCTACCTGGTGGTGCCGGATGCGCTGTCCGCCGGCGCAGTCGCGAGCCTGAATGCCGCGCTCGATGAACGGATCGCGCGCGGCATGGCGCCGGATGAGCCCACTCACCGGTTTCTGGACCCGCTGTCCTGGGGGCAGCCGTTCGTAGACCTGCTCGACACCCCGGCGGTGGAACCGCACCTGACCGAGATTCTCGGCGACGGGTTTCGTGTCGACCATGTCTACCTCGACGTGATTCGCAGCGGCCTGAGCCCGATCGGCGCCACCTTGCATGGCGGCGGCACGCCGTTCGACCGGGTGAACTTCTACGACTTCCGCAACGGCCGCATGTACAGCGGGCTGTTCGTGGTGGCCTACAACCTCGCGGACGTGGGCGCGGAGGACGGCGGCTTCGCCTGCGTACCCGGCAGTCACAAGAGCAACTACCCGTTCCCGCCCGAGTGGCGCGACCTGACCGACCGGCGCCCGTTCGTGGAGCGGATCACCGGCCCGGCCGGCACCGCGGTCCTGTTCACCGAGGCGCTCACCCACGGTCCGCTGCCGTGGTCCGGCACCCACGAGCGCCGCACCCTGTTCTACAAGTACCACCACCGCGGCGGTGCCTGGAGCCACGACTACCCGCTCGCCGACGGCCTCACCGTGACCGAGCGCCAGCGCCGCATCCTGCAACCGCCGAGCAAACACTACCGCGACGCCCCGCGTACGACCCGCCCGTAGGCACGCCACGCGGGTGACGCCGCGCCGGCCGGACCGCGGTAGTCGCCGGTCGAGACGTGCGGGTCGCGCATCGGCCCGCTGAGGGATCCTGCGTGGAAGCGCATCTCGTACCGGGTCGGCAGCCTGATCCAGTTATCCGCCGGTCTGGGCGATTCGCCGAGCCATCCACTCGACGTAGGCGGTCCGTGTCATCTTCCGGCGTCGCGCTTCGCCGTCAATGAACGCTGCAACGCCCTCGTCGAGCGTGAGATTCGCACGTACGCTACGGCCCGACAGCCGGATCAAGGGGACGGAAACGAGGGTAATTCCGTTGGGCGTTTCGATCTCTTCGATGCTGGTCGGTGGCGTGATCGGCTCCCCGTCTCTCTCGGCCTCGATCACGTAGTCGCGCAGTGCTTCCTCGGCATGCAGCAACGCCTCGTCCACCGTTGTACCCATGGCGACGATACCGGGAAGATCCGGAAAGGAGACGCCGTAGGAGCCTTGCTCACCGTCGATCCAGGCTGGATATCTGGTCATACGCGCATCCTCCTCAAGCCGTCTCTACGACCAGCCGGTTTTCTTGGCGATCGACCGCGCGACCCCGACCGAGAGTTGTTTGTGGCGGGGCAACGTGATGATGCCGATGATCGTCGGGTGCCGATAGATGTCGTGGTTGGCTCCGCGGCGATCCAGGTACCACCCGTCCCGCAGCAGTCGCCGCCTGAGGTCGCCGGTCCTGGTTTTCGACTATCGCCGCGTGTATATATTTAGCACGGAGGCCGTAGCCGGCCAACCCTGCGGCGCACTCGAATGGCACTCGGCTCGACCAGAACTGCTTGCCCGTTGGCGATTCCGTCCCGCCTCGTCGTCGCGTCGCTACCCGTCGGTTCCGGGGCGGGTGCGGGCGGTGCCGGCGAGGCGGGGGTCGAGGAGGTCGCGCAGGGCGTCGCCGAGCATGTTGATGCCGTAGATCACCACGGTGAGGCAGACGCCCGGCCACATCGCCAGCGCCGGCTTGCGCTCCAGGTATCGGCGGCCCTCGCCGCTGAGCATGCCGCCCCAGCTCGGCACGTCCAGGGGCAGGCCGAAGCCGAGGAAGCTGAGGCTCGCCTCGGCCAGGATCGCCCAGCCCAGGCTGACGCTGTAGATCACGATCAGCGGGCCCAGGATGTTGGGCAGGATGTGGCGCAAGATGATGCCCAGGTGAGACTGGCCGACCGCCCGCGCGGCCTCGAAGTAGTCGTTCTCCTTGATGCCGATCACCGCGCCGCGCACCACGCGGGTCCAGCGGATGCCGGTGAAGATGCCGATGACCAGGATGATCTGCAGCTGCCCGCGCCCGACCATGCTCATCACCGTCAGCAGCACCAGCAGCTCGGGAAACGACATCCAGGCGTCCACGAATCGTTGCGTGATCACGTCGAAGCGGCCGCCGAAGTAACCGGACGGCACCCCGACCAGCGCCGCCACCGCCACGGTGACGGTGGTCGCCGCCAGACCGACCAGCATCGAGATGCGCGCCCCGTAGATCAGGCGGCTGAGAATGTCCCGGCCCACCTGGTCGGCGCCGAGCAGGTACTGCGCCGACGGGGCGGCGAACCGGTCGGGCAGGCTCTTCTCGTCCATGCCGTAGGGGGCGAGCAGGTCGGCGAAGAGGCCGCACACCAACAGTATGAGCATGATGACCGCGCCCACCACGCCCAACCGCTTCTCGCGGATGAACCGGCGTACGAAGCCGCGCACTGCGCCGCGTTCCAGCGTTTTCCGGCGCACGTGCACGGTCACCGGTAGCGGACGCGCGGGTCGAGAAACGCGTACGACAGGTCGACCAACAGGTTGGCGGCGACCACCGCCACCGCGAACACCAGGTTCACGCCCGAGACCAGCGCGTAGTCGCGCACCTTCAGCGCATCCACCATCAGCCGCCCGGTGCCCGGCAGGGCGAAGATCGATTCGATAATCACCGCGCCGCCGATCAGCACGGTCAGGTCCGACCCAACGATCGTCACCACCGGGATCAGCGCGTTCTTGAGCGCGTGGCCGACCACCACCAGCCGCTCCCGCAGCCCCTTCGCGTACGCGGTGCGGATGAAGTCCTGGCGCAACACCTCCAGCACCATGGTGCGCGTCATCCGCATCGTGGTGCCGGCCATCACCATGCCGAGGATGAACGCCGGCAGAATGAACATGCGCAGGTTGCCGATAGGGTCGCGTACCAGCGGCACCAGCTCCAGCGGAGGCGACCACCCCCACCAGAGCGACGCGTACAGGATCACCAGCGTCGCCACCCAGAAGCTCGGCGCGGCCACGAACAGGATCGCCAGGCTGCGGCCGGCGAAGTCGCCCGCCGTGTCCTGCCGCAGCGCCGAGTAGATGCCCACCGGCAGACCGATCGCCACCGACACCGCCATGGCGAGCAGGCCCAACTCGATGGTCACCGGCAGCCGGCCCAGGATGAGCGGCACCACCGGCTGCCCGGAGTTCATGGAAATGCCGAGGCTGCCGCGCAGCAGCAGGTCGCCCCACCAGCGCACATACTGCACGTGCAGCGGGGCGTCCAGCCCGAACGCGCGCTCCAGGGCCGCGCGGTCCACGGTGCCGCCGAGCACCGCCAGCCGCGCCATCACCGTATCGACCATGTCGCCCGGCACCAGCCGCAACAGCACGAACACGATGGTCGCCACCAGGAACAGGGTGGGGATGGTGAGCAGCAGGCGGCGGATCACATAGCGCAACATTCAAGCGGCCACGTGCCCGGAGTCTGCCCCGCAGACAGGCTCCAGGCCCGGATCTCCTGCTCGTCAGGCGGGTCCTAATGGCCCATCTGCGTCTTCATCTCCTGGTCGATCCACAGGTAGGGCAGCAGGTATACGCCACCTTCCATGGCGGCGCCGAGCTGGCCAGTGTAACCCTTCAGCCACGGCTGGTGCATCATGCCGATTGGACTGAGCGGCCACGCCACCGACCACATCTCGCTGATGTAGTGCAGGTCCACCGCGCGCACCAGATCGGCCATCGTCTCGTTGTCGGTCACTCCCGCGATCTGGTCCATGAGCGCGTTGAAGGTCGCGTCGGCGATGCCGTGGTAGAGGCCGGGCTCGCCGTAGAATCGGTAGCGCATCGAGGCGTACGCATCGTACGGGGCGTGCCGGCAGCAGCCCGCCGTGATGCCGCCGTGCGATCCCGCGCTCAGCCGGTCCTGCATGGTGGTGCCGTCGGGCAGCTCGTTCACCTCGACGTCCACGCCGATTGCGTCGAAGTAGGTGGTGACCGCCTGCGCCAGGTCGACATCGTGACCCCAGGCGGTGGTCACGTCCCAGCCGGCCTTGAACCGCTTTCCGTCCGCGCCGCGCCGGTAGCCCGCCTCGTCGAGCAGCCGCTCTGCCTCCCCGGGGTCGTACTCGTACTGCCACTTGATGTCGTCAGGCCACTCGGCGAACGGGACGTTCATGCCGTTGGTGAGCGTGGATACGTAGCCGTACGGCGTGGGATCGCCCTGGCCGTCGTAGTACAGGTCGTTGAGCTCCGCGGCGTTGATCGCCTTCTGCATGGCGATGCGCACGTTCTTGTTGTCGAACGGCGCCCGGTCCATGCGGAACGTGAAGGTGGTGGACTGCTCGCCGGGAATGGAGACCTCCACCAGCTCGGGGTTGGTCTGCGCGAGCGTCCGGCGCTGCTCGAAGGTGAGCGAGCTCCAGTACAGGCCCGGCAGGGCCAGCCGGCCGCTGCGGAACGCCGCGACGCGCGCCTCGGGTTCGGGAATAACGAAGTACTTGACCTCGTCGGCGTACGGGAGCTGGTTGTCGGGATGCAGCGGGTCGGAGTTCCAGTAGTTGGGGTTACGCGTGTAGGTGACCGACGATCCGGGCACGAAGTCGGTGAGCATGAACGGCCCGGTGCCGACCACGTTGCGCCAGTCGCTCATGTCGCCGTGCGCGCGGATCACTTCCGGGGCCACCATGAAGTTGGGACACCGGTTGGCGCACAGGATCTGGTCGAGGGTGTCGAGCGCCGGCGTGTGCGTCTTGATTACGAAGGTCCATCGGTCGGGCGCCTCGACCGACTCGTAGGGGATCTGGCCCGTCTTCCACCACGCCGGGCCGCCGCCCTTCTCGCTGAACTCTTCCAGGCCCCAGTTGCGCTGAAAGGTAAACAGCACGTCGTAGGCATCGAACTCGCGTCCAGCCACCTCGCCCTTGTCCTGCCAGTGGATGCCGCGGCGGATGTGGAAGGTGTAGGTCTTGAGATCGGGCGACACCTCCCAGCTCTCGGCCAGCTCGCCGGCGGTCTCCGGCAGGCTGATATAGCGCGACGGTTCGCCGCCGGCGCCGGCTCTGAACGCCCAGTTCAGGTCGCCAAGCCGCTCGAACACCGGTTCCTGCCCGTTGAGCACCTCCGGCACGCTGTAGCCGAACCAGGGGTCAAAGTTGGTCGGCGACTCGGTTATGGCGACCGCAATGGTGCCGCCGTACTGCGGCTTCTCGACCATCTCGCCGAACACGTTGGCCACCATCTCCCGTTCGGCGGTGGCCGGGCCCTCTTCGCTGGCCGGCGCGCCCCACAGGACGGTAGCGGCCAAGGCGAGCACCAGTGCACTTCCGGCAACCCGCGCCGGCGACTGCATCGAATCACGTAGAACAGACATGCGTCCTTCCCTTCGTTGATCATGGTCACACTCCGGTGACCACCGGGCCCGGCATGCCGTTCGCCGAGCAGCGAGACTCCCTATTGTGCCCCGCTCGTTCCATGCGTCAAGTTCGCCGCCCCTTGAGTTCGCCCCCGTGATGCTTGCCATGGTCAACCCTCCACGTCCCTCGGTACCTCTTGCCAGCCTACCGTACTGATTGCAATGCCATCAGCGCCAACGGTGATCGGCGCTACGCGGACGACAGGCATGCTGATATGATTCGGGTTGGAGGGTGCAGGTGAGCGAACAATGGCCGCCGCTGGCGGAGGTGCGCAAGGAACTGCGGGTGGAATGGTACCGGTGCCCGGTGGCGCCGGCCAGGTTGCGGGAACTGATGCGGCGCAGCGACGCGAAGGGCTGGTTCCAGGCCGGCGGGCACCTGGCGCTGTTCGGATGCACGGCGGCACTGGTAATCCTGTGCTGGGCGCACCAGCTCTGGTTGCTGTTCGCGCTGGCGCTGTTTGCGCACGGCACCATCGGCACCTTCTTCCGCGGACTGGCGACCCACGAGTTGAACCACAAGACGGTGTTCCGTACCAAGTGGCTGAACAAGCTGTTCTTGTACGTGTACGCGCTGCCGAGCTGGGACAACCCGTTCCACTACGCCGTGAGCCACACGTATCACCATCGCTACACCCTGCACCCGGAGGGCGACCGCGAAGCGGTGCTGCCGGCCAACGTGTCGCTGCGCTTCCTGCTGATGCTGCAACTGTTCACCTTCAACGTGTGGCGCTCGCGCCGCAATCTCGGCCACGGCGGCCTGGTGCCGACTGTCCTCGACACCGTGGAGGCGGCGTTCGGCGTGGTGGGCGGCGAGTGGTGGACCGCCATGTACGCCGACCAGCCGCGGGAGAAGCGCAAGGCGATCTGGTGGGCGCGCGCGATCCTGGCGTTTCATGGCACCATCCTGGTGGTGGCGGTCGCGACCGGGCTGTGGGTGCTGCCGATCGTGCTGTCGCTGTTTCCATTCATCGCCAACTGGTGGGCGCACTTCGTCGGCCTGCCAATGCATGCGGGCCTGCGCGACAACGTGACCGACTTCCGCAAGTGCGTGCGCTCGATCACCCTGGACCCGTTCTCGGAGTTCATCTACTGGCACATGAACTGGCACACCGAGCACCACATGTACGCCGGCGTGCCCTGCTACAACCTGTCCAAGCTGTACCGCGAGATCGCCGACGACATGCCCAGGCCGCGCACCCTGGCCGAGGCATGGCGCGAGATGCGCGCCGTCTGGAAGCGCCAGAAGACCGACCCCGGCTACCAGTTCGACACGCCCCTGCCCCCCACCGCCAACCCCGGCATCGCACCACCCGCCGCGCGCAAGGCTCAGCCTGACGGCCTATCTCAGTCCATCGGCGAACTCGCCCCCGCCGGCCTGTAGTTGGCGTGTCTCCGGGTACTCATCGCGCGTCCGGCGCGGGCGGGGGTTGCTACGTTTGGGGCCATGCGCACCATCACCCAACGGGAACTCCGCAATGAATCCGCCGCCGTGTTGCGCGACGTGCAGGCCGGTCAGAGCACGATCATCACCAGGAACGGCACGCCGGTGGCCGAGCTGAGACCGGTGTCCGTGCGCAGGTTCGTACCCCGCGCCGTCATCGTGGAGAATGGGCACCGCGCACCGCGGATCGATGCCGCACGCTTCCGCGCCGACCTGGACGCGCTGGTCGAAGCCGACGTGGATACCGACGATGATGTCTGAGCATTACGCTTGCTACGCTCCAGAAGGTTGCCCACGCACTCGGAAAGGCGGTCCACATCGAGCTCTCATGATCCGCGGGTGCCGGTGACGACCGCCGTCATCAACTAACCGAAGGCCGCGATGATCTCCTCGTCCACGCGCTGCAGGTCTTCGACATTGTCCTGGGTGGCGCAGCACATCTCCACCACGCCGGCATCCGCGAACTGTCCGACAAGGTCAATGTGGAAGTCGCGCGATCCGACCGTCCTGTTTGGATTCTGCTGCAGGATGCGTTTCCGCTCCGCCTCGTTTGCGGCAAGCCGCAACGGGTAGTGAACCGTCAGGGTGATCTCCGCGGGGTCGCGACCGATGGCTTCGCAATGCCGTTCGAGCACGCTGCGTTTGTGCTTGAACACCTCGACGTCCATCCCAGCCCAACCGTTGTAGTTGTATATGTCGCCGTAGCGCGCCGCGGTGCGCAGGGTGCGGCGCTCGCCGTTGCCGCCGATCATGATCGGGATGTGCGGCTTCTGATAACTGCCCGGGGACAGCGGTGCCCGCTCCAGCCGATAGTATTGGCCCTGGAAGTCGACCGGTTCTTCCGCGGTAAACAGCTTGCGAATCAGGGAGCAGGCTTCCTCCAGCCGGTCCTGGCGCTCCTTCATGGCAGGGAACACCCAACCGTACGCCTGGTGTTCGCGCTCGTACCAGCCGGCGCCGATGCCGAGGATAAGGCGGCCTCGGGAGGCCTGGTCGATCTCGGCGGCCATGTTGGCCACCAGGGCCGGGTTGCGGTAGGGGTTGCCCGCCACCAGGGTGCCGAGCTTCAGCCTCTTCGTTATGCCCGCGGTTACCGCCATGGGAATGAACGCCTCCCACGCCGGGTTGCGCTCATCCTGCTCGGCGGAAATGCCCGCCACCGGCACCGGCGGCAAAAAGTGGTCAGGGAACCAGATGCTGTTCCACCGGCCCGCTTCCATCGCCCGGATCTGGGCTTCCATCTCGTCCCACCCGGCACGGTAGACCTTGAGTTGCGATCCAAATTTCATCTGTCCTTGAACCTACACCTAGAGGAATGAGACCGGGTAGTGTCGCGCCGCGGTTTTCCGCCCGGTCCACGATAGTAGGCGGTGCGCGAGGTTGACAGGTGGTGGTGGCAGGCTACCATGCGGGCAGTACACTCCCGAGGAGGTAGGTATGAAAGCGATTACCGGCGTAATGGTCTCGCTGGTGCTGCTCGGTTCGGCCGCGATGGTCTGGGCCGGCGGCGAGGACGAGGGCTCGTCCGAGTCAAGCTCGGCTGGGGCGATGGTCAGTTCCGGCAGCTACAACGAAGCGCCCGCTCTGGCGCAACTGGTGGCGTCAGGAGATCTGCCGCCCGTTGAGGAACGGCTGCCGCCGGAGCCGCTGGTGGTGAAGGTGAAGGATGAGATCGGCCAGTACGGCGGAGCGATCACGGCCATCAAGCACAGCACCGGCAACTGGTACATGATCGCGCACGTCAACATCGAACCGTTGATGGAGCTCGATCCGGAGGACTCCCTGAACGTGGTGCCCAACGTGGCGCGCGCCTGGGACTGGAACGCCGACAAGTCGCAGCTCACCGTGCACCTGCGCGAGGGCATAAAGTGGTCGGACGGCGAGCCGTTCACCGCCGAGGACCTGCGCTTCCACTACGAGGACGTGCAGTTCAACGAGCAACTGACGCCGCTCACCCCCGGCGCCTGGATGTCGCACGGCTCCCGTATGACGTTCACGCAGATCGACGACAGCACCGTGCAGTTCGGATTCGCCGGGCCGTCGCCCGCGCAGCTGTTCATGTTCACCGCCGCCAACGGTTACATGAACCACTACTTCCCGGCGCACTACTTCAAGGAGCTGCACATCGACTACAACGAGGACGCGGACAAGAAGGCCAAGGAAGAAGGGCTCGAGGAGTGGTGGCAGCTGTTCAACCAGACGCGCGAGAAGACGCGGCCCTACATCCACTATCCCGGCCCGCCCTACCTGTTCGCCTGGGTGCCCACCTCGGTGACCATGGACCGTACCGTCTGGGACCGCAATCCGTACTACTGGAAGGTGGACGAGGCCGGCAACCAGCTGCCCTACCTGGACAACATCTACGGTGTGCTGGTGGTGGAGTCGGAGCTGGTCAAGGCGCGCGGCATCGCCGGCGAGTTCGACTTCCTGGTCGAGGGCTTCGGCATGGACGAGGCGCCGCTGTTGGAACAGAACGCGGAGCGCTACAACTACAACGTGATCATCGGCCCCAACACCTGGGCCGGCGCCGGCTCCTACTACCTGAACCTGAACCACAAGGATCCGGTCAGGCGCGAGCTGTACCGCGACGCGCGCTTCCGGCAGGCCCTGTCGCACGCCATCGACCGCGACGAGATCAACGACATCGTGTTCCAGGGGCTGGCCACGCCGCTGCTCGGCTTCGCCTTGGGCGACGAGCCGTTCTACGATGAAGAGGTGCAGGCCGCCGAGCAGGAGGCAATCCGCTACGACGTGGACGAGGCCAACCGGCTGCTCGACGAGGTCGGCCTGACCGAGCGCGACGGCGACGGCTACCGGCTCACCTCCGACGGCGAGCGCCTCACCCTGGAGGTGATCACCGGCACCGGCCTGGCCGACCTGGTCACCATCTCCGAGCTGGTGACCAACTACTGGCGCGAGGTGGGGGTGGAGCTGAAGTTCAGCATTATCGAGCGCAGCCTGTTCTCGCTGCGCACCAACAACGCCGACTTCGACCTGACCACCTGGATCATGGAGCCGAGCCAGTTGAAGTACCGCACCGACAGCCCGGCGAGCGGCTGGTTCCTGACCGTCGGGCACTGGGCGCCGCTGTGGCGCAACTGGTACCAGTCCAACGGCGAGTCGGGCGAAGAACCGGTCGGCGTCGCCAAGGAGATGCTCGACCTCGGCCACGCGATGCGCAACGAGCTCGACGACGACAAGTGGCAGGAGATGGGCAAGGAGTTCATGATGATGTTCGCCGAGAACGTGTTCGCCATCGGCACCGTCGGCCTGCCGCCGCGCCCGATGATCTTCCGCAACAACATCATGAACCTGTACGACGAGCTGGCGTGGACCAACGCCACCGCCGGCAACTTCCGCGGGCGCGTCTACCAGTGGTGGATCAAGGAGTAGAGGAGTAGCCTGAGTCCGAAACTTGGCGGCGGGCGCCGGCCGCAACAGCCGGCGCCCGCCGTTTTTCCAAAGCACAGCTATGGTTAACTACGTCATTCGGCGGGTGCTGTACATGGCTCTGGTCCTGGTGCTGGTGTCGATGATCGCCTTTCTGATCATCCAGCTCCCGCCGGGCGACTACCTGACCGTGTACCGCGCCAACCAGCAGGCTCTCGGGCGCGACGTCGACGAGGCGGAGCTGGCGGCGATGGGCAAGCTGTACGGCCTGGACAAGCCGGTGTACGTGCAGTACGCGGTGTGGGTCTGGCGCATTTCGCGCGGCAACCTGGGCTGGTCGTTCAACCTCAAGGAGAAGGTGGGCACGCTGATCGCCGACCGGCTTCCGTTCACGGTCCTGCTGTCGCTGTCGTCGCTGGTGTTCGCCTACGTGATCGCCATCCCGATCGGCATCTACTCCGCCACCCACCAGTACTCGATTGCCGACTTTTCCTTCACCTTCATGGGGTTCGTGGGCCTGGCCACGCCCAACTTCCTGCTCGCACTGATCTTCATGCTGCTGTTCAACCGCTGGTTCGGCTGGAGCATCGGCGGGCTGTTTTCGCCGGAGTTCGTCGATGCGCCGTGGAGCTGGGCGCGGGTGCTCGACCTGATCAAGCACATGCCGATTCCGGTGCTGGTGATCGGCACCGCCGGTACCGGCTACCTGGTGCGGGTGATGCGCGGCTCGCTGCTCGACGAGCTGGCGCGGCAGTACGTGATCACGGCGCGCGCCAAGGGGGTGGAGGAGCACACCCTGCTGTACAAGTACCCGGTGCGGCTGTCGATCAACCCGATCGTTAGCACGGTGGGCTGGGCGCTGGCCGGCATCGTTTCCGGCGAGACCATCACCGCCATCGTGCTGGGGCTGGAGACCACTGGGCCGCTGCTGTTCCGGGCGCTGCTGGCGCAGGACATGTATCTGGCCGGCAGCATCACCATGCTGCTCACCTTCATGGTGGTAATCGGCACATTCATCTCCGACATGCTGCTGGTGCTGATCGATCCGCGCATCCGCTACGAGGCGATGGCGGGCTGAATGAGCGAAATCGCCGCACCCGGCGCGGGTCAGGCGCCGCGCCCCGCCGGGCCTGCCGGACCGGTACCGCATGCTGTGGAGGACGACCGCTACTTCGTCGCCTCGCAGTGGCAGCTCATGTGGCGCAAGTTCACCCGCCACAAGCTGGCCATCGCCGGCGGGGCGGTGCTGGCGGTGTTCTACGTGTTCGCCATGTTCAGCGAGTTCTTCGCCACCCACGACATCCTCAAGCACAGTTCGGAGTTCGTGTTCATGCGCCCGCAGAAGATCCGTTTCGGCGACGAGAACGGCTGGGGGCTGCGCCCGTTCGTGTACGACGTGCAGAAGGTGGTGGACCGCAAGGCGTTCCGCCGCGTGTACGTGGAAGACCCGGAGACGCGCAACTACATCCGCTTCTTCGTGCACGGCGACCCGTACAAGCTGTGGGGCATCTGGGAGGCGGACCTGCGCCTGGCCGGGGTCGAGGAGGGTGCGTTCTACCTGTTCGGCACCGACAAGCTCGGCCGCGACCTGTACTCGCGCATCGTCTACGCCTCCCGCATCTCGCTGTCGATCGGCTTGGTGGGCGTGTTCCTGAGCTTCGTGCTCGGCTGCACCATGGGCGGCATCTCCGGCTACTACGGTGGCAAACCGGACATGATCATTCAGCGCGGCATCGAGATCCTGATCTCGCTGCCCACCATCCCGCTGTGGATGGCGCTGAGCGCCGCCCTGCCGACTCACTGGGGCACCCTGAAGACCTACTTCGCGATTACCATCATCCTGTCGATGTTCGGCTGGGCCGGGCTGGCGCGGGTGGTGCGCGGCAAGCTGCTGGAGCTGCGCCAGCAGGACTTCGTGACCGCGGCGCGGGTGGCCGGCCGCGGCGAGGGCAAGATCGTCGCCCTGCACCTGCTGCCGAGTTTCATGAGCTACCTGATCGTGAGCCTGACCCTGGCGGTGCCCTACATGATCCTGGGCGAGACCGCGCTCAGCTTCCTGGGCCTGGGGCTGCGCCCGCCGGTGGTGAGCTGGGGCACGCTGCTGAAGGACGCCCAGAATGTGCATGCGGTGCTGCTGCACCCGTGGCTGCTGATCCCCGGCATCTTCGTGGTGGTCGCCGTGCTGGCGTTCAACTTCCTCGGCGACGGCCTCCGCGACGCCGCCGACCCCTACAAGTAACCGCCGGCCGCGCGCACGGGCGCACCGGCGGCGCACGGACGGTGCGGGACGGCGCGGGCGGCGCGGGCGGCGCGGGCGCGGTGCGTTGCCGGGCCCGGTCGCGGGCAGTAGAATGTAACGGTTGAGCATCCCTCTGGCCAATCACAACGGACACCGCGAACCAGCGACTCCCGAAGAAATCTGGAACATCCTGCGCGAGGTCGCGAAAAGCCAGAAAGAGACCGACCGGCGCATGCAGGAGACCGACGTGCGCCTGCGCAAGCTCGACGAGTTGTTCAACGGACAGTGGGGGAAGCTGATGGAGTCCCTCGTCGAGGGCGACCTCGTCAAGCTGCTCGCCGAGCGCGGCATGGCGGTCGATCACACCATCAACAAACCGAAGAAGAACTACGGGCCGCGGCGCTGGGAGTTCGATATTCTGGCTGTCGACGGCCGTGAAGTCGTGGTGGTGGAGGTGAAGACCACCCTCAAGGTCGACGATGTCGACTACTTCGTGGAACGGCTGCAGGACTTTTCCGAACTGATGCCCGAGTACGCCGACCGGCGAGTGTACGGGGCGGTGGCGTACCTCAAGTCACACGAGTCGGTGAACGTGCACGCCGCACGGCAGGGTCTGTTCGTGATCCGCGCTACCGGCAGCAGCGCCACCATTACCAATGACGCAGGGTTCACGCCGCGTGCCTTCGGTGACACGAACCCGGTCCCCGGCGGCTCGTAGCCGGTCCGCGCCCGGTTGCCCGGCGGCCGCGGTTGGCCGCGGCGCCCGACAAGCACCTATCCATGGCCGACAACTGTTGACAATAACAGGCTCTTTTGTAGGTTATTGGTAATGGTTTGTCCAGATGCGCCTCGATGAAGCAGCAGACCTGCTGGGCACGGTGCCCTGGTTCGACCTGCCCACGGTTGTGCAACTCAGCGGGGAGCCGCGCCGGGACGTGGTGAACCAACTCTTCCGCTGGAGCCGGGCCGGCAAGGTGATCCCGCTGCGCCGCGGCATGTATACCCTGGCCGACCGCTACCGCCGCGTCCCGGTGCCGCCGGCGGCGCTGGCCAACGCCCTCTGCTTCCCTTCCTACCTCAGCGGACTGTGGGCGCTCGGCTTCTACGGTCTGATCCCCGAGGCGGTGCCCGTCTACACAAGCGTCACCACGCGCGGCCCCACGGAATTCGAGAACGCGTTCGGCATGTTCCGTTATACGGCGATCAAGAGAAATCTCTTCTTCGGTTACCGGTCAGCGACGATTGCCGGCTCCGAGGCGCTGGTGGCGACTGCCGAGAAGGCGCTGCTCGACCTGTTCTACCTGCACTCCGGCGAGTGGGACCGTAGCCGGATGATCGAGATGCGGTTTCAACAGACCGAGGTCGTCGATCGCGACCGGCTGCTCGCTTATGCGCAGCGCACCGGCAAGCCGCGCATTGGGCGCGCCGTCGATGTGTGGCTGACCTGCAGCGCGGAGCAGGACGCCATGGGAGTGGAACTGTGAAGGAGCAGGCGCTTGCCCAGGCCATGCGATTCGGTGATCCGCAGCGCCGGCTCAACGCTCTGCGCGAGTACCTGCAGGCGTTTATCATGCGGTCGCTGCACGAGAGCGAGGCGGGGCGGGCGGTGGCGTTCGTCGGCGGCACCGCGCTGCGGTTTCTCGAGGATCTGCCACGATTCTCGGAAGACCTCGACTTCTCCCGCGTTTCCGAAGAGGGCTACGAACCGGTGCGTTGGTTCGCGAAACTGAAGCGGGATCTCCACTTCGCCGGCTTCGACAGCACCATCCGTTGGATCGAACGGGAGCCGGTGCAGGTGGCCTGGGTGCGGACGGCGCACCTGCTCCGGGAAGCCGGCCTGTCAGGACACGCGCGGCAGAACCTCTCCGTGAAGGTGGAGATCGACATCCGCCCGCCGGCCGGCGCCGCGATCCGGCGCACCCTGGTGACGCGCCAGTTCACCTTTGTCATCAGCCACTACGACCTGCCGTCGCTGTTCGCAGGCAAGCTGCACGCCCTGCTCACCCGCGGCTATCCCAAGGGGCGCGACTGGTACGACCTGATCTGGTACCGCTCACGGCGTCCGCCGCCGGCGCCCAACCTGCAACTTCTGCACAACGCGCTCGATCAGACGCAGGGCGCCGGCCGCTACCGCGCCGCCGACTGGCGCGCACTGCTGTCCGCGCGCCTCGCCGACCTGGACACCCGCGCGCTGGCCCGCGACGTGCAGCCCTTCCTGGAGCGCCCCGAGGACGCCGCCCTGCTCGACCGTGCCAACCTCGAGGACGTCCTCGCCCGCTGACCGTGAAGTCGTGGTGGTGGAGGTGAAGACCACCCTCAAGGTCGACGATGTAGACTACTTCGTGGATTACCAACGACGCAGGGTTTACGCCGCGCGCCTTCGGTGACACGACCCCGGACCCCGGCGGCTCGTAGCCGGTCCGCGCCAAGCTGCCAACGGCAGCCGTAGCACCCGTCGGAGCGCGTGGAGCGCGTCGCAATTCATTGACGGGTTTCCCCCGGTCCGGCTAACCTTTCTTGGAAATGAGCGCGTTGGGCCGTCTGTCTGGCGCCACCATGCGCCGGGCTCAAGAAGAGATCGATTCGTTTGTTCTCGACGTACTGCCGTCGCAGGGGAGGTGGCACGAAGACGGGTACCTGTGGCTGAGCGACCACTGCAGCCAGTTGATTGAGTTGACTGACGTCGAGCACGGTAGCTTTGCTCGGGGAGCGCAAGCCGACTCGCCCCTTTTGCCCGGTCTGGCCATCGACATTCGCACGCTGTTCGCCGCCGCCGACGCGTAGCACGCTCCGAGGGTTGCGCCGGCTATGGGTCACAAATGGGATTTCATCCGCGACTACGAGGTGGGTCCGGCGGATCTCGCACAACCGGAACTGAAACACTTGGCCGCAGTCTGGCATGACCAGCGCGAACGACTCGAGTCGCAGGATTCGTTCATTCGGTTCAACGAGCGGCTGCACCGCGAGTGGGCCATCGAGACCGGGCTGATCGAGCGCTTGTATACGTTCGATCGCGGTGTCACGCAACTGCTCATCGAGCAGGGCATAGATGCGGCGCTCATCCCACGCGGAGCCGGCCAGCAGCCGGAGTCGGTTGCCGCCATGATCGCGGACCACCAGGCCGCGGTAGAGAGCATTTTCCGATTCGTGAGGGGTGAGCGGCCTCTGTCCACGGGCTACGTCAAGGAGATGCATGCGCTCATGACGCGCAACCAGGCGTGGGTGGAAGCCGCCGATGCACAGGGTCGGATCGGGCGAGTCGAGTTGATTCGCGGCGCTTACAAGGAATGGCCCAACAATCCACTCCGACCCGACGGCTCGATTCACGAATTCTGTCCTCCGGAGCACGTGGCGGCCGAAATGGATCGGCTGATCAAGCTCCATGAGGCTCACGCGAGCGTCCCACCGGAAGTGGAGGCGGCGTGGCTGCATCACCGACTTACGCAGATCCACCCGTTCCAGGACGGCAACGGCCGCATCGCGCGGGCGCTCGCCACCCTGGTGTTCGTCAAGGCCGGGTGGTTTCCCCTAGTGGTACGGAACGAAGAGCGTGCTCGCTATCTCGATGCTCTCGAGCTGGCCGACCGCGGCGACCTTCGCGAACTGGTCAGGTTGTTCGTCGTCCTCCAAAAAGACGAGTTCGTCAAGGCGCTGGGCATCGCCCGCGGTGTTTTGCACACCGTACGCGCGGAGCAGGCGATCGGGGCGGTGCGCGATCAGTTGCAGCGCCGCCGGGACGCCCTCATCACGGAATGGGACGCAGCCCGTGACATCGCGCACGAACTACGAGGTGAAGCCGAGCGCCGGCTGCGGGAGGTTTGTGCCGAACTGCAAGGCCAAGTGGCGTCTCTCCTCAAGGACGCAGCCTTCTTCGTGGATAGTGCGGCCGACCACGGCGAGCGAAGCCACTACTTCGCCGGGCAAATCATCGAATCTGCAAAACGACTGGAGTACTACGCAAACCGTGAAACCTACCGGTCTTGGGCGCGTTTGGTGATGGCAAACACCGATGCCGACCGCACCGAGTTGTTGGTTACGTTCCACGGCCTTGGGCAGGAGTTCCAGGGCGTTCTGGCCTGTGCCGCGGTCTGTTTTCAGCGCACTGCCACCGAACCGGGAGAACGCCAAGTCACGCCGGGCGAACCGGTTGCGGACGGCGTGTTTCAGATCAACTACAAGGAACCGATCGAGGAAGCCAGAGAGCGGTTCCTGGCGTGGTTGGAACCTGGCCTGGTCCGTGCCGTAGAACGATGGCAAACAACGCTGTGAGATCCGAAGTAGAGGGTTCTGGGGTGTCTCTCCCTGTTCATGCTTCAATTGCTATTCTTCGGCGATGGTGGGGAGGGTTTCGGGGTTGACGCAGTAGCGGGGATGCTTGCCGGACAGGACGGCGGCCATGTCGGCGGTCATCGACGTGTAGATGCGGTGCATGGCGCCGGGGGTGAGGCCGAGCACGTGCGGCGAGCAGATGCAGCGCTCATGGCCTAAGATCGGGTGGCCGAGGTCGGGCGGTTCCGGTTCGAAGGTGTCGAGCGCCACCGCGCCGAGGCGGCCGTCCTGGAGCGCGTCGTGCAGAATGTCGAGGCCGTCGATCAGGCCGCCGCGGCCAAGGTTGAGCAGCACGGCGCCGCGCTTCATGCGCGCCACGGCGGCGGCGTTTATCAGGCCGGCGGTGGCGGCGGTCAGGGTGGCGTGCAGGCTGATCACGTCGGCCCGGCTCAGCAGCTCCTCCATGGGCAGCAGTTCCACTCCGGCGGCCTGGGCATCGGCGGCGCTGACGAACGGATCGCTGGCCACCACGGTGAAGCCGAGCGGCAGCGCCAGGCCGGCCAGGGTACGGCCGATATTGCCGAAGCCGACGATGCCGAGCACGGTGCCCTCGATGTCGCGGGTAATGAGCTGGTAGCGGGCCGCCCAGTTGCCGGTGCGCACCTGCCGGTCCCAGTGGAACACCTCCTTGAGCAGCACCAGGGCCAGGGTCAGGGCGCCCTCCGCCACCGACCGGGAGTTGGCGCCGGGAGTGTTGATCACCGGGATGCCGCGTTCGGTGGCGCGCGCCACGTCGATGCTGTCCACGCCGACGCCGGTGCGCCCGATCACGCGCAACCGCGGCGCCGCGTCGATTACTGCGCGGGTGATCCGGGCCTCGCCGCGGCACACGATGGCCACCGCGTCGGCAGCATGCTCGACGAGCGTGCGCTCGGCGATGTCGGGGGTCTCCACGGCGGTCCCGAACGGACCCAGCGTCGCGGCCACCAGCGGGTCGACCGGGCCGGTGATCATGATGCTCGCCATGCCTGCTACTCCTCCTCCATGCACATACGGTACGGCGTGAAGGAAGCCGCCAGGTCGGCCATGCCGTTGGCCACCAGGCCGCCGTCGGAACCGAGCGCGATGAAGGTAAAACCGCGCTCCACGGTAGCGGCTACCTGGTCGGTGCGCTGCAGCAGGATGCCCGCCGCCTTGCCGGCCGACCGCGCGCCGGCCACCACCGTGTCGAGCGCCGCCGTGAACTGCGGGTGGTCGAATTGGCCGCGGATGCCGAGCCCGATGGACAGGTCAAACGGGCCCACGAACAGCACGTCCACCCCATCCACCGCGGCGATGGCGGCGGCGTTGTCCACCGCCTGCCGGGTCTCGACCTGCACCACGGTGAGCAGGTTATCGTTGGCGGCCGCCAGGTATTCGTCACGGTTGCGGCTGAAGCCGTTCGCGCGGATCAGGGTGGCCGCGCCGCGCACGCCGTCCGGGAAGTAGCGCATCGCCTCCGCGGCGGCCCGCGCCTCCTCGGGGGTGCTCACCCAGGGCACCATCACCCCGGCGGCACCGGCGTCGAGCACGCGCTTGAAGCGCCACGGCTCGTTCCAGGCGATCCTCACCAGTGCCGGCGTATTCGCTGCGCCGGCAGCCTGCAGTTGGTGCATCAGCTCGCTCTGGTCGCCGGCGCCGTGTTCCAGATCGAGCAGCAGCCAGTCGAAGCCGGCGCTGCCGGCAATTTCGGTGGTGATTGGAGAACCCAGGTTGCAGAACGTGCCGGCCAGCACCTCGCCGGCCAGCACCCGTTTGCGCAGGAATCGCATGGCGCTACTGTAACGCGGATCGCCGCCGCCGGTGCAGGGTCCGGGGCCGCGCTGGCCGTGCCGGGCTCCCGGCTATGATCAGTTGCCGCGCAGTTGCTCCAGGGTGGTGCGTACCGACTCCAATGCAGGGTCGAGCGAGAGGGCGAGCTCGAAGCTGCGGATCGCATCCTCCACGCGGCCCAGGTGGTAGAGCGCGGCGCCCAGGTTGGCGTGGATGTCGGCGTTGTCGGGGTCGATGTTGACCAGGGTCTGAAACAGATCGAACGACTCCAGGTAGCGCTCCCGCACGAACTGCAGCCGCGCGAGCAGCTCGATTGCCTGCGCATCGTCCGGGTCGATCTCCAACGCGCGCTGAAAGTGGGGCAGGGCGTCGTCGGGCCGCCCCAGTTCCTGTTTGCTCCTGCCCATCAACCGGTGCAAAGCGCCGGCTATCGGCAGGTCGGGCTGCAGCGACAGGGCATGCGCCAGAGCGGCCAACGCATCCTCGTAACGGCGCATGCGGAACAGCGCATCGCCCACGCCGGCATGGGCCAGGATGGACTCGGGGTCGATCTCGATAATCGCGGTGAATGCCGCCAACGCTTCTTCGTAGCGGCCCTGGTCGAGGAGCGTCTCGGCATGGTCCTGCATCGCCGCCGGATCGCGCTGGCTCGGACCGGGGGGCGCGACGCCGGTCGCGGCCGCCTGCCGCGGCCGGTCTTCGCGCAGGATCAGGATCGGCGTCGCGCTGTTGGCGTGTGCTGCCACCAACTGCCGCTTCAGCGCTCGCTGCTGTCCGAAGTTGGCCAGGTGGTAGCCGATCTGCGGCCGTTCCCACTGCCACAGGCTGGCGTAGTCGGGGTTGTCGTGCTCGCGCCAGTGGTCGATCCACCCGATCAGGTTGTAGCTGTAGGCGCCGACGAACTGTGCGCCGACCGACCACAGCAGCAGTGCGGCGAACACGGCGCGCGTTGCACGGACGGCAAGCATCCGCTCAATGATCGGAATCAGCAGCAGCGCCAGGAACGGGGTGGTATCGACAATGGTGCGGTAGCCCCACACCGTACCGCCCCACCAGTCGAACCACTTGCCGGCCGCCAGGACCATCAGCACCACGGACGCCAGCAGGGGTATCAGCGGGCGGTAGCGCAGCTCGCGCCAGATCGCCGCCGCGCCGGCCAGTCCGAGCGCCAGCACCGGCGAGAACCAGACCAGCCCGCGCGCCGGGCTGATCAGCAGGCCGGGGAGACTGTCTCGCCAGGCGCTTTGCCACAGTTGCTCCGACCCGGTGGCGCGCAGGGCGATCACCTTGGACACGACCGTCTGCCCGAAATCCAGTGGGTTGCCGAAGTGGTAGCCGTTGTAGACCGCCAGGATCACCAGGAACGGCAAGCCGCCGAGGATGTACGCAAGGCACCGGCGGCGATCGGTCCACAGCAGGTAGGCACCCACGCACACCACTGCCACCGCGGTCACCGGGCGGCACAGCACGGCCATTCCGAGCGCCGCCCCGCACCAGGCGGCCGTGTGCCGCGGCGCGCCGCGGCGCAGCAGCAGCCAGGCGCCGACGCTCAGGCAGAAGGTGCTCGCCGGGTGCTGCCACAGCGCCTGGCTGCTGACCGGCCAGACGCAACTGCCAAGTCCGAACGCCAGCGCCACCAGCGCCGCCGGCAGCGGCTTCACGAAGCCGCGCGCCGCCAGGAACAGGAACAGCGCCGCGCCGGCGGTGAGCAGGGAGGCGGTCAGGGCGCCGCCGTGCCACCACCAGAAGCGATTGTTCTCGATGTCCACAAACAGGTCGAGCAGGGCATACACCGGCAGCCCGAACAGCGGCGCCCCGAGGCCGAACGTGTTGACGTACACCTGGTGGCGCGTGGTCTCGGCGAGGTAGAAGTGGTGCTCGACCGCCTGCAGGCGGCCGTCGCGGTACGCCTCGTCGGCGGCGCTGTTCCACCGCTCGACGGTCACCCTGAGCGGCTGCTCGCCGGGTTGCTGCAGGTTCCAGGTGAATGAGTAGGGCGCATCAAGCGGACCGAGGGTCAGCGAATGGCGCTTCAGCAGGTTGATGCTGAACAGCATGTTGCCCTGCTGGTCGCTGCCCGGCAGGAAGTCGCCGTTGCTCAGGTATGCGGTCAGGCACACCACGAACACCGCGGCGGGCAGGAACAGCCTGGTTGCGGCCAGGCGCGCCGCGGCCGGCCGCACCCCGGCCCAGCCGGCCGCCGCCAGGCGCGTCACCGCCTCGTGCGCCGAGGCTAGACGTGCCGCCGCCAACCTGGCAGCCGCCCACGCCGCGGCCGTGCGCATCGGGTCAGGTGTATGGTGGCCGGTGCCAGACGCGCCGCTGCGATCCGGTTCGGTGCGCTCGCGTCGTTCGCCGGCGGGTGGCGTTGGCGTATCCAGGGTTCTACCGGCGGCCGCCGGCGCCGCCCGCCGCACGCCCGTGCCCGGCCTGTCGCCTTTCCGCCCGTCCCCGCCCGAGGGTCGCGGGTCTCCGGCGCCGGTCCGGCTGTCCGCCGAGCGAGTGGCCAATGCCGTTCGTCCCATCTTGTGCGGCCGTCCCGCCGGCTCCTAATCGTTGCCCCAGGCGCGTGGATCGATGCGCCGCGTGCGGCCGGTCACCGGCAGGGTAACGGCGGCGCCGCCGGCGGCGTGCGATTCGTGCACCGCGAAGCCGATCTCGGTGGCGCGCCGGATCTGCGCCACGTCGCACTGCGTGGCGCCGCGCGTGCGTACCGCCTGTGCCAGGTCGCGCACCAGCACTGCGCCGCGCGGCCAGGGCGAGGCCGGTTCCGGCAGCGCCAGGCTGACGGGAGCGCCGGCGAGGTGACCGCTCCCCGGCGGTCGCGACTGCGCCTCCCACAGGTACGCCTGGTGGGCGTCGTTGACAATCTCCAGGCGGCCGCCGCTGCCGATTACCGAGAAGCCGCGCCCGCCGCCCTCCGGCAGCAGGGCCAGCAGCGTGCCGCCCTCCAGCCCCACCCAGGCGCGGCCCGGCGGGTCGAGGCGGCGCCCTTCGTCGGGCTCGGCATCAGCTACCGGGTCCACGCGCCCACTGACCCACAGCGGTTCCGCATCGCCGGCCAACAGCAACGCAATGTCGTACCAGTGGCAACCGTGAAAAATCAGGTTGGGCGACCCGTAGGCCAGGATGGTTCGTACCTCGCCCACCAGCCCGTCGCGCAGCCGTTCGGCAAGCTGGCGGTAGGCCGCATCCCAGCGCCACTCGGTGCCGTAGGCGACCGCGATGCCCGCTTTCCGGCACGCTTCCAGCGCCGTGTCCGCCTCGGTGAGGGAGGTGACGAACGGCTTGTCGCACAGGATGCCGCGCACGCCCGCCGCGGCGGCCTGCACGATCTGCCGGGAGTGATGGGTCTGCCGCGTGGCAATGCACACGATGTCGGGGCGCATCTCGGCGAGCATCCGCCCGTAGTCGTCGTAGGCGGCGATCTCGCCCCAGGTGCCGCGCCAGGTTGCGCGGAATTCGGCGCGCGTGTCGGCGCCGCGGTCGTACACCGCCACCACCCGGGTGTCCGCCACCTCGGCGAACGCGGTGGCCCAGTTGTGCGATCCGGGCTTGCTCGTCACCTGGCGGTGGCAGCCGGCCACGGCCACGCGCAGAATTGTGCTGTCGGATGTGCTCATCGCGTCTCCCGATAGTGTGGCGTCCCGGAAGTCCCGCTGCGCGGGGGCATGGACGCTGGCGTAACCGCACGCAGGGGCGGCGCCTGCGCAGACCCGCTGTCCGTCCCAACGGCCTCCTTTGAATATCGGCAAGTCGGTAAGTGGCATCAACGAGATGCCGTGTCGCACGTCTCGGGGATGCCGGACCGCACGCTTCGGCGGCGCCGCCACGGCAATGTGTCGCGGTGTCACCACACAGGCAAGCTTGCCGAGCCGGTATTCGGTGCATCCGGCCGTATCCGGCGCGGCGCGCCGTGCGGTTGCTCCGCGCGCGTATCTTGTGGTATAGAGGCAGGCATCAAAGGTGTACGGCCCGCACGGGCCGCAAGGAGGAATTCATGAGAAGAATGCTGACGCTCGGCGCCGTTGCGTTGCTGGGCGTGCTCGTAACCGGAGCCGTGTTCGCGGCCGGTGAGGGCGAGGCCGGCGCCGCCGATGACGTGATCGAGGTACACAGCTACGACACAGTTTCCCACTCGGCCGGTTCGGAGGCGGGCACCGCACAGCAGGTGCTCGACGACGTCCAGGCGTACATTGAGGAACAGACCGGCGTGCGCGTGTTCACGCACCGCATCCCGCGCCAGGGCTACATCGAGCAGGTCACCCTGCTGCTGGCCTCCAACGACCCGATGGACGTGATTGCCGGCATCCAGGTGCCGCAGTTCCAGCCCAAGGGTGCCATCAAGGCGATCAACCAGTGGTTCGACCAGATTCCGAACACCCGCAAGGCGTGGACCGACATTGCTTGGTCCAAAGTGAGCACCACCGACGGCCAGACCTGGGCCATTCCGCGCGGCGAGGTGGTCACGTCGTGGCCGGTATGGATCCGCGGCGAGTACCTGCGCGAGTACGGCCTGGAGTATCCCACCACCATTGAAGAACTGGAGAACGTGCTTGAGGTGTTCAAGCAGAACGACCCGATCGGCGGCGGCCAGACCCAGGTGATGATCACCAGCTACGCGCCGCACCTGCGCATGGTGATGGCCGGCGGCTGGCTGCCGGACGGCTACGGCCCGTGGCTGGACCCGGCCGACAACAAGGTGAAGCCGCCTGAGCTGCACCCCGGCTTCAAGGACTTCATCGCCAAGATGAACGACTGGTACGAGAAGGGCTACATCTGGCCGGACAGCTTCAATATCCCGGCCAGCGAAGTGCGCCCGGTCATCTACCAGGGCCAGTTCGCGACAACCGCCTACTGGGTCTCGGCCGTCGGCATCGGCAAGTACACCATCCTCAAGAACTTCCCCGACGCCGACCCGGTCTACCAGCGGCCCATCATGGGTCCCGCCGGCATGATCGAGACGCTCAATCCCGCCGGCACGCACGGCTGGGTGTTCCCGGCGCGCTCCCCGGACGAGAACACCGAGGCGTTCCTGAAGGTGTTCGAGTGGCAGTACTCCGACGTCGAGAACTACATCACCGGCCAGGACGGCATCAAGGGCCAGCATTGGCAGTGGGTCGACGAAGGCGACACCTACGAGTACATCGGCAACCGCGCCCTGTTCGAGGATTACCGCTTTGCGGTTGGCCTGCCGGTCGAGGTGCAGGCGCGCGTGCTGAGCCCGGAAATCGAGTTCTGGAGCGAGTACCTGATCCACGGCACCGACGACCTGGACGGCATCAAGCATCCGTTCGACGTGTCGATCGTGTGGGACATGACGGTGATCAACGACGTGGTGCCGATGACCGACCTGAAGCGGCTGTGGGACTCCGAGCCGGTCAAGTTCATTACCGGCCAACGCCCGATGTCCGAGTGGGAAGACTTTCAGCAGGAAATGCGGGACGCCGGCGTCGGCAAGTGGGTCGACGAGTACACCCGCCAGTACAACGCAATGCAGTAGCCGTTCGCAGGCGGCAATTCGAGCCGCTGCGGCCTGGTCCCCGGACCGGAGCCGCGGCGGCTTTTTGATGATCGATGGGCCGATGGTTCGGTGACCGAGGAGGACAAGGGGCGTGTCGGGCAGTGACCGTACGGTGATAGTGCCGGAAGCCGAGTTGCGCAACGCCGCCCGCAGTCCCGGCATGCTCGGGCGCAGCATCAGGAAGCATCATTTCTACTACTGGCTGATGCTTCCCGGGGTCGTTTACCTGCTCATCTTCAAGTACCTGCCGATGCTCGGCATCTCGATCGCCTTCCTGGAGATCAACCCGTTCATCGGCTTCAAGGGGGTGATCGGCGGCGAGTGGGTCGGCTTCGAGAACTTCCAGAGATTCTTCGGCTCCTACTTCTTCGGCAACATCGTCGCCAACACCTTCATTATCAGCGGCCTCAAGCTGCTGTTTTCCTTTCCCACCACCATCGTGCTGGCGCTGCTGATCAACGAGCTGGTCAACGTGCTGTTCAAGCGCGTGGTGCAGACCATCTCCTACCTGCCGCACTTCATTTCCTGGGTGGTGGTGGCCGGGCTGGCGTTCAAGATGTTTTCCACCTCGGACGGCCTGGTGAACCAGTTGCTGGAGTGGCTCGGCGGCGAGCGGCTCAGCTTCCTGGGCGATCCGCGCTACTTCCGCAGCGTGTTGGTGGCCACCCACGTGTGGAAGGAGATCGGCTGGGGAACGATCATCATCCTGGCCGCGCTGGCTGGCGTGAACCCGGAGCTGTACGAATCGGCGATCATCGACGGCGCCAACAAGCTGCAGCAGACCATCCGCATCACGCTGCCGTCGATCGCCATGGTGATCTCCATTCTGCTTATCTTCAACATCGGCAACCTGATCAACGCCGGCTTCGAACAGATCCTGCTGCTGTACAGTCCGGTGGTGTACGACGTGTCCGATATCATCGACACCTACGTCTACCGCGAGGGCCTCCAGCAGCTCAACTTCTCCTACGCGGCGGCCGTGGACGTGTTCAAGTCGATCATCGCCCTGGCGATGGTGGTAATGGCCAACTTCACCGCCAAGAAGCTGGAGCAGGAAGGGCTCTGGTAATGGCGGTCAGCATCTCGCGCGGCGAGAAGGTCTTCAACGGCTGCAACGTCGTGTTCATGATCTTCCTGTCGGCGTGGTTCATAATCCCGTTCGTGGTGGTGGCCTCCACGTCGGTGGTTGGCGCGGCCGAGGCGGCGCGGCGCGGCGGGCTGGTGTTCATTCCGCAGACCTTCGACCTTGGCGCCTATCAGGCCATCTTTGCCAAGGGCAGTGCGATTATCCGCTCCTACGGGGTAACCCTGTTCCGGGTGGTGGTGGGCACGGCGCTGAACCTGCTGTTCACGGCGCCGTTCGCCTATGCCCTGTCCAAGCGCAGCGTGCCGGGGCGCAAGCCGATTGCGATGTTCGTGTTCTTTACCATTCTGTTCCACGGCGGCCTGATCCCGACCTACTTGGTGGTGCGCTACACCGGCCTGTACAACACCCTTTGGGCGCTGGTGATTCCGCAGCTCGTTAACCCGTGGTGGATGCTGATTATGCGCAACTTCTTCTACACCATCCCGGAGAGCCTGGAGGAGTCGGCGCTGATCGACGGCGCCACGCCGCCGATGGTGCTGCTGAAGGTGGTGCTGCCGCTGAGCATGCCGGTGCTGACCACGATCGGCCTGTTCTACGCGGTGTGGCACTGGAACTCCTGGTTCGACGCCGCCATCTACCTGGCCGACATCCGCCGCATGCCGGTGCAGAACATCCTGCGCCGCATCCTGATCAACGCCACCGAGGTGATCAACGACAACCCGGAGATGCTGTACGAGATGGACGCACCGCCGCCGCCCGACGCCATCAAGGGCGCGGTGATCATGGTGGCCACGGTGCCGATCCTGTTCGTCTACCCGTTCATCCAGAAGTACTTCGTGAAGGGCGTGCTGCTCGGCAGCGTAAAGGGTTAGTGGTCTGCCGGCCGGGCGCCGGCAGCGACCGGTGTCAGGTAAAGGAGAACTCGCCGGGGTCGGCGGGGTCGTGGGGGGCCAGCCGGTAGCTGCCGTCGGGCTGCCGGAGCCACTGCGGCACGTCCGGTTCGCCGACGCGGTTGGGCACCGGTCCTGCCAGGATCGGGTCGCCGGTGGCGTGCAGGTGGCGGTCGAGGCGCTCGCTCAGGTCGGCCTCGATCGCTGCCAGGGCGGGGTCGCCGGCGCGGTTGCGCAGTTCGTACGGGTCGTCGTGCAGGTCGAACAGCTGGACGTCCGGCAACGGCTCGGCGTAGCAGCGCTGCACCGCTTCGTGGTCGCCGGCGTAGCGCGCCAGCCAGCCGGAATCCACGTAGATCGGGATGCGCCGGTAGCCGCGGATCAGCTTGTAGCGCGGGCCGCGGATTACCCGGCTCGGCGTGTAGTACCAGGCGCCGCTGCGCCGCCCCCAGTTGAACTCGCTGAACGCGAACGGGCGGTGGGTGTGGGTGTTGCCGGCGGTGAGGTGCGGGGCCCAACTGATGCCGCCGGTGGTGGGTGCGGGCAGGCCGCACAGCTCGGTCAGGGTGGGCAGCAGGTCGATGTTGCTGGTCATGGTGTCCACCACCGTTCCCGCCGGGATCACGCCCGGCAGGCGCAGCAGCAGGGCGGTGCGCAAGCCGGAGTCGTAGGTGGTGTGCTTGGCGCGCGCGATTGCCGGGCCGTGTTCGGTGGTGAACACCACCAGGGTGTCGTTTGCCAGCCCGGCGCGCTCGAGGGCGGCCAGGATCAGGCCCACGCGGCGGTCCAGGTCGCGGATCTGCCACGCCAGGGTGGCCAGGTCACGGCGCGTGGCTGCGGTGTCGGGCAGGTAGGGCGGCACCTCGACGCGTTCGGCCACCTCCGGATCGGAGCGGTCGCCGAACGGCCGGTGGCACTGGGTGAACGACACCGATAGCAGGAACGGGGTGCCGCCCGCGCCGGCTGCCTCCAGGAACGCGGCGGCGGTAGCGGCCTGTTCTTCGCGGGAGGTATCGAGCTGCTCGCCGAAGCCCATCTGCGCCGGGTCGTTGAGCACCATCAGCCGCCCGCACAGCACGGTGCGGTAGCCGGCAGCGCGGAACCGCGCCGCCAGTGGAGGCGCGTCATCCCGCAGCAGCAGCGCTTCCTGCCCGGTCACCCCCAATTGGTGCGGCATCATGCCGGTGTAGATGGCGGCCCGGCTCGGCATGCAGATCGGCGCCGCCGCGATGTGCTCGCCGAAGCGTGCGCCCTGTGCCGCCAGCCCGTCGAGATGCGGCGTGTCCAGCCACGGACGCCCGTAGCAGGCGAGCCAGTCCCCGAGGTCGTGGCAGTCGATGTAGACGACGTTGGGCGGCCCGCCACGCTCCCTGCCGCCGTGCACTCGGCTATACCGTGGCGTCTTCGCCGCGGGCGTGGGCCAGCTCGCGGGCGCTCGGGTTCACCGAGGGCCGGAACGGCACCTCGCACACGCGCGCCGGCACCGGCTTGCCCGGTTCGATGGCGTACTCGTCCGGCAGGTGCACGGTCAGCTCGGTGCCGACCGCGGACAGCGCTACCGGCACGTAGCCGAGTGCGATGTTGGTGCCCAGCTCCGGCGCGTGCCACGGCGAGGTGAGGTAGCCGACCGGGTCGCCGCCGGCGGCGTCCGACACCAGCCAGAAGTCGGGTGCGTAGTCGTCGACCGGCTTGCCGCCGAGGGTCATGCCCACCAGCTTCATCGTGAATGGCGGATTGCCGGCGTCGACCTGTTCGCGGATGCGCTCCAGCGCCGCCTTGCCGATGTAGTCGCCCTGCTTGCGGCGCGGCACCTGGTAGGCCAGATTGCACTGGAACGGCAGCGTTTCGTGGTCGATGTCCTGCCCCCACGACATGATGCCGGCCTGGATGCGGCGCTGGTGGCCGGGCGCTATCACCGACAGCTGGTGCGCCTTGCCCGCCGCCAGCACCGCGTTCCACATCGCGTCGGCGTGCAGCGTGGCGTCGCGCAGGTAGATCTCGTAGCCTTTCTCGCCCGAGAAGCCGGATTGCGAAATCACCACCGCGCAGCCGCCCACCTCGGCTTCCAGAATGCCGTAGTAGGGAATCTCGCGAATGCTCTCGCCCACCAGGTCGGCCATCAGGTCCTCCGACTTGGGGCCCTGAATCTGCACCGGGCACACGTCGATCTCGTCGATCCGCACGTCCATGCGCATGCCGACGTTAACGCCCTGCAGCCAGAACAGCAGGTCGGAGTCGGCGAGCGAGAACCAGAACTCGTCCTCGGCGAGGCGCAGCAGCACCGGGTCGTTGAGGATGCCGCCGCGCTCGTTGCACAGGATCACGTACTTGCCGTGCATCGGCTTGATGCGGGTGGCGTCGCGGGTAATCACGTAGTCCACGAACCGTTCCGCGTCCGGTCCCTGCACGCGGATCTGCCGCTCCACTGCCACGTTCCACATGGTGACGTGGTGGGTCAGCGCCTCGTGCTCGGCCGCCGCCCCGCCATCTTCCGGGCGCACGTAGCCGCGCGGGTGGTAGATGCGGTTGTACACCGTGGCCCGCCAGCAGCCGGCTTGGTGCGACAGGTGCCAGTACGGCGACTTGCGCACGCGGTTGGAGATCAACAACTCGGTGGGTGTGCGCCCGCTCTGGCGCAGGTTGATCGGGACGACGCGGTCGGACTGGTCGACGCTGCGCGGCTGCGAGTTCGCTTGAGCGGTCGCGTGATCGGTCATGAATGCTCCCTCCGCGCCAGGCTGAACGGCTCGCGCGCGAACAGCCGGCGCACCATAGGTTCGAAGAAGTCCAGCGGCAGCGACTCGTAGTCGGGGTCGAAAGCCGCCTGGTCCCAGCGGTGGCAGAAGTCCACCGCATCCTGATACCACGGATGGTCGCGGTACTTGTCGCGGGCGTTGCGGTCGCGGCCGTAGTGGTGGGCGTAGTAGACAAGCTGGAACAGTCCGTGGTGGCGCACGATCCAGTACGTGCGCTCGGTTACGTAGGGGCGCAGGATCGTGGCCGACAGCTCGCCGTGGCTGTGCGGGGCCAGCAGGTCGTCGATGTCGTGCAGCAGCGCCGCCACCATCATCTCCTCGTCGGCGCCGTCCCGGTACGCCCGCGTGGCGGTCTGCAGCGAGTGCTCCAGGCGGTCCACCTGGTAGCCGGCCAGCGAGCCGGCCAGCGCGCGCAGCTGCGCCAGTACGCGGTCCGCGAGCCCGGCGGCGAATTGCTCCTCGAACTTGGCGAGCAGTTCGTAGTCCTCGCGGGTGCCCTCCGCCATGGCGGTGAAGCCCACCGTGGCTCCGGGCGCGGGTTCGGGGTTGCGCATGCCTGCCGTCTCAGACCCGGCCGGTGCGGTGCAGCATGACCAGGTGGTTGCGCACGTTGTCGTACTCGAAGTAGGCGTCCTGCAGGTGGCGGTGCCCGATGGTGTGCAGGGCGGTGCGGCCATGCAACACGCGGTGCGCGGAGACCATCAGTATCTGGCCACCTTCCAGGCGCAGCCACGCTTGTACACGAGGATCGTTCATGCGCGTGGACAGCTCGTGGTAGGCGGCATAGAACTCGGCGAGCCGCGGCTCCCAGAGCGGAACGGCCTGCATCTGCTGGGTGTTGAAGCGCACCATCCTGAGATTGCCGTGGCGGTCGAGGTCGACCACGGGGTTGACCGCGTAGCTCTCGGTATCGGCGCTCGCCAGCCGAAACGGCACCGGCACCGCGCACAGCGCGTCGAAGTCCGCGGGGCGCTCGTGGCGCAGGCGTTCCAGCACGGCAAATCCGTCCACGATCGACGATTCGCCGCCCTCGCACTCGTTGACCAGCATGTGCAGGAGTTGCACGCTCGGCGGCCAGTCGTAGCTGGTAAAGTCGTTGTGCGGGGCAATCGCCAGGGAAGTGTGCGCGATGCTGTACCCGCCGGGGTTCACCACCACGTCGTGGATGCGGTCGAACACCACCTCGCGCAGCGGCCCGAGCCGGCAGGCGAGCTGCTCCGAACTGGCGGGCTCGGTGGGCGCATTCACCAGCACGCACACTCCGCTCCTGAGGAACTCCTCAATCACCTCGGCCGCGGCGGCGTCGTCGTCCAGGAACTGCCGGTACTCGTAGCGGCGCGGCTGGAAGCTGCCGTCCCAGTAGGACAGCTCGGCATGGGGGCGGCTAACGATACGGCGAAGATCGACCGGCCGGTAGCTGGTGCGATGGCCATCCGGCCACACAATGGCCAGCGCGTCGCCGACGTCGCCGGCTTCGATGGCGACCCGATGCGGGCGCAAATCACGGGCCACCCGGAACAGGTGAAACCGCTTTTCCCCGGTTTGAGCAACGCGGCACTCCTTGCAGCCGCAATTGTCACGTAGCCACAGGTAGGGGAGGCTGGATTCGCCCCCGCCATTCCAGACCGCGGTCAGGGCATCGCCAGTCTCGACGACGCGGCTGAGCACATGCTCCATAGTCGATCACCTCAATTCAGGATCATGACCGATTCCCCGGGCTTGTCGCCCGCGAAGATGTGAAGCTACAAGTTGTGAAACGTAAAGCGGATTTAACGCAGGCCGTTGCTCGTGTCAAGCATTATCGTGCCGAATTCTCGCTATTTTGGTTCTTTCCGCCCCCCCGGGTGATCGGCCCACCGGCGATTCCCGGAACGCCCCGGCAGCCGAGCACGACAACGTCCGCAATCACCTAAACCTTCTGCGCCGCACCGGCCGCATCTGACAACTCTGCCCGCTGGACCGCAGCTCGCACGAAAATACTTGACAACCTGTTTATAAACAGGTTGTTTCTATTGCGGAGGTTCCATAGATGAAAAGAACACCGTTCTTTCTGTTGGGCGCGGCACTTGTAGCCATCGCCCTGGTGGGGTGCGAGAGCGCCGTTTCGACCGCGAAGCTGGTCAAGGTGACCATTTCCTACGAGGACGAAACCGGCGGGACCCGACACCTGTCGCCGGGCGTCTGGGTCCTCGTCGGCTCGGACCAGGCCAACCCGCTGTTCACGCAAGATAGCGCCGACGGCAAGGCGATGGGTTTGGAGCCGCTCGCAGAGACCGGCATGAGAGCCGATTTGGCGGCATATCTCAAAAACCACGGGATGGTTTCCGGTGTGTTCGCGGGGGCCGACACCGGCATGACCGGCATGACCTCGTTCAGTCTGATCGCAACCCCCGGCAGCAAGCTCTACTTCGCGACCATGGTGGCGCCGTCGAACGACTGGTTCGCTGCCCCGGGCGCTGGCGGTATCGAGCTGTTCGACGAAGACGGAGCGGTCAATACCGCCGCCCCCACGATCTACGTGTGGGATGCGGGGACCGAGGAAGACGTTATGAATCCGCATCCCCCGGATGACGACGGACCCGATGATGACCCAACGGTCCGCATACTCACGGATTCGATGTTCAGTGTGACGGTCAAGGTAGAGGAGATATAAGCCGTCGGCTAAACGCTGATACTTGCGCCCCCACGCTTCCGCAAGGATGCGTGGGGGTTTCTTTTTTGGCTGGGTGGCTGCCTGTACCTTGCGCTTGACCCGCAGCGCAAACCCTTCCACCAATGGGAGGTATGAGCAGTGCGACTGAAGCGGGTTCGCGGGCGGTGCCGGGGCGGGCGAGGGTCGTGGTGATCGGGGCCGGGATCGTCGGCAACTGCCTGGTGGGGCATCTCGCCGAACTGGGCTGGGACGAGCTGGTGCTGATCGACAAGGGGCCGCTGCCCAATCCGGGCGGCTCCACGGGGCACGCGTCGAACTTCATCTTTCCCACCGACCACAACCGCGAGATCGCCATGCTCACCCTGGAGAGCATGCGGCAGTACGAACAGCTTGGGGTGCGGACCACGTGCGGCGGCGCCGAGGTGGCGCGCACCGAGGAGCGCATGGAGGAATTGCGCCGGCGCATGACCTCGGCGCGCTCCTGGGGCATCGAGGCGGAGCTGCTGACCCCGGACGAGGTGGTGGCGCGCATCCCGTTCGTGGACGGCGCCGTGATCAAGGGCGGCTTCTGGATGCCGGAGGTATCGGTGGTGGATTCGGTGCAGGCGGGCACCGTGATGCGCGAACGGGCGCTGGCCCGCGGTGTGCTGACCGTGCTGGACAACACCGAGGTCACCGCGCTGAAGGTGGAGCACCGGCCGTTCGGCCGCCCGCGCATCCGCGCCGTGGTCACCGACCGCGGCGCCATCGCCGCCGACCAGGTGGTAATCGCCTGCGGCGTGTGGAGTCCGCGTATCGCCGCCATGGCCGGCGCCAGCATCCCGCTCACCCCCGCCGTGCACCAGATGGCGGACATGGGGCCGGTCGACCTGCTCGCCAGGACCGGAAGCGAGATCGGCTACCCGATTGTGCGCGACATGGACGTGTTCATGTACGAGCGCCAGAGCCACCAGGCGATGGAGGTGGGCTCCTACGCGCACCGCCCGATCCTGGTGCGCCCGGACGACATTCCGTCGCTCGCCGAGGCGGAGCGCTCTCCCACCGAGATGCCGTTCACGGGCGACGACTTCGTGCCCCAGCTCGGCCACGCGCGCGAGATCATGGGCGAACTGCTCGCCGGCACCGAGATGGGGTACGCCACCAACGGGTTGCTGTCGCTGACCCCGGACACCCACCAGGTGCTCGGCGAGACCGCCGAGGTGGCGGATCTGTGGTCGGCGGCGGCGGTGTGGATCAAGGAGGGGCCGGGCACCGCGCGCCTGATCGCGGAGTGGATGACCTACGGCTACCCGCGGCTGTGCGACCCGCACGAATCCGACATCACCCGCTTCTACGCTCACGAGCGCACCGAGCAGCACATCCGCGCGCGCGCCGACGAGCACTTCAACAAGACCTACGGCATTGTGCATCCGCGCGAGCAGTGGGCCTCCGAGCGCGGCATGAACCGCGCCCCGTTCCACGACCGCACCGCCGCCCTCGGCGCCGAGTACTACGACGCGCGCGGCTGGGAGCGTCCGCAGTGGTACGAGTCCAACGCCGACCTGGTGCAGCACTACGGCGTTGCCGACCGCCCGCACGAGTGGGACCGGCGCTGGTGGTCGCCGGTCAGCACCGCCGAGCACCTGCACCTGCGCGACAAGTCCGGCATCGTCGACCTGAGCGCATTCCAGATCTTCGACATCTCCGGCCCCAGTGTGGTGCCCTACCTGGAGCGGCTCACCGTTAACAAGTGCGACCGCCCGGTGGGCAGCTCCATCTACACGCCGCTGCTGACGCCGGACGGCGGCATCCGCGCCGACCTCACCATTCAGCGGCTGGCCGCCGACCGCTTCCGCGTGGTGACCGGCGCCTTCGACGGGGCGCGCGATGAGGTGTGGTTCCGCCGCCACCTGCCGCCCGACGGCTCGGTGCAGTTCGAGAACCGCTCGGCGGCGCTGTGCACCATCGGCGTGTGGGGGCCAGCCGCCGCCGCGCTGCTCGCCGGCATCACCGACGCCGGCCTGTCGCAGGCGGCGTTTCCCTACGGCACGGTACGGGAAGCGCTGATCGACGGCGTGCCGGTGACCATGCTGCGCATCTCCTACGTGGGCGAGAGCGGCTGGGAGATTACCACCGCCATGCAGCACGGCGTGCGCCTGTGGGACGCGCTGTGGGAGGCGGGCCGTCCGCACGGCGCCCGCCCGGTCGGCATCGGCGTGTACGGCACCACCGGGCGCATGGAGAAGGGTTACCTGCTGATGGGCTCCGACCTTACCGCCGAGTACTCGCCGGTGGAGGCCGGCCTGGCCCGCCCGCGCGTGAAGCGCGACGACTTCATTGGCAAGCAGGCCTATCTGAAGGCGCGTGCCGCCGACCCGGTGGCGCGGATGTGCGCCCTGACCATGGACCGCCACACCGGCGCCGCCGGCATCGACCGCTTCCCGACCGGCGGCAACGAGCCGGTCCTGACCGCGGCCGGCGCGCGCATCGTCGACGCCCACGGCCGCGAGTCGCGCGTCACCTCGGCCGGCATGGGACCGTCGGTGGGCAAGTACCTGCTGTTCGCCTACCTGCCGCCCGACCACGCCGCGCCCGGTACCCGCCTGCAGGTGCTGTACATGAACGAGCCGTTCCCGGTCACCGTCGCCCCCGGCCTGGCGACCTTCGATCCCACGGACACCCGCATGAAAGTATGAAGCGCGGTTTGCCCGGACCAGACCACGGTACCACGGTCGGGACGGTAGAATCGGCTTGACGCATCGGCAATATGCCGTCACAGTATAGGCAAGTTGCCGATTGGCTGGAGGAAGACCGAGTGGATGAATCTCGAAGCTTGGCGGAGGCCGCGGCGGTCCTCCTGGGCGGTGTCGCGGGCGTCGGCCTTGAAGTGCACTCCGATGCCGACATGGCAGGCGCTGTGGCCAGCGGTTTCCCAGTCAAGGCGATCGACGAACTCAAGCAGCGCGGCGTGCCCGAGGCGGAAGTAGGGTCTCTGATCATCAAGCCGCGTACCCTGTCGCACCGGCGGGCGAATGGAGGGCGGCTGACGGTCGACGAGTCCGATCGTGCCGCACGGGTAGCGCGGGGCCTGGTGCTCGCGGAGCGGACCTTCGCCAACCGAGAAAAGGCATACCGCTGGCTGCACCGGAGTCTCGGCGCGCTCGGCGGTCGAACACCGATGGAACTGATCCGCACGGATGCCGGCGCCCGTGTCGTCGAGAATCTCCTGGCGCGGATTTCCTGGGGTGCGGCGGCTTGATGAAGCTCTGGAGGCTTTCCGGGGCGGCCTTCGCGGACCGATTCGATGGCGGCTACGGGCTGGAACACGCGGGTCGATGGAATGAGCGCGGGCAGTTGGTCACCTACTGTGCCACCGGCCCCGCGCTCTGCGTGCTGGAGAAGCTTGTCCACGTCGAGGACGCCGACCTGCTTCCCGACGACACAATGCTGATCCGCTACGAAGTGCCGGACGAGCTGCGGGTGGAGGAGTCGCGGCTTGCCGACCTCCCGGAGCATTGGCGCGTCGACCAGCGCTTGACCCGGCGGGTCGGCGGCGCATGGTTGGACCGTGCTTCGGCCTGTCTGTTGCGCGTACCCTCCGCGATAGTGCCGATCCCTGACGCCGACGATCGGAACATCGTCATCAACCATCGACACCGGGACGCCGCGCGCATCACGATTGCGGGAATCGAGAGTTTCGCGTACGACCCGCGGCTGCTTGCGGGATTCGCGTGAACCGCGGCTGAGGTTCTGGTTCCGGTTCGTGTCTATGGGCTGAGCGCGACGCCCGCCGGCTATCCCGCCGTGCCGGCGGCTTGCAGGTATTCGAGGCTTTGGTGGCGGAAGTAGGTGTTGTACAGCTCGGCGTAGTGGCCGCCGGCTTCGAGCAGCTGCTCGTGCGAGCCTTGCTCGATGATGCGCCCGGTGCGCAGCACGACGATGCGGTCGGCCTGCTTGATGGTGGACAGGCGGTGCGCGATCACGATGGCGGTGCGGTCGCGCAGCAACTCGTCCAGGCCCTCCTGGATCAGCGCCTCGGTGAGCGGATCCACGCTGGCGGTGGCCTCGTCCAGGATGACGATCTCCGGGCCCTTCAGCAGCACCCGGGCCAGGGCGACGAGCTGGCGCTGTCCGAGGGACAGGTTGCGCCCGCGCTCCGCCACCTCGGTAGCCAGCCCGTCGGGCAGCGTGGCGATCCAGTCGCCGTCGCCTACGCGGCGCGCGGCGGCGGTCACTTCCGCGTCGCCCGCGTCGCTCCTGCCGTAGCGGATGTTGTCGAGCACGCTGCCGTTGAACAGGAACGGCACCTGGGTCACGAAGCCGAGGTGGGCTCGGTAGCTGGCCAGGTCGAGCGAGCGGACATCGTGCCCATCGATCAGGATGTCGCCCTTCTGAAACTCGTAGAAGCGCGCCACCAGCTTGGTGATGCTCGACTTGCCGCAGCCGGTGTGGCCGACCAGCGCCACCGTCTCGCCCGGCGCCACGCTGAACGAGAAGTCGTCGAACACGGTTTCGCCTTCCTTGTAGTGGAAGCCGACCTTGCGCAACTCGATGGCCCCCGCCAGCGCCGGCAGTGTGCGCGCCCCGGTCTGCTTGACCTGCGGCTCGGCGTCGAGCAGGGCGAACACCCGTTCACCGGCCGCCAGGCCGAGCTGGAACTGGCTCCAGAACGAAGCGATGGAGGTGAGCGGAAACCACATCAGCCCCACCGCCTGCAGGAACAGGTACCACTCGCCGGTGGTCAGGCCGCCCATTGCCGCGCGCACGCCGCCGGCGTAGGCGAGGGTGGCGTTGCCGATGCCGGAAATCAGGAACAGCACCGGGAAGATGCTGGAGAACACGATGCCGGCGCGCCAGTTCAGCCGGAACGACTGCCGGTTGACGCCGGCGAACTGATCGTACAGCGCCTGCTCCTTGCGGAACGACTTGGCGATGCCGATGCCGCTCACCGTCTCGTGCACGTGGGCGCTCACCTCGGCCACCGCGCGCCGCGACTGCGTTACCACGTCGCGCGCGATGCGGCGGAAGCCCAGCGCCACGCCCACCACCAGCGGCACCAGCGCCAGGGTCAGCAGCGTCAGCACCGGATCGACGGTTGCCAGGTAGATGAAGATCAGCACCACCAGCGCGGTCTGGCTCACCACCTCCATCGACAGCGTCACCACTTCCGAGAATGCCTGCGTGTCGGAGGTAACCCGGCTGACGATCTTGCCGGTGGGATACTGATCGTAGAACGACAGGTCGTGGCGCATCAGCGCGTCGAACGCATCGCTGCGCATGCGCAGGACCACGTTGCCGATCGCGCGCGAACCGAGCATGCGGCGCACCGCGTTCAGCCCCCAGACGCCGGCGTTGAGCACCGCGATCGCCACCACGATAATGGCGATCGCGCCGCCCCCGGTACCGGCATCGCTCACCTGGTCGATGGCGCGCGACATCACCGCCGGGAACGCCGCCCCCATGACCGACGACAGCGCCACCGCCGCCGACACGATCAGCATGCGCCTCCCCTCGGCGCGGAAGTAGGCGAAGATGCGGCGCACCAGCTCGCGGTCGCTGTAGGTGCGGTCGTACTCCTCGGCGCCGATGCCGTCCATCAGGAACGCCATTAGCCGGCCACCCCCGTGGCTTCCGCTGCCGGCGCACGCAGCGGCGGCAACTCGATGTCGTAGTGGCTGAAGATGCGCCGGTAGGCGGTCGAGGTGGCGAGCAGCTCGTCGTGGGTGCCGGCCGCCGCCAGCCGCCCGCCGGCCAGCACCAGGATGCGGTCCGCCCAGCGGATCTGCGACAGGCGGTGGGTGATGATCAGGGTGGTCCGGCCGCGCTGCACGGTGCGCAGGGCGCGCTGAATCTCATCCTCGGTCTTGCTGTCGATGGCGCTGGTGGAGTCGTCCAGAATGAGGATGCGCGGATCCTTCAGGAACGCGCGCGCCAGGGCGAGCCGCTGCCGCTGACCGCCGGACAGGGTCACGCCGCGTTCCCCGATGGTGGTGTCGTAGCCATCCTGGAACCCGGTGATGAAGCCGTGCGCAGCGGCGGCGCGGGCGGCGGTTTCGATGTCGCGGCGGCTGGCGTCGGGCCGGGCAAAGGCGATGTTCTCGGCGACGGTGCGCGAGAACAGGAATACGTCCTGCTCGATGTTGGCGATCTGCGAGCGCAGACTGGTCAGATTCCAGTCGCGCAGGTCGATGCCGTCGACGGTGATGCGCCCGGCGCCGGGATCGTAGGTGCGGTTGACCAGTTGCGTCAGCGTGGTCTTGCCGGAGCCGGTCTGGCCGACGATCGCTACCGTCTCGCCGGCTTCGATGAGAACGTCGATATCCGCCAGTGCCTTCTGGTTGTCCTGGTACCCGAACGACACGCCTTCGAAGGCAATGGCGCCGTGCACCGCCGCCTGCCGGCCGCCGGTGTTCTGGTCCAGTTCGGTGGTGGCGGTCAGCACCGACAGGATGCGGCGGGCGCCGGCAACGCCGCTCTGCACCATCGCGAACGAGAACGCGGACATGAAGGCGGGAATGCGCAGCAGGTTCATCAGCCCCACCAGCGCGATCAGCTCGGCAAGGTCGATGCCGCCGGCGCGCAGCAGCGTGATGCCGTGCAGCAGTGCCAGCGCTACCGCCACGCCGAACATCAGCATCGGTACGTACAGCGCCTCGATGCGGCCCTGGCGCACGAACAGGTCGCGGAACAGCGCCGCGCCGGCGTGGAACCGCTTGCGCTCCCAGGTCTCGCGCACGGCGGCCTTGACCAGCTCGATGCCGGACACCGCCTCCTCCGCGGCCGCGGTCACGTGGCCGTACTGGGTGCGCTGCTCCATCAGCACCGGGCCGAGGCGCCCGGTGTAGTCGCGCACGGTGAACACGAATGCCACCGCGAACAGTCCCGGCACCAGCAGCAGCCGCGGGTCCAGCAGGGCCACGTAGGTGAGCGGCGCGATGAATCCCAGCACCATGTCCGACATGAACAGCAGGCCGGGGTGGATCATCATGTTGAGGTGGCGGGTATCGTCAGTAGCGCGGGCGACCAGGTCGCCGACCCGCTGGCGGTTGTGGTAGGTCTGGCTCTTGCCGAGCAGGCTGCGGTACATCTCGTCGCGGACGTCGCGCTCCAGGCGATGGCCGAGGGTAACCGCGCAGGTGTTGGAGCACAGCGCCGCCACCGCGTCGCCGGCCAGCACGGCCAGCAGCGTTGCCGCGGCCACCAGCAGCGTGGTGCCGCTGTGGCCGTCGATTACCACCTGGGCGACGTTGCCGATCATCACCGGCCCGAGGCCGAACAGCGACCAGGCGGTAATCGAGAACGCTACCGCGCCGGCTACCAGGAACGGGTGGTGGCGCAGGTGGGAGAACACCCAGCGGAACGGCGAGCGGGTGTCGTAGGTGCGCCCCGAGGTGGCGCTGGCGGCGGTGAATTCGGAGATCACGGAAGCGCGGTGATATGTTGCCGGCGGGCTCGACGAGTGGCGCTTGTCACGGGAGCACAAGTGTACGCATATCGCACCCCAAAGTTCACTTTTTTCCGTCCGTAGCGGGCCGTTGCGCCCGTTGCCGGCAGGCGGTTACCGGTGGCGTCCGCGGCTGGCGAGCAGTGCGTAGGCGGCCACCGCCAGCACGCCGACGGCGAGTGGAATTGCCTGCGTGGCAAGGGCGCGCGCCAGGCCGATGTTGTCCGCCATCATGCCCACGGCCGACGCTCCCACGCCGCCGGGCAGCCAGCCCAGGCCCATGATCATGCCGCCCGCCAGGCCGATATTCCGCGGCCACGCCTCCTGCGCGATGATGATTGCCACCGGGTAGGTGGCGCCGATCAGGCAGCCGATGGCGGCGGTCAGCAGCAACAGCGCGGCCGGCGCGCCGCCCGGCCCCACCGTCAGCAGGGCGGCGTTGGCCGGCACCAGCAGCAGAGCTGCCGCCAGCACCACCTGCCAGCGCCCGACCCGGTCGGAGAGGACCCCGCCGAGCACCGCGCCGCCGGGCAGACTGCCGGCGAGCACGAACAGCACCTGCGCGATGCCGACCCGCGCGCCGCCGTGCCCCGCCACCCACAGCGGCAGGTACGTGGTCAGCGACACCTGGTACCAGGCGCGGCTCATCGCAAACAGCACGATCAGCCCGAGGGCAAGGACCGCCGTCCGGGGGCCGGCAGACGCTGAGCCGCCGGCGGGGCGCTTGCGCGGGCGGTGGATCGTCGGGCCGCGGGTGGCAGCCGAAACGGCGCCGTGGCGGGACAGCAGCAACAGGATGAGGCCGGCGCCGCACGCCAGGGGAATGGTCGCCAGGGTGCCGGGGAGTCCGTACCAGCCGAGCATCGCGGCCATCAGCAACGGACTCAGCGCCGCCCCGGCGTTGCCG
>MKWU01001050.1_pt1 | contig 50106 bp, 39 predicted proteins | sample 809101 | NCBI WGS metagenome assembly MKWU01 (sample SAMN05860141, study PRJNA318959) | sponge metagenome | host: Aplysina aerophoba | place: Slovenia: Piran, Adriatic Sea, Gulf of Piran | collected 2013-05-07 | reverse complement strand
GTTGACTTTGGCAGGGCCAACCCTGCCTGTGAAAACTGATGCAACATGCGCTCAATCGGCATGTGGTGGACATATTTGTTCACCACCACATGCGACAACAGGCCCGCACTCGCCGTGCACTTGCCGACCACCTCGGCCGGTAGAGAGGCCATCAAGACGCCCGCAGCTGGATTCTTCGGATCACAGTACTTGCTTCGCTTGATTCTCAGAACACTGAAGGAGGCCGGGTTGTACCTGAGAATCTCACGGACATCCTCTCCGATCTTCGTCAGATGGCTAAGGTCTCCCTCGGGATCTAACACGATCTCCTCAACGGGCAAATGATCCGGAAATTTACTCCCGGAAAGGAGACGCCGACCTCGTTTCTTCTTTATCGTGACCGTCTCCTCCTCTTCGGGAACTTCTTCCACAGGAAGAATCTCATCCGCGAACAATTCTCCTTGGTTCGTGGACGGATCAGGAATAAACCGCTCTCGCTTTGGAGCATACAGCAACTCCAAGAGGTTCGTAATGGTCTCCTTGAGGCAACCGATCTCTCGATCCTTTTTGTCAAGCATCTTGACATGTTCCTCGTACGCCACCGTCTGGACAGGTGCTGGGTCTTTCATAGAGACAACATACAAAATAATATCTTAAAATACAAAGCACTGCATACTAAAATAATACTTCCTTCGCATTCAAACACCCTCACACCAAAAACAACCCATCGCTTTACATTCACCACATTGCAAAAACGCCTATACCCCGCTATCGTGGGCACAACCCCGCATCCCCATGGCGCAACTCCCCTAACCTTCACCGCAAAAAATTCAACATAACCGAGCCCAATCAATCCGCACACCTGCAATCCTCGCAGAATACACAACCCCTTCGCAACTCACTACATCAAATCCCCCTCACCAATACAACACGACCTTCGTCACGCACATAAATTTGAAACAGAAAAGTTGGCTTTTGCATATGGGATTTTCGTACGGATACGGGGCGGAGACTATTATGCCAACAAACCCAAAAATGAATCCAACGATGCTTCATCATTCAACGCTTGATCAACTCGAAAAACTCCGCTTTTATGGGATGGCCCGCGCCTTGCGCGACCAGTTGACCCAGCCCATATCAACCGCTTGTCCTTTCTCGATCGCCTGGCACTCCCGTTGGATTGTGAAACCAGCGACCGAGAAAACAGGGCCCTGAACATGCGTCTGCGTCAAGCCAAATTGCATCAGATCGCCTGCATGGAAGAAATTGATTATCGGACTGCACGGGGACTCAACCAGCAACAGATGTTACAATTGGCCAGCTGTGACTGGATCCGACGTCATCTGAATGTAATCCTGACCGGCCCCACCGGGACCGGCAAAAGCTACCTGGCCTGTGCGCTGGCCCACAAAGCCTGTCTGGAAGGCTTTACCGCCCGCTATCATCGCTTACCGCGACTCCTGGAAGAATTAACCGTTGCCCGGGCCGATGGTCGGTATCTGAAAATCTTGAATGCCCTGAAAAAACTGGATGTCCTCGTGCTTGACGATTGGGGACTTACTGCCCTGACCCAAACGCAACAAGAAGATATCTTCCAGATACTCGATGACCGAATCCAGAAACGCTCAACCATTGCAACCAGTCAGTTACCCGTCGAACACTGGCACCAGTCCATGGCGAATCCCACCATTGCCGATGCCATTCTCGACCGACTCATTCAGCCCGCCTATCGAATTGAACTAGAAGGCGACTCCATGAGAAAACAATTCACAAACCCCGAAAAATCCATGCCATGAAACAAGAGAAAAATACATTCATTCGAACCCGAAACCAAACATGAAAAATGCTCCAAAAAAATCCACCCAAGGTGGGCAACATCAATCTGAATGGGTGGGCAACATCAATCTGAATGGGTGGGCAACATCAATCTGAATGGGTGGGCAACATCAATCTGAATAGGTGGGCAATTTCATCTGAATACACACTACCGATTATCCGAGATTTAACCGTCAGGTGTCAGAACAATTTGGGTGGTTACCGCCCCCTTTCTGCCCCGGTGTCCCTGCCACTAAACCGATGAATCTCCTGCACCTCATGCAGAGAATTGATCTGTTCGCGGGCATAATTGGTCACCAGCCAATCCTGCATTGAGGGAATCGGGATCGCATAATCTCCGTCCCGATCGTAGAGCAACCCTTTCTCTATCCCCAATTGAAATAGTTGTTTTGCTTCCGCTTCACCGTACTCCTGGGTTAGAGATGACATGATCGCAGTGGTGGTTGCGCTTTCTCCTAAAGGAATATCTGCGAATACTCTTGCAAAGCAATGACGTTGTTCGCTGGTGAAACCGCTTGCCCGGCTTTTGTAATACGCTAACCGAAAATGTCGGCCCGCTTCCAAGACGGCATTCAATCCCTCTGGGGTCATGATCCTGTTGTCTGCCACCAGTTGCTTCAATGCCGGATCCACATACGATACGATATGCTGCGGCCAGCCATGTGTTTCCTCAGTAATCGCGTCAATCCAAGCCGTAGGATTTCCTTTCGCCCCGCCTTCCTTCTTGAGCCAGTCGTGAAGCACCGCGCGCTCCGATTCCTTCCCCAGTGCTCCCAACTCCACGAAGCATTTTCCCGAAAACCTTGAAATTCCAAGCGACCGAAAGGTATCAGCTGTCGTCCCCAGCCCCGCTACCAGAAGGATGACCGGACGATTCAATTCACCGTTATGGATCTCGTTAAGCACATTGGTTGCCGTTCCAGATTGTTCGGAAGGGGGCGCATTGGTTGTTCCCAGTGTTTGTGCTTCGTCCAAAATGAGAAGTAATGGCTTCTTCCCATCTTGAAGTATACTCGAGGTTGTACGGAGATGTTGGTTGACTGCAATATCGAATTTGGCATCGGCTTTAACAACTGCATCAATGCCAACTTGCCCAGACCCGCCCGTAAAGCTCAGTCGTCTCCCCTTCCCAAGATAGCGGAGCAACTCGTCTGGATCCCAAAGGGCCGGCGGTTTAATCCCCGCAGTCTTCCATCCCTGCCCCCCGGCTATTTTTCCACATTCATCAAGCAGAGCCGTCTTGCCCGCACCCGGTGCGCCCTGGATCAGGAAGGCCGTGCCAGACTTCGCCTGCACCGCTTTCTCTATAATTTCATTAAAATTACCTAAAATCTCTTTCCGCCCATGAAAGTACTTGGCAGGTCCGCGGTCAAACGCTGCTGTCAGTGGAAGGGGAGTAGAATGCCGGGATTTACTCATGGAGCTGAGATGACGGACTGTGATGACATGATATTCAGACGGTTCAATAGAACTCCCGTGATTCTATTGGACGATAAAAATGATTTAGCGGTTCCAGAATGCGGAACTGTTCGGGCTGCAGAACAAGCGTGACCAGAATTGTTTGATCATCCCTTCATCTGATTCAGTGTGTCTGGGTTGGATTCATTCGCAGACCGCCTGTCCAATCGCCTTCGCGAGCTGTGGTGGAACCGCGTTTACGATCAGCCGGGTGATGTCTCGTTTGAAAACTTTCGAGTTGCAATCCTTTTCTTCTGCGGAGGCCTAGACCTCTATCCACAACATTCGGGGTAGAACCCCGTCTTGATACTTCAACCGTTTCCCGACCATTCCCTGAACGACCATAGCCATCTGGTCAATGGTATCCAGGTTGCGGAGATTATGCTTCCCCGCGAACTGAGTTACGTAGCGGTTGAGGTGCTTCTTGCTTAGATAGTGGTAGGTGCCATGATCGGCACGTTTGAGCGTTGCTCAGAACGATTCGATGCCGTTGGTATGGGCTAATTCCCCCGATGCAGTGGATATGGCCCATTGTTTTTGACTGTGATTGACCGATGTGTGATACGTCAATCCCTCGTAGCTCGTATGATCATCAGTAAATACCGAAGCATCCTTTGAGCGTGTATCATTCACAAACTCCTGAATCGTTGCCTTCGTGGTATCCTCGATCACCTTTGCTTGAATCTGATTCGTCTTACGGTCCTTGATCCCCAGTACCGCACTCTTGCCAACCGCACCCCGCCCTGCATTGAGTTTCTTATCCGCATGCTTATTCTTCTCCAGTCCACCGATATAGGCTTCGTCTACCTCAACGACGAATCTACTCCCTCGTAGAGCACCTAGTGGTGAAGAATGTACTGATGCTGATCCTCCAAGACGCAGACCGGTAGTCCCAACTCCGCCTGTACCCCGCTTACCTTTGCTGATCCAACGCGTATGCGGCCCGTGAACCGAGAAAATCTTCTCCGAATGCGGAATCTTTTCGCCCTTGAGCAACTGCCGATCCACCGGATCTATCAGTTTCAAACTGCATCCCAGTAGTACGGCCCCCGATCACTGAAATCTGCCCCCAACCTCCGCTGCGAAGCCTGCGCCTTCTTCACCAGCTTGCCGCAGTGACGCAGATATCTGCGCACACGATCACGACGATGCCAGCTCCGTGACCTGCGACCCCTTGAAACAGACGATGGAGCCGCATTGCCCAATCAGCCGCCTTGCGCCAGACCAGCATGCCGTGCGCACGACTCACACGCACGGTCTTCCGAAGCAAACAAACCACCGCATCTCTTAGCAGACTGACATCCGTAGGCCAATGAACATGCATCTTCCTGGGCACGGCGCGATTGGGGCGGTAACCAGCCACGAACCCCGCGCAGATGTCGGGTCAGTTGCTGGGCCACATGGGGCACGCAGCGCGTGCTTCGAAGAATCGGACTCAACTGCTCAACCAACCCGCTCTGATGCAAGGTCAACGTCTGATCCAGATCCCGCAACAACGACTGCGCCGCCGAACGATTGCAACGCAACAGTTCGGTATGAATCCGCATCAGCGCGGCGTGGGCCTGCTCCGAGCCCAGAAATGCAAAGGCGCGGGTAATGGCTCCCCGAACATGCAGGCGATCCGCATCCGAAAGGTATCTGATCACACGCGCTCGCTTGTGGAGCTGACAGAACTTCAGACGAATCCGAGGCCCCAAATACTGGGTCGGTGCTTGCGAAAGCACGACCGTTCCAGCGGTAACAAAAAGCAGCCGCGATCTAGGCATAGCCCGCGATCCAACAGGTCCGAAATAATTACTGCATCGCAAGCACATCGTGCAGGGTAGCCTCCACAAAGCCCAGAATCCGGCGATAGCCCTCCACCGTTGCCGCCAGACAGAGCTCCAGCGGGCGTCCCCACACCTGAACCACATCAATCCACAAAACCACACCGCTTCCCCACTCAACCTGCGGCTCTCAAATACCTCCAGAGCCTCCATCCGAACCGTATGCAGAGACGCCGCATCCCCGTACTTCGACAACGCGGTCGCCCCAGATGCCTCCGAAGCAGCGTCCGATGGCTTTACATCCGCTATGACGTCATTCGCCGGATCAACTGCCGTCTCTGCCGATCAAGTGAGACCTCCGTATCCAGATTGTGCCTCAGGTCCCGGATCAAATCGCCAAAATGATGCAAGAGCGTCCGTAGCAGGACTTGACCCGCATTCCCAGACTTGCGTAGCGTTTGATCCAGTTGAAAAAATTCCTCTGCTCTGAGCATGATCCTATCGTAAATTGGGGAAGTGAAAGGTTTGGTGGTCCAAACCAGACACAAGTCAAGTCAAATAAAATCAACTAACTTGAGACTACGCCTTCCAAATGCACCAGAGATTGAGCATAGACGCTTACTATGTGTATAATCCGTTTGTAAGTTCCCGAAATTGTTTGACGAGTGATTTTTGTGACACAATCCGAATATCCTGACTCATGTCTATCGCCAGTGAAATTTCGAAGAAACCTAAGCTCAGCCTGGGCATCGAAGAGGAATATCTCATCGTAGATGAAGATACCGGAAAGCTTATTCGTGAAGTACCACCTTCAATGTTGGCGGATGCACAGGAGGCGCTTGGTGGGCAGGTCTCGCAGGAATTTTTTCAATCTCAGATAGAGGTTGGAACACATGTTTGTGCAAACGTGCAGGAGGCACGGGATGAGTTGATTCAATTACGCAGAACGGTGCACGATGTGGTAGAGCCGTATGGACTCGCAATCATTGCCTCATCTTCGCATCCGAATGCTTCGTACTTCACCCAGCGTCACACCCCCCGAGAACGCTACGAAATTTTAGCGCAGAACATGCAGGTGATCGCTCAGAGAATGGTCATCTGCGGAATGCACATACATGCGGGCATTGAGGATGATGATCTACGGATTGACCTGATGAACCAGGCGACCTATGTGCTGCCGCACCTACTGGCGCTGAGTTCATCATCCCCCTATTGGGAAGGGCAGGATACGGGACTTATGTCATACCGTATCGCGGTCTGGAACGAAATTCCGCGTACAGGACTTCCTGAACACTTTGAGAGCTATGCAGAATTTGAGCGGCATGTAGACATGTTGGTCCATGCCGGTGTGATAGAGGACAGCACGAAGATATGGTGGGATATTCGACCCAGTCACCGTTTTCCTACGCTGGAGATGCGGGTGGCAGATATCTGCACAAGAATAGAGGATGCGATTTGCATTGCGGCGTTATACCAATGCTGGTTGCATATGCTGTGGCGCCTGCGCCGGGAAAACCAGCGTTGGCGCAACTATGCTAACATGCTGTTGTACGAAAACCGTTGGCGGGCCCAGCGTTACGGGATTGATGGATCACTGATTGATTTTGGGAGGGGACTGATGATCCCGTATAAAGAACTGCTTGAAGAGTTATTGGAATCAGTCATGCCGGATGCAGAAGTTCTGGGATGCGTGAAAGAGATCAGGCATGCGCGCACGATCCTGAGGCGGGGGACCAGCGCACACTGGCAGCGTGAAGCCTACAAAAAAGCAATACAGAAAGGGGCCACGCCGGAGCAGGCTATCAAGGCTGTTGTGGATATGCTCATTCAGGAAACCATGCACGGCGTGTAGCCCCTATTCTCTCGGAGGAAAAACGGTGAACTGTGTCTTGTCCCGGGCCAGGCTCCCAAAGAGACCGTGTGCACCAGATAGGGTCGGGATGGCGTTGGGAATAACTCCGGGACCAAAGGTGCTGTTACCGCCCTGTTGTAACTCGGCAGAACGGATAAAGTCAGACAGGTTACGATCCAGCGAATTCACGTAGATCACGTTGCGGCCGTAGAAATTGACCCCGATCCACGGATAGACTAACCTGATAGTGCCGTCAGAGAACTTAAAGAAATTGCCTTCTGTAATGATTGGAGATCCGTTGATCCTGAAGTCTTCCAGAGTGAGCTCGTCATCATCTTCTAGAAATCCAGCCGCCGTTGGCACCAGAAGATCCTCCTGTACATCCAAAGCTTCCGTAACCAGTGTGAAGCTGCTTTGGGTTTGATCACTACCACGACCGGGAGTCACAATGAGGGTTAGCTGTTCATCTGACAGATACGTTCCTGCCTCGGGCGAGGCACTCAGGATTTTCACAACAGTCGGCACATTGGTTGTCCCTGTGATGAGAGATGCTACACCAGGCACGGTTACCTTCAAATCATAGCGCGCACCGGGTTGTATGATATGTTCGGGGCCAAGGTACTGGTACGCTCCAGGTTTATTAGTGGACGCTTCCAGCAACAAACTCGTTGAGCCCGTACTGAGTACTACCTCGGCATTCGTGATAGCACGCTCCTCAAAATCACTCGACTGATTTACCAGTACAATCTTGCTCACACGCGCCGGGGGGACCGGCTCGTTTGCGATGAGCATAAGTTCGACTACGGTTTCATTGTCCAGTACACTAAAGTCTGTGGAATCACAAGCAACCAGAGACAGAAGCAGTCCAGTAAAGAGAATCTGTCGCCACATCAGAAATCAAGAGTAAAGGATAAGTTGGGGAGGGGGATTGGTATTTGCGGAATGGTTGATCTGGAAAGAGTGCCATCATCTTCAATCTCGTTAAAGATGAACCAAGTGTTGCTCCTTGAATAGACGTTGATAACCTGTATTTGCAGTGTATAGTCTGCAAAGCGTTTCAATGAGCCAGTCCAGGTCACCCCTAGATCAAGGCGATGGTAGGCGGGCAATCTGGCCTGATTAAGGCCTGGGGATACCAGCAGGTCAGTTTGGTCAAATCCATTCACACGCTTTGTTCCATAGATAGTATAGGAAGCTTCTGGACGTGTATATGCCTGTCCCGTGGCATACGTAAATACAGCGCCCAATTCCCAACGTCGGGAGATTCTCCATTGGCCTACTATGTTCAGGTCATGAAGCCGGTCGTTACGCGGAACAAAATTCCGGGGCTCTCTGAATGCATCCTGATTCAGTCTCGGATAATACCGGTTCGTGTGAGCCAGTGTGTAGGCGATAAACCCGTTGATCCGGCCCTCCTGGCGTGATAGCTGCATTTCTGCGCCGCGTGCCATTCCTTCGCCAAAGGCAAACAACTCTGAGTATTCCAGACCGGCTAGGCCATTACTGAACGGATCAAGCACAAAAAGCTGGCGCATGGTTCTGTAATAGACTTCCGTATCCAGCGTAATTCCCCTGGACAGGTTTGTCTTCAATCCTAAGATGAATTGATCACCGTACGCCGGCTTGACCCCCTCGCCGCTTGTTAGCCAAAAGTCAAATCCGGAGAACACCTCATTGGTAATGAGGGTTAAGAATTGGTAGTATCTTCCGGCGCTTGCCTGAAACCGTACGTCTGCCCCCAGCTGCCGTTCGAGCGAAAACCGAGGGGCCAACGTAAAATGATCTCCATAGCCATAGTACGTACCTCGCAGGCCGGCAGAGATGGACCAGTTCTCCGTTGGATGATAGGTATCCTGCAGATAGAAGGAGGCATGTTCTACCCTGTTCCGTGTGTTGAAGACTTCTCGGTCATCAAAAAAATTCGTTAGCGGCGCATCAAATATACCTGCCCAGATTCCACCAGTCAGATCATGTTTCGGTCCTGGATAGTACTCAAAATCCGCCCGGAGCGAGGTTTCCGCCACGCGGTTGATCTGCTTAAAGTTGGTGCCGCTAAAAGTTGCACGCGGCATGGATTCATACCAAGATGTCGTTACCGTGACATTAGAGAAGAATTGGTTGGACCACAGGTGTGTCCAGCTCCCGGCGACCGTACGGTTACCGTAGCGCAGTTTTATCTCTATGCCTTCGGTAAAGGTGGAGCGCAGGTAATCTGAACCCGTGTAGAATGAGAGTGAAAGCTTATCGTTTGGGGAAGCATCAAGGTTAACTTTCCCGTTGAAGTCGTAGAAATAGAATGCCCGGGGGACGGCGTTGATATTTTGTAGAACTCCGAGTATAGGCTCAAGTGTCGATCGTCTCACGGCAACCATCCAGGAGCCGCGGGAATACGGACCTTCGGCAAAAGCTCTAGAGGCCAACAGGCCAACGCTGAGCTTCCCGTGTGTTTCGCGCCGGTTACCATCCTTGTTCTGGATGTCCAGCACCGATCCAAGAACACCGCCATAGTTCGCAGGGAAGCCTCCCTTGTAGAGTCGTACGTCCTTGATCGCGTCCGTGTTGAACGTGGAGAAAAATCCAAAAACGTGGCTTGGGTTGTAGATTTTTGTGCGATCCAGAAGAATGAGTGTTTGCCCAGGATCTCCCCCACGGATGTAGAGGCCGCTTGAGTAATCAGAGGACTGTGCGACACCGGGTAACAGCTGAAGAGACCGAAACACATCGGGTTCGAACACCTGTGGCAGCTTCTGGATGGTAGCTACACTGATTTGGCCCACCCCGATCAAGCGCTGTTCTTCTTCTGTGATACGGTCAGCCGACACCTCCAGGACATCCAATAGTTCTTGGGCGGTCGCCAGTTCTACGTCGAGTCTGACTGACTCGCCGGCAGCAAAGGTTACTTCGCGTGTGGCCGTATCAAATCCGATATAGGAGTATCGAACGGTGTAGGTTCCAGGTTCAATCCCTGAAATAGCATAATATCCTGACAGGTTGCTGGTCGCTCCTCGAAGGGTACCTTCCAGGATTACGTTTGCAGAAATAAGCGTCTCTCCGTTGGAAGCGTCAGTTATGAATCCATCCAATGCAGCGAGCTCTTGGCTATGCGCTGAGGCAACAAAGAAGCCGAAGCCGAACAGGAACGTGATTTTTGCAACAACCGAGAGAGTGTATCGAGAAGAAGAGGTCGTTACTGTACCGATCAATTTAATCGAGGTTTAGGGAAGGTAAGGGGTAAGGACTTCGGGCAATTCATACGAACAATTTTCGGTTTGGTTATACTCCAGCAAAGCTGCAACGACTCGGGGCAGTGCAAGAGCACTGCCGTTGAGCGTGTGTACGAGCTGTGGTTTGCCGCCGCTCTCTGGACGAAACCGGATATTCATGCGGCGCGCTTGATAATTGGTGAAGTTCGAAATAGAAGATACTTCCAGCCAGCGTTCCTGCCCGGCGCTCCATACTTCCAGATCGTACTGTTTGGTTTGGTTAAAGCCTAACTCGCCAGCGCACATCAATAGGCGTCGATAGGGCAGGTTCAATGCTTTCAGAAGTGTTTCTGCATCCCTGCGCATGGTTTCCAGAACATCATAACTGTGTTCTGGGTGCGTAAGCTGCACGATCTCCACCTTATCGAATTGGTGTAATCGGTTGAGTCCACGTACATGTGCGCCATAGGAGCCCGCCTCGCGTCGCCAACAGGGTGTATATGCGCAGAATTTGATGGGCAGGTCGGATTCAGATAGAATCTCGTCCCGAAAATAGTTCGTGAGTGGTACTTCGGCCGTAGGCACGGGATAGAGTCCATCCAAGGACACATGATACATTTGCCCTTCTTTGTCGGGTAGTTGTCCTGTGCCGTGTGCGCTGGCCTCGTTCACGAACAGTGGTGGACGAACCTCCCTGTACTGGCGTGTTGCAGTATCAAGGAAAAAATTGATCAGGGCTCTGTGCAGTCTTGCACCGACATCCATATAGAATGGAAAACCTGCTCCTGCTACTTTCGCACCACGTTCAAAGTCAATCAGTCCATGTTGTCTGGCAATTTCCCAGTGAGGCAGAGGGGTAAACTCAAATGAGGGAATTTCACCATGCCGGTAGACTTCCACATTATCTGCTTCGCTCAGTCCGTCAGGAACACTTTCATGCGGAATGTTTGGGATAGTGAGTAGCAGTTCAGAGAGTGTCTGTTCTGCACTTGCGGCAGTCTCTCCAAGCTCTTTGATCTCTGTTTTCAGGCTTGACTGACGTGCAATCAGGACTTTTGCTGCCTCGTGCTTACCTTCACGCATCAGGACGCCTATATTTCGGCTCTCGGCATTTGCCGCCTGTTGCTTGACCTGGCGGAGTGTCAGCGCCTCCCGGTGAACACGGTCTTGTTCCAGCACATGATCAACGAGATCCGCGCCTGCCGGGATCCCGCGCCTGGTAAGTGCCTGACAAATTTCCCGGGGGTTTGCTCGAATGAATTCAACACCAAGCATCTACCGGAGGACGTCCAATCTTGGCAGACTTCTTACGAAGGCGCAAGTGCGCTAAGGCTGCCTTAAGGGGCAGGGGGCGATAGTCAAGCTCGGTCTCTGCCTTCAGCGTAATGAGGCCGGTACGTTTGGGGCGTTGAGCGGGTCGGTTATCTGAGTGCTGCAAGATTGGCTTAATAAGTGTTGAATCAAGATCGAAGGCTTGCGCGATGGCGAGCGCGAAGTTGTACATGTTCACAAACTCACGACCGGACAGGTTATACACGCCATTTTTCTGAAAGTGTACTATGCGAAGAATTCCCAAAGCAAGATCGTGGGTGTACGAGGGAGTACGCCATTGATCGGTATACACTCCGATCCTGTTTTTTTCCTGAAGATTATCACAGACCCATTCAACAAAATCTGCCCGTGGGAGTCCTGTTGCTTCACCATAGACCACATTCGTTCGTACGACAGTCCATTTGCCTACACCTGCCGCACGCGCAGCATTTTCGCCTGCAAGCTTTGCTTTCCCGTAAAAGTTTAGAGGTTCGGGCCGATCGTCTTCGCAATACGGTCCACTATTGCCGTTAAACACAAAATCTGTAGATAATTGAATCAAGTGCGTCCCTCGACTGTGGCACGCTTTTGCAAGCTGTTTAACCGCTTGTGCGTTCACACGCCAGCACTCGTCACGGTTGGTTTCGCAGGCATCAACAGCTGTCATTGCTGCACAGTTGATCACGCACTCTGGAGAGAAGTCGGCGAAGATTCGCTGGATATCATCCGCCTGACATACATCAAGTTTCTCATAGTCGTATGGCAGCGTATTCCGTGCGCGGGGGGTGGTTTTTTGACCGGTGGCTAACAACTTATAGGAATCCCGTTCTACGAATTTCCGAATAAGCTCCTGGCCCAGAAGTCCGTCAGCTCCAGTAATCAATATGCGCTCAATGGCCATCGATTGTGTGTTCGTGTTTTGTCTAGAGATCTCTCCCCGAAATGGCTGCAATGAGGTCGTCCTTCAGGTATACCGTGTCTGCAAGAGTGATACGTCCTTTCAGGTGCAGGCGAAGTTCACGGCGCATAGCTGCTTTTTCGTAGCGTTCTTTCTCGAGCTCTGTTTCCGGATGTATTGGTGGCACCGCGGTTGGGCGGCCTTCATCGTCGAGAGCCACAAAAGTAAAGTATGCGTGATTGCATTCGCGCCGATCCTTTCGGTCCAGGTTTTCGGATTCTACAGAAAGCTCGACCTCAAGGGATGTACCGAATGCCCGGTTTATCCAGGCCTCAACAATTACAACCTCGCCCAGAAAGAGAGGTGAACGAAATTCTACCGAGTCGATCGCCATGGTTACGCACACCAGCCCCGCATGACGCATCGCACAGATGGCGGCACATTTGTCCATCAGCGAAAGCAGTCGCCCGCCAAACATGGTACCATGGGCATTGGTATCGTTTGGCAGAACGATTTCGGACATCACGCAGCGCGATGCACGCGGAGTTTTCGGTGGATTCATGAACCGTCAGGTCTTCTGCTTTTTCTTACGGGCTGCTGGGAATAGAATATTATTCAGGATAAGGCGATAGCCCGGCGAGTTTTGATGCAGGCTCAGGTCAGTTGGAGGATCTCCTACGTAGTGTTGATAGTCTTCGGGGTCGTGGCCGGCATAGTAAGTGAAGGTACCCTGACCGTAGGATCCATGCAGGTATTTGACCTCACCTCGCTGTGGTACTTCGGCGAGCACGACCACATCAGGCTTAATAAGGTGCCTTCTGAACGCGGTGGTTTGTCCGATGAATCCTTTCACGGTCCCGACGTGGTTCTGAGTTAACATGGAAGGTACAGGATCCCATTTGGCACTGAATTCAAACATTGTAAAATAATCCAGTGCTGGATTTTGTAACTGCTGCGGGGGTGGCCCGACATCAATATCGGAGTGCTCATACTCAGCAGCGTTAAAACTTGGACTAAAGCCTTCAAAAGCAAGTGAGGCCGAATAATCCAGCTCTCTGATGGCATTGGGGTCTATGGGATCCCCGTCGTACTCAGACGGAACGATATCGGTCGAGTGTGCAGCTAAGGCAATATCGTAAGTGTCTGTGCCGGAGCACATGGCGAACAAAAAACCGCCATCGGCAACGTACTGTTTGATCGTCTGTGCAACCAGCAGTTTCAGGCGGCTCACCTTTCGGTATCCGTGGCGTTGAGCGGCTAATTCGGCACTGCGCTGCTGTTCGATATACCAGGGCATATTCCGATACTGGTAGAACTTGCCGTACTGTCCGGTGAAATCTTCATGGTGAAGATGCAGCCAATCGTAAGCAGACAGGATACCGCCAATGACATCGTCATCGTAAATCATATCGTATGGTACCTCGGCATATTCCAGAGCAAGGAGTACAGCATCGTCCCAAGGCAGGGTTTGTTGCGGGGCGTATACTGCAATACGCGGAGGTGTTTCCAGTCTCACAAGTGCGGTGTTTGCCCTGTCGCTCTCAACTTCGGCAATAAGTCGGGCTGTCGCAGTCCCGGAAAGTGTTTCGTATACAACCCCGCGAAGCGCAAGCTCATTACTCAATCCTGGGAAATCTACAGCCAGAAAAGCGCCGCCGCGAAAATTCAACAACCAGTCGACGGGTTCTCCCCGCTGGAGCGCCCAGTATACCGCACCGTAGGCTTTCAGGTGATCTGACTGGCCGTTGTCCATTGGTATCAGCACGTCCTGCGCACCGGCAGGATAAATGGGCAACAGCAGCAATGCAGCAACGCTACACACCTGCCGAGCGAAGCGCACGTATGCGCTCACGTGCCTCGCTGACCAGGAGTGAGCCAGGGTATTGTGTGAGCAGGTTGGTGTATGCCTGCAGTGCACCTGCAGCATCGCCTTGAAAGGTTTCAAGGATTTCAGCATAGTAAAAAAGGCTGCGATCTCGCAGCGGACTCTGTGGATGTATAAGTGGGAATTCACCAAATGCCATCATGGCTTCATCAGGACGATTATCAAGCAAAAGGGCCCGGGCGCGCAAAAAACGGACATCATCTGCAATTGGATGCCGTCCCCATTGTGCCAGTATATCCTGAGCGACATGGGCGGTTTCAGCTACCTTTTGCTGTCGGAAGAGCAGCCGGGCCTGTGCGTAGCCTGTGAGTGCCCGATTCGTGGAGTCAGTGTCGGGATTTTCCAGAAGCAGTATGCGCAACTCGATGGCATCGTTGGCGGTCTCTTTATCCGTGTCTTCTTTAAGATTGCTCAGGATAGATTGTGTCTCAGAAAAATTTCCAGCGTAGAAGTGGGTCATTGCCTCCTCAAACCGTGCTTTTGCTGCGAGTTCGCCGTCCGTCTGTTCAGCCAGGCGCGCAAAGATGGTGCCAGCTTCATTCAGATTGCCGTTCTCTACAGCCAGGCGCCCTAAATCAAATCGGGCCTGATAGCCAATGGGAGAATTCGTATACCGTGTGGCCAAAAAGGACAAAATGCGTTTGGCGGCCTCCCTGTCTCTAAATACGTTCTGGTGCAGGGCGCCGATTCGCGCCATTACAGCGGGGGTTTGTGGATGCCCGGGAAAGTCCCTCAGAAATGCTTCATAAGCTTCAAGTGCACGTTGGTACTGCTCGGGGCTATTGGTTTTTTCAGCCTGTAAGCGATACATGTCCGCCATACCGAGACGTGCTTCAATTGATATATTTTCTTCGGGATATGCCTCAAGTACTGACTGGAATGCCTGGCCGGCGACTGCGAAGGCACCTGCCTCTGCCGCACGCAGGGCAAACTGATAGACTCCTTGCCCGCTGGAATCAGCGTCCTCTTCGAGTGCCATAATCTCCTCAAATGCTCGATCAAAACTCTCCGCCTCCTCATACAGCCACGCCAGGAGGTCTCGTAGTTGACGTAGATCGGGTTCAGTTGCGACACGCGCTTCCGTAATACGGATGGCGGCTTCAAGGGCGCCATCCTGCTCCAGATCTCTTCCGAGTCGACTGCGCACGTAATTTAGCTGTCGCTCGTTCACAGACAGAAGATCTAGGTGTTCCTGTGTAGCAAGCTCATGTTGTCCGGTAAGAGCATACAGTTGTGCAAGTTCTGCCTGAAACAGGCTCATATTGTCAATATCCTGTCTGCCCTGTTTTAATACGTCAATCGCTTGAATAAGGAGGCGTATCTGAAGCATACTGGCATAGATGACACGGTAAACCGCTTCGGTGTCAGGAGCGGACTGCAGGAGTGCAGACCAGGCTTCCATTGCTGCAGGTTCATCTCCGCCGAGGTAAAATAGTTGTGCACGTTCAGCTTCAAGTTCCAGCTGCACCACCTCACTGCGTGCAAGTGCATCGTCTATCAGTGCCACTGCATCGTCATATCGCTTAACACTGACGTAAGCTTCCTTGAGCTTGTCGAAGAAAATCTTACGTTCGGGTTGTTCGGCATACAAATCACTCAGGATTACAATAGCACGATCAAACTGCATGCCCCGCAGGTACCCGAGGGCAAGTTGATAACGGGAGGCAGAATTTCCGTCAAGCTGCTCTTCCTCGGTAGGAGGACGTGTTCGGTTTGCACGTTGAGGTTGAGCCAGTGCTAGGTCGCCAAATGCGAATACACACAGGCAACAAACAAGAAATAATCGCATTCGGGTTACTGAGCTAATACGGATGCAGAGAGTACTACGTTATATTAGGATTGATCAATCCAGACAAGTAGACCAACCAATAATGAACACGGGCAGGCGCAGTATAAGTATTGTGGGGGCAACAGGATCCATAGGTACGCAGTGTTTGGATATTGTTCAAAGACATACGGATAAGTTACGCGTGGTAGCCCTTGCCGCCAACCGGAATGTAGATCTGTTAGTCAAACAGGCACGCGCTTTTGGCCCGGATGTAGTCGCCATAGCGGACAGATCGTATACACGGGCACTTCGGAGTGGACTTGAGGGGACCGGCATTCGTGTACTCGAGGGTGATGAAGGGGTATGTGTCTGTGCAACGCTTCCGAAGGCGGATATAGTACTTGGCGCCGCCTCGGGTATTGCAGGACTCAAATCTGTTCTGGCTGCCCTGGAAGCCGGAAAGGTATTGGCTTTGGCGAACAAAGAGACATTGGTAGCCGCTGGCGATCTTGCAATGCGGACGGCTCGGTTGCACAAGGCCAAAATCATACCGGTGGACAGTGAGCATGCAGCAGTGTTTCAGTGTTTGGAAGATAGCATACGCAGTGTAGAAAAGGTCATACTTACGGCATCCGGGGGCCCGTTCCACAAGAGTGACCGTACAGCACTCGATAAAGTTACGCCTCAGCAGGCGCTCAAGCACCCCAACTGGAGCATGGGACCCAAGGTAACGATTGATTCAGCCACCATGATGAATAAGGGCTTGGAAGTGATTGAAGCCTATTGGCTGTTTGGACTTCGCGAGGACCAGATTGAGGTAGTCGTGCATCCGCAATCGATTGTGCACTCAATGGTATTGTTTGAAGATGGATCACTCAAGGCACAACTCAGCCTGCCGGACATGCGGTTACCCATCCAGTATGCACTCAGCTATCCGGATCGATGGTCACTATCTGAGGGGCGTATAGATTGGACGCGCCCACAATCTTTGACCTTTGCTCCGCCCGACCTAGAGAAATTTCCATGTTTGCGTTTGGCACGTGAGGCACTGGACGCTGGTGGGAATGCACCGGCCGTACTCAATGCAGCCAATGAGGCTGCAGTCGATCTTTTTATTAAAGAACGATTAGGTCTCATGGACATACCGCGTATGGTGGAGGAGGCACTTGGCAAGCTTGCGGGCGCCTCATGTGATACGTACGAAGAGATTCTACTTGTTGATCAGGCCGCGCGGCACTACGTGTTTGTGGCTTCCAAAAGGAACACCTTCACTCTGTGAAGTATACCGTACGCCGAACAACAATAGGTAGCATTTTCCCGTGAGTATACTCTGGATTCTCCTGACGTTCATTCCGGCCCTGATGATTCTCGTGTTTGTGCACGAGTTGGGTCATTTCTGGGCAGCGCGTGCATTTGGTATGCGTGTCGACCGTTTTTCCATAGGATTTCCGCCCAACATTCTAAAAAAGCGCTTTGGCCAAACAGAATACGTCCTCGGCTTAACGCCACTTGGAGGTTATGTCAAGATTGCAGGCATGATTGACGAGAGCATGGACACGGACTTTAAGGACGCGGCGCCGCAGCCGGACGAGTTCAGATCCAAGCCATTATGGCAGCGCATGATTGTGATCAGTGCGGGCGTGATCATGAATATGGTTCTTGCAGGTGTGATTTTCTTTGCCCTAACATGGAGTTTTGGTGTCAGCCGTGTAGCCCATACCGAGGATGGATCGGTGTTCGTAATGGACAGCTCAGTTGCAGCATTGGACATCGATATTCGAACAGGTGATCGGCTTTTAGCAGTAGGCGGGCATGAGTACGACCCGGGTGGAGCCCAGATTCCCCTCTCGGCACTCCTGGCGGACGATCTCACGTTCGAAGTGGAACGCAAAGGACAACGCGTAACCCTTGATGGTCCGGGAAACATCATGACTCGGATCCAGGAATTGCCGGCAGGAGGATTCTATGGTCTTGGGATATACACCTGGCCCAGTACGCTTGGAGCTGTTGCAGCAGGCATGCCGGCAGAAGCGGCAGGCTTGCAGGTCGGGGATCAAATCACAGCGGTTGACGGGACCCCAATCCGTTATTGGCCGGAGCTCACCGATCAGATCCGCAATTCGGGTGGAGACTCGCTCCAAATCACATGGGTGCGCGACGATGGGCATATTTCCGTGGAACATCAAGCTGCCGTGATTCCAGTTATGGATACCGTCAGTTGCAATTATGTACTTGGTGTTAGGTTAGGACAAACACAGGTCGAATATGGGCCTCTGCAGTCTGCCCGAATCGGAGTGGCTGACGTATGGAACAACACGCGAACAATAACCGCCAGTTTATGGCGAATAGTTGCAGGCAAAGAGAGCGTTCGGGAAAACCTCGGTGGGCCGGTTATGGTCGCCAATGTGATCGGACAAGCCGCAAGCAGCGGTACACGCCCGTTCTGGCACATTGTAGCAGTCCTTTCTATAACGTTGGCCATTGTTAATATTCTGCCGATCCCGGTGCTGGATGGCGGGCATCTGACGTTTCTGTTTTATGAACTGATTGCCCGCAAGGAACCTCCGGTTAAGGTGCGAATGTTTTTGCAGCAAGCGGGCATGATACTGTTGCTGCTTTTGATGGCTTTCCTGATCACAAACGATGTAATCCGTGCGTTCAGCTCCAGGGGTGAAGCCGCCGTCGCAGAGCCGCCGCAGACCTGTGAGGTTGTAGAGACTGGGGTCGGGGAAGGATAAGCTAATTTGCCTGACCACGGCACGGGTTTTGCAATAACGGGTAGGTGGAGTCCGTTTTCAGATTGGCCTCCTCGAAACAAGACGCTCGATAGAGCAGTACCATGGGATTGCACCGTCCAATTCTACTCACAGTGCATCGAACTATCATGCGCACCGCTGTCCCATTGCTGATACTTGTCCTGTGCATGAGCACAGCGGCGGCACAGGGCCTGTCGGGATCCTTGCAGGGGGGCGGCTCCTCCCTGGCAAATCCTGAGGAGTTTGAGATTCTGGGAATCTCGGTCGAAGGCGTGGAAACCGAGAACATGCGCAACTATGCTCTCAGAAGCAGTGGACTGGTTGTAGGGCAGAAGATCATGCTTCCCGGAGACCCGGCGATCTCAGAAGCTATTCGTAGTATCTATAAGCTGCGGGTGTTTTCGGATGTACGAATCGTTGAGGAGCGCAGGGCTGGAACCGGCATTTTTCTGCTGATCCAGCTTACGGAAGAGCCGCAGTTGGCGGAGTTCACATTTTCAGGAGTCAAGAAAAAGCACCGTCGTAAGCTTGAAGATGAGGTTCCTCTTTTCAAGGGGACACGTGTTCGCCCCGCTGATCTGGAACGGTCGAAGCAGATCATCAAGGAATATTTCGGAGAAAAGGGATACATGCTCGCCGAAGTGACGGTGAACGAAACTCCGGGTCCCGAGAACACGGTGAACCTCGATTTTGAGATTGATATGGGCGAGAAGGTCAGGATCAGAGAGGTTCTGGTTACCGGGAACGAGAATATCAGTGACCGAACAGTACGTCGAAAGCTCAAAGAAACAAAGGCCAGGAAGGGGATTTTCTTCTGGCGTAAAGCACGCTTCGATCGCATGCTCTACGAAGAAGACAAGGTTAACGTCATAAATCACTTCAACTCGAAGGGGTACTATGATGCCCGGGTGATCCAGGACTCTGTTTGGCTCGATACCTCGCGTGAAAAGCCAGGTTTGGTTGTGTCCCTAGAGGTCCACGAGGGCCCCCAGTACCATGTACGCAGCATTGAGTGGGATGGCAACACCGTCTATCCCGATGAAGCACTTTCGACAGCTTTAGGTCTGACACCCGGAGATGTGTACAACTCGGGGCGATTAGAGCAGAATTTGCACGGTAACAAGTCGAGCAGTGATGTGTCCAGTCTCTATATGAACCAGGGGTACATGCTTTTTCGCGTGCAACCGGAAGTTCGTGTAGTCGAGGGAGATTCGCTTGACCTGTACTACGACATTTACGAGGGTGAAATTTTCAGTTTCGGGGAGATTTCAATTGCTGGCAACGAAAAGACCAAGGAGCATGTTGTGCGCCGGGAGCTCTACACGATTCCCGGTCAAACCTATAGCCGGGAAATGGTGCAGGAAACGATCAGGCGGCTGTCCCAGCTGAATTACTTCGATCAGGAAAAACTCGGTGCAGGTCCCTCGATTGACTTGAATCAGGAAAAAAAAGAGGTTAACCTAACTTACAATCTCGAGGAGATCGGCAGTGATCAGCTGGAGCTCAGTGGCACCTATGGGAGATTTGGCGTGATTCTGATGCTGCGTTTCGGCTTCAACAATTTCAGTGCACAGGATATATTTAAGGGCAGGGCTTGGCGGCCTTTGCCCTCGGGTGATGGTCAGCAGCTATCTGTCAGTCTACAGACCAGTGGTCGCCAGTATCAGAGCTATTCACTAGGCTTCACGGAGCCTTGGCTAAATGGGCGACCAACCCCTGTGGGGTTTCAGGTATCGCACTCCCGATTTACCAGCAACTTTGGTGGCTACTATGGATATGGCTACTACGGCACCAATTTGGGGGACAATAATAATATTAGTAATACCGGCTTCACGAACACCTCGGCACGCGTTTTTTATGAACAGCGGCTTCAATGGCCGGATGACAAGTTCAGTGCCAGCACTTCGCTGGGTTATCAGTTTTACTTCAACAGGGACTATACTTACGCGCTTCCATCTGGACAAAGCCAACAGGTTACGGTTCGCCAGGCACTCACACGGAGTTCGGTGGATCACCCAATCTTCCCAACAGCAGGATCCACATTCCTGCTCTCGGCAGAGTTGGCATTACCGATTTCGAATTTTATACAATACCATAAGTGGAGATTTTCCACGAGTTGGAATATCCCGATTTTGCGGAAGCTGACTACGAGTTTTTCAGCGGACTTTGGCTACATCGGCTCAATCACAGGTGAGGATGTCCTTTTTGAACGTTACATCGTTGGCGGATCGCCGTTTGACGTGCAAGGGTATCGGAATAATTTTGGCAAGGACATAATCTATATGCGTGGTTACCCGTCCCGGGTACTTGGCCCTCGGAGGAATGGTGAGGCCGTTGGTGGTCGCGTGTTGAACAAGTTCACTTCGGAACTTAGGGTCTTAGCGGTCCAGACCCCACAGTTAACGGCTGCGCCGTACCTTTTCATGGATGCAGCAAATACGTGGGATCAAATAGAGAGCTACAATCCGAGACAATTTTATCGTTCGGCAGGAGTAGGTGCACGTCTGTTTTTGCCAATCTTGGGCATGCTCGAAATTGCATACGGTTATAATTTTGACCAGTTTACGCCCATTACGGGCCAAGAGTCACAGCATGATGGCTCCAACAAGTGGTTCTTCCAGTTTACTCTCGGACAAGGATTCAACTAGCATACCCGGATGAGAAAAGTATTTGGCTTGGGGTTGGTCTTGATATGGATGAGCACCCCTCTACTGGCGCAGCACAAGATTGCCTATATCGATTCGGATAGGATTTACCAGAATTACCCTGAGTTTGCCACTGCGCAGCAGTCCCTGGATCGCCTTGCTCAGGAGTGGGAGCAGGATCTTTCTGAGCGACAGCAGACGCTAGATGAAATGTTCAAAGAGTATCAGGCGCGCGAGTTGCTTTACACATCGGAATCACGTCAGGAAAAACAGAACGAGATCATTGCTGCGGAAGAGGAGCTTGCGCGGATGCGGATTCAATATTTTGGACCAGACGGTCAGCTATTTCATCAGCAGGAACAAATTCTGCGTCCAATCCAGGAAAGAGTACTGGAGGTTATTCAGGAAGTGGCCGAGGGCGAGGGATACGACTATGTATTCGACCGCAACGGTGACTTTGTATTTTTTTATCTCAACGAGAGTCTCGACATCACGGACATAGTCCTTGAGGAGTTGGGCGTTGACGTTACACGTATCAGTAGCGGTGGCCTACGGTAAATATTTTAATTCAAATAGAGAGCTACAATCCGAGACAATTTTATCGTTCTGCAGGAGTAGGTGCACGTTTGTTTTTGCCAACTGGGCATGCTCGAAATCTCATATGGTTATAATTTTGACCGGTTTACGCCCATCACGGGCCAAGAGTCACAGCATGATGGCTCCAACTAGTGGTTTTTCGAGTTTACTCTTGGACAAGGATTCAACTAGCATACCCGGATGAGAAAATTGTTTGGCTTGGGGTTGGTCTTGGTATGGATGAGCGCTCCTGTACTGGCGCAGCACAAGATTGCCTATATTGACTCGGATAGGATTTACCAGAATTACCCTGAATTTGCCACGGCGCAGCAGTCTTTGGATCGTCTTGCTCAGGGGTGGGAGCAGGATCTTTCTGAGCGGCAGCAGGCCCTAGATGATATGTCCAAAGAGCATCAAGCGCGGGAGTTGCTTTACACATCGGAATCGCGTCGCGAAAAACAGAACGAGATCAGTGCTGCGGAAGAAGAGCTTGAACGGATGCGGATTCAATATTTTGGACCAGACGGTCAGCTATTTCATCAGCAGGAACAAATTCTGCGTCCAATCCAGGAAAGAGTACTGGAGGTTATTCAGGAGGTGGCCGAAGGCGAGGGATACGACTATGTATTCGACCGAAACGGTGCCTTTATTTTTCTTTATGCCAACGAGAGTTTCGACATCACGGACCTAGTCCTTGAGGAGCTAGGCGTTGACGTTACACGTATCAGTGGGCAATAGCCTGCGGTAAATATTTTAATTCAATTATTCTCATGCGACTCACTTCGCTTAAACGCAGTGCAGGTTATCTCTTGGCTGTGTCATTACTTGGTTTTGCGGCCGCTTCTCAGGCACAGCAGTTGCCTCCGTTGCGTATCGGATACACGGATCACGAGGTTTTGATATCCAATATGCCTCAAACCCGTACCATACAGGAGGAACTACAGGCTGAATTGGAAAGCGGGCAACGGATTCTTCAAAGCATGCAGGAAGACTATACGGGCAAGCTAGAACGGTACCAGACACAGCGAGGTTTGTTGTCGGAGGAACGACGGCAGGAGCGTGAGCAAGAGCTCATATCGCTTCAGCAGGAGATCCAGGAAAAAGCAACAGAGCTGGAACAGGGACTTGTACAGCGTGAGATAGACTTATTCAGTCCGATTTACGAGCTTGTGGATGAGGCGATCAGGACGGTTGCGATCGAGCAGGGGCTTGATTTGGTTTTGCGTACTCAGGCAGGACCGGCACAACCTATTTTACTTTTTGCGAACGAGGACCGGATCGTCGATATCACGCTGGATGTTGCACGTGAGCTAGGTATTGATGTCGATGCCGCTATGCAGGCGGCCTCTGAGAATTAGAGCGTACAAACTTAAGACGGCTCCTAGTGGACGTGGCCACAGGTCACCCGTGTTAATGGAAGGTGTAAGGCGAGTCACGACGCAGACGCTCCAGCAGATGAAGGCTGCCGGTACGCCGGTCGCGATGCTGACGGCCTATGATTACACCATGGCCCGGATTCTGGATCGTGCGGGCGTAGATGCCATTCTGGTAGGAGATTCCGCTTCCAATGTTATAGCAGGACACGAGACGACCCTGCCAATAACACTGGAGCAGATGATCTATCATGCTCAATGTGTGGTTCGGGGGGTAACCCGTGCGCTTGTGATTGTGGATCTACCATTTGGCACCTACCAAGGGAACAGCAAAGAAGCACTCGTTTCCTCCATTCGTGTTATGAAGGAGACAGGAGCGCATGCGATCAAATTGGAGGGAGGTACAGCTGTTCTTTCTGCGGCGGAGCGTATACTACAGGCCGGCATCCCGGTCATGGGCCACTTGGGCCTTACGCCTCAGAGTATTTATAAATTTGGTACTTACAAGGTACGAGCCCGGGACAAATGGGAATCGGATCAGTTGCGGAAAGATGCACTTGAACTTGAAAGAGTTGGTTGCTTTGCGATCGTGCTCGAGAAGATCCCCATCGAACTGGCTGCGGAGGTCTCAGCATCACTGACTATTCCAACTATTGGTATAGGAGCTGGTAATGTCTGTGATGGCCAGGTACTGGTGATCCACGATGCGTTAGGGCTAACCACTGATTTTAATCCGCGGTTTGTACGACACTATGCCAAATTGTCCGAGTTAGCGTCAAAGGCCGTCAAGAGTTATGTTAAGGATGTACGAACCCGTGATTTTCCAACAGCCGAAGAGAGCTACCGGGTAGATGATGGATCCTAGTGAAAGTGGAGGCAGTGGTAAACAATTTCGCCGACGCCCGCTGATTCTAGTTACGAATGATGACGGTATTATGTCTCCTGGGATTCGAGAGCTCACGGAGGCCCTAGTCAAACTGGGAGATGTTGTTGTCATAGCTCCTGCAGGTGAGCAAAGTGCAGTTGCGCACTCAATCACACTTGATGCTCCGATCCGAGTCGAGAGTTGGAGCTTCGGTGGGGATTTGAATCATGTGCGTGCTTTAGCCATAAATGGCACGCCTTGTGATTGTATCAAACTGGCACTGCACCAGTTGCTTCATCGTCTACCGGACTTGGTTGTGAGTGGGATTAACAGGGGGGCAAATATGGCGATCAATGTGATATACTCTGGCACGATTAGTGCGGCGACCGAATCGTCGATATATGGCATTGATTCAATCGCTGTAAGTCTGGACTCGAAGGAACCAGATGCTGATTATCGCCCGGCTGCCAAGTATGCTGGCATAATAGCACAGAAAGTACTCAGGAGCCATCTGCCCAGGGGTGTTCTTCTCAGTGTTAACGTGCCTATGATTCCTGAGGACGAAATCAAAGGGATTGTAGTGACCCGCCAGGCTAGATCCAGGTGGAAAGAGGGGTTTGTTGAGCGTCTTGATCCCGCCAACAGAGCCTATTACTGGTATCGTGGTACGCTGAATATACTGGATGAGGGCGCAGATACGGACATACACGTACTGGAGAATGGCTATGTCTCAATCACACCATTGCAGCATGACCGTACTGCCTACGGGTGTTTGGGAGTATTGAGCACTTGGAGTTGGAAGGATAGTCCCATCTAAGCGGATTTCGACCAAGCTGGTGTCTGGCTGAAATCCACATTGCCCCCGCTGATAATTACCCCCACATTCTTACGGTCTACGGAAACCACGCCACTCAAGAGTGCAGCCACGCCCAGTGCTCCGGTTGGTTCGACAACAATTTTCATACGTTCCCACAGAAATCGCATGGCATCAACGATGGCATCTTCCGTAACGGTGGCGATATCGTAAGCAAGGGCGCGTATGATCTGAAAGGTCAGTGCTCCGAGCGACGGTGTGCGTGCACCGTCTGCAATTGTTTGCGGGTTGTGCACAGTATGTAGTGTGCCGCTCTTGAAACTGAGGGCGGCATCATTCGCCGTAGTCGGCTCCACACCGATGACACGAATATTTGGTCGAGTTGCATGAGCAGTGAGGGTCGTACCGGACAAAAGTCCGCCCCCGCCACAGGGTACAAGGAGTACTTCGATATCTGGTTGAGACTGCAGCAATTCCAGCGCCGCCGTTCCTTGGCCGGCTATAATGTGTGGGTGGTCATACGGAGGAATGATCGGCAACCCCCGTTCGCTGGCCAGCTGCTGTGCGAGCGCTTCGCGCGTAGTCTCGCTTCGATCATAGGGGATAATATTTGCTCCATAAGCCGCTGTGGCTTCGCGTTTCACCTCTGGAGCATCCCGGGGCATGATGATGGTCGGTCGGACGTCCAGGAGTGATCCGGCAAGTGCGACTGCCTGAGCATGGTTGCCCGAGGAAAAGGTTAGAACCTCCTGGGTTGCTGCTGGAATCCGGCTCAGTGCATTATAAGCCCCCCGAAACTTAAACGCACCTGTGCGCTGAAAACTTTCACATTTGCAGTAAACGCGCGCGTTCGCACGCATGTCCAGTGTACGCGAGGTAAGTACAGGCGTATTATTTGCTACGCCCTGGAGTAAACTGGCTGCCGCGCGGATATCTTCAAATCCTACGGCGAAGGATACACTCACGGCAGGTCGTCAATATTCTGTGAGGGTTTCCGTTCAATACCCTCTGGGGGATCGCGTTCAATACGCACGGTAACATCTGTCACGAGTGCTGCTATCGCACCAACCGCAGCGAGGGTTGGTGCAAGAGCGATCGCTGCAACGGAACCTCCCAGGCCGAGATACAGGGGAAAATCTGCCAATGTCCGGCCCTCCTTGATGATGGAGATTCTGCTGGTTTTACCTTCTTTGGCAAGCTCTTTTACTTTGTCCACCAGCTGTGATCCCTCTAACTTGATTTCTTCAAAGCGTTCCCCTACGCGGTCTCCTATATTACGTGAAGTCATGGAGTGAATGGATAATTATGCACGGTTTACCCACTAGGTACGCAATCTCTCGCCTACGGTTGCAGTATACGGTTATGGGAGGCTATCAGACGTTCATTGATGACTATATTAGGCTCTATTCAGGAACAAACACAGCGTTAGAATGCAGTTAGCGAGACGGGATACTCCCGAAGTGACGATCATTGCCAGTGGGGATCTACGCCTCTCGGCGAACCAGACCTGTTGGCCGGAGCAGGAGAAAGTTGAGGTTGCGGTTGCGCAGGCCATTCGATCAAGCGGATATGATGTTGTGCGGGGGCATCCGGTAGATGCAGATATGGGACACGGGTTCATAGATAGCCAGAAGTATGGACGCGAGGTGTTTCAGGGGATTCACCCAGAGAGTCCGATAGTGGTCGTGTTTGCTGCCTGGCAGTATTCTCATCATGTATTGTCGGGGTTGATGCGGCACAAGGGGCCGATTCTCACAGTTGCCAATTGGAGTGGTACGTGGCCGGGTCTGGTGGGGATGTTGAACATGAACGGATCGCTCGCGAAGGCCGGTGTACCATATACTACCCTCTGGAGCGAGAATTTTGCGGACGAAAATTTCAACGAGCGGCTATCACGCTGGCTGGCCGGAAAGAATGTAGTCCAGGATGATTCGCATACGATCCCTGTTGCGCGAATGAGTCTACCAGGGTATGCCCGTGTGCTTGGGAGGCGTATTGCCAGACAAATCAAAGACAGTATGCCCATTATGGGGGTCTTTGATGAGGGGTGTATGGGAATGTACAATGCGATCATCCCGGACCATTTATTAAACCAGGTGGGGATGTTCAAGGAGCGCTTAAGTCAGAGTACGCTTTATTATGAAACCCTTCAGGTGACCGACGAGGAAGCAGCGTCCTGCCTTGCGTGGGTTCAGGAGCGGGGAATGTCTTTCACATTCGGGACGGATGAGGCCACTGAGCTTACCGAAGTCCAGGTTTTGCAGCAATGCAAAATGTATATCGCCGCGCTTCGGATTGCTGATGATTTTGGTTGTGATACGATCGGTATACAGTATCAGCAAGGCTTGAAAGATCTCCTTCCAGCATCAGACTTGGCGGAAGGATTGCTCAACAGCACAGAGCGCCCTCCAGTTTTGAGTCGTGATAGAAGCCGAGAACTCTACGCCGGTCGAGCTCTGGTTCATTTCAATGAGGTGGACGAGTGTGCTGGACTGGATGGATATATAACTGCGGTCCTATGGCAGTCGCTCGGATATCCTCCAGAAAATACGTTACACGACGTGCGCTGGGGTGAGCGATACGATGGTAAGTTTGTCTGGGTATTTCAGATTTCCGGGGCGGCCCCTCCTGCTCATTTTATTGGCGGTTACAGTGGTACAATGAGTGAGCGGCAGCCGCCGATGTATTTCCGTTTAGGTGGGGGGACAGTCAAGGGGGTATGCAAGCCTGGCCAGATCATCTGGAGTCGTATTTACGTGGAGGATGGCAGGCTAAAGGCGGACCTTGGACGTGGGGAGGCGATTGCGTTGCCGGACGAAGAAACTGAACGGCGCTGGCAGTCTACGACGCACCAGTGGCCGATCATGCACGCGGTATTGAGGGGCACATCCCGGCAGCAGCTTATGGCACGGCACAAGTCAAACCACATCCAAGTTGTTTATGTACCTGATGAGGGCGGGGCACGGCAGGCTTTACTGGCGAAGGCGGCTACTTTGGAGCAACTGGGTATAGAATCTTTTATTTGCGGACGGGGATGGAAATAAATGCGCAGATAAATTCGGCACCGGATACTGCTCGCCAGGGCACTTAGATAATTTCCATCGATTGGCTTATTACCGCGTCCGATCAGGGCTTAGTCAGTGGCCGTTAATTCTTTACGCCAATCCAACCTGACCAAACCCGGATTCCATTGCCGCCTATGACTATTCCTGGTTCGTTGAAAAGCCGATGATCATGCCAATCAATTTGGTCGTTGGATCCATGTACCGAAACATGCTGTAGCTTCCGCTCTGCGTCTTTAGCATCCAGAGCAATTTAGGGATCGAAATGCCATCCCATCCGTGGCCTTCTAGCCATTCGAACGTTGCAGAGTCGTATCGTTAACTTGGTCACGTTACTTTCCAAGTTGCATTCGCCAGAAGGGTTACTCACTGAGATCGCACTATTCGTTCGACAGAACTCCCTCTAGATGTGAGTTCAACAACCTCCATCGCTGACCCATACGTTCGAGATCTCCTGAAAGAATAACCATTGCTTTATCCTTGTGGGCCTGAATGGCCCGTTCGTAGTCCCGACGTTCCAATAACGCTGTAACCGACTGGGATTTCTGATCAACAAAAGTATTCAAACGAATCGTTCCATCCTCAGCGCCCTCCCCACGGGTCAGTAACCGAACGTGCCCATGTAGGCGGACATCGGGCTGCGGTGCGTGTTCTCGGAACGAGCGCGCCGCTTCCTGCAACACAGGAGCATCTGTGCCGCCGAAGCGCACGGCGTTCTGCTGCGGCACCGTTACCGGTCGAGTCCGAGCCCAGGATACACTCACATCGAGTGTTGGAAAGGATCTGATGATCCGGGCCAAAGCTTCACATAGGTTAGCACTCACACCGCTTTCCACTGCTTCTTTGAACGCGTCCCCATTTCCTACGGTTGTCCGTTCCACGGCCAGACATGCCGCAACCAAAGCTTTCATTAAGCGGACCGTCAGCCGCCGCTCAGGGGGTGCATCTTGATCCGAAACACCGGGTAATGACAATTGGATCGGCGGTGGTACGACTGGTGTTAATAGTGTCACGATGAAGCTTCCCTGGTCTGTCTGCCCCAAACGAATTCCCGCCAGCAGATCAGTCGCGCTACGATTCGCTCCGGCTCGGTAGACCGTTTTCAGCCCACCGAGGGAGCATGCCGCAGCCAGCAGCATATCGTGGGTGCCTCCGATGAGGTCCACGCCTTTGTTCAGGGGTACGCTACCATCTTGGCTCTCTCCTGCCTGCACGCGAATGATATCGCGGTCTGCCGTCACGAGCGAACGGTAAACACTGGTCTCATCCTGCCCCCCAACATGGGCGAACACCTTGATCAATTCCGCCACCACGCTCGCGTAGTCTCCTAGACGTTCTGTCCGCGGGACGATGACCTCCGGCCGGTCGTCACCAACATAGATATCCGAGTGTACACGATAAGCCTCATGCCGCTTCCAGCCGGCAGCGTGTGCGTACGCAGAAAGGGCTGTTGGCGATACTGCCAGCAATGCATCACGGTCGTGTATGTGCACTTGCATCAGATTTCTCCAGTCCTAGATTTTTCCATCAGATTTCGCAGAGTTTCGACATCCAGGACGTTACATTTGGGAAAATGAATCGTAACGGTGTCTTGGTCAATGATATCCTCGTAGTTCTGTTGCAGACTGAGCCAATAGGCTCGGCGCCGGAGTACGAGTTCCTCATCGGTCACTGTCATCCAAAGCGACTCGTCCTCCGGGAGTTCCAGCACCACGAGCAGTCGGAGCGTCTGTGTCTCGTCGCGGAGGCCTTGGTAGTTCTTGATGGACAGGCGGAAGGACAGGAAACCATCACGACGTTCGCGTAATTCCGTTGTAGCTTTCAATGCAGATCAAGTGCGGGATGACGCGGTCCTCCTGCTTGAATACCCAAATCAATGCTGTCCCGATCCGGCTCGGGCACTGGAGTTAAGTAGCCAACGCGTGCTGCAAGTGCATTGACGTACACTTTGGACATCGCCTCCTTTTGATCCGAGGATGTAAGCAGTACATCTACCATGGTCTTGTCTCCCCAGAGACGTTCGCATCGGAAATTCGGATCTCGCCGAAAATAAGCTTGGGGAGGAGAGTGTTACGAAGCGCGGCGAGGGTGCAGATGTTTGTTTTGTTTGCTTCGTTAGCAGCCCGCCGCTCCAAGGAACGTGAGAACGTATCGGAGAGTTTCTCCACCACATAATTTGGGAGGGCTACACCTATTTGTTGCTCATGTTTACAACCTGACACAAGAGATCTCATCTCAAAATCATTTTTTGTATTCTTCTCGGATACAGAAAGGTTGGTGAAGATTCCATCCGAGACATGAGCGTTCGTACACGGTTACTTGTATGATGCTTGCAGAGTTGATGTCTACGGAATTGACGGTGTTCAACGATAGTTAGAATTGCAGTTGAGCCTTTTGCCCTCGAGATTGAGGATTTTCGGGTTTTATGAAGGTTTACAGATTCTGCTCCTAGGTTGGTACAATTGGACGTGATCGGGTTCAGAGGGAAGCTCTCCCGGCCTTTTTGAGCAGATGCCGGCATAGCCTTTTTCCCCCACAAGCCGAAATGGCAAAGGATGGGGGCTTCCGAATTTTGGATCTTTGTTGAAGCAATTCCAAACGCGAGTCTGTGATGCTCGGATTACAACTCGCTTTCGTTCGGATGTATCGCTCAGAATTGGTTTAGTGGGCATCATGTGGGTGGTCTTTGCGTTTCCAGGGGGCGTACTGATTTTGTTAGTACCTTCGATATCTCTATACTTGGGTGAGCATTCCAGATACGATTATGGCTGAACATGACATAGATAAAATTCTTGAGGGTTGGCGACGGCAGGCGAGCGAAGCAGGCTTTAACAGAGAGCGGGATAAGGGGACAGCATTTGAGGATCTGTGCAGAGCCTTTCTCACACATGATCCTGTTCAAAAGGATCAATACCAGACTCCGTTGGGCTATGCGGACTGGGCACGGGAGCGGGGGCTGTCCGAACAGGACATCGGAATTGATCTGGTTGCTAAGCTTCGTAATACCGGGGGCTGGTGTGCGGTTCAGTGTAAGTTCTGGGCCGAGGGTAAGACGCTTCAGAAGAAGGAGATAGATTCTTTTCTGGCCTCTTCAGGCAGGGAGGAGTTTACGCGTCGTCTGATTATTGATACGACTGGTAAGCGTTGGAGTAAGCAGGCGGAGGATACGGTCCGTTCCCAGAGCGTGCCGGTGACACGTCTTGGCCTACATGATCTCCGAGAGAGCCCAATCGACTGGGCAAGGTACGTAAGGGTAGATCAGGTTGTATGGAAGAGACCGAAAAAAACACCTCATCCGCACCAGGCGGAGGCGATCCGCAGGGTACTTTTTGGTCTCAGCGTGTCTGGATCACGAGGGAAGCTGCTTATGGCTTGCGGTACGGGCAAGACGTTCACGTCGCTTCGCATTGCGGAGAATCTAATTGGTGTAGGCGGCCGGGTATTATATCTCGTTCCCAGTCTGGCTCTGATGTCGCAGACCGTACGGGAATGGTCTGCAGATGCGCGGTTCCCGCTTCGGGCATATGCAGTATGTTCAGATGCACAGGTCGGCCGTCGTCGACGCCGAAACGACGACCGTATTGATATAGATGTGCTGGATCTAGCTTTTCCAGCGACAACGGATGCAGCGAAGCTGGCCCAGGAAGCAAGGCTGGAATTAAAGGAAAGTTTGACGGTCGTCTTTGCTACGTATCACTCTCTTCCCGTAGTTGGGGCTGCGCAGCGGGAGCATGGGTTGGCGGACTTTGATCTGGTAATCTGTGATGAGGCGCACCGTACAGCAGGGGCCCAGATCAAGGGGGAGGTAGACAGTCATTTTGTGCAGATCCACGATCAGGCGTATGTACGCGCAGATCGGCGTCTGTACATGACGGCCACGCCAAAAGTGTACGCACCCTCTGCACGGAATAAGGCGGGCAAGGTGAATGCGGTGCTTTGTTCGATGGAAGATGAGGCCATTTATGGTCCGGTACTCTATGAGATTGGTTTTGGCAGCGCAGTGGAGCAGGGATTGTTGACGGACTATAAGGTGATCGTTCTCACGGTACCTGAGGAGAGTGTTGCTCGTGACGTAGGGACATCTCTGTCCAAGTACGAGCTTAAAATTGATGATGCTGGCAAACTGATTGGGTGTTGGCGGGCACTGGCAAAGGTGGATGAGGAGGAGTTCGAGGAGGATCATCTATCCATGCGCCGGGCTATTGCCTATTGCCGAAACATCAAGGCTTCAAAGCAACTGGCGAATCTTTTTGACGAGGTCACGCGGGAATACCGCGAATCTCAAACGGGGAAGGAGGGATCTGATCCACTGATTGAGTATGGGATTGTATCTGAGCATGTAGACGGCACGTTCAATGCACTTGCCCGCGCAGATCGTCTAGAATGGTTAGATCAAGTGCAGGCGCAGGACCGAAGATGTCATGTACTTTCCAATGTGCGCTGTCTGTCTGAGGGGGTAGATGTTCCGGCATTGGATGCCATTCTGTTCATGCATCCTCGCAAGAGTCAGATTGAGGTGGTTCAGGCTGTGGGTAGGGTTATGCGGCGGTCTGTGGGCAAGAAAATGGGTTACGTCGTGCTACCGGTAGTGATTCCATCAACTGCAGACCCGAGTGCGTATTTGGACAGCAGTGATACATTTCGAGTGGTTTGGCAGGTGCTTAATGCCATTCGTTCACATGATGAGCGATTCGAGGCGATGCTCAATCTGTTGGAGGAGGGGAAATCTGGCAAGCATCTTGGGATCATTGCGCTGTCTGATTGGCAGCAGAGTTCAGAGACTACTTCTCCTCCCGACAATATTGGTAAACCGGATCGTGATTCAAACGGAACCGAAGGCACGAAGGGAGAGCAAACGACACTGGTATTTGATCTGCCGGAGGCCATAAGGGCAAAGATTGTCGAGAAATGTGGCAATCGTCGTTACTGGGATGAATGGGCGGTAGATGTAGCAGACATAGCTCAGCGGCATATCGTTCGCATTAAGGACATGGTGCACCGGCATGAGGCTGCACGAGAAGTGTTTGAGGGCTTTGTTACAGAGTTGCAGGATGACCTGAACGAGGGAGTTAGCGAGAAGGATGCCATTGAGATGCTTGCGCAGCACATGGTCACACGCCCAGTGTTTGAGGCCCTGCACGGGAACGCACAGTTCGTCGATCAGAACCCGGTCAGTAAGGGCATGCAACTGGTTCTGGATGTACTAAAGCCAGCCAATATCCAAGCTGAGGCGGAGAGTTTAGATGAATTTTATGCGAGTGTTGGCCGTCGTGCCAAGGCGGCAAACACGCCGCTGGCCCGCCAGAAGATTATCACGGAGTTGTATGACAAGTTCTTCAGGAACGCTTTTCCAGAGACGGCGAAGCGATTAGGGATCGTCTATACGCCGATTGAGATCGTGGATTTCATTTTGCATTCAGTAGACGAGCTGCTGAGGGATGAGTTCGGGCAGTCACTCTCATCGGAAGGTGTAGAAATTCTGGATCCGTTTACAGGGACGGGTACCTTCATCACGCGCATCATTCAGAATGGTTTGATAAGCCCGGAAGCATTGCCCCGAAAATATGTGTCCGAGATTCATGCAAATGAGATCATGCTCCTGGCCTACTACATTGCTGCGGTGAATATTGAAGCCGCCTACCACGCGGCTGCAGAAGTGGATGACTATGGGCGATTTCCGGGAATCATTCTGACGGACACGTTCGAGATGCAGGATAGCCCGGATATGATAGCAGACATTCTACCGGAGAACTCGGAGCAGCGTAAGCGGCAGAAGGAGGCACAAATTCGTGTCATTGTAGGTAATCCGCCGTGGAGCGTAGGGCAAAGGAGTCAGAACGATGCGGCGCAGAATCAGTCGTATCCGGTGCTGAACCGGAGGATTGAAGATTCTTATGCAAAGCATTCAATCGCTTCGAGTAAGAGAAATCTGTACGACAGCTACGTATTGGCAATCCGGTGGGCGTCTGACCGGATTGAAAAAAGTGGTGTGATCGGTTTTGTGACGAATGCCGGCTGGCTGGAGGGGAGTGCGATGGATGGGATGCGGAAGTGCCTGGCGAAGGAGTTCACCTCCATCTATGTGCTGAATTTAAGGGGGAATCAACGAACACAAGGGGAGCGGTCTCGCCAAGAGGGTGGGAAGGTATTTGGGGCAGGATCGCGTGCGCCGGTGGCAATTACACTTTTTGTGCGCAATCAGGCGCGCAAAGGCTGTACGATTCGATACTACGATATCGGCGATTATCTCAGCCGCGAGGAAAAGCTGGACAAAGTCAAAGCGTTCCGCGGGATTGGCGGAATTGCCGGGAGATGGACGCTGTTACAGCCAGATACGTACCATGACTGGCTGAATCAGCGGGATGCGGGATTTGAGGGGTTCATAGCATTGGGGGACAAGAAGGGGCGTTCAGAGAATGTGATTTTCAAGAATTATTCACTGGGCGTAGCAACAGGTCGCGACGCATGGTGCTATAACTATTCGGAGGCCGTGCTTCGACGGAATATTCAAGCAATGGTTCGTTTTTATGGTCGTGAGCGGGTGCGGCTTCGGGACTACAGTGCCATGGGGCGCAGGCTAACGAAAACGGAAGTCACGCGCCTTGTTAACAATGACCCGGCAAAGATTAGCTGGACGGTGAACCTGAAAGATGGCTTGGCAAAAAACAAAGAGTTGAGTATTCGAGAAGGGCGCATTGCAGCTTCCCAGTATAGACCCTTCACGCGCCAATACCTCTTCCATAGTCGTAGGCTCAACGAACGTGTCTACCAGATTCCCCAGCTCTTCCCCCACGCGGAGGCCGAGAACCTTTTGATCTGTGTGACTGGGAAAGGAGCTACAGATGACTTTTCATGCCTGATGGTCAAGGAGATTCCCGATATGGGATGTGTCTCTGTAGGTCAGTGCTTTCCGCGGTGGTTGTATGCAAAGCCCAGCGAGAATAAGGGGACGTTGTTTCCCGAGGAACATAAGACCGACGCCTATGGGTTCGCACGAGAGAGTGCGATCAATGAGGACGCACTGCAGGTCTTCCAACAAAAAAATGGGGGGGGGGGAATTGCTCACAGCAAATGATCTGTTCTACTACATCTACGGTGTGCTTCACGTACCTGCCTACCGGAAAAAATATGCCGCAAACCTCCGCAAAGCGTTGCCCCGGATCCCCATCCCGGAAACCCTGGAAGAATTCCAGGTACTTGCCGAAGCCGGGAAAAAACTTGGGAAGTTGCATGTTAATTATGAGCAAGCCGAAGAATGGCCAATCAGTTTCGAGAAGGGAGGTTGGGAGCCTGCACAGGGCATCCAAACCGTGGCCTGGTTCCAAGTGGGGAGTCGCGACATGAGTCACCCAAGAAAAGCACGAGACAAAGATCAATCTAGAATCACTTACAACGACCACATTACCATACAGGGAATCCCGGAAGAAGCCTATGATTACATGGTCAACGGTAAACCTGCTATTGCATGGGTCATGAAAAGGCAGCGTATAAAAACAGATAAAGCCAGCCAAATCGTCAACGATGCCAATCGTTTTGCAATTGAAACCATGAAAGATCCAGCCTACCCACTCAGACTATTGGCAAAAGTGATTACGGTTTCAATGGAGACGCTCAAGATTGTCAAGAAACTGAGCGAAAGGGAGTTCTCCTGGGAGAGGCGGGAAGCGTCTCCAAGTTAAAATCCTCACTGTCCAGAACAGGCAGGTAAATGGCTGACAGTCGTCGAATTGTACTGGTTGGACCGATGTATCCTTACCGGGGAGGTATAGCACATCTGTCTGAAACCATGGCTGCATACCTCCTGGACCGTGGACATAAGGTTCATGCCATTACCTTTACGCGCCAGTATCCGGCGCTGTTGTTTCCAGGTCGGACACAATACGAAACCGGAGCGGAGGCAGAACGCGCAGTGGAGGCAGAACGACGGATTGATACCATCAACCCGTTTTCCTGGTGGAGGGCAGTAAGACGCGTCAATGAACTGGGAGCCGAGGTTGTCATTTTTCGCTACTGGATGCCATTCTTTGCTCCCGTCTTCGGTACCATGGCGCGCATCCTTGCACGCAACGGCATCAAATCGCTGGTTGTTGTCGATAATGCGCTGCCACATGAGCGGCGACCGGGTGATATAGCGCTGGGACGTTATTTTTTCGGAGCGATGCAGGGATGTGTTGTGATGTCTTCAGCAGTGGATCGGGATTTGGATCAGTTGGGGGTCAGTTGCTCACGCGTCCTCGCGCCGCATCCGGTATATGATAGTTTCGGCAAGCCCTCAGACCGCACCGAAGCACGCGCAAAAATGGGATTGGCTGAGGATTTACCGGTGATTCTTTTCTTCGGTTTTGTACGTCGGTACAAGGGACTACATGTACTTCTGGATAGCATGCCGGTAGTTCGGCAGACGCTGCCAGATATCTGCTTATTAGTAGCAGGAGAATTCTATGACGATGAAGAACCTTACCAAAAGAAAGTTGAAGTGCTCGACCTTCAGAAACAGGTGAAGTTAGTCAACCAGTACATCCCCAAGGATGAAGTGGCTAATTACTTTGCTGCTGCCGACGTTGTAGTTCAGCCGTACCTGTCTGCAACCCAGAGTGGAGTTGCGCAAGTCGCATATCAGTTTGAGGTTCCGATCATTACTACCGATGTTGGAGGCCTCGCCGAAATCGTCCCTCACGAGGAAGCGGGGCTCATTGTCCCACCCAATGATGCTACCGCTTTGGCAAGCGCCATCGTGCGATATTTCGTGGATGATATGCAGGTTAGCCTGACGGCAGGGGTCCGGCGTCAAAAACAGTCTCTGGGATGGGACAAATTGTTGGATGCTATTGAATCGGTAATGTAGTCCAATGTCCATGAACGCACATACAGGGGGACGACATCAGAAGAAAGGGTACAGCTACGTCGCTGTCATTCTGCTTTTTGCGGGTTGTCTGTCGCTGGACAACGTGGAAGTCCCCCCGATAGGGTCACCGGATACACCATCATGGCAACCGATAAGTGTGATTGACGATGCCCGTCAGTTGGCGCTGTTAGGGGAGTCCGGGACACCAAGAGATATTGGAGATTATTTGACTGCCCGAATGGTCGGGTTACAGCCTGCATTTGGGGACTCCTTCACGATCACACTACAGGGGCCCAAGCGTGCAATCTACGGAGTGTCGTTTGGTGACGTGAATAATCCGGACAAAATGTTTTGGGCGGATCCTCGGTCTACGTCAGGTGTCTACACTGCAACTACACTCGTTTCTGCTGAAAAAAGTGTATTCCGTGAGGGAATGGCTGTGGTGCTGCCGAAGGAGTTGTTAATTCCCGGCCGCATCGATACACTTTTGCGTCGGGGGGCGCAAGCCATAATCGGTGTGGGTGATGTACGCAGGCGACTGACATCCGTACAGAGTGCTGATGTTCTACTACTCCAGGTGACGCCAGACGCTCTTGCTGCAGTAGCAGGACTGGATGCAGACAGTGTTGCAGGGCTTGCTTCAAGCATGCAGTATACGCTCCCCAACCCGATAGATATTGAGGTGCAGGTGCGGACATATGGACCCGTCTTAAATGCGTTGGGATTTATCGCTGGGCAGGATCCGCGTTATGCATTGCAGCTGATAGTCGTCGTAGTAGATCCCGGTTCTATAGAAGTATTTTCCGATGCAAATAATTCTCAATGGATTCCTTCGGCTATCCTCTTGGAACTCGCTCGAAAGTACGCCATGGGAAGCGCACACAGTGCATTCCCGAGACGGTCTATTCTGGTTGCTGTGGGCACAGGAGCAAGTCTGCATGCAGTATTTGCGCGCCCAATATGGTTCCGGAAAAATATCTCCACTATACTGTCGCTGGGGAGGAAGGGTAACAGTTATGTCCGTGTGGAGGACGATGATATCGCTCTCACGGGGTACTCTTTCCCCGACATCAATGAATCGGAGGCGATGGAAGTCTATATCACATCGGTATTGGACGATGTCCATGATGTATTACGACAACTCGACGGTTTGCCGCTTGATTCGAATTCAGTGGGGATAAAGACTAGTTCTGAGCAGTAGCTCACATTAGGGACTTACTGCGGTTCCGCAACGCACTGTCCGCATTCGTACGACCTTCCTCAATGTCCTCTATTCTGGTGCAGTATACATGAAGCAATACCCTCTCCATCATACGTGAGTTATACGGCTGTGCACTGCGAATATCCCGATAACACTAAAAAATCCGGCATAAGCAACTTGTTTACTAATCTGTCAATCACCTATCTCGCTCTACCAATGTTAAATGTCAATCGAGATTCGGATATACCCCTTGGGGACCGAGTATTACGCAGACATGAGCCATCAAAGGTGTTTTTTGGTTGCCGAGCGTTTGGAGACGGGCTGGATATCAGGCGGCATAGGCGTCAGGCTCCGTCCGCCTCGGCTTGATGCGCTGGATATGGGCATTGGTCGTGTGTTCATCGTAGGCGTTGCCGTCACCCTGCGCTCGTCATTACTGTCACGCTGACGTGGATGTTTTGCATGCCATACCCAACTGGAACATGGTAGAGTGTGTGCGGTAGCAACATCAAGGTTCCGTTGATCTGGCGCTCGAGTCGCGTGATGCGTACTACTGTCGTAACAGCAACCGTATTACTGCTCCTAACAAGCAGCTTTCCGCATCTGCTATGCGCATGCGCGAGCTATATCCAGGTCGCTAACGCACATGGGCAGGGCAAATGTCCACATGAGGAGCGTGAGGCGAAACATGTGCATGGAGACGAGCCTGCCGCGGCATTGTCCCATGCCACCCCAAAACATGCATGTTGCGTGATCCAAGCCCATCCTGATGTGGTGTCAAAAGCAGTGTCGGCGCCCGCTAGACTAATCAGTTGGGCGTTGCCCGCTGTGACGCATGTTGACGGCAAAGTTTCTCCTTTCGCTACTCACGATGTATTGTATGATGACGAGTGGCGACCACCCCCTCTGCTTTCCCTGTATCTGCTACACGGCTCGTTCCTGATTTGAGTTTTGACGCTACTGGTAGTCCGCATAAGGCTGCTCATTTCCCAGCGTTAATCATTCAGGAACAAAATGTACCCCTTCTACAAGGGTGTCCTGATAGCCCTGCTCCTGGTTTGCCCGATACCGCTACGCGGGCAGATTCCGGCGGGGTCACAGGCACCCGATCCACTTGACCTTTCCAGGATACTAGAAGATCTGGAAACCGGCAATCTCGACCTCGAGGCTGCCCGCCTCTATGCTCAAGCTCTGGAAAAGCGCCCTGCGCAGGTTTCCGCGTATCCAGATCCGACTATGCGGGTGCTTATCCAGCCATGGCCAGTTCATACAGCACGTGGCGTGCAGCGGTCGCAGTGGCAGTTGGAACAGCCGCTCCCGGTTCCTGGCAAACGAATCCTTCGCAGGCGCATCGCTGAGCTTCATACTCAGGATGCAGAGCTCAATGTGCGCGCGCTTAGGCTCGCGCTCATGAATGAGGCCAAAGAGAGCTACTACGAACTCTACAGAATCCAGGAGACCGACAGCATGATAGGCAGCTTTCAGGCTCTTCTTCGCAGCTTTGAAGAGGCTGCCACGGCACACTACGAAGTGGGTGCCGGTACGCAGGCGGCCATCTTGAAGGCACAGCTCGAACGCCAACGGCTCGACCTTAAGCGTGAGCAGTTGGCTGCCGAGCGGCAGGCTGCCCAACAAAACCTGGCTCGTCTGTTGGGGCATACAGATGCCTCCGCCTTCCGTGGAACTGTAACTACCTCATTACCCACCTCCCTGCCTGATAGCTTGCAATTGCTGGCCTATGCCCTGCAGCACGATCCCAAGGCATTGGCCAGTGTGCGGAATGTCCAGCGCGCAGAGCAGCAGGTGGCACTGGCTCGCCTCGCGTTTTGGCCGGACGTCATGGTCAGCGTTACCTATTTCGATATCGCAGCATCGAAAGTACCCCCATCTTCTGACGGGCGCGACGCGCTTGGTGTGGGGTTCGGCGTGCGCATTCCACTCGAGCGTGCTAGTCTACACGCTCGCCTGCAAGAAACCCGGCTTGGTCGACAGAGACTTGACACAAGCAGGCGTGCACTCGAGGTGGAAACTCATGCTCACATCCAAACCCTGATCAGTCAATATGATCGGCTGCAGCGCCAAATACGTCAGTTTGAGGAAACGCTGATTCCGCAGGCAGAGGCCGCACTCGAAGCGGCGCTTAGCGCTTATACAAATACAGGGGGCGACTTCTTCGATATGCTCGACGCAGAACGCACCCTGTTCAGCCTCCGCTTAGATCATACTGATACCGTCGTTGCCATCCTCAATACCGTCGCCGAACTTGAAAAAACCATCGGAGTTCGCTGGCTCAATGAGATAGAACTATGAAAATTGCGATTTACATTGGGTTGCTGTTCGTCCTGCTCCTAGGCGGATGCACGCAAGGGGGCAGCCCTTCGGGAGAGCATATGCATGGTGACATGCTCACTGACTCCCTGAGCGTACTTTCCCCACCGGAGGTGCAGGGGTACACATGTGCCATGCATCCGCATATCCACAGCGAAGAACCCGGTCCATGCCCGATCTGCGGCATGGCAATGACACCGGTCACAAGACAAGAGAACGCCAGTGGCATCATCCAGATTGATCCCATTACGATACAGAACATTGGAGTTCGGACAGCCAGTGTGACAACGGCGGAGCTCCGACGCACGATCCGTACCACAGGACGTTTCGAAATGGATGAGCAGGGAGCCTATACCGTTACACTTAAGGCGGGCGGCTGGGTCGAAACACTACATATAGACTATGAAGGAGCACTCGTCGAGAAGGGGCAACCGCTTTTGGAATTATACAGCCCTGAACTCGTCGCTGCCCAGGAGGAATACCTGCTTGCCCTGCGCCATGTGGATCGCGTCTCACATGGTGGCGCACAAGACGCCCAACGTCTATTGGAGGCTGCACGTAGACGATTGACTTACTGGGATGTGACCGAGCAGCAGATATCTCGCTTGGAAGAGACGCTGACCCCTCAGCGGACGCTGACATTCTATGCGCCAGCCTCGGGGGAAGTGATGAACAAGAGTGTAGTTGCAGGACAGCGGATCGTGGCGGGACATTCGCTTATGGACATAGTGGATATTTCGCGGATCTGGCTGATCGCCGACATTTATGAACAGGATCTTGGCTGGATAGAGGAGGGAGCAGTGTCTCGCATTGAATTGCCTTATCAGCCAGGGCAGAACTACCAGGGTCGCGTGGATCATATTTATCTCATGATGGACACCGAGGCCCGTTCGGCCCGTGCCCGGATTGTGCTGTCTGGGGGGTCAACTAGTCGACTTAAACCTGGCATGTATGCCACCGTCTACATCGAAGGTGGCAGAGTTGACGCATCTCTTGTTGTGCCAGAAGAAGCCATCATCCGTACAGGAGAGTACAGTGTGGCCATTCTTGCCCTAGGTAACGGAAGATTCCAGCCGCGCGAGGTACGCACGGGAGTCACCGCGGAAGGCTTGGTACAGGTACTCTCGGGTCTGGAAGAAGGAGATCGCATCGTAACGAGTGCGCAATTCCTTATTGATTCTGAGGTGCGACTCAAGGGAGCCATTGGTGCCATGCATGCCGGTCACTGATGTCCAGGTGACTGTGTATCCCTGACAAGAATGCAATACGGACAATACCATGATACATCGCATTATTGTGTGGAGCGCTGCTAACAGTACGCTTGTATTGCTTGCCACCTTGCTTGTCGCGTCGTTGGGCATTTGGGCCATGATGCAAACGCCTGTCGATGCGATTCCCGATCTGTCGGACGTACAGGTCATCATCAAGACGGACTATCATGATCAGGGCCCCCGCATCGTTGAGGAGCAGGTCACCTACCCGCTTGCCACAGCGATGTTGGCGGTGCCGCAAGCCAAAACTGTGCGCGGGTTTTCCCTGTTCGGCGTCTCCTTCGTATACGTTCTGTTTGAGGACCAAACCGACCAGTATTGGGCGCGAAGCAGAGTGTTGGAGGTACTCAGCTATGTGGGTGAGGATCTGCCCGAGGGTGTGAGGCCGACACTTGGCCCAGATGCCACGGGGCTTGGTTGGGTATATGCCTATTCCGTCATCGACCGCTCCGGTGCCCGAGATCTTGCACAGCTACGTTCAATTCAGGATTTCTTTTTGAAGTATGAACTTCAAGCAGTGAAGGGCGTCGCTGAAATCGCTACGATAGGTGGATTCCAAAAGCAGTATCAGGTCGTGGTAGACCCGCAGAAGCTGGCGGCATACGGCATTGCTCCAAACGAAGTGGGGGAAGCGTTGCGCCGCTCCAACCGGGATGTTGGAGCGCGCTTATTAGAGCTAGGAGAGCGCGAGTATATCGTTCGCGGACTCGGTTACCTACAAGGTCAGGGCGATATTCGTGCTGTACCCCTTCGAACCGCCCAAGGGACTCCCGTGACCATAGGTGACATAGCCACGGTGCGGATTGGCCCCGAAATCAGGCGTGGCCTTGCAGAAAAGGACGGTGAGGGAGAAGTGGTGGGCGGCATTGTCGTCATGCGTCATGGCGAGAACGCCCAAGAGGTGATTCGGCACGTCAAACAGCGGCTCGCCGCTATACAGCATAGCCTGCCTGAAGGAGTGGAAATTATCACGGAATATGATCGCAGCAACCTGATCGCGCGTGCGGTCGGCACACTCAAGACAAAACTCTGGCAAGAGCTGGCCATCGTAGCCCTCATTGTCCTGCTTTTTCTAGTCCATGTGCGCAGTGCTCTTGTGGCGCTCATCACGATTCCCGTAGGTATCCTGATTGCTTTGCTCGTCATGTATCTACTGGGCATCAATGCCAACATCATGAGCCTGGGTGGCATTGCGATCTCCATCGGTGTAATGGCGGACGCTTCCTTGGTCATGGTCGAAAATGCTCATAAGCATGTGGGACGGCTACGCTCCGTATCTGGTATGGAAACGCAAGGGGCCGGATCACCCGTGCTCTCTCCCACGCAACGCCTGGAGGCCATCTCCGCTGCCGCCAAGGAATTGGGTCCCAGTCTGTTCTTTTCGCTGCTAATCGTGACCGTCAGCTTCTTGCCTGTATTCACGCTTGGAGAGATCGAAGGCCGTCTGTTCCGCCCGCTTGCCTTCACCAAGACCTTCGCTATGGCTGCGTCCGCGCTACTCGCGGTGACCCTAGTGCCTGCGCTTATGGTGGTGCTTATCAGGGGCCGTATTCGCAATGAGGAGGATTCTTTGTTGAACCGCTATATCATGGGAGTCTATCGCTTTTTGCTTCGGGCCACATTGCGGCATCCGGTCACTACACTCGTGGGCGGTGCTCTGCTCCTCGTGCTTTCTCTGCTTCCACTTCAACGACTTCTTTTTAGGGATGTCGTGGTGCCGTTTGTACAAATCGGATCGGAGTTCATGCCGCCTTTGGACGAAGGCGATCTATTGTACATGCCGACGACACTCCCCGGGATATCTCTCCAGAAGGCCAAAGAACTGTTGCAGCAGACCAATCGTATTATCGCGTCATTCCCCGAGGTGGAAGGTGTCTTTGGCAAGGTAGGACGAGCAGAAACCGCTACGGACCCTGCACCTCCGTCGATGATCGAAACCATCATTCGACTCAAGCCGACCTCTGACTGGCGCAATGGCCTAACGCGTGATGGACTCATACGCGAACTCGATCGAGCCATCCAAATCCCCGGTCTCACCAATGCGTGGACCATGCCGATACAGGCACGACTGGACATGCTTACCACTGGTATTCGTACTCCGGTGGGCATCAAGATCACGGGGCCAGATTTACAAGCCCTGGAATCTATCGGTGAGCAGGTTGAGGATGCACTAAGACCGGTTTCGGGTACGCTGTCGGTCTATAGCGAACGCGTTATGGGTGGTTCGTTCCTCAACATAGATATTGACCGTGTGGAAGCCGGTCGTTATGGACTCACCACGGGCGATGTGCAGGACATCATTGCCACAGCAATAGGCGGTATGAACGTTACGACAACCGTGGAGGGGCTGGAGCGCTACCCGGTCAACGTGCGCTATCCTCGTGCGCTGCGTGACAACTTGCCCGCCCTGCTCAATGTGCTCGTGCCCACCAAGAGCGGCGGACAGATTCCTCTGGGTCAGATCGCCACGTTAAGCCTTGTAAGTGGGCCAGCCATGATCAAGAGTGAAGATGCCAGACCAGCAGCGTGGGTATTCGTAGATCTGCAGCGCGGCACCGATCTTGGCTCCTACGTCCGCCAAGCACAGCGTGTTGTGGAGGATCAGGTAGCCCTGCCTGCGGGCTACGTGCTTTCATGGGGTGGCCGGTTCACCTATATGCAACGAGCCAATAGTCGCCTCCTGCTATTGGTGCCAGTTACCATTCTCTTGGTGTTTCTGCTGCTATTCATACACTTCAAGAGCGCAATGGAGAGCCTGCTGCTGTTAATACCGCTCCCGTTTGCCGCATCCGGGGCCATTTGGCTGTTAAGCATTCTTAACTACCGGTTGAGCGTCGCGGTTGGCGTGGGGATCATAGCTGTAGTGGGCCTTGCGGCCGAAACAGGAGTCGTGATGTTCGTATACCTCAGGCAGGCCATTGATCGCTATCAGAGAAAAGGCCTTCTGTCCTCCCAGCAAAATCTCCTGCAGGCTCTTGAGCAAGGCGCTGTGCAGCGTTTGCGCCCCATATTCATGACCGTATTCACAACTGCGTTTGCCCTCCTGCCTGTCATGTTTGGTACAGAGACAGGGGTCGAGATCATGAAGCGCATTGCCACCCCGATCATTGGCGGTCTCGCAACGGCGACCGTGCAAACGCTATTTATCCTGCCGGCCATGTTCCTGGTCGTGATGGGGCCACGATTCCGGCGCGCCGCCAAGGTTAGCAAGACACAGTGGCTGACCCCAGATGACCCGGTGCACGACGAGTAGCAGTAGTGTTGGACATATACGGCGCCTAGGTAACAGGTGTGTGGAATTCACGGTGATTAGCCATCTTGCGATTACCTGACGCGTATAAGATGGAGTCGGCAATAGGTAGCGGGGTGGTGGATGTTTGGCTTGAGGACAAATTGTTTGTGGGCAATTGATCTATCCATCCCGGTGTAGTACACATGAAGCAAGATCTTCTCGCTAGAACTTCCCAAAACAATCCCCACGCTTAAAGCCGCGTGCACCGCAGTAAGTGTCGTCTATTGGACAACATACAGTGTTTTGTAGCCGTGGCGTAGCAAGTGCAAGACGCAAGCCGACCTGGAATACCTCGCAGTCGGACATACTATCAGCTTCATATTTGGCTCGGTAAAGAAATCCGCAAACTGCAGTTTTCCTGACGGTAAGGAGTTACAGCAGATCGAGCAAATGAGAATTTGGCTAGAAGAGTACTCCAAGCATGATTGCCCAGCCCTGATTAGTCAGTATGGAGTCGCCAGTTTCGGAGTGGGGTTTGGTCACATCATTACGGCCTCGATAAGATCGGGCTTCAATCGTGAAGCGCTGGCTGGCTAGATAGAGGTCTAGGCCTGCCCCGAACATGAGGCCATAATCAAAAGGCTCGATGGATTCGTCTTCTTCGACAAAGATTTGCCCATCGGTAGTGGATTCGGCCAGGATTACCGACTCCAATGCAAACAAAGCTGCTCCCCCGAGAAAAAACCGTGGTCTGACAACCCCAGAAGATTCAAACCGGAATTGTCCCAGAATAGGAACTGCGAGATAAGATGATCTACTGGTCAGTACACCCGGGAAGTCATTGTATTGCACCCGGGTTTTTGCACCCATTCGAAAGTAGAGCACTTCCCCAATTGCACTGAGACCTCCAATAAGTTCTAGTTCAGCAGATCCTCCTCCTGCAATACCCGTAACATTCTCCCATGTGGTTTCACCGGAGGCCAGATTACCAGAAAACGTGGTATGTGTCATGCCAAGCTTTATCGCTCCCCTTATGCGTTGTGCATTCGAGGGGGCAGCTAGCAAGAGAGCTATGGACAGCAACAGCAGCAATTTGAGGTTCTGCATGGATAGTGTAAGTCTCAGTAGGCCGAATCAGCGTTCAGAAAGATAAGACGGGATTTGCTGCGGAGCGTAGTGATGTTGGGGTCTCAGGCTAATGAATGCGAACGATGATAGGAAGCCAAGATCGGTGATACAAGCGTATTCGTAGCGTGTCTGTATGTAATCCTTGGTATTCCCTCATCGCCATAGTACACAGGGCCGTGTTGTACTGCGCTATTTCATAACCTTGCTCAACAGCGCAGCGAAACGGATACAAGGTTTCCAGGTGATCTCTCAGTACGCCTGTGCCTCGTGGTACGTGTCGCCCAGTGCATATTGCGCTGTTCGATTGCCTTGTCCAGCGGCGAGCTGGATACGCCCAACGATTTCCGGTAATCCTTCCTCAGTTTGCCCATGTAGACCGGATGATTTGAGAAAGCTTCTAGAGGTGGTATTTCCCACAACTTGCTTGTACTCCTCGTGAGTCCCTTATTCTTGGACTTGGATGATTGCCGGAATTATGGAACAGGGGGCGAAGGCTACCGTACGCTTACCGGATTTTAACGCACAGTCTATGGCTATATCAAAGGACGAGGTTCGTCATATCGCTAAGTTGGCTCGGCTGGAATTCACTGAGGCCGAGGAGGAAGTCCTATCTGACGATATGAGTCGCATACTCGACTACATGGATATGCTCAATGAGTTGGATACTTCGGAAGTTGAGCCAATGACACATGTGCTTGATCTTGCGCACGTTGTGCGTGCAGACTCTGTCGAAAAGCGTATCCGTCGAGAAGACGCTCTCAAGAATGCGCCGGATACGGATGGGGAGTATTTCAGGGTACCGAAGGTCATTGGGTAACGTCCGTCTATGGCCAGATTAAAAGCCACGCGTTATTCCCAGACACCACGGTCGTGGTGGGCGACGCAACCACCTCTTTTCCAGCACACGGTCTGTGCACTTGCGCTGCTGATGGTTGCCGTTTATTTCTGCTGGCCGACCCTTTTCAGTGGTAGGAGCCTGATTGGAGGCGATACTGTTCAGTGGAGAGCAGCTGCTCAAAGCATGTTCGAGTACCGTGAAGAAACTGGTGAAGAGCCGCTGTGGGCAGCCAATATCTTTGCAGGCATGCCAGGGTATAATGTTTCCCCACCTGCGCTGGTCCCTCAAATAGACGAAATTCCCCGTGCGATCCGACGGATATCATGGCCCTTTTCGCATGTGATTTTCTTGCTTATGGGGGCCTATATCCTGGTCTGGTATCTGACTCGTGATACGCTAAGCTCACTATTTGCGGCCTGTGTGTACGGCATGACCACCTATCTGCCCGTCATTCTGGTGGCTGGGCACAATACCAAGTTCGTCGCGCTGGCTTTCGCTCCATGGCTGCTTCTGGCGTTTATCTATGGAATGCGAAAACCAAGCCTGATGGCCGGCTTATTGTTTGCCGTCGTATTGGCGGTGAATCTGCGCGCGGGGCATGTACAGATTACGTATTACGTCACCTTTATAGCTGTTGTCTGGTGGATTGTGCTTGCCATAGAGGCATGGCGCCAAAAGAGGCGGCTTGCGTTCTTGAAGTCGACAGGGTTATTGGCTATGGGGGCAGTGCTTGCGCTCCTCATGGTGGCTGAGCATTACTGGCCCATGATTGAGTATAAGGAATACAGTATACGGGGCATGTCTTCTGGTGGAGGTGCGGGCGGATTGACTTGGGATTATGCTATGCGCTGGAGTCAAAGTCCGGGGGAGCTGTTAACGTTACTGGTGGCAGATGCCTATGGTGGAGCCACAGCCACACACTATTGGGGGTCCAAACCCTTTACGGGTGGCCCCCATTATGCAGGCAGTGTAGCCTTGCTTCTTGCAGTCTTGGCCGTATGGCGCATTCGTTCACGTCTTGCAGCGGCGCTGGGCATTGCCGCTGGTCTGATGGTGCTGTTTTCTCTCGGGCGTCATTTCGGGATATTGAATCGTGCCATGTTCGATTACTTCCCCCTGTTCGATGCCTTCAGAGTTCCCGAAACCTGGCTCATTGCAGTGGTATTGGTGCTGGCGGTTCTTTCAGCCCTTGGTCTCTCCTATATTGTGCGACGTGAAGTATCTGTTGCTGCCGAACGTACTAAATGGCGCACTATCTACGTCATCTGTGGCGTGACCGGTGGTTTATTACTGCTTCTGCTGACAACCGGGAGTTCGGCATTTGATTTTCAGCGCGAGGGAGAGAGTCAACAAGTAATAACGTATGTAGCCCAATCCATGCAGCGAAGCCCAACGGACCCTGAGGTGGTTGCAGTTGCAGAGCGGGTTTTGTCCGAGCGACTTGTAGCTCCGCGAAAAGATGCTTTTATGGCAGATGTGAAACGCTCGTTACTATTTGTGGTCATAACAATTATAGCATTAGTGGCTATCCGCCACGGAAAATTGTCGACTTGGGTATTTCAGGGACTCCTTGTGCTTCTAGTGGTCCTTGATTTGGGGGGCGTAGCGCGCAGATACCTGAGTATTGATGATCTCAGCATGTCGAGGGATCCTGTTCGACGTATAGCAACATTAGATGTGGATGAGTATGTACATGAACAGGAGGGGCAGTTCCGTGTGCTGTCACTCGAACGTCTGGATCAGACTGGGTTGGGGCGTCCATCATTCCATCACGAGTCGCTTGGAGGATATAGTGCAGTGAAATTGCGCTTATATCAGGATTTCTTGGATAATATTCTCATGGATCCTAACACTGCAACGCCGAACGAGAATGCTCTCGACATGATGAATGTTCGATATATCCTATCACAGGCGCCAGTTAGCGGGGCTTCCAGTGTGTACTACGGTTCGGAATCCGGTTTCAGTGTGTACGAAAACCTGGACGTGCTCCCACGGGCATACCTTGTAGGGCAGACGGATGTCATAGAAGATCCGAGTGAAGCTATGTTTCGCATCCAGGAGTCCAACTTTGATCCCGCAGTGACAGCTATACTGCCTGCGCCGATTGAAGAAGCAGTGACCCCCATTGATTCGTCTAGTACTGTTACCGTTAATACACTCAACTATGGACCTCGACGAATTACCTATGAGGTGGAAACGGACGCTCCACGTCTGCTGGTTATCAGCGAAGTCTATTACCCGGCGGGTTGGATAGCCACGCTGAACGGGGAAAGCGTACCGATATACAGAGCTAATTACCTGCTGCGTGCGGTCCCCATTCCTGCCGGAAAACATACCCTCGCAATGAACTTCGCCCCCGCAAGTTACATCTGGGGCAAGAGAATCAGTGGGATTTCCACAATTTTTGTTTACGGGTTAACACTGATTTTTCTTGGAATTGGTGGTTACAGGTATTTTCCGGGATTCAGAAGGAGGATTAGCGATTCTAAATCGAGGAAGCGATAAACTTTCGTTGTTGGTGCTTTGAGGTTGGTTTTGAGGCGTATTCTGTTGATCAGCTACTACATCTCACCCTCTGGGGGATGAACTCCAACGTGTACCCAAGATCTATCCGACCATGAATGACGGTCTGGAATCCAGGGGAGAGCCTTGGGAGGTCAGTAATACAGCATACGCCGAATATGAACGTCTCTGCTACGGCACATCTGTTGGATCGTCTCTATGAATTCCATCACTAAAACGACACACGCATGTCTGTATGCTGGTCGAGGTACGCCCCAGTTTGTGAAGGCGGCAGCTGTCAGCTCGAAATTGAAGTAAGTAGGAATCAGGGAAACTTTGGTACAACCCAGGCAGCATTACGGCGAATTGTTGAGTCAGATCTTTTTTGATGAACTCAGGGACAGACCTATCAACTGTGATTCTGGAGAAAAGGTGGCCAGGTTTCTCATTGTAATCGCCGACGAAATGAATCTTGCGATATTTCATTAGTGTGCTCTGACGAAAAGGCCCATATTATTCATTATAAGTTTCCCCAAGGCGACAATGTGCGTCTTTGGTTGTGCGGAGTCAGGATTTCCGGTGTGAGCCGGAATCTGCGAGTTCGCCTTCCCGATTGGGGCTACAAGCGAGATGATTTTCGCATATTTTCCGGGTTGGTTGAGGTAGATTCCAGGTTACCCATCCCTCATGTGCAGTCCAGTCCTACAGCGGGTT
>MKWU01001049.1_pt1 | contig 50198 bp, 38 predicted proteins | sample 809101 | NCBI WGS metagenome assembly MKWU01 (sample SAMN05860141, study PRJNA318959) | sponge metagenome | host: Aplysina aerophoba | place: Slovenia: Piran, Adriatic Sea, Gulf of Piran | collected 2013-05-07 | reverse complement strand
CGGCCATTTCCACAATCCCGTCTCGGCCCGGCGGGACCTTCACCCGTCGGGTGAAGCCAGGCCCAGTCACGATCATGTGGTTGATGTGGCCTGTTGCCGTGGGTTTGTCTGGAATCATGCAGAATCGAGGTTGAGAGTTGCAACACAGAACAGGCAACGAACCACTGGCCACTACTGCGCGGGTAGGGCCATCGCCTCGAGGTACCAGGCCTTGATCGCGGCCACCGTGTGCTCGCTGTTGAGTCCCATCTCGGGGTCGATGACCAAAGGTCCGGGGCGATAGCCCCGGCTGGACAGACCACCCTGCACCGAGCGCATCAGGGCCAGGTCCTCCGCCACCGTAGTGCGGGCGTCCTCGTCAGCCACCTGACGAACGGTCGGGGAGTCCTCGCCGTCGAGGTTGAACCACTCGCGGAAAAAGGGTGTACGGTCCACCGACTCGGGCCGCCAGCAGAAGGTGTTCAGGACCGGCCCGGGGTAGATCTGGAACGAGAAGAGCGGCCACAGGTAGAAGGACCGGTAATCGGCAGCGTGCGGGGAGGCTTGATAGTCGATCTCGTAGTACTGCTCCGGCGAGCTCTCGGCCCGGTGCTGAAGTGACTGCCCTACGGGCTGGATCGTGTAGGTCTCCGGGAGTACCACTCCCCTGGAGAAGGACGGATGAGCGGTCCGGCAGTGGTAGCACTCGTTGTAGTTCTCGATCGCCACCTTCCAGTTCGACTCGGCCGTGAACCAGCGGCGTTCCAGCGGGCGCATCCGCTCGATGGAGGGAAGGAACTCATGGAGCGCCTCCCGGACGCCGGGATAGGTCACCTCCATTGTTGGCGCATCACAGTCCAGGTTTACGAAGAGGAAGCCCCACAGATCCTCCGCCACGACCTCGGTCAGGCATATTCCGCCAGGATCGAACCCGGGCCGCCCCTCCGCGTACGGCGCATGATCGAGGTGCCCGTCAAGGCGGTAGGTCCAGGAGTGGTAGGGGCAGACGAGCTTCGGGCGGGCCCCACGGCCTTCGAGCAGACGGTGGCCGCGGTGCATGCAGACGTTGTAGAACGTGCGGACCGTCCCGTCCCGGTCCCTGAGAGCGAAGAGCGACTCCCCGGCGATCTCGAAGGTCACGTAGCTTCCAGGCCCGCCGAGTTCCGAGGTATGGCAGGCGAACTGCCAGGTCGATGACAGCACGGTGCGCTGCTCCCGGCCGAACAGATCTGCGTCCACGTAGACGGATGGATCCATCACCCGCTGGGGTCGCGTGTAGGCGGAACAGTCAGCGGTTTCCACGCTGTGGTTTCCAGTACACGCCAAGATCGTGCCTGCGCCGGTGCATGAGGTCGATGGCCGCCACCACCTCCGGTGGAGCATCGGCAACGATGAACGACACCAACGTCTCAAGCGCGGCGGCGGCCGCCAGCGTGGAGGGGAAGAACTGCGGGGTGGCGCTCGGGGCCAGGATCAGGTGGTCGGCATCGAGCGCGATGGGTGAGCCGTGGCTATCGGTGATCGCCACCACCCGTGCACCCTGGCGGCGAGCAGCGGCGGTGGCCTCCACCACTTCCACCCGGTAGGGGGCGAAGGTCATGGCCACCACCACATCGGGGTTTCCGGCTTTCACAATGCCGTCCATGGGGACGTTTCCGTCACCCGGTACCGCCTTCACATTATCGACGGCCATGCCGGCCAGATAGGCGAAGTTGTGAGCCAGGGCATAGTTGGCGCCCACCCCGATGACGTAGGTGCGCCTCGCACAAACGATGTGATCCGCGATCGCCTGCAACTCCGAAGCGGAGGTATTGCCGAACATCCGCTCCAGATTGTGGAGCGTGACCGCGGCGATCTCACCGTACAGGGCGGGGAGCCTCTCGCCCGACGACATCAACTGGAGCGACATTGCCCGGTCGTGGAACGCGCTTCGCGAGCGCATTTCGTTGCGGAACCGCTCGCGAAAGTCGTCGAATCCCTCGAAGCCCACAACTCGAGCCATGCGGACGAGGGTGTTGGGATGCACGCCCGCCAGTTCGGCCAGTTCCCGCACGGTGGCGAAGCCGACCTCGCCAGGATGGTCGAGCACGAAGGCGGTCGCCTTGCGGACCTGCGGGGTCATATCGGATATCGCCGCACTCATTTCCTCCAAGAGGGGGTCGAGCCCGGATTCCGGATTTGGTACACTTGTACGGTTCATGATGGGTTCTCACACAAGTGTACCAGGACAATGGCTACCGCGTCACGCCGCCCGGCCTCCCGGCAACCTGTCGCCAGCCCGTCGGCTCGGCATCCGTCAACGCCATGACCACTGACGCCCGGGTGATCATCATCGGAGGGGGGATCATGGGCGTATCGCTCCTCTACCACCTGGCTTTGGAGGGTTGGGACGACTGCCTGTTGCTGGAGAAGGGCGAACTGGCCTCTGGGTCAACCTGGCACGCGGCCGGCCAGATAACGCATTCGACATCGAGTTACGGCTTGGCCTGGATGACCCGGTACGGGACCCACAAGTACGCGGAGCTGGAGGCGGAAACCGGCCCGTCGGTGAGCTGGCACCAACCCGGCTCGTTGCGGCTCGCCGTGAGGGACGACGAGATGGACTGGTTGCGCTACACGGTCTCGGTGGGCCGCGGGGTGGGCAACCGCATGGAGGTCATCGGCCCCGAGCGGATTGCCGAACTCCACCCCTTCTGCAACCTCGACGGCGTGCTCGGCGCCCTCCACACGCCGGACGACGGTCATGTGGACCCCGCCGGGGCCGTGCTCGCATTCGCGGAGGGCGCCCGCCAGAGGGGGGCAGCCATCAGGCGCAACACCAGAGTCACCGGTACGGTCGCCCTGCCGGACGGTCGCTGGAGGGTGGACACCGAGACCGGATCGTACGTTTGCGACCAGGTCGTCAACGCCGCCGGCGCGTACGCCCGCCAGGTGGCGGCCTGGGCCGGGCCCGCAGTCGACCTGCCGGTCATCCCCATGACCCACCAATACTTCGTTACGGAGGAGGTACCGGCCTTCGCCGAATTGAAGGAGGAGTTGCCGGTCCTGCGCGAGGACACCCACGTGTCGGGGTACATCCGGATGGAGAGGCGGGCGGGGCTCATCGGCATCTACGAGAAAGCGGAACCGCGCTCGGTGTGGGAGACCGGTACTCCGTGGGAAGCGGACCATCACCTGTTCCCTCCCGAGTACGACCGTGTGGCGCCGTGGCTCGAAGCGGCCTTCGTGCGGGTGCCGGTGCTGGCGGATGTCGGCATCGTGAAGGAGGTCCACGGGGCGATCACCCATCCCCCCGACGGCAACATGCTGCTCGGCCCGGCGCCCGGTCTCACCCGCTACTGGTACTGCACGGGAGTGCAGGTCGGCATCTCCTGGGGCCCCGGCGCCACGCGCCAGCTGGCCACCTGGATGGTGCGGGGCGCCCCGACCATCAACCTGCGGGCTTTCGACCCCTCCCGCTTCGGCGAGTTCGCCACGCCGGACTACAACCGGACCAAGGCCCACGAGGACTACCTCCTCCGCCACGAGGTCCCGTTTCCCGACCTCGACCGTCCCGCCGGGCGTCCGCACAAGACCTCCTCGCTCTATGGCCGGATGGCGCAGCGGGGAGCGGTGTTCGAGGAGATCTTCGGATGGGAACGACCACGCTGGTTCGCCCCCGCCGGACAAGAGCCCCTGCATCATCACTCCTTCCGGAGAGCTCGCTGGTTCGCACCGGTCGCCGGCGAGGTGATGACTGTGCGGGAAAGGGTCGGAGTCACCGACCTCACCGCTTTTTCCAAGTTCGAGGTAACCGGCGCCGACGCCGCCGCATTCCTGGACCGCCTCACGCCGGGCCGCCTCCCTGAGGTCGGCAGGATCGGGCTGATGTACATGCTCACCGAACACGGAATGGTCGAGGCCGAGTTCACCGCCTCACGCCTGGCCCGGGACCGCTTCTACCTGGTGGGCGCGGCGGTCGGTGAACAGCGGTTCCTCGACTGGATGCGCTCTCACGTCCTCGACGGCCGGGAAGGTCGGGAACTCGGCCCCGAGGGCCCGGAACGGGTCGGGATCAGCAACCGGTCGTCGGATCTGGGAGTGCTGGCAGTGGCAGGGCCCAGGAGCCGGCAAGTGCTCCAGCCGCTTACCGACGCCGACCTGTCCAACGCGGGCGGGGGATGGCTGTCGGCGCGCTCGATGGACATCGCCGGAGCACGATGCCTGGCCCTGCGCCTGTCGTTTACCGGAGAACTCGGATGGGAACTACACATGGCGATGGAGGACCTACCGGCGGTATTCGACACCGTCGCCCGGTCAGGCGCGTCCCATGGCATGGGCGTGTTCGGATCCCAGGCCCTCAACTCGATGCGCATGGAGAAGGCATACCGGGTCTCGAGCGACATGACCCAGGAGGTGACCGCGTATGAGGCCCGCTTGATGAGGTTCGTCGATCCAGCCAAGAGAAACTACATCGGCTACGAGTCGCTGGTAGCAAGCCTGGAGCGTCCTCGATGGAAGCTAGCGTTACTGGACGTGGATGCCACGGAGGCGGATCCACTCGGCGGGGAGGTTGTGTTGATGGCGGACCGGCGGGTTGGGGTGGTGACCACCACCGGCTACGGACACGCCACGGGCCGGAGCCTGGCCTGGGCGTACGTGGATCCCGGACTGGACGTTCCGGGAACCGATCTCGAGGTGATGGTGCTGGGTACGCCGACCCGGTCGAGGGTCCTGGATGGCCCCGTCTGGGATCCCGATGCAGTCAGGCCCCGCCGATGAACGTCACCGGCCGACTTCCCAACGACCCGGTCCGGGCCGAGTCGCTCCTCCCCGGCGGGGCACTGGGCGCCAACGCGAACGTGACGGGACCCCGTTTCGCCGTATCCTCTGCCTCGGGCGCCTACATCACCGATACCGGCGGCAACCGCTACCTCGACTACGTGACCGGTGCGGGGGCCCTGATACTGGGCCACCAGCATCCGGCGGTGGTGGAGGCCGTCGTCAGGCAGGCCGGGCGCACCATGCACCAGTACGGAGTCCTGACCGACGTGGCGATCGAACTGGCCTCCCGGTTGATCGACGCGATCCCGTGCGCCGAGCGCATAGTCTTCGCCACCACCGGCTCCGAGGCAACCGCCTACTCGCTACGCCTGGCAAGGGCGGTCACGGGCCGTGACCTGATCGTGAAGTTCGAAGGAGGATTCCACGGCAATCACGACTACGCCGGGATCGCGGTGGCCGCGCCGACCACAGCCGACTACCCGACCGGCCGGCCGTTCACCGCAGGAACACCGGGAGCGGTGAGGGACACCGTGCTGGTGGTCCCCTACAACGACCTCGAATCCCTGGAACGCCTGGTTACCCCCGTCGTGGACCGCGTGGCTGGGATCATCGCCGAGCCGGTGCAACGGATCATCCGGCCCCTTCCCGGATTCCTCGAAGGCCTCCGGGACTTCTGCGACCGGCACGGGCTGCTGCTGATCTTCGACGAGGTGGTGACCGGATTCCGGCTGTCCTACCAGGGCGCCCAGGGCTATTTCGGCGTGACTCCCGATCTGGCGGCCTTCGGCAAGATCATCGGGGGAGGAGGTACGCTGGCATGCGTAGCCGGGCGGGCGGAACTGATCGACCGGACCAATCCCAGGCTGAAGGGGACGCCCCGCTTCGTATACACGTCGGGAACCTTCCACGGCAATCCCCTGGCCGCGGCCGCCGGGCTGGCGACCCTCGAACTGCTCCGAGCACCGGGTGTGTACGAAGGGCTGGAGGATCGGACACGGCATCTTTCCCGGCACCTGACCCGAGTGCTCGCCGCACACGACCGCCGGGCGCTCGTGGCGACGGCAGGCTCCCTTTGGCAAATACTCCACATCGATCGACCTCCCGAAGGCTACGCCGATCTGCTGTCGTCCGACCAGGGCGCCAACCTCCAACTCGACCGGGCATTGCTCGCCAATGGGATAAACGTGATACCCGGGCTACGCCGCTTCGTCAGCCTGGCCCATTCGGATGATCACTTCGATGCAACGGCCCACGCTCTGGACCGTGCCTGCCGTGAGCTGGCTGCAATCCAGGGCTCTCAGTCCGGGCCGGGTGGGGGGAGCGGCTGATGACATCGAAACGGCATGACCCGGTCATGAGGGCGGGAGTACTGAGAGGCCATGGTGGGCTCGAACAGTTCCGCACGGCGCAGAAGGCGTTCCTCCGAAAGGAACATGTAGGCGCCATCGTGATCGATCCCAAGAGCACGTGAAGATCGTCCGGATATCCGCGTTCGGGTTGACACTGCCTCTCCGGCGACCCTACGAGCTCCAGGGCGGGCGGCTCCGCTTCGAGGAACTCGATTCGACCTTGGTCCGGCTTGATACCGACGAAGGTGTGTCCGGTTGGGGTGAAGGATGCCCTTGGGGATCGACCTACCTTCCTGCCTTCCCGCGCGGCGTCCGCGCGGGCATCGAGGAACTCGCGCCCGCCCTGCTCGGACAGGATCCTCGCCGCACCGACGTGGTCAACTCCGTGATGGACAAGGCTTTGCCGGGGCATCCCTACGTGAAGTCGGCTATCGACATAGCCTGCTGGGACGTCCTGGGAAAGAGCACGGGCCTACCGGTCTGCGATCTACTCGGGGGCCGCAGACCCGGCGACGTGACGATCCAGTCCTCCATCCCGAGCACCGATCCCACCGAGATGTTGCGGACCATCGAGAGCTACCACGCCAGGGGTTACACCATCCACTCGGCCAAGGTGGGATCGGACGTGGCGGCGGACATAGAGCGGATCGAGTATCTGGCGGAGCACATACCGGTAGGGAGTTCACTGACCATCGACGCCAACCGCGCCTGGATGCCCGACCAAGCCATCCGGGTCATGCGAGCAACGGAGGCGGTGGATGCCTACTTCGAGCAGCCATGCGCGACCTACGATGGATCCCTCCAGGTCCGGCGCGCAACGCGCCAACCCATACTCCTCGACGAGATCATCCACACCTACGCCGATCTGCTACGAGCCCACCGGGACCGGGCCTGCGAGGGAATAGGCTTGAAACCCAACCGGGTGGGTGGCCTGACCAAAGCCAGGCTGTTCCGGGACTTCTGCGTCCAGACCGGCATGAGACTGAACATCGAGGACACCGGCGGCACCGCGCTTGCGGATACAGCAGCAGTCCACCTCGCTCAAGCCACCCCGGCCCGCTACCAGCGGGGTACCTGGTTCTGCCACGAGATGATCACCGTGGACCCGATCATCGGGGGAGCACGCAACCTCGGCGGCGTCACCCGCGCTCCCGACATCCCGGGTCTCGGAGCCGAACCCGATCCAGAGGCCCTCGGCGATCCTGTATTGGTGGTCGGTGGCTAGCTAACCACAGCGCGCCCGCGGCCGGGCTACGTCAGACACTGAGGCTTCAAAGCCTGGGTCTTAGTCCGAACAGACGCGTAGTTTGCAGCCAGGCGCGCAGCCACACATGCAGAGGCGGGGAGACCCGTGAGAACACGCGAGTGGTCCTCCCGGTCTGCATAGAGGTCAGGCCCTCCACCCGAGTAGACGTGTTCGTGGAGTGACACGATGCCCAGACCGTCAGGGTGTACCGGTCCGGTAACCGTCTGGATCATGTTCATTCGCCTGAGCCTCCGTGGTCGACCCCGATCTTATCGAGGGCTACACCCTGCACAGCGTACGGTCCTGCCACGCCGTCTGTGCCAAGCACCCTTTGCAGAAAACCAGTTGATGGGTCATAGGAGCCGGGCTACGCTCGACACCCATTACCGGACTCCCGAGTTGAGGTCAAATCGACCGGGAACCGTGGCCGGATGTGAGGAGTGAGTCGTGGTAGTCAGAAGCAGGAGAGAATTCCTAAGAAGTTCCCTTCAGGTCGGTGGAGGTCTGGCGGTTCTCGGGGTGGCGGCCTGCGGCGACGGTGACGAACCATCTGCCACCACATCTCCTCCAACGACCGCCCCCGCAACGACGGCACCGCCCACGACGGCGGCGGCGACCACCATGGCCAGAGAACAGGTCACCATCACGATCCTTACCGCCGACCAGTCGGCCGTCCAGTTCTTCAACGACATCGGCCCGGACTTCGCGGCTATGCACCCCGAATACGACATAACGTACGACATTCCTGCCGAACAACCCGCCGAGGTTCGCCAACGGGTACTTGATCAGCTGGCCGCAGGTGAGAAGATCACCGACAGCACCGACCTCGACAGTGAGGACACGTGGAATTCGGCCCTGGCAGCCGGCCTCCACGAGTCGGGCCTCTACGACTTCACCGACGCCGCCCAGCCGTGGGTGGACCAGATCGCCGGCGGCATGCGCGAGGGCAAGTTCAAGGGCAGGTACTACGGGATACCCGGACTCCTGTCGGCCGTCACCTACTACTACCGCGCCGACCTCTTCGAGCAGGCCGGGATCAGTGCCGAGTTCGGAAGCTGGGACGATTTCATCGAGGCCGGCAAGAAGCTCAAGGCAGCCACGGGCGCCAACATCATGATCATCGAGGACAGCACCTCGAGGCATTTCAACTACATGATGCCCCACGCCGGAGGGAATGTCTTCGACGAGGAAGGCGCCGTCAATCTCGATGCTCCCGAGAATCTGGAGGCCCTCGAGACCCTCGTCCGGATGGTCCGTGAAGACATCGCCTTCACGACCAGCGAGTTCTACGGAGCAGGGACTTTCGAGGCGTATCGCGACGACACCATCGGTGGCGCATACATGCCGAACTGGTACGGCGATCTGCTGCTGCCCCCGAACCTTCCGGAGCATCAGGGCAAGTTCAAGATGGCGCCGCCGCCGAAGTTCGAGGCCGGTTACACGAGCGCGCGGGGTGGTGCCCCCATCTATCCGGTCCTGGCCGGCCCACACCAGGAGTTGGTGTTCGACTTCCTGGCCTTCGGCTTCCTCTCGGTGGAGAACAACGTCAAGAGGTTCGAGGACTTCGCGTCGCCTCCCATGAACCTGGCGGCCTACGACGACCCGGCGCTGGCCGACGCGGTACACCCGTACTTGGAGCAGCCCGTGGCGCCGGTCTACACGGCGATGATCGAGAAGTTCGCCACCGTCAACACCCACCCGCTCCTCATCCGGGCCTTGGACCACCTCACGACCAGCACGGTGCCGCCCGTTCTGGCCGGTGACAAGGAACCGGCAGCCGCCCTCAAGGAGGCGGCGGACGCGATCCGGGCGATGGCCGGAGAGTGATAGACCCCACACCGCTGTCCGTATCACGGACCGCGGTGTAAGCAACAGGAACTTGCTTGAGCGATGACGAGCCGACCGAGCCGTCGTTGGCCGACGGGTAACCACCGTCGCTCGATGGCGGCCGGTCTCGCCATCGCCGAGCATTCCGGAACGGATCGGGGCTGAGTTGGGTTCCCCATCCGGTGGAACGCCCAGCGGCCGGCGGTCCCTGTTCCGCGGGTCGCGGGAGTCGCATCTGGCGCCGTACCTCTTTCTAACTCCATTCCTGATCTTGTTCACCCTCTTCACGATCTACCCGGCCGCGCTGGGCGTCTACCTCAGCCTCACCAAATGGACAGGGGCGGTAGGCCAGGACCCCGAGTTGATCGGTCTGTCCAACTACCGGCGCATGCTCAAGGACCCGTCATTCCTTACGTCCCTCACCAATACCGCCTGGCTGGCGGTTGGCGCAGTCATCGTGATCGTCCCGACCGCTCTGTTCCTGGCGATTGTTCTCAACACCCATTGGATCCGCCTGCGCACCTTCCTGCGGACCGCCTTCTTCCTTCCGATAGGCACGCCGACCGTGGTGATCGCGATGGTGTTCATCGTTCTCTATAGCGAGCACTACGGGGCGCTCAACTGGCTACTGGGCCTCGTCGGTCTCGGTCCGTTCAATTTCACGGGGACACCTGCCTTCGTCAAACCCGCCATCATCGGGCTCCTGCTGTGGCAGTGGACCTCCGTTCCCATGATCTACTTCCTGGCCGGTCTTCAGGGCATCCCGCCCTCCTTGTACGACGCCGCCGCGGTCGACGGCGCAGGACCCTGGGCATCCTTCCGGAAGGTGACCCTCCCCCTGCTCCGGCCGGTGTCCCTCCTGGTCATGGTCCTGCTGGTCAACGACGCCATCCGCATCTTCGACCAGATATTCATACTGCTGTTCTTCACCGGCGCTCCCTACCAGACCAGCGGGGGACCCGGGGAGCAGGGACTGACACTCGTCCTGTATATGTACCGCTCGGCCTTCCGGTTCAGGGAACTGGGATTCGGCGCAGCGGTGGGAGTCTCGATTTTCGTACTCGGCCTGGGAATCGCCCTCGTGCAGTTGTGGAGGTTCGGTGCTCTGAGAAAGGAGGGTGGCAGTGCCGGTTACTGATACCGAGCGTCGCCCGGCGGCTCCTCACCTTCGCGCAGGATCGCGCGACCGGGCCCTTTACCGGCGGCGGGCCGCCCGCATTCTCATCCAGGTGTTGCTCGTCGCCGCCGCGCTGGTTGCCCTCTACCCGCTGATCTTCATGGTGTCCGGCTCGTTCAAGCGGGTGTCTGAACTTACCTCCCTGCCCCCCACCCTCATCCCGAGAGCCTTCGATTCGGGGGGCTACGAACAATTGGCGACAACCGGATTCCCCCGCTGGTTCGCCAACAGCATCGTCGTGACCGGCCTCCGGGTGTGCCTCACGATCCTGGTGTCGTCGATGGCAGCCTTCGCATTCGCCGTGTACCGCTTCCCGTTCAGGCGAACCCTGTTCATCGTCGTGGTCGGGTCGTTGCTACTCCCCTTCGAGGTGCTCTACCTGCCACTGCTGTCGCTGATGATCGACCTGGACTGGATGAACACCTACCAGGCCTTGATCCTGCCTTTCGTCGCCAGCGGTTTCTCGGTGTTCGTGATCCACCAGTACATGGTCGGCCTTCCGTCAGAGCTCATCCAGGCGGCCCGGGTCGACGGCGCTTCGGAGTGGCGGATCTACTGGAGCGTAGCCATGCCATTGTCCCGCCCCATCCTCGGCGCGATCAGCGTGATCCTGTTCATCCAGACCTGGAACAGCTTCTTCTGGCCCCTGATCGTCCTCCAGGACACGGATCTGTTCGTCCTACCGGTCGGGTTGACCGCTCTCCTCGCCCGCGTGTTCCACGAGCAGGACATGTGGACCGCCGTGCTAGCAGGAAGCACCCTGATGACGATTCCCATGGTGATCGTCTTTCTGGTGATGCAACGCCAACTGGTCGCAGGCCTGACAGAAGGTTTCAAAGCCTGAGCGGACCTGGTACGAGTGCCCCTCACGGGCAACCCGGTCAGATGTCGAAGTGGGAAACAGAACCAGGAAGAAAGCCCATCAACCGTTGGTAGGTCTGGACTACCTGCCTCTCCGTCATGCTCGCAAACAGATCGGCCGCTAGCCGTTGCGGGCTGTCCCCGCTTTCGAGTCGATCCTGTGTGGCCTGCGGGAGCAGGGCAAGGTCACGATCCTTCCTGCTCTCTACCGCTTCCAGATAGACCCGGAACAGCTTCGCCAGCATCCTTCGCTGACCCGCTCGTATGCTCACCATCCGCGGATGCTCGATTACGTAGTACTTCGTAAGCTCCTTCAAGAGCGCGACATCTGTCCTGGCCCGTTCCTCGATCTCTACGGTCTGAGGGTCATCCTCGGCCGGATCACGCAGAGAGACGGCATTGCTAAAGGTAGTTATCAGGCCCGAAGCCGCCTCTAGCAACGTATCACGCTGATGCCCACCGCCATCGAACGGGGCATCAAGTTGGGAGAAGCCAGGGTCAAGAAGAGAAACAAGCCGCCTTCCGAGTTCCGCCTCGTTCGGAGCGAGATGCGGCTTCTTGCGATGTATTGCCCCCGCTACGCGCTCGACTTCCGGCGAAAGAGAAGCAGACTGACCATACGAACCGTACCCGTGAAGATGCTCGAGTGGGATGAGACCCGCTTTGTAGAAGTCTTCCAAGTCGTGAACTGCGTAGGTGATGTCGTCAGCCCAGTCCATGAGTTCGGCCTCGACACTCCTCTGTCCTTCTTGAAGGCTCACTCCCTCCCGAGCCCAGGCAAAGCCTTCTGCGTCCTCCCTGTAAGCACCCCACTTATGGCCCCGGTCGCCACCTTTCTCCCACAGCCACGGATACTTAAGGATCGCGTTGAGTGATGCCCTTGTGAGGTCCAGACCCGGTGGGGACTGATCTGCGTACCGGACAGCCAGCCTGGTCACGATCCGAAACGATTGCGGGTTGCCCTCAAAACCCTCCTCAAGATTGCGATCACGCATGGCCGTGCAGATCACGTCCTCCCCACCATGGCCGAACGGCGGATGACCGAGGTCGTGAGCAAGTCCGGCCGTCTCGACAACATCGGGATCTGGCCCTCCGTGCGCCTTCAACAACTCGGATGACGACTTCTGGATGAGGCGCTCTGCCATCCGGCGTCCTACCTGTGCCACCTTGAGCGAGTGGGTCAGACGGTTGTGGAAGACATCACCTTCGGTTGCCGACACGACCTGCGTGACCCCGCTGAGACGACGGACTCGTCCGAGTAGAGAACCCTATCGCGGTCTCGCTGGAATTCGCTCCGGTATTCGTCCTTCTCCCGCCGGGATCCCGAGTATCGCTCCTCCCGTACGTTCATCGACCGACTAGACGGATGCCCTCGATCGTCGTGTATAGGCGTCCGCGACTCATGAGTTCGGATACCGCTATGGATACATGCGCTTGACTGAAGTCCGGATCGTCGAGCCGTCGCATCACCTCCCGCACGTTCAAGATCAGAGGGTCGTCCTCGAAGAGCTCCAGTACCCGCCGCCGTCGCTCGTCGCGCGCGGCCATGGCTTGCATCACTCGACGCCTGCGGTCATCGTGGACGGTGGTTGCTTGCTGCACGGTGATCCCCTATTCCTGGCCTGTCGTTACACCAATGTAATAACAGAGGGGTAAGACAGCGGGCACACTAGCCGGTTCCTTACGCGCACCTGATGTCGTCGGGGTCCCAGCGGAACGAGACCGGGGGCTTGCGGGAGATGCGATCCCGGGTGTCCAGCCACATTTCGCGCCAGACGGCGGGGTCATCCACGACGGAGTCCGGGTCTGCTTGGCTGCGGGCGACGAAGCTGGGCGCCCAGTCCCGGCCGGTAGGCGCCCCGACCGGTGAATAGCGCAGGTCGAAGCTCCATCGCAAATCCTCGCTCAGGTTTGGGCAAGGATGAGTGAACGGTGCGCCGGTGCATGAATAAGACATCACCCGGCGCCATCTCAAGCGGTACCGCTCCTGGCGGGACACGATCCTCCGGGATGTGCAGTCCCTTGGTTTTAGGTGTGTCCAGGCAGTGCAGGATGAGTTCACCTCGATGGCTCCCCGGCACAACTAGGAGGCATCCTGTCTCGAGGGTTGCTTCAGTCATCGGCAACCAGACTGTGAGGATATCGGTTCCGTCGCCTGCCTCGTGGACCACGCTCTGGTCCTGGTGCCAAACGGTGCGGGAAATCATCGTGTTGAAGTAGAGATCCTCCGGAACGAGGTGCTGCGGCGGTTTCATCCGGGCGTGCTGTACGGGATGCACGAGAATCTCGGGCCCGATGAAGGTCTCCACCGCATCCAGCAGTTTCTCGTTGGCCAGCAGACCGAACACCGCTGGACCGAGGTGGATGGGCGTGTCCACCGTCGTCCTGGCCCCCGGGAGGCAAATGTCGGTGTACCGGAAGATCTGCCCGCCTGTCTCCACCGTGAGGCGGACAACCCGCTGCCCGAGGGGGAGGTCCGTATACCGATCCGAGATCAAGCCATCCGCCTGTAACCGGGCGGATGCCTCGTCGATCAACTGCTCGTACTCCTCGAACAACGGAAGAAGGTCCGAATCGGGGTCGAGCAAGCCTTTCCAGACAACGTACCCGACATCGTCCAGCACCTGCTTCCGCGTGGTGTCGGTGGCGATCATCGTGGCCTCCAGCCCTCCCGCATCCAACCGCAAGGAGGCAGGTTTCCGGCACTTGTAGGAACCTCGTAATCCACTGCGGTCCACACGAATCGTAGTAACGAAGCGCGCAGGTAGGAATACTGCATGCGAGAAACATGGCCGGACGGGACGGTCGAAGCGTACCGCCGCGGAGCCTGCCCGGTCTGGTCACCGTAGCTACACTCGGCCACAGGCGCTGATCCCCAAGGCTTCGGACCTGCCTCTCCCGAAGGGCCAACTTGATTCCAGTTTCCATAGCCCGGCATCTCGACGGTTACCTGCAGGACCGGCGCTCAGCGGATGTGCTGGTTGTGGGAGGCGGGACGGCGGGGTTCGTGGCGGCTACCGCTGCCGCGAGGAATGGTGCAAGGACCGTCCTCGCCGAGTACCTTCCGTTCCTGGGGGGTACCCATGGCGGCGGTGCGATGGTGATGGGCACCATCGGTTTCCGGCCGACTCCCGAGGGGGCCCATCGGGTGGACGCAGCGGGTCAGCTGATGGTGGGTGGCATCCCGCTGGAGTACTACGACCGGATGCTGGCAGCTCGAGCCACGTCGGGAGCCCCCGGCGATCCCAGCAATGCCTGGCCGAAGGACCTCGAGATCAGCAAGGTGGTCATCGAGGAGATGGTCTCCGAATCCGGAGCGGACATCTGGTTCATGACACAGCTGGTCGATGTGATCGTCGACGACGGGGTCGCGGTGGGCGCCCTGGTAACCAGGGGGGGCGGGTTGGTCCGGGTCGACACCGGCGTCATCATCGACGCCAGCGGCGACGGCATCGCCGCGGTGCAGGCCGGCGCCGGGTACGAGGTGGGGCGCCCCAGCGACAACAAGGGCGAGGCCGCGACCCTTTACTTCGAGATGGGCGGGATCGACCTCGGGCGTCTCCTGGACCATCTCGAGAATCACCCCGAGGACATCAGCCATCACCACCGGAACCGCGGGGTCTCCTCGGCCACCCTGCGCCAGGACTGGGAGGCCGACCGGCCCTTCGTCGTGCGTCTCGGAGTCAACTACGCATCCTCCAGCAAGGCCGGGCTCCTTCCGACACCGGTGGGCGCCGAGCACTCCGCCCAGACCGACCCCAGCCTGGGAACTTTCTGGATGCACTGGCGCGACGGCCACTGGGTCGCCTCGTCCTTCTCGGTCAACATGGACACCACCTACGGCTTGGACCCGAGGGACCGGGACGCCTACGACGACGCCCTGGTGGCCACCCGCAGGTTCGTGCTCGACATGGTCCGCTACTACCAGGCGCACGCGCCCGGATTCGAGCAGGCCTACCTGCTGCGGTTCGCCACCCTGCTCGGGGTCCGGGAGGGCCCGCGCATCCTCGGCCGGTACCTCCTGACCGAGACGGATGTGAGGGCTGCTTCAGATTTCCCGGATGCCGTGGGTCTCTGTGGCGTCCGGATCGATATCCATCCGGAGGATCCGGGAGGGAGGGAGTTCCTCCTCTCCGACGTGGGCGGGGACCGCGGCTGGTACCAGGTGCCCTACCGGGCGCTGGTAGCCGCCGGTGTCGACGGGCTGATGATGGCGGGACGCAACATTTCCGCCGACCATATCGCCCACGGGTCGGCCCGTCACCAGGTCACCTGTATGATGATCGGCCAGGCAGCGGGCACCGCAGCCGCCATCGCCAGTCGGCAAGGCGTCCCGCCGCACGCCATCGACATCTCGCTGCTGCAATCCACGTTGCGGCGCCAGGGAGCGATCATATGACTGGTCTCAGCGATCTCGGCAAGGGGTCCCGGTGCTGGGTGATCTGAGCGGTCGCACCGCGGTTGTGACCGGCGCCGGAGGGGGCCTCGGCCGGGCGATGGCCCTCGCTCTAGCCGAGTACGGCGCCCGGGTGGCGGTGACCGACCTTTACGAGCATCGGGCTCGGGAGACGGCCGGACTCATCCCGGGTGATCCGCTCGCCCTCGAGTTGGATGTCACATCGCTGGACTCCGTGGCGACTGTCGCCGAGACCGTGCGCTCGGAGATGGGACCGCCCCACGTACTCATCAACAACGCCGGTATCGCGTCTGCCACCTTGGGACGGGAAGGCGCACCGGACCGCGACGAGGACTGGACAGCGATCCTCCTTGTGAACATCCAAGGCACCGTGCGCTGCTGCGAAGCTTTCCTCCCCGACATGAAGGAGCGGCGGCGGGGGAAGATCATCAACGTCGGTTCGATGGCCGGGCATGCCGCCCGCCAGATCGGCGGCGCCTACGCCACCAGCAAGGCTGCCATCCTCCGCTACACGAAGGGCTTGGCCGTCGAGGTCGCACCGTTCGGAATCAACGTGAACGCCGTCTGTCCCGGTGCGGTGTGGACACCCCTCCAGAGACGCGGTATCGCATACCGCCAGAGCCAGGACCATCCCGCTCGGACGCCCCCAAACCGCTGAGGAGGTCGCCGCAGCGGTCGTGTTCCTCGCGTCGAGCGCGGCCGACAGCATCACCGGACAGTGCCTGCACGTGGACGGTGGCGCCATCCTCCGCGACTGACCATGAGCCGTCGCACGAGCACGGAGGAGGACGCCCGATGAAGACAGTGGGTCTCCGATTCTCGTCCTACCGGTGGCAGCGACCCCGTCCGATCCACAACGGGCTGTTCACCTATTCGGAGGCGTGTGTCGGTCTCGTCGAGATCGAGACCAACGCGGGCATCACTGGTTTCGGGCTGACCACCGACCCGCTGATCGCCAACGGGAACCTGATCATCTCGGAGACGATCCGCACCCTGGCCCCGGTGATCCTCGGGCGCGACCCCCTGCGCAACGAGTTGATCTGGGCCGACCTGTGGAGGCCCAAGCTGATCGGGCGGCGGGGCTTGACCACTCGGGCGATCAGCGCGGTAGACATCGCGCTGTGGGACATCAAGGCCAAGGCTGCCGGCTTGCCCCTCCACATGCTGCTCGGTGGGTACCGGGACCGGGTCCCCGGCTACGTCGCCGGTGGCTACTACGAGGAGGGCAAGGGCATCGACGGACTCCAGGCAGAGGTGTCCGGATACGTCAAGCTGGGAGCGAGAGCGCTGAAGATGAAGATCGGAGGCATGCGGATCCGCGAGGATGTGGAGCGGGTGGCTGCGGTCCGGGACGCCGTAGGCCCGGACGTCGACATCCTTCTGGACGCCAACGGCGCCTACACCGTATTCGACGCAATCCGGGTCGCCCGGGCCCTTGAGCCGCTCGACATCTACTGGTTCGAGGAACCCATCCATCCTGAGGACTACGAGGGGCAGGCCCGCGTGGCAACCAGTACCACCATCCCAATCGCGGCCGGGGAGAACGAGTACACGAAACATGGCTTCCGGGACCTGATCGAGCGGGGTGGTGTGAGCATCCTGAACGCCGACGCCCAGATCCTCGGCGGCATCACCGAGTTCATGAAGGTGGCGGCCATCGCCCAGGCGCACAACATCCCGATCGCGCCCCACGGCCACCCGCACATCCACACCCCCCTTGTGGCGGCGATCCCGAACGGACTGATCATCGAGTACTACCCGTCGTCGGTGGTGCCGGGAGCTACCGCCATGCTGCGCCGGACGGTCGGTTTCGACACCGACGGCCACGTCCGGCCGCTGGAGCATCCGGGCCTCGGGATCGAGATAGACCCCGAGGTCCCGCGCGAGCTGCATTTCGAGATGCGGGCTTCCTCCTGAGCAGGCCGGAGATGGTGAGGCGACATGGCTGACCGGATCGACCGCATCGAGGTGAGGACCGTTTCGGTTCCGCTGCCCACTCCCGTGGCGTGGTCGAACGTGGAGGTCTCCGAGCGCGAATACGTGCTGGTGTGGATCCGTACCGCCGACGGCTGCCACGGCCTGGGGTTCACCGTCGGCTCCCGGTTCCGGGGAGGCGCGGCCGTGATCACGGCAGCCATCGAGAATGCTCTGAGCCCGGTCATCTTGGGACGGGATCCGGCGGAGATCGCTCGACTGTGGGAGGAGATGGCGTTCGAGACCTTGCTGCTGGGCGCCAGGGGAGCAGTCGCCCGGGGCCTATCGGCCGTCGACATCGCCCTCTGGGACCTGCTCGCCAAGCGGGCCGGGTTGCGTCTCTGCGACCTGCTAGGCCGGTACCGGCTACGGGTACCCGCCTACGCCAGCGGCGGCTACTACTACCACGACGATCCTGACCGGGATCTCGAGAACCTGGAGGAAGAGGCGCGACGGCATGTCGCTCTCGGTTTCAGGGGCATCAAGATCAAGATCGGCCGGCTTCCGATCCGGGACGACCTGCGCCGGGTCGAGCGGGTTCTCGACGTGGTGGGACCGGAGGTGAAGGTGGCGGTCGACGCCAACCACGCCTGGGCCGATGCGTCGAGCGCCATCCGTGACCTCCGATACCTGGACGACCTAGGGCTCTGGTGGATCGAAGAGCCGGTGCTGCCCGACCGGATGAGAGCCTCGGCCCGGATCGCCGCAGAGCTCACTACCCCGGTGGCGACCGGGGAGATCGAGGCCGGGCTGGCCTCCTTCCAGCGTCTCATGGACATGGACGCCGCAGGCATACTCCAGCCGGACGCCACCGTCGTCGGCGGGATCACCGAGTGGGTGAAGATCGCCCACGCCGCCGAGGCCCAGGATGTCGTCCTCGCCCCTCACTGGGTACCGGACATCCACGTCCACCTGGGTGCAGCCACCCCCAACGTCGAGGTGCTCGAGTACTTCCACGCCGGAGTGGGGGTTCTCAACTTCGAGAGCCTCCTGGAAGAGCGGCTCCGGTTCGACAACGGTGAACTGGTAGTCCCGTCCTATCCGGGGCATGGAATCCGGCTCGACCTGGAGGCCGTAGAGAGATTCGAGGTGGATTGATGACAGATTGGGGTTTGAGTGGCAGCGTCGCTCTCGTGACTGGCTCGGCCGGCGGTATCGGACAGGCCATCGCCGACCGGCTCGTCGAGGCAGGGGTGCTGGTCTACGCGAGCGATACGGTCCCAGAAGGCGTCGACCCGGGCGCGAGTGGCCGGATCTTCCCGATCCGGATGGACGTCACCAATCACCAGGCAGTCAGGGACACGGTCGCGCACATCATGGATGAGTCCGGCAAACTGGACGTGCTGATCAACAACGCCGGGCTCATCAGGGCAGCAGGCCTATTTGAGCTGACAGAAGCCGACTGGGACGTGACGCTGGATGTCAACGCCAAGGGCTTGCTGTTCTGCACCCAGGCCGCCGCCGGGGTGATGCGGACCTCGGGAACGCCGGGCCCCGCCGGACGGTCGATCGTGAACATCGCCTCCACCGCCGGACTCGACGGCCGGACCATGTCGCCTCCCTACGCCGCCAGCAAGGCGGCCGTGATCAACATCACCCGCTCAACCGCCCGCATCCTGGCGCCGGACGGGATCCGGGTGAACGCGGTCTGTCCCGGTGTCGTCGACACGGCTTTCAACGCCCGCCTCGGGGAGCAGTTCGCTCCCGCCGAAGGAATGGACCCGCGGGCATGGGTCTTGAGGCGGGCGGAACCCATACCGATGGGTCGGCTAGCGGATCCCGACGAGGTCGCAACCGTGGTGCGGTTCCTAGTGTCGTCGTACGCTTCCTACGTCACGGGCCAAGCACTCAATGTCGACGGTGGCTTGTTGATGAATTAGTTTGATCGTGGTCGGTCTGTGGGACAGACCAACCACGGGACCTATGGAACCGTAACGACTGCGCGTAGCGTGAACGCGCCGTAGCTGCCCGCGGCCAGCCTTCGCTCTTCGGCTACGGTGACATCATGGAAGGACTCAGTGGAAAGGTGGCCATCGTCACGGGAGCCGCTATGGGAATCGGGGCACGGACTGCGGAATTACTCCTGCAGGCGAAGGCCGACGTTGTGGCTGGCGACATCTCGTACGGCGCTCTCGAAGAACGGTTCAGCGGTGTCGGGAGTGTCCTGACCCACCGGGCTGACGTCCGGCGGCGCGTGGATTGCGACGCTCTCGCCTCTGCTGCGATCGAGTTGCATGGCCGGGTGGACATCCTGATCAACAACGCCGGTGTCACCGTACGGGCTCCCCTGTCCGGCACGACGGACGAGATCTGGGACGACGTGCTCCAGACCAACCTGGCCAGCGCCTTCTACATGGCGCGGGCGGTAGTCCCCACCATGAGGACCCATGGCGGCGGAGCGATCGTCAACATCGCGTCAATCAATGCCATCCGGGGCAACCTGGAACTGACCGCCTACGGTGCCTCCAAGGGTGGGATGACGGGGATGACCCGTGTCATGGCGATGGAACTGGCTCCTGACAACATCCGGGTGAACGCCCTGTGTCCCGGCACGGTGGACACACCGATGAACGACCAGTACCTCGCGTCGGTCGATGACCAGGAGGCAACCATGGGTGTGCTGGTCGCCAAGCATCCGCTGGGCCGTATCGCCAGTGCCGAAGACGTTGCCTGGGCAGCCTTGTTCCTCGCTTCGGAGAGGGCATCCTTCATCACCGGCGTATCGCTCCCGGTAGACGGCGGGCGCCACCTGGGTAGATGACCGCCTGTGGGTTGAGCGGCGGGACAAGCCGGGGAGAGGAAGACCATGGCGAGAATGCGAGCCGTCGTCCTTGGCGATGACAGGCGGGTCCGCCTCGAGGAAGTCCCGGTCCCCGAGCCAAGTTCCGGCGAGGTACTGCTCCGACCCCACTTCTCCGGTATCTGCGGAACCGACCTGCACGCTCCATCCCTGACCGACCACTTCCGTTCCCGGGTAATCATGGGCCACGAGTTCTCGGGCGAGGTGGTGGCAATAGGCGGGCAGGTTGTGGGGTGGGAGCCCGGGACGCGGGTGGTCGTCAACCCGAACGGGAACGTCTGTGGTTCGTGCGGAGCGTGCCGAGAGTCCCGCTTCAACCTGTGTCACCCGGCGGTGTTCGAACATGGCATCGGTATCCACCGCCCCGGGGGCATGGCCGAGTTGGTGGCGGTCGACCCGCGGGTGCTTCACCGCCTCCCGGACGCTGTCAGCTCGGAACAAGGAGCATTCGTCGAACCGCTGGCCACCGCAGTGCGGGCTGTTCGCCGTTCCCGCTTCCGTCTCGGAAGCTCCGCCGCGGTGATCGGAACAGGTCCCATCGGTCTCCTGGTCGTCCAGGCCCTACGACGCGCCGGCGCCGGCACGGTTGTCGCCATCGAGCCCTCAGCTATTCGGCGACGGGCAGCCACGTCCTTCGGCGCCGACATCGCGATCGATCCCGTGGAAGCCAACAGCAGAGGAGTGTTCGGCACCGACATCGAATCCCCCGCGTTCGTCTACGAGTGCGCCGGCGTGCCCGGAACCCTCGAACTCGCCGTTGACATCGTACGCTTCGGCGGCCGGGTGATCCTTCTTGGCATCCCTTCCCAACCAGTCAACTTGACCGCCTTCACGGTGATCGGCAAGGAGATTGACATCGTCGGCAGCATCATCTACCTGGACGAGTTCCCCCTCACCATCGACCTCCTGGCCAGGAAGGCATTCGATGTCGACAGCCTGATCTCACTCGTCCTCCCGATTGCCCGCTTCGAGGAGGCATTCGACGCGCTGGCCGACCCCGTCTCAACTCTGAAGGTGTTACTCCATCCCGGTCAGAGTTGAATTCAACCGGCCTCGCAGGCCCGAGTCTTGGATAAGGGCACAGGTAGTGTTCTGGGGATGCCGGAAGTCCAGGATTGAGCAAGCGCTCCTACGACGACGCCGGCCACCACAACAAGAGCCCCGGCGGGCCCGCGGATCGAGGACCTTTCCCGAGATGGTCCGCAGCAACGACGGCCCCATCGTCTTGGGCTCGCTACTCGTAGCCCTCGCGGCAACCACCATCTATAGAGCCCGCGACCCGGCTCCATCAGGATCTCCATCCATCCCGTCGGCAACCAACCGAGCCTCGACGGTGCCTTCCACCGTGCTGTCGACGCTTTCGACCGGGGCCACGACCGTCTCCACGATCATTGCCGAAGATGATCCCCGACCCCGCGAGGACTCTCGTTGCGGCGGCTGCTCACCTGGAAGCGAGTCCCCGGTCGGGGCCGGTGTGCCTGTCTTCACAACATGGAGTGCAGGGATCCGGCCCCATCATTACGTATGGTCACCACCCTCCTAGGCGTCCGCCTCAGGGCTCGGGCGGGTCGGACACACGTCCACACAGCGGCCGGGTAGTCGCGGGTAGCTCGTGCAACTTTGCACGTAGGCGACGCGCGATCATCCTCGTGATTGTGGACTATCGTGCCAGGATTGCAAGGTTGTATGGCACGAATGCATTCAACGACCGGCAACGGCGCCCGAGCGCGGGGACGATCACTCGCATTACCGTTGGTTGAGAGAAGGACTTCGAGAAACCGGAATCGAGCATGGATAAGCTCGACTCCAAGGACCCGCCGGGTCGCATCACCGTCGCCGGCGAAGGTTACAGTCGGGAGGAGTTGGCCCACTTGACACGCATGCGAGCCGTCGTTTTCGGGGACGACCGCAAGATCCGGCTGGAGGAGGTCCCGGTCCCCGAGGTGGGGCCCCGAGACGTCCTGCTACGTCCCCACTTCTGCGGGATATGCGGAACAGACCTGCATGCCCCCATGATCGCCAGCTTCCGCTCGCGGGTCGTCATGGGACACGAGTTCTCGGGCGAGGTGGTGGCTACCGGAGAGCAAGTGCACGGATGGGAACCCGGCGCCCGGGTGGTGGTCAACCCCAACGGGAACCTCTGCGGCGCGTGTGGTGCCTGCCGGGAGGGCCGGTTGAACCTCTGCCGCTCTGCAGTGTTCGAGAACGGCATCGGCATCCAGCACCCGGGCGGCATGGCGGAGCTGGTGACGGTCGACCCGAAGGTTCTCCATCGTTTGCCCGACTCGGTCAGTTCCGAACAGGGTGCCTTGGTCGAACCGCTCGCCGCTGCGGTGCGGGTAGTGCGACGCTCCCGGTTCCGCCTTGGAAGCTCCGCGGCGGTCATCGGGACCGGTCCCATGGGCCTGCTGGTGATCCAAGTCCTGCGACGCGCCGGCGCCAGCACTATCACCGCCATCGAACTCGCAGGCTTCCGGCGCCAGGCAGCCCTGGACCTCGGTGCCGACCTCGCGCTGGATCCCGAGACCGAGCCACCGACCGACCTGTTCGGAACCGAACTCGAACCTCCGGAGTTCGTCTTCGAGTGCTCCGGCGGTCAGGGAAGCCTCGAACTCGCAGTCGACATCGTCCGCTACGGCGGGCGGGTCGCCCTTATGGGCCTCGCCTCGCGCCCCGTGGAGGTGACCTCCACGAACGTGATCGGCAAGGAGGTCGACGTCGTCGGAAGCATCATCTACGTCGAGGAGTTCCCCCTCGCTATCGACCTTCTTGCAAAGGGGGCCTTCGACATCGAGAGCCTCATCTCCGTCGTCCTCCCGATAACACGATTCGACGAGGCCTTCGAGTCCCTCGCCAATCCCGTCTCAACCCTCAAGATCCTGCTCCATCCCGGCTGACCACAAGGCGCTTCCCGCGCCTAGTGCGTCAGAGCAAGTGGTCTATGGTGGACTAGCCCACCGCGGGGAGACCTGAGACCATGGCTGATGCCGGGGCGGCACGGGTTTGGACCGTTGCCGAGGCTAAGAGCCGTCTCTCAGAGATCCTGCGCCTCGCAGAGACGGAGGGACCGCAACACATAGGTGTTCGCCGGTCATTCGTGGTCGTTCCGGCAGCCAAGTGGTACGAGAAGGCACCCCCTCGCCAACCTCTGGGGAAGTGGTTGATAGAGAACGTCCCGCGCGGGCTGAACCTTGATGTGCCGGGCGATAGACGATCCGCCAGAGAGATTCCCTTCATCGAACAGGTGCCGGATTGAACGGCTCCCTGCTGGACGCCAATGCGGTGTCGGAACTGACGAGAGATGCTCCTTCGCCGCACGTCATCGGGTTTCTGGCTGACAATGACGACTTGCGGCTGTCGTCGATCGTCATACACGAGCTGGACCACGGCCTGCGGTTACTCCCATCCGGACATCGGCGGGAATCGCCTCTACTGGATGGTCGCGAGCATCGTCTCCATGTGCCAGGACCGCATCCCGACGCTTGACAGGACCGGAGCAGAGTGGTCCGCTCGATTCCGAGCACGGACCCGCCGCTCGGGACGCACCCTCCTAGGCGACGCACTCATCGCCGGAACAGCCCGTGCGAACAGCCTGACGATCGCCACCCGGAACGTCGCCGACCTCCGATACGTAGCTATCGAAGTCTTCAACCTCGGGAGTCCCGGTAGGCGCCATTGGGGTGACCGGCTCGAAGGCCTGGACAGGTTCTAAAATGCCCAGATGATCATTTTGTTTAACGCCAGCAAGTCATTATTGTGACCATTGCAGACCCTGACCAGGTGAGTATCCGAACCACGACGAACGAGGGTTTCGAACATGGCGCGCCAACCCAGCCGCACCGCTACCCGACGACTGTTCGATATGGCGGCCGCAAGGGTCAAGGGCTTCCTGCCCGACAATTGGGAGTTCGACGTCGTCAGTCGCTCTGACACCGGCGGCGCGGTACGACTGGCCTCCCCGGACGACACGGCCACGATCATCACCGTGGCGGTCCGCGATCGGCTCGCCGCTAGGGAAGCCGCCGCTCTCCCCGATCCGGCCGCGCCCACGATCATCGCTGCTCCATGGCTGAGCCCGCGCACGCGGGAACTCCTCGACGAGGGCGGCTTCAACTACATCGACCAGACGGGCAGCACTTCCCTCAAGATCAACCGGCCAGGACTGGTCGTGCAGACGGACGGCGCGCTCCGCGATCCCTCACCCCCACCGCGAAGGGGCCCAAACCTGCGTGGACCGCGGGCCTGGGCGCTGATGCGAACGCTCGTCGAGCTAGAGCCACCATACGGCGTGACCGACCTGTCCCGAGTGCTGGGAATGGACCCTGGCTACGTGTCCCGCCTCCTCACCGCCCTCGCCGAGGAGTTGCTGATCACACGCAAGCCCCGCGGTCCGGTCAAGGACGTCGTATGGGAATCCCTAATGCGCCAAATCGCTGTCGACTATTCGCTGTACAAGTCCAATGAGACCACGAGTTGGATTGCAGGCGCCGGCCCCGAGCAGTTCCTACGCGACCTAGCAGCCGGCGATGACAAAGGCCGGGTGGTAACAGGATCGTTCGCCGCGGAGACCCTCGTATCCATCGCCCCGGCCGTTGTGGTGGTCGTCTACACCGAGGATCCCGAGCACCTGGCCGAGATGACACGGCTGCGCCAGGTGCGAACTGGCGGGAACGTGAGACTCGCCCGGCCGTACGACCCGATCGTGTTCGAGCGCACCTGGACCAGAAACGGAATGAACTACGCATCGATTCCCCAGGTCGCCGTGGACTGCCTGACAGGCCCTGGCAGAATGCCTGCCGAAGGGGAGGCTCTACTCACCTGGATGCGGACTCGTCCAAGTGACTGGCGATCCTCGCTGCTCCGGCGCGGGGCAGGCCCGGCATGACTCCGCCCGCGTCGCCGGCTTACGAGTACCTGGTGGCCAGGCGCGTCCTGATCGATGCTCTCGTCGCGCTCGAGCCTCACATAGGCGCGGTGATCGTAATAGGCGCCCAAGCCGTGTATCTGAGAACCGAAGATCGGATGCCCCACTACCAGCCCTTCACAACGGACGCCGACCTGGTGATCGATCCTGGCCTGCTCGCCGAGACGCCGCTCCTTGCGGACGCAATGCTCGCAGCAGGCTTCAAGAACACGCGGGAACCCGGGATCTGGATGCGATATGTCAAGCATCCCGGGCTCGGCGGTGACATCGCAGTACCCGTAGATCTGATCGTTCCTTCGCAGATAGCACCGAGAGCGGGTCGCAGGGGCGCCCGCCTGCCAGGCGGTCACGGGAAACGAGCAGCCCGCAAGACACGAGGCGTAGAAGGGGCACTCGTAGACTACGACTCCCTCCTCATTGACGCGCTCGACGCACGAGACATACGCCGGCCAGTGGTGAGAGTCGCCGGACCCTGTGCCCTCGTCGTAGCCAAAGCCCACAAGCTAGGCGAGCGCCTGGCAACACCCACACGCCTCATCGCCAAGGACGCCGGAGACATATACCGCCTGTTCGAGGCAACCGCACTGGCACAGATGGCCGCCATGACAGCACGGTTGCTTGCCGACGAACGCTCATCTGCCACCACCGAACAAGCGCTTGGTTATCTTGTCCAACTGTTTGGAACGCCCGGTAGCCCGGGAGTCAGACTCGCTATCCAGGCACTCGCCGATGTAGCGGACGCATCGACAGTCACCGAGATGATCGTCGGATACACCCGCGACCTGGTCCGAGCCGCGAGCGGCGACTACACCTAGCCCATCAGGACCCGCTCCATCCATCGAAGCTGACGACCTCCCGAGGCCCGAGAACCAGACACACCGGACCTAGTGCCTCCGGCGGGAAGCTCATCAAGCCGGACATCGTCGTAGAGGGCCTGACGATCGACCTGTTCATAGCGGAACCCACCGAAGGAACTTTGGATGACGCACGCCACCGGACCTCTGATTGCTGTACAGGACCGCGCTTTGGATTGTGTATAACAAGCGTGACACCACAAGCCATCGGAGAACAGATTGATGCTCAACGCCAGTTTCGTTCGCGCTGTGAAACAGGTGGGCCGGTACGGTGAGGGTCGAGGCGGTCATGGGCTAGCCCTGCTGGTACGCCCCAGAGCAGGGGGAGGAATCCGGAAGTCTTGGATTCAGCGGATTCGTATAGACGGGCAAACCACGAACATCGGCCTCGGTCCCTATCCAGTAGTCACATTGGCTGAGGCTAGAAGGCGTGCCCTCAACAACTGCAGAAAGGTCGAGGACGGGATAGACCCACGTCGTGGTAGCGGTAACGGCCATGCCCCGTCGTTCGCAGAGGCGACAGACGCCGTCATCGCCATTTACCGAACTGGCTGGAAGCCGGGTGGCCGCACCGAACAGAAGTGGCGGACGACTCTGCGGGACTACGCGTTTCCAACATTAGGGACGAAGCCTGTGAACAAGATCACGACCGCCGATGTCATGGCTGTCTTGGTTCCTATCTGGCACGAGAAGCCCGTGCTGGCCAGGACCCTCAAGCAACGGATCGGTGCGGTCATGCGGTGGGCGGTGTGCCAGGGCTTCCGAGCAGATAACCCGGCTGGGGATGTCCTCGTGGCAGGGCTCCCGAAGCAGAACGGTCACACCAACCACCATCGCGCTGTGCCCCACAGCCAAGTCGCATCCGTGATCAACGAGGTGCGCCGGTCAGCAGCTCTGCCCACCACCCGCGCCTGCTTCGAGTTCCTAGTCCTGACCGCCGCACGGACTAGCGAAGCCAGGCTCGCGCGCTGGTCGGAGGTCGATATGGAAGGATCTGTGTGGACCATTCCCGGAGAGCGGATGAAGTCAGGCCGGGTGCACCGGGTACCTCTCTCGGTGCGGACGCTCGAAGTCTTGGAGGAGGCACACCGGTGGAAGAATGGAGGCGATCTGGTGTTCCCGAGCCGCACCGGCCGACCGCTAGGGCATAGCACCCTTCTTCACCTCATGCGTCGCTTGCGCATCGACGCAACTCCGCACGGAATGAGAAGTAGCTTCAGGATCTGGGCAGAGGAGTGCACCGACGCGCCGCGGACGGTCTCAGAGGCAGCGCTTGCTCATGTCAACCGCAATCAGGTCGAGGCTGCGTACCTACGTTCCGACTTGTTCGACCGCCGCCGCGTGCTCATGAATCAGTGGGCTGCCTACGTGACCACGACCACGGCCTGACGATCAGGACGAAGGTGCGCCTTCACAGCACCGAAGTGACACCAGAACTTATACCAGAGTTTCTCTAACGATTCGGGTTGTCGCCCGAACTAGCTGCCTACCTGCCGAAAGACCCAGCGCCTCGTGGATCATCGAGACTCTCACCGATTACCACCTCCCCCCTGACACCCGGGATCACATCGTGTCGATCGCTGACGAGTACCTGTTCTTGCATCCGCATATTGCTTACCCGGACATATACGCAGCGGGCGGGTTTGATGTGGTGGTCGGCAACCCACCCTGGGGACGGATCAAGCTACAAGAGAAAAAATGGTTCGCCCACCGGAACCCAGAGATCGCGGCTGCACCGAACAAGGCGGCCCGCGCGAGGTTGATCAAAGAGCTCAAGACCCAAGATCCTCGGCTCTACCAGGAGTTTCGGGCCGCGAAGCGCCACGCCGAACGTACAAGCGGGCTGATCCGGAGCAGCGACCGTTACCCGCTCAGCGCAAGGGGCGATATCAACACCTACCAGATCTTCGCTGACTTGATGAGGACCGCCGGACGGTGGGCGGGGATGATCGTCCCATCTGGGATCGCGTCTGACGACCAGACCAAGCACTTCTTCAACGATCTGGTCGAACGACGCTCCTTGGTCTCATTGTACGACTTCGAGAATCGAAAAGCGCTCTTTCCGAGCGTTCACCGGAGCTACAAGTTCTGCCTCTTGACTGTGACCGACCAGCACCGGCCTTCGGATGCGGCGCGGTTCGTGTTCTTCGCTCATGATATGGCGGACATCGATGACCCAGAGAAGAACTTCTCGCTGACGCCGGACGATCTGATGCTGGTCAATCCCAATACCAGGACGGCGCCGACCTTCCGCACACGACGGGACGCTGAGATCACCACGGGCATCTACCGTCGCGTGCCTGTACTCATCAGAGAGGGGGTACCAGACGGAAACCCCTGGGGGGTCTCCTTCCAACGAATGTTCGACATGGCGAACGACTCGGTCCTATTTCGCACCCGCCGCCAGCTCGAGGGCGATGGCTGGACCCTGCATGGCAATCACTTCGTCCGGGGCGATGATCGGTACCTGCCTCTGTACGTGCTGGCGATGGTCCACCAATATGACCACCGCTGGGCCACCTTCGAGAACGCGAGCTTTCGCAATGTGGAAGAGGTCGAGAAACAGGATCCTGCCTTCGTGTCTCAACCCAAGTACTGGGTATCGGCGAGCGAAACCAGCGGACGAATCGAGCGTGACAGGACATGGCTGGCCGGTTGGCGCCTTAGAACGGGCACGACCAACGAACGGACGTTCATCCTATCTCCGCATCCACGGTGCGGTGCTGGTAACAGCCTGCAACAGTTTCTCCCCTCAATTGCAGAAGGTCGACTCACTGGTGCCTCCGTAGCTGTCATTAACTCATTCGCTTGCGACTACACGACGCGCCAGAAACTTGGCGGGAACAACCTCAACTACTTCGTTGTCAAACAACTGCCCGTTCTCGAACCGTCCATCCTTGCTCGGCATCGTTCCTTCATCGAGCGACTTCTGGTTGAACTCTGCTACACCGCTTGGGACATGGCCTCTTTCGCCGCCGACCTCGGCTGGGAAGGCCCACCGTTCCGTTGGAATGCTGAGCGTAGGGCTCTTATCCGAGCGGAGATAGACGCGCTAATGTTTCGCCTCTACGGCATCAACCGCTCCGATGTGGCCTACATCATGGATACATTCGCCGGCCTTCGGAAGCGTGACATCAAACGGCGGGGTGAGTTTCGTACGAAACGGCTCATCCTTGAACGTTATGACGCCATGGAGGAAGCCGACCAGAACCGCTATGCCTACGAGACAGTTCTTGATCCGCCACCTGCCCATCCGTCAGTAGCACACAAATGGATCACTCAACCCGAGTGGCTTCGGTTACCTCAAACTAACACTTTACAATAACAGCCAACAATCTTGTGTCAGCAAAAGATCTGTGGAGTGCCTAACTCGCGGTTAGACCCCCCGTGGGAGTTCGTCCATCTGGGAGAAACGGGTGGATTGGGGAATCCTTAGGTGAACGCACCTCGGGAGTTGGGCAGCCCGCATTGTGACGGCAATCATCGCTCATGCCCATATTGGCTGATGATCCCGCCTTCGGCCCTATGTGGCCCCGTTCTGGGGGACCGAGTGTGTCCAGGCGTCGGGTCAAGGATAGTCTTATAGCGGTGACCGCGGTGTTCGGCATCGACCATGGCATCGTACCGTTCCAGGATGAGCCGCTTCGTCCGATATTCATCCCATCGCCTCATGTCATCCTTCCATACACCCTCGAATTGGTCGAGGATGTAGCCCATGTTGTCTCGGCTGATTCCGTAGATACGGAAAATGAGTGCGTCTATCTCCGCTCGGATAAGAGCCCGACGCTGTGTGTCCCAACGGAAAGGAGGCCCGTGCCAGCCGAGGTCCGCGGCGAACGGCGCCATGTCCCAAGCAGTGTAACTGAGCTCAAGTACTCGTGGTGCTACGAATGATCGATACTCCTCCAGGGAACCAGGCATCGGTAGCGGGAGTTGTCGTACGTAGAAAAAACTGAGGTTCGTGCCGCCGATTTTCTGCCGGGTTGCAAAGTCGAAGATGAACGTGTTGGCAACTGCTGTGAGAAGTACCCCGTCGCGCAGGTCCGATAGTGGCAGGACGATTTCAAAAAAGCTGTCACCGACCCCGGCCCACGGATGTGGTGACATGAGGAAAGTACGGCTGTCGGTGGTCCGGGCGACACGTCGCCAGCCGAGCAGCCAAGTGCGATTGTCCTCTATGCGGCTGTTTGTCTCTGCGGCGGGCACCCAGAACTTTGGCATCGCCAAGAATGCCGGGTCCTCTTTCTCGGCCTCGGTAACGTCCCGGAACTTCCCGTTCTCGAAGGTGGCCCAGCGGTGGTCATATTGGTGGACCATCGCCAGCACGTACAGAGGCAGGTACCGATCATCACCGCGGACGAAGTGATTGCCCAGCAGGGTCCAGCCATCGCCCTCGAGCTGGTCGCGGGTACGAAACAGGTACGAGTCGTTCGACATGTGGTACATGGTCGAGAGCTTGACTTGCCAGGGGTTTCCGTCTGGTACCCCCTCTCTGATGAGCACAGGCACGCGACGGTAGATGCCCGTGGTGATCTCAGCGTCCCGTCGCGTGCGGAAGGTCGGCGCCGTCCTAGTGTTCGGATTGAACAGCATGAGGTCGTCCGGCGTCAGCGAGAAGTTTTTCTCCGGGTCATCAATGTCGGACACGTCATGAGCGAAGAACACGAACCGAGCGCTGTCGGTCGGCTGGCGGCCGATTGTGAGTAGGCAGAACTTGTAGCGGCTGTCGATCGGGAATAGCTTCTTGCGGTTCTCGAAGTCGTAAAGCGATACCAAGGAGCGCCCTTGGACCAGATCGTTGAAGAAGTGCTTGGTCTGGTCGTCAGACGCGATCCCAGACGGGACGATCATCCCCGCTCTGTGCCCGGTGGTCCGCATCAGGTCAGCGAAGATCTGATAGGTGTTGATGTCACCTTTGGCGCTGAGCGGGTAGCGGCCGCTGCTCCGGATGAGAGCGCTCGTATGTTCAGCGTGCCGCTTGGCAACTTGGAACTCCTGGTAGAGCCCTGGATCTTGGGTCTTGAGTTGTTCGATCAGCCGCCCGCGGGCTGCCTTGTTCGGTGCGGCAGCGATCTCTGGGCTCCGGTGGGCGAACCACTTCTTTTCTTGGAGCTTGATCCGTCCCCACGGCGGGTTACCCAGAGAGGCATCGAACCCTCCTACTCGGTAGATGTCGGGGAAAGCGATGTGGGGATGCAGGAACTGGTACTCGTCGGCCAGCGACACGATCTGATCCCTAGTGACGGGCGGTAGGTGGTGGGCTTCGGTGATGACCCTTATCGTGTTGTCGGTGATCGGGGGATGGTCGGGTGTTTTGGGTGTGACGAACGCCGCGCACCAAGCGTCGGCGGCCAGTTTGCTTCTTGTATAGGTGTCCGACTGCTGGAGTTCATGGAACAGCTCTGCCTTGGCCGCCACATCGCCGGCGTCGGACTCTTCCTCATCGTCGATGCCTACTACCTCTCTGGCGAGGATCGAAATGTCATCGGACGGTGCCCAGTCGAGGTCGAGCATCTGTTGATTCCGCTGTTTCCGCTCTCGGAGGTTGGTTTTCCGTACATGTGCTAACCATTTCGGGTCGTCCCCGGTGAGTTTCTTGAAGGCCTTCTGGGGAATGCCGTCAGCGAGCAACTCAGGTGTGGTGCCGAGGAGGCTGTTGCCGCAGACGATGTGGTGGTCCAGGAAGCCGAGCGGCCGACCGTTGTCGTTGGCCTCCAGCCAGAGGCTGACCTTGCAGAGTTCCACTGCCATGGGATTGATGTCGATCCCGTAGACACATCGGCCGATAACGTCGCGGACCGCGGTGCGGAGTTCAGCCGGGGTGGGTTCGATGCCCTCTACCCGCACGGAGGCCAGCCTTCCTGCGATGCGGTGGGCGGCGGAGATGAGGAAGTGGCCGGATCCGCAGGCGGGGTCGAGCACTCTCAGGTCGAGGAGGGCCTGCTCGGGATCCGATGAGTGTTCGGCTTCGTCGAGGATGGGATCTAGCGCTTCGTCGAGCAGTCGTTCTATCAGCGATTCGGGTGTGTAGTAGCTGCCGGTGAGCTTCCGCTCGGCCCCGGCAGCGCTGACCAGCTTGAAGGTGCGGGCATCGACATTTACCTCGGGATGGAGCTCCAGCAGAGATTCGTAAACCGATCCGAGTTCTCGGGTTCCCAGGTTGCGGTAGTCCACCTGGCGTGCTGCCTTGGCTTCGACATCGCGCACGAAGCATAGGTTCCATGTCGCGCCCAGGAGGTGGCGGTTCTCGATGGAAGCTCCGCCGAGGTCGGCGATCGATTCGGGTGACCATAGGAAGCTGCCGAGTGGTCTTAGCCCGAGGGCAGGTATGCCGGAATGGCCGGCGTCGAGGGCGGACATGGTGATCTGCAACGATTGCCAGAGGTCGTCATGGGAGGTTCCCCGCCGGGCGGCTGCCAGTTTCCGCAGCCGACCGACCGAGTAGAACTCCTGGTAGCGGCGCCGGGCTGTCCCGTCCGTGCCCGGAGCGAGTAGCAGGTCGCGGCTCTCGGCCACCAGCAGGAATATGAGCCGGTAGACGAGCCGCAGGAGTTGGCGGAGGTAGTCGACATCGGCCAGATCGCCGTTGTTGAGACGCGCCCGCAGTGCGCTGTTCCCCCGGTGGGCCAGGAACCCTTCGCCAAGCGAGATGATGGCGTTCTCCACACCCTCCCGGAGTCGATCGAGGGCGCGGGTTCCGGCGGCCGCTGCTTCGGTGCTCCACTGCTCCAAGACACACTTTTCGGGAGGGTTGCCCTCGAAGCGAGTCCGGTGGCAAATCAGCCAGAGCAGGACGAAATCGCTGTAGGCCTCCCCGTCGAAGATGCCTTGAAGGTCGAACTCGCAGTAGGCGGCGCGCGTGAGGGAGGCGTTGTCGCGCAACACGCGCATCACGAGGCCGTTGGAGACGATACCCCACAGGTGATCGTCCGAGCGGTTGAGAAACTCCTGTACGAGGCTGTGGGGTGAAACTCTCGCCGCGCCCTGAACGCCGGATGTGCGGCGGTCCACAGGCACGCGGCATCCGAGCAGGTGGATCGGCAGGCTGGTGTCCCACTGGTGGCTCACCGGATAGTTCTTCCCGTCCACAGCCAGGTTGCGCACCAGCGGTAGGTCGAAGAAGCCCAGTTCCTCGAACAGGGGACGCAGCCAGCGAGCTCGGGTGAGCGAGGTGGCGGTTAGGTCGGAATCGGTGAGCCGGGATTCGGCGTGGCGGAAGGATCCCCACACGCCGACCAGCCGGTTCCAAGACCGGGTCACCGCGTCACGGACCCGCTCACCGGGTACCAGGCCGTAGTCGGTGGGGTCGAGACCGGTGAGGGTCGGGTCACTCGATCCGATCCGGTCGAGCAGATCGCGGGGAAGGAGCGCCCCTAACGACGTGATGTTGGTAGTGGTCACGGGGCCACCGCCGGGAGGAACACGTAGATACCGAGAATGTCGGTGGGATGCTGGGCGCTGACCTGCACCCGTCCGGAACCTCGGCCCGAACCCCGAGCGACCGGACCGACCCGACGCCGGTCGGCGGATCGGACCCTGCCGTGGCTGGCGGCCAGGGATTCGGCCCGCCCGTCGGCTTCAGAATGGACGTGCGGACGCCAGTGATCTTCAGCAGACAGGACTTCATCGATGAATTCGCGAGCTATCTCTGGATGGACGTTGCCTGACGGGATGGCGGAGAGGATGTGCTCGGCCTTGAGCGACGAGAGCCACTTCGGCGACCGGGGCGGGCCCGCGAAGGCGAGCAGCAGTGCCTCCTCGGCGAGCATGTGGTGGAACCCTCGGCGGCTCGTGGCCGCTATGGTCATGCGGGAACGGCAGAGGAGCAGGGTGGTGCGGCGGGCGACATGGCCGGTACGCATCACGCCGCAGCGAGCCGCGACCCCGTCCGGAGCGAGGATGTGGTCGAGGGCGGTGTCGAGCACATGGCCGGCCAGACCACTCACAGACGGGTGGGTTCGCGACCACACGACCGTGGCGTCTGATCCCGGTGGCTCGAAACAGGCCTTGACAGCGTCACGATCCACCGCCAGAGCGTCACGAACCGCGGAGGGGATCTCCCGTAGATCGAAGACGGATGCGGTCTCCTGCCCGTACGCATCCCGTTCGGGGCTGATAACCGCGCCTTGGGCGCAGAGTGCGGTCTTCATGAAGCGTTCGGTGTCGGCGCCGGATCCGATGGCGGCCCGCATGGCGTCGAGTTCGGCGGCCACGCCGTCGGGGTCGATCGTGTGCTGGGCGAACAGTGACCGTCGCCGGACTTCAGCCTCGCGAGCCTGTTCCCATTCGAGGTCGAGCATCGAGGTGTGAGGGCGCAATGCTCCGTCCATCCAGTCGAACCGGCGCTGGTTGGGCATGCCGTCGCCCATCAGGACGTTCTCCGCCAGCGCCTCGATGACTTCGTTGGTGGCGCCAGGCACCGGGATCGACACGCCGAGGGCCTTCCGGATGGCCTTGTGCTTGTGCAGCAGTACCTTGAGGACGGTCTCGTCGATGTGGTTGTCCTCACCCCAGTAGGTCACCACCCGCACCTCGGAAGCCGGCTGACCGAAACGATCGACCCGGCCCTCGCGCTGCTCGATGCGGGTGGGGTTCCAAGGCAGGTCATAGTGGACAACCGCGGAGCAGTAATCCTGGAGGTTGATACCCTCGCTCAGGCAGTCGGTGGACACCAGGACGGGAAAGCGGTGATCCCGCAACTCGGAGACTCTGGCGTGGCGCTCGGCAGGTGGAAGGCGCCCGGTGACGACCAGCACACTGGCCTTGGGATACCGGTTGAGGCGCCTGCTCAACTCCTGGCCGACGTACTCAGCGGTTTCTATGAAACGGCAGAACACCACCGGGCGGAAACCGTCTACCAGGAGATCCCTGATGATCTTGACCAACCGCGTCAGCTTGAGATCGGATTCACCGGCCAGGTCGTCGGCTCTCCCGGCGAACTCGCGAAGGCGGCGCGGGACCGTATCACTCGACGTGCTACCGGGTACGACGTCGATGACCTCCTCCCCCTCGTCGAGGTCGAGCAGGGTGCGCCTGCCCAACTCGTCGATCTCGTCGAGGGTCTCGGCCTCCGCGGTCAGTGCCCTCGTACGCATCGTGGCGGCAGCGGCGGCCGGGCTCGAGGCCAGCGCCCGGAGTAGGCTCAGCGCCGACCACCACCTGATCCTCTGCTCGCGCCGACCGTGGGCGGGAGCGCGGACCGAGCGCCGGGCATATGCGAGGACGTCCTCGAACAGCATCGCATAGTCGGCGGAGAGCGTGTAGGTGTATTCGCCGTCGGCCCGCCTGGGGAACGCCGTGTCGGCTTGGAGATAGTGGGCGATGTCGGCTCGCCGTCGCTGCACGAGGTGGCGGGCCAGGCGCGTGCGGTGATGGCGGTTGGCCTCGCCGGCCAGGTTGTGGGGCAGGTACTTGAAGTCGTCATCGAGCAGACTGAGGAGCGACCGGAACGATTCGTCCTTGCCCGAGTGCGGTGTCGCAGTCACCAGGATCATGTGACGGTCGGGATCCTTGGCGAGGTCGGAGACCAGCGAGTGCCGCTGGTGGCGGGTCCGGCCCGCTCTGTCGGAGGACGCGCAGGTGTGGGCCTCGTCAACGATCACCAACTCAGGGCACGCCCGGATGAAGTCGTCGCGCCGCCTGTCCGACTTGATGAAGTCCAGGGAAACTACGAAGTGGTCGTACACGTCGAACAGCGATTGGCCCACCGCCAGGTTTCGCTCCAGCCGCGCCGCCGTGGAGGACAGCACCAACTCGGCTTCGATGTGGAACTTGGATTCGAGTTCGAGTTGCCATTGCTCGGCGAGATGGGGCGGGCACAGCACAGCCAACTTGCGGGCGTCGCCGCACTCAAGCAACTCCCTGGCGATTAGGGAGGCTTCGATCGTCTTCCCCACCCCCACATCGTCGGCTATGAGCAGGCGAACCGGATCGAGCCGCAGCGCCATCAGTAGAGGAACCAACTGGTAGGGCCTCGGCTGGACGGCGATCCGCCCGACCGAGCGGAACGGTCCGGCACTCGACCGGAAACCGAGACGTAGCGCATCACGGAGAAGCCCTGCTGAAAGAGCGTCGCCCAAGTGAATCGAGGGGTTGGGCGGATCGAAACTCGCCGGCGCTATCTCCTCAAGAGCGGTAAGGATGCCAGTGATCTCCTCGTCGGAGCCGCCGAGGGGACGAACCATGACCAACTCTTCGTCGGAGTCGGGCAGCACTACCCAGTCACGTCCCCTTGCCTTGACCAGGGATCCGGTTGCGAAGCTCACGACACAGCGTCCCCCGCTGAGCCGGGACCGAACACCGACCGGTGCTCGCTTATGATGCGGTCCCAATCGTCCCCGTGACCCAGACGGATCACCCGGTAACCGAGTTCCAACATCGCCCGGTCCGCGTCCCGGTCACGAGCGGCACGTTCGGGGTAGTCGTGGTGGGGACCGTCTATGTACACGACGGCGCAAGCCTCATCGTATATAAAGTCGGGGCGGGTACCGGCGTCGGAGAAGTACACCTGGAAACGGTCGGGCAAGCGGTAGCCACCTTCCTCCAGCCGGGCGAGAAACGCTGCTTCGAGGGTCGATTCGACCTGCAATCGGTCCGTGTCCTGTGGACGGCTGAGTTCGGCATCCAGCAACTGTGTCAGCACGGGGACAGCAGTGGCGCGGTCCAGCAATCCGTGGTCGAGCTGGTTGCGGTAGGTGAGCAGGCAGTCATAACAGGCGGCTTCACAAGGCTCGGTCCGGTCACCGGTGATCTGAGCTCCGGTGTCGGGATCGTGATGGCAACGACGCAGGGCCTCGCGTGCTACGCGCCTCCAAGTGGGCGGTTCGTCGATGAGGCGACGCAGCACTCCGGCACCACCTTCTGCCGACTCGTAGAGGAGCAACAGGCGCCGGTCTGTCCGGGACGGCAGCGGCTCGGTGGCCAGTTCGCTGGACTCCAGTTGGAACACGACCTCGAACGCAGCCTTCAGCGCCGCCTCCAAAGACGCCATGGTTTCGATGTCCAGGGGCTCGGCCGGCTGGATGAGCAGCGCGTTCCGCGTGTCGGTCACGTAGGGAACGACACGCTGGGTGCGAGGCGACATGGGGTCGTCCGGGTCGTCGGAGTCGTGGCGTTGGCCCCAGTAGCCCCGCTCGACATCGAGGATGAAACCGCGCTGCTCCCTAACCTGGCGGCGTCTCCAGCCAAGGTTGACCCGCCAGATGGTGGCCGTGTCTCCGTAGGACAGGTGTAGGAGTGGTCGGCCATTGTCACCCGGCCCCTCCGGTGCGGCCAGAACATCGGTCCTCGCTACCGACGGGCGTCCGGACCGGTGAGCAAAGCGCACACCGGAGATCACCTCGTAGCCCATCCGGCGGCGTTCCTCTTCGTCCGAGGTGATGCGGTCGCGCCTTACGGTGGACACGTTTCGCATCCGCAACAGGTTCGTCCAGGCCCCGCCCAGCCCGGCGGAGCAGTGCCTGCATACGTCCGGCCCGGGTGGGGTATCCACTTTGTGCATGTAGCCGCAAAGGTCGCAGCGCTTGACGCTTTCGGTGACGAGGCGGTTGTCGTCTGTCTGGAGAGGCCCGGCCGCTTCCGTTTCCCTCGATAGGATCACCCGGTTGATGCGGTAGCGGGCACCTTCGTGATAGATGAACGTCTGGGGACCGAACTCGCTGATCGCAAGGAACCTGGGACGTTGCAGGTACTCCGGCTGGTCGTAGCGGCCCCGGCGACCGGGAATGAAGGCAGACAGTGGAAGGCGCGGGAAGGAATAGCCGGGCAGGAAACCCTCGGACCCGAAGTATCGGTAGGTGTAGAAGTCCGACTGGCCACGGTGATCCGACGTGGCCCGAAGAATATCGAGTTGGTTCTCGGCCTCCGCACGCAGGCGGCGGGCTTGGCGGCGGTCTCGGGCCGAGCGGGTGGCCGACATCGCGATGCGGTTCTGCTCGCGAGCCTGCGTGAGGGCGGCGGAGTACAGGGAGCGCCACCGCTCCAGTGCATCCTCGAAGCGCCGTGGTAGGGCGTTCAGCACGGCGTCGAGCCAGGTGTCCGACCACCACGACGCCTCCCGGAGTTCCGGCGCCAGGTCGTCGAGTACGACCTGGGCACGTTCGTGGGCCCTGGCTCTGGAGTGGGGATCCTGCAGGTGGTCCTGAACCTGTGTCGTCAACTCGGGTCGGGTGACACCGTCGGCTAGGTCGAGGATGTCGCCCATCGACTGGCCAAGGTCCAGCCCGCTTACTGCCAGCCACACGGAATGGACGTGGGCGCGTAGGAGGTCCTCGTTGGTCAGGTCCACCCGCGGGGCCTCCACCTGGCCCGAGATCATCCGCTCCGGTTCGCGGAAGAAGTGCTGGTCGTGGCTGGATCCGGCCGCGCAGTACGTGAACACGAGCGCGGGCTGCCCACTCCGTCCCGCCCGGCCCGACCGTTGTGCGTAGTTGGCCGGCGTAGGCGGTACGTTCCGCATGTTGACGACGTTCAACTCAGAGATGTCGACTCCAAGTTCCATCGTCGGGGAGCAGTAGAGCACGGGTAGATCGGCGCTCCGGAAGCGTTCCTCCCGCTCGAGCCGCTCGTCGTAGGACACCTGGGCGGTGTGTTCCCGTGCCTCGATATCGGCCAGCGTCGTGCCGACCGTGCGGTAGAGGTCGACGAAATACCGGTTGGTCGGCAGGTCCTCTGGGGCGTTGGGCATGCGGATGTGGTCCTGGTATGGATGGGCGCCGTCCCCCGCCTTCCAGATGAGAGCGGCCGCTGGTATCTGCCACCGTTCCTGGCCCTCCGTGTCACCGCCGACCTGCAAGAGCAGCCCGTAACGGCGCAAGCGTTCGAACGTCTGCTTGATGAGTTCGGTGGTGGTCTCCAGGTTGATCCTTCGCCCGGCGACCACGCCGCCCAGCGCGTTCCTTCGTCGGAGGAACTGTCCAAAGCCACCCCGGGCCGAGACGTAACGCCACTCCCGGCTGTCGCGGTGGGAGCTCGGGCGGGTGAGTACTTCCGTGGCATATTCCAGACGAAGCTCATCCGCCACCGACCACGAACCCTCGAGACGCTGCTCGGCTCGCCGTTTGAGACCCTCCTGTTGCTGGCTGTCGAGGACGTTCACCTTCAGTGCGAGCTCGCGACGGATCCAGTCGAGAAGCACCGTCAGCACGAACTCGCGCCGTCCGGGATCGCAGCCGGCAAGGGCCGGATGACAGTCGGACCACATCGTCTCGTCGGCTGCGAGGTCTCCCAGTGACTCGTACTCGATGACGAGTAGGCCGGCCTGCTCCAGGTTGGGTTGGGTGAGTCGCCACCCGCGTCGGAGATCGCGATACAGGCGGTAGGCCAATACGTCGCGGAGGGCCCGGTCGGTGTCCGTCCGGGCCAGCCCGCGCAGATCGGGATCGAGCGCATAAGAACTGCGAGGCAGAGAAAGCACCTCGAACACCTTCTGCGGAAGATCGTCGTGCCTGAGCCCCTGAGGACTGGCTGCTACGGCTTGCCAAAGAGCCGAGCGCAGCAGGGTAACCTGGACGAAGTCGTTGAAATGCCCGGCCTGCAACGAGGCGTCCTGGCGGTTGTCGGTGAACGACAGCAGCTTGCGAGCAGTTGCAGGAAGGCGGGTGTCCTCCCGCAGATGCCGGACCGCGGCGAGCGACATGATCGTGGTCGCCGTCGAGCGGCCCTCGGATCCGAGCGTTGTAAGCCGGTTGAAGTCACGCCCGACCCGACCGGCATACGAAACGCCGCAGGCCAGGCAGAACCGGAATGGCGTCGGCGTCCACCATCCGGTCACCGACTCCGGCTCGGCACCGTCGGACCTGTCGAGCGAACCGTCGGGGTAGACCTCCACCCGTCTCGGCACATCACCCCGTCGATGGGAACGCAACCGACCGTCTGAATCGAACCAGTCCTGTGGCAGGCGCTCGTATGACTCATCGGTGTCGTCCGGCCACGGGAGGTGATCGTTCAGGTACAGGAACCCGGGCGAGGCGTCGTCATCGTTCGTGTCGCCCAGATCTCGAGGCGTGGAATGAGCATACGAACGCGTTGTGCCGCCACCATGAGGTCGCTGCCTATGTACTACGTAGTAGTCCTGCCCGCAGGCCCGGCAGAAAGCCAGAGGCAGAAGCGACTTGCTGCGGTCGCCGGGAACGAATCGCTGGCCCGCCAATGTGACGTGACGGTCGGTGGAGGCCTCGGGTGACGCGTACACGGTGTCGCCCCGGCTGATGAACTGGTGGAGCCGGAAAGCAAAGGTGGCAAGACCCGTGTGAGGATTCTCCACAGCATGGCCGGCGAGAAGATGGGAACGGAGAACGCCCTCACAGACGGACTCGCTGACCCCGGTGATCCCAGCAAGCCGAGCGGCGGCACCACCGGTACCTTCGATAGCAAGCGGCGTTGCCCGCACGAGGCGGTCATGCTCGTACCGGACTCCGAATGTCGTCTCGATCCAACTCGACAACGGATCGGTGGTGAAGGCCTCAAATGTATGAGGAGGGCGACCCTGGGCCACTACCCGTGTCAGTGCCGCTACGTATCCCGGATCAGCAGCATCGCCCTCGGTGGTGACCCGCTGCAGCGTCTCGCCGATGACGTCTTCAGGACGCACCTCGGCGCCGAACAGGCGTGAACCCACCACCGCCAGACGTTCCTGACGCTCCTCGTACCCGCCTTCGGTGGACAGGGTGGCGGAGGTTCCCACACAACGCAGCGCTCCGGACGCCGACGCCTCGCGCAGCCGCCGGACCAGCAACGCCACGTCGGCGCCCTGCCGGCCCCGGTAACTGTGCAGTTCGTCGAGAACCAGGAAGCGCAGCGAGCCCAGTCCCTGAACTAGACGCCGGTCCCGGTAGCGGGTGAGAATCAGTTCGAGCATCACGTAGTTGGTGAGCAGGATGTCGGGCGGATGACTCTGGATCCGCTCCCTTGTCTCGTCGTCATCCTGGCCCGTGTACCGCTCGAAGGTGACGGGACGGTCGATCCATGGCCCATAATCGAGGAACTTCGCGAGTTCTTCCATCTGGCTGTTGGCCAACGCGTTCATCGGGTAGACAACGACAGCTTTCACGCCCCTACCCGAGCCGCTTCTGAGCACATGGTCGACTATCGGAATTATGTAGGCGAGACTCTTGCCGGATCCGGTTCCCGTTGTGAGCACGTAGTTGCGGTCGTTGGCGGCGACCCTGATCGCTTCCGCCTGGTGCCGGTAAAGAGGCAATGGTCTACCCAGGGCGTCGGTGGAGGACTTGCCGAGGCGGAATATCGACGTGGTACCCGGATGCAGGAGCCCTTCCGACACCAGATCCTCGATGGTTCCTCCCGACTCGAATGCAGGGTTGAGACCGACTCTTGGATGGGGCCAGAGCCTCCCTGAATCGAGCGCATCGTCTACACAGTTCCGGATGCGGTCGTCGCGAATGCGCATGAAGCTGGTGGCGTAGTCACGGTAGGTGTCGATGAGTCCCTTGCGCAGCTCGAAGACATCCATCAGAAGGAACCTGATCCGTCCGGCCAGAACTGCTCTTGAGCCTTCATCGGCTCCTGTCGCTCGAAGCGGTCGACCACGTAGACCAGCGCTTCGCTCGGCAGGTCGTTGTAGAGCAGAACCAAGATGTCCCTGGCTCTCGTCATCGCCACGAAGAGCTGTGATACCTGCAATTCGCGCTCCTCGGCGGCCTCTTCGACAGTCTGGTTTCGCCTCGGCTTCCGCGGGAAGCGGCCCTTGGTGAGGTCCGGGAGGAACACCACCTTGAACTCGAGGCCCTTGCCGCGGTGGAACGTGCCTACCTTGATCTTGTCGTTCGGTCTTCCGTTGTACTTTTAAAGTCGCTGTGCGCCGAAGCGCGTTCGTCCGATACGATCGCAGACCTTCTTCACCTGATGGTTCATCGGCACGAGAACCGCCATGTCGCCGGGTCCGATGTCCTTGTCGGCATTGGTGATCTCGCCGATCCTGCGGACGATCTCATCGAGTTGCGCATCGAATCCGGATGCCTTGACCAACAACGGCCGTGGCCCGCGCCTGGAAGTGTCCGCCCGCTGATCACCTCGCAGGAAGTCTTCACCGAGGTCATGGATCTGGCTGTCGCCGGCCACCGCCATTGCCGCGTTGAGGATCTCATCGGTGTTGCGGTAGTTGACGGACAGGACCGTTGTTCGGCCGCGTACCTCGATGCCGGCCTGGCGGAGAGTGTATCCGCCGGGATAGATACGCTGGGCCCCGTCGCCGAGAACGAGCATCCCGTTGGGCCGGTCCTTATCCGATAGAGGAGCGTTGACGAGCGCCCTCAGAAACAGGAGGCCAGCCATCGTGATGTCTTGGGCTTCATCAACGATGACAGCCGAATATAGGGGCTCGTCGAGACGGCGCGCATGGTGGAGCGCACGCAGGACGACATCGGGGAAGTCGACCACGAGACGGCCAGCCAACTCCTCATCCCAAGCCTCCCGGAGATCCCACACCTGGGTTCTCAGACTCCGCCCCATCGGTACCCGCCTACCAACCCGAGCGATGCGGACGTACTCGTCGAGCGAGGCGATGGCTCGGCCCTTGATGACCACGGTTATCTCTTCGCGCACGTATCGCTCGGTAAATCCGCTGCGGGCCAAAGGCGAGCCGGGAGCGACGATCCTCATGAGGGCTGCCCTGAATGCTGCATCCACCAGTTTCCTGTTGACGACCAACCGTTCGCCTGCCGCTTGGCATACCTTGCGGGCGAGGCGATCGACATTGATGAACTCCACCTCACCGGCCAGCGCCGACGGCAGCCGTAGATACAGGGCTTCGAAGACCGGGGGCAGTGTGCTGATGAACGTGGTGAACAGTACGGGCTTTATAATCTCGTCAGACAGGATCAGTCGCGCCTTCCGCTCTTGTTTGAGCGTTAGATTCCGCTTGGCAAGCCACGCAGCCCTATGCAGGCCCACCACCGTCTTACCAGTTCCGGCCGAGCCTCGGACCCTTGCCGGCCCTGAGTAGTGCCTACCTATAGCCAGTTTCTGGTCGGGATGTAGGAAGATCATCCAATCCTCTATTGGCCGACCCATGACTTCGGCTAGGAACTCCGGCTCGACACGCGTGAACCAGATCCGCTTCCCATCATCGGCGAGGCGGCGCTCGACTTCACGATCCTCCTCGGTGACTGGAGGTTCTTCCGCTTCGACGAGACCGGACTCGTCGGGACCGCCTACCGGCTGAATCAGTGGATGCCCTGACGCGAGCATCTCGAAGGCGGTTTCGAAGTAGGGACCGAGTTGTTTCTCGAGAGCAAGGAACTCTTCGTCCGAGTCGATCCGTCGAAGATGGGAAACAACACGCTCGGGCAACCCACTCGATTGCAGTTCTTGATCGGTCCAAGCCATGAACAGCTTCCCGATCCTGTTGCGTTGCCTCGCATATAGCTGCCTGATACCCGAATCGGGAGCCCGCTCGTACACGGTGTACTGCTGGGTGGCCGGGTCGAAATCGATGGAGATTCGCCCGGCACGGTCATAGATCTTGTGGGAGCCGTACAGGAGAAGAACGATCGTCCTGTTGAACAGTTGCCAGACGATCCGACGATCACTACGCCTTCCCCCCACATCGGAAGCAAAGAGTTTCTTTCCGTTGCGCGCAGTTCCGACGTCATGCGTCTGCAGCTTTGGATTCCGGAACGGCTTGCTGCGTAGCTCGCTGAGGGTGTCTACCAAGGCGGCCTTGTACCTGTCGTCTCGGCGCAGCGAGTCGACGCAATCCCAGAACGACTGAGCCTGCAAGACCTGAAAGTCCATCCCTCGAATCTCCAACCACCGCCGCGGAGAGGACGAAAGCGCAGGGTAACCCTTTAGTCTTATAGATTGCAAGACCCCGAAGTCATCGGTTCTACCATTTATTCAAATGTTGTGCGTTATGGTGTGAGGTTCGATGACGGTGGTCCACTGGTAGCTCTTCCAGCGTTGGAGGAGACCTCCACAGCCGATGATCCCATTCAATCAGGAATGGCAATGTCTAAGGACGGCACAGTATCTTTACAATGGGCTGTATTCTTAGATCGACCCCGAACACGGGCTAGCTGCACGGAACTATTTAGCGCCAACTCCGGTCGTCTGCGCGAACTCGGCCTCTATCCGGACGGACCGGGATGGCTGGGGATCAACTCCATCCGGCCGTCGCGCCACCGGATGGTCGAGACGGAGTACCCGACCTGGCGCCAGTCGTCCTCTAGAGCGAAGTCGCCCAGCAGGGTGGAAGTCCGCCAGGCGAGGACATCGTCACGGTCCATGCCGGAACGGTGTGCGTGGGCGGCCAGGAATCCGGCGGCCGCTGCCTGCGCCGCCACGTAGCCGGGCTTTGTCCCGAAGGCCTCTTCGTACAGCCGCTCGAAGCCGGTGCCTGAAGGTCCGACGCCAGGCGTTCCGGGGCTCGGTGTCCACTGGGTGGGACCGATGACGCCGTCCGCGTACGGCCCCAGCCGCGCGCCGAACTGAGGCACTCCGGCAGCGACGCAGCCGAGGAGCGGGGGTTGGGACTCACCGGTCCTGATGCGAGCGACGAGCGATACATCCTCCCGGAACCCCGCCGTGATCAGGATCCCGACCGCTGGATCGACGCCGGCCAGGCGGTCGCCTCCGATGACAAGCTCCGGACTGATACCCAGGCGTCGTGCTTCGTCGCGGGCGCCCTTGGCCACCAGAGCAGCGAAGGGCCCCTTGCCGCAGACGATCTTGAGGCGACCGAGCCCCAACCGAGCACACTGCCGAACCGCCTCCACCAGGTACGTGGAAGCCGGTGCGACCACTTGAACCACTCCTGGCCGGACGAGGTCGTCCGCCGACCCCCCGTGGTTCCACAGCACCTTCCCGGTCCTGCCAACAGCAGGCAGAGCGCGGCGGACGAGGCCGCTCCCGTACGAGCCGAGCACCACATGGCTACCGCCGTCGCGCAACCAACCGTGGTAGATCTCCGTCACCGAGTGGGGTGACGGATCGTCCACCCGCAAGAGGTCAACTCCGTCGAGTTCCGCCCACAACTCGAGACCGCGGGCAGCCTCCTCGCTCTGCATGGCGTGCGGGCCCCGGCGGGGTATGAGCACCGCAGCCCGGAGATCAGCCGTCAACGTTCGCAAGGGGGTTGTGGAGGTCTCTCCTTCGGTGCATATCGGAGACTGCCGAACCACAAACATCACCACCGGTCCGGACACGGTGATCATCCTCCGGTAACGGGCAGCCTTGAGGCGACGCGCCCCGGACCGGATCCCGGCTTGGAGTGGTGGAGGCGGGGGTTGGGCCCCCAGCTTTCGCAAGTTCGCGGATCTCGCCGCGGCGGCGACCGCTGCGGCGAGGCCTACTCATTCGGGAAACACCGCATCCCCCGCTTCGTAGAGACCGAAACGCAGTCGGGGATCGCCGGGCACCCAGTCGTGGCGGAACTGGCTACCGTCCCCTATCCAGCGCGCCCGCTCCAGCAGCGCGTAGCCGAGTTCCCGCTGGCGCGGCTCCCAGGCTGCCAGAGCGTCGAGTACGTCCCCATCGGTCTCCGTCAGCGCGTCGCCCAACGACCACGCGTCCGCGCAGGCCTTGGCTGTTCCGGCGCCGGCGTGCGGACGCACGGCCATCGCTCCATCTCCTATCAGGCAGATCCGCCCGAAGGCCATGCGGTCCACCGCAACGTCGAAGATCACCTGGACGAACGGGTTGGCGATCCTGGTGACCGCCTCGGTTACCACAGCGGGGAATCGCTCGGCGGCGTACTGCTTCGTCCATGCAACGTACTCGTCCCGCATCAGACCGGGAGGGACCGAGGACTCGCGCCGTAGCCCGGTCCGGTCGGTGAGGAGATCGTCCAGTTCCGTGCCCTCCGCGTAGTTGTGGTACCAGACGAAGCCCTGTATCCGGCTGCCCGGTTCCAGTTCGTCATGCAGGCCGGGGATCGGGTACATGAGGATGTGGCCCTCGTCGGTCAGGTGGTAGGTGATGGCATCGCCCAGCCGTTCGGCCGTGGGGCCCGACAATCCCGACTCCGGTATCGTGCCGCGCCAAGCCACGTAGCCCGCGTAACGGGGCTCGATGTGGGGTTGCAGGATCGCCCTCGTCCGAGACGAGACCCCATCGGCACACACCACCAGGTCAGCCGAGATCGCCCCTCCATCAGCGAAGTGGACCGTGGCCTGGTCGGCGTCCTGATCGAGTCCCACCATCTCGTAACCGAGGTGGTAGCGGTCGGTATCGAAGTGCGCCAGCAGGTTCCGGTAGAGGGTGTTCCAAGAAGTGAACCGGTAGTTCCTCTGCTCCTCGTAAAGGGTCCCGCCGTCCCGTTCGAGAAACCTGAGCCAGGGCAGGCGGACCATCACCCTGTCCACATCGAGAGGACGGTTCTCCTCGAAGTACCGGACCGTGACCGGATGGGACACGATGCCAGCCCCGCGTGCCTCCAATTCGGCGGTGGAACGTTCGTAGACGTCGACCTCACATCCGACGTCGCGCAACACGAGCGCCGCGGTGAGGCCGCCGATCGACCCGCCCACGATGGCAACCCGGGGCATGCCGCTCATGGAACGGTCACGGCGGGGAACCGTCCGCCTTGCCGGCGGGCTTGTTCAGGGCTGGCCGAAGGTGGAGACCTTGTCGACCCGGCATTCGAACAGGACCCGGCGCTCGTCGATCGACGGGTCTCGGAGGCCGTAAGGCGGCTCGGCGCCTGTGTACTTGGTCCAGATACCGTCCAACTGTGCGGTTACCCGGGCGCCTTCATCCGGATCATCCTCGGAGATCTCCCGCTCGGCCGTTACCTTCATGGACACCCAGTGGTAAGGATTCTCCGGATTCATCAGGATCAGGGAAACCTGGGGATTGGCCCTGATCCACGCGGTCTTCTTGCGTTGGGCGGCTACGTTGACCAACACCTTGTCGTCCTCGTAGTCGAACCACATGGCAGTCAGGCTCGGCCTCCCGTCCCCCGCTATCACGCCCATAACCGCCGTCACCGGCTCGTCGAGCAGCCTCTTGTAGATCGGGTTCAGATCGTTCAGGCTTGCCAACTCCTTGCGGCCTCCGATGCCGAACTGGCCTGCCTGGAGTCCGGCCGAGACGTCCAGGAACTCGTAGAGCTTGATTCCCATTGGTCCTCTCTCCCTCGCTTGGTGGACCGCCTGATCGTAATGCTTCCGATCCCGATTGGAGATACCAGGAGGGCGACTACGGCTTCTTTGGCCTGAGGACCGGAGAAAGGACGCAGCCAGAGGCGGCGATGGCGGTCCAGAGCAGGCTTCCAACCCGCGTCGGTCTCAACCCCGCGTCTCCCTGATGACATGTGCGTAGGTCTCCGGGTTGATGCGGGCATCGATCAGGCGAGGTCCGGAGCCCGCGGCCAGAGCTTCCCGAACGTGGCGGGGCCGGGTTGCCACATGGCCGGGAAGCCCCATCGACCGGGCCGCCATTGCGAAGTCGGTAGGTCCGTACCGAACCAGCCCCGGACCCAGCGGGCTCGAGGGATCCCGCTTGACGTCTATGAGGCTCAGGGTCGAGTCGTTGAAGACCACCACCGTGACATCGAGGTCCAGCCGGGCCACGGTTTCCAGCTCGGCCATCGTCATACCCAGCCCCCCATCTCCGACCAGGCACATGACCGGACGGTCAGGCCTGGCCAGCGCAGCGCCGATCGCCGCCGGCAGTGCGAATCCCATGGTGGCCAGCCCGTTGGAGATCAACAGATCGAGAGGCCTACGCACCGGCCAGAGAGGCATGATGACCAGGAAATGGGCCCCGGCGTCGACGGTCAGTACCGGGTCGTCCGGACCCGCCTCGATGAGGGTTTCCACCAGTTCCAGCGGGGAGAACCCGGGGGACTCTGCCTCCAGCGCCTCGCGGAACCGGGTGTTCTGTTCCGGCCCGGCGCCGGGCGGCCAGGCCGACGACAATCCTTCCGCGAGGTCCCCCAGGATGGAGTCGATGCGCCCGTTGAGCTCGACCGTCGCCGGATAGTAGGAATCCATGATGGGATGGGTGCTCAGGGCCAGCACGGGAGAGTGGTAGGGCCAGGCACCGGGCATCGGCTCGACCGGGTCTAGCTCCACGGCCACGATCAGGTCGGCGGAGTCCACCAGCCTTCGCTCTGCCGCCGAGTTGGTGAACAGGCCCCCGTAACTGGGCGAGTCGTCGGGAATCACTCCTTTCGCCTGGTACGTGACCAGGGCCGGGATTCCCGCCTCCTCGACCACCGCCCTCACCTCCTTGGCGATAGGCGCGGCCCCGGCGCCCACCAGGAAGATCGGCCGCCGAGAACCGGCCACGAGCCGCCGTGCCTTCAGGAGATCCTCCCCATCGACAGTCGGGACCGGGAGGTTCGGCGGGGGCTGGTCGCCGGGATGGGTGGGATCGAAGTCAAGGTGGACAGCTCCGGCCGGCGGATCGAGGGCGATGCGGGCAGCCTTCCCGACTGCTTCGGTGGGGTTGTCGAATCCCAACCTGCCGGACCACTTGGTGAGCGGGGCCATGGTCTGTGTCTGATCAAGCTTCTGGTGTCCGATCCGGTCCCGGTGTGCGGCGGGGATCGTGTCGCTGAGGAGCACCAGCGGGAAGCGGTCGAGCGTGGCCTGGGCGACACCGTTGGCAGCGGACGCCAGACCCGGCCCCCGTGTCACGACCGCTACCCCGGGAACTCCTGCCAGCCTGCCGTACGTACCGGCCGCTATGCACGCGGCCGCCTCGCCGTGGGTGAGCACGAAACCCATCCCGACGCCGGCCCCGCTCTCGATCATCTCGATGTTGGGACCGCCTCCGGGAACCCCGAAGACCAGGTCGGCTCCGGCCGAGGCGAGCCCTGCCATGGCCGTCCGGGCGAGACGGTCCGGCCGGGAAACCACCTCCTACCCCTCTCTCAGCCGTACAACTCGACAGTGATGAACCGGATCTCCGTGTCCCCGTAGTTCTCGATGTCGTGGATCATGAACTGCTCCTGCGAGTGGTTCCCGAAGCTGGTGTCCCCCACTTCGTATCGCTGGATCACGTACGTGCCATCGTCCGAGCGTTGCCGACCCGTGCCCGCATCCACCACCGTCCAGAAGTAGGGCCGGTCGTGGATGTGGAAGGCAGCCCGTTCGCCGGGACGGAGCCGCACCTCCCACACACCCACCCGGTCGTTCTCGAATACGAGTTTGGTTCCGACTTGGTGGTTGTTCGGGGCAGCTGCCAACTCGGCCTCGTAGTCGGCCAGGTCAAAAGTGCCCTCTCCTATGACTTCCGGCATGGGTTCCTCCTCGACGGTTCGGGAATCGTGTCGCGTAATCGTAGGATGACGGCATGGACTCAGTTGCCACACCGGGTGTTCTGGGCGGACTGCGCATCGTGGAACTCTCCGCCTTCGTTGCCGTACCGCTGGCCGGCATGACGCTGGCGCAGCTCGGAGCGGACGTGATCCGGGTGGACCCGCTCGGAGGCGGGCTCGACTTCCGGAGACGTCCGATCACGGAATCCGGCGCCAGCATCTACTGGGCCGGGCTGAACAAGGGCAAGCGCTCCGTAGCCCTGGATCTGCGTCAACGGGTGGCCCGGCGCCTGGTTCGCGCCCTGATCACGGCTCCCGGCGAGGACGCAGGGGTGGTGATCACCAACATCTCGCCCCGCTGGCTCCCCTACGAGGATCTCCGCCGCGACCGCCCGGACCTGATCATGGTGGTGCTGCGAGGCAACCCGGACGGGTCGATAGCTGTCGACTACACGGTCAATGCCGCGGCCGGATACCCCGCTATCACTGGCTCGGAGGGGGATCCGGTCAACCATGTACTGCCCGCTTGGGACGTGGTGGCCGGCGGCAATGTAGTCACCGCCGTACTTGCGGCTGAGCGCCGCCGGTCCCGCACGGGAGAGGGGAGCCTGGTCGAACTGTCGCTGGCGGATACGGCTTTCGCGACCCTGGGACACCTCGGCCAGGTCGGGGAGGTGGTCATAAACGGGGAGGAGCGCGGCCGGTACGGCAACTACGTGTACGGAACGTTCGGCAAGGACTTCGCCACGTCCGACGGGGGAAGGGCCATGGTGGTGGCCCTCACTCCGCGTCACTGGTCGTCGCT
>MKWU01001048.1_pt1 | contig 50251 bp, 38 predicted proteins | sample 809101 | NCBI WGS metagenome assembly MKWU01 (sample SAMN05860141, study PRJNA318959) | sponge metagenome | host: Aplysina aerophoba | place: Slovenia: Piran, Adriatic Sea, Gulf of Piran | collected 2013-05-07 | reverse complement strand
AGGGTGCGGGTCGAACTCCGCGGCACCCTGATCGAGGTCTCCTCCGGCGAGATCCTGCACCAGCTTCAGGGCAGCCTCTTTGACGGGGTCCGGCTCGAAGATCCCGACGATCCGATCGTTCCCTTCGAGCGGGATCCCGCCCTGCTAGAGCTTAGGGGGCGGGCGGTCGACGAACTGGCGGAGATCCTCGTCGGCCTGCTCGAGGGCTACCTCAGCGGAAGTAGTTACGAATAATCTCCTGATAGTCGACCGGAATACTTCCCTCGGTGATGGCTCGCTCGACGGCCCGGGCGTAGTCCCCCGCCGATCTGCCGCCGGGGAGATCGACCGCATCTGAGCCCGGCAGCTGGATGGTCCCCGCCCGGTTCTCCAGCCCGGGGCCGAGGATCCCCTCGAGGAAGTCCTGCTCCCCAGCCTCCCCCCGGTCGAGGCCGGTGCTGGGCCGCTCGAGCGAGGCGCCGTCGCCCACCCCCTCGCTCGCCCCCCCCAGCGGCCCCTGGCCCTCGCCGAACTCAGCCCCCGCTGGCTGCTGCGGCGCTGCGCCCTCCTGGGCCCCCTGCTGCTGGGAATCGCCGTTCAGTCCCTCTGGATTCGCGGCCTCCGAATCCCCCTGCTGCTCACCGGAGTTCTCGCCGGCTTCGCTCCCCTCTCCCCGGCGCTCCTCCTCCGGGCCCTGCTCGCCGGCCTGATCGCCCTCCCCCTGCTCCCTGGTCTCCTCAGGGCTCCCCTGGGCCGGCCTCCGCTGGAGGTCGGGTTGATTCTCCTCCGGGGGTTCGGCGGGTCGGTCGCGTCGGCGCAGGTTCTCGAGGAATTGCGACAGGGCCTCCTCGTCGCTCATAGCGTCCGAGATTCCCTCTCCGCCCTCTGCGCTTCCGTCGCCTTCGGCACCCCTCCCCGGATCGCTCTCCTCGCCCCTTGGCGGGTCGTTCTCGTCGAACCCGGTGTTCACCCCCTCCTCACCGAGCAGCTGGGGATCCTCTGGCCTCTCCGCTGCCGACCCGAGTTCGTCGGTCGGCCCGGTCGTGGAGAGGCCCGGGAGGAGCGACCCTCCGAGCCGGCCCAGGCTGATCGCCGGGAGGAGCAGCAGGCCGAGCGCCAGGGCGAGTATGGGCAGCCACCAGGCGGGGTTGCGGGGGGGGGAGAGGTTGCGTACCAGTCGGGTCGTGCGGTCGACGACCGCCTCGGCGAGGCCGTAAGGGTCGTCTCGACGCTCGAGCTCCAGGGCCGTCTCATAGCTGAGGCCGATCCGGTTGGAGAGCCAGCCGAGCGCCCACTCGGGCAGGCGGCGGAGGGGGTAGAGGAAGCCCGCTGCGAAGCCTGCGGTCGTGAGGAGGGCGTGGGCGAGGAGGCTGAGTCCGGCGAGCCAGGCGACGGCAGAGCTGAGCAGAGCCCCGGCGCTGCAGACTGTCATCCGGAGGTGCAGGCGGCGCCTGGCCGCCATCCTGGTGTGGAGCCCGAGGTCGGGCGTCGCCCTGCCGCTCTGAGGGGACTGCTGGCGCCTGCTCTGTCTGATTATCGGCTCGCTCCGCTCTCAGGGCCGAGGGCCAGCAGGACTGTGGTGAGGGAGGCGATGGCGACCATGATCCCGGCGTGCTGCCAGGCGGGGTTCACACTCGCCGTCATCGGGTTGAGGAGATTTACCCCCAGGCGGATGTCGAGGGCGATCATCCCGATCAGCAGGCCGGGTATGGCCAGCGGGAGGAGGCTCCGGCTCCGGACCCTGCCGAGGAACCAGCCGAGCCCGAGGCCGATACCGTAGAAGGCGACGGTGTCGACCAGGGGGAGGAGGAGCGCCCAGCTGAGGGGGACGCTCGGATAGCTGGCGGCGTAGGCCGCTACCTCGAAGGGGGTGGAGACCAGGGCGAACATAAGCACCGCCAGCCCGGTCGAGCGCTGCACCGACCGCGGCCTCAGCGCGTAGACCCCGCCGTAGCCGAGGGCGATCAGAGCGAGGAGGATCACCCGGGTCTGCGAGACCGAGAACCAGGCCTCGTTCACTCGGCTCAGCGGGTTTGCCCACCGGGCCAGGGTCACGAGGGCGAGCACCACCAGGAACAGGGTGAGGAGTTGGATCATGTCGCTCCGGCCGAGGCGCCGCTCGAACTGTTCGAGGAAGCTCATGGCGCCCTCCCCGCCAACAGCTCCGGCCGGGGGTCGGGCAGGGCGATAACGAGTCCCTGGCGGGAGCGGGCCAGGCCGGTGCCGCTTGGCAGTTCCAGGTCGAGCAGTCGGGCGTAGAGGCTGGACAGGGGCAGGTTCTCGGCGGGGCGTGGCACCAGCCGCTCGCCGGCACCGAGTTCGCCCTGGTGTCCGAGGCCCACCACGTAGAGGTCGGTCAGCGGGGAGTCGCTGCGGTTCGCGAGCGCTCCGCCCTCCCAGGTGAGCAGGGCCCGGTCGAGGCCGGGCTTCGCCAGCAGGGTCGAGGTGGTCCAGCGGTCGAGATCGAACCGGGTACCGGAGGGGGTGACCAGGTAGGGTATTCCCCCTAGCGGATAGGCGATGATCTCGCTCCTGATTCTCCCTGCAGGGAGGGTGAACAGGGTGTGGACCTGATATCTGATGGCCAGGTCACCCGCCCCGACGCTGATCGTCAACTCCCGCTCGATCTGGGCCCTCTCCGGTCGGAGGTAGCCCCAGGCGATCAGGCTGGCGAGGAGTGCCAGCGAGAGGCTGGCCAGGGTCCCGGGGAGCCCGCCGAAGCTGATCAGCAGCAGGGTGAGGATCCCGTAGCCTGCGGCGACGATGAGCAGGGTGAGTAGCGGAAGCGGCTCCGGGCCTGAGATGTCGAGTTCGTGGCGAAGCTCCTGGAGGGCGCCAGTTGGCAGCTCCCGCTTCAGGGCCAGGGCGGCGGCGAGCGTCGCCTCCGGATCGGTGCCGCGGAGGAGCCAGCCGGTTCCGAGGCGCTGCACGGGGTCTGGGGCGAGAACATCCAGGTCCCGGTGTCCGATCGGAAGCGGGTCGAGCAGGACCACCCGCACTCCGGCCGCCGCCGCGGCCGCCACCGCCTCGAGCCTGGGTGAGGCGGCGCTGCCATCGATCAGCAGGGTGCGCACCCCGTCGTAGGCCGCCACCCTCTCGGGCAGGTCGCCCGCAGCGACCTCGAGGGTGCGGGCCTCCGCCTCAAACTGCCCGCGCCACCTGCCTGGCCGGCTCGAGATGAGCAGGTCGAGGGGCTGCACCGACTTCTCCTTGGGGTCGAACGATCCGCTGGCGATCGTGGAGCCTTCCGTCCGCGCCGACCAACTGAAGCGCCTCCAGCCAGGGAGGTAGAGGTCGTCTTCGAAGACCGAGATCCCGGTGCCGCCGGGCAGCAACGTCCGGTAGATCATCGGCTTCTCCCCCTCGCGCAGCGACCCCTGGTCGACCCGGATCTCCAGCCTTACGGAGCCTATGTCGCGCAGGGTCACCCTGAGGGGGTTCCACCGCTCGGTGACAAACTCCCCCCTGTGCCCGAGTTCGAAGCGGACCGAGGGGGGCTGCGCCAGGGCTTGGGCCAGGAGGAGAGCTGTCACTAGGAGCGCCGCTGCGCGGAGGGCCATACGCTCGTAAGTATACTGGGCCCCCGGCTGCGCCTGAGAGCTCTGGCTCACCCCCCGGCGGCTCTAGTCGGGGACGACCAGTACGATCGCGCTGGCGATCTTCCGTTCGCGGTCGCGGTTGACCACCCGACCGTCGATCAGCAGGGTCGCGCTGCTCCCGCTGTCGAGTCGCATGGCGGCCTCGGCGCCGAGCTCTGTGAAGAGCGAAACGAGATCCTCGGCCCGCATCGCCTCCGCTACGACCAGCAGGATGGTGCCGTCGGCCCGGTAGCCGATTCCCGACTGCTGGGTGAGGCCGTCTAAGATCCTCGTCCCCCGCCTGAACCCCTCCTCTTCGGGCGCGAACGCCGGCAGCCCTGTCTTGAGGAGGAGCGGCCCCGCCTCCAGAGCGTAGCGGACCCTGCCGAATGAGGGGGGGTCGAAGCGGAACTCGAGGCCCGCCCGGGCCCCGGCGTCTACCAGCGCCAGCTCCCGAACCTCCGGTGCGTAGACCACCGCGAACCCGTTCTCGGGCACCGGCAGCGGACCGACCCGGTTGGCTGTGACCCGACCCGCCTTCACCGTGATCACCCCCAGGCGTGGGGAGCCGGCGAGTTGCCCCGGCACGATGGCGACCGACCAGAGGGGGGGCGACCGTTCGGCGCGGTGGAGCCTCCCATCGATGCGGATGTCGGCTAGGGCCCCGACCCGCGCGATCAGGGGCCCCTCTTCGCCGAAGGCTACCGCTGCCCGGTTGGCCGAGGGCGACGAGATCAGGCCGTAGTCGACCCGCAGCTGCCCGATGACATCGAAGCTACCCGGATCGAAGTAGCCTCCGTTGATGGCGGCGAACGCCCCGACGGCCAACTCGCTCAGCGTCCTGGGGACTCCGCTCTCCCCGACCACCAGGAAGTTGCCCGCTCCGGGTGCGACCTCGAGCAGATGCACTCTGCTCGGGCCGCGGCCGCTCTCCGCTGGGAAGGTGCGGTAGCGGATCCCTTGGCGGAGCTCCTCCGTCGTCTGGCGGAACGGTTCGGGAGGTTGCAGGAAGATGTCGATAACGAGCCGCGTCGGCTCGGCGAGGTCGAAGATCCGGAAGTGGGTGGAGGGCCCGGTTAGTTCGAAGTAGGGGCGCTGACCCCGCTCCTCGATACTCCACTGAAAGCCGAGGTGGGAGCCTGAGGCTCCCGCAGGGGTGAGGGTGAGGATCTCGGGCAGGGCGAGTTGGAGCCTCCCTCCGGTCTGGGAGAGCGTGTCGGTTGTGAGCGGTGCGAGGCTCTCGCGGCTTAGGCCCTCGAACTCCAGGACCACCCGCACGGCCTCCTCGGTTGCGCCGGAACGGACCTCCCGCAGCCAGGGAAGGTCGATACCGAGTGGGCCGAGCGCCGCGCGCTCGAGGTAGACCTCCCCGTTAAGCAGCTGCGGGGCCGGCAGGGCTGCGCCGGAGAGCCAGCCGACACCCGGCAGGTAGGCCGCTCTGCGCTCGCCGACCATAAGGATTATCGCTTCACCCTCGACCCTGGCGACCCCGTCGGGAAGCCGGTGGAGCTCCTGGACCCGACCCCACGAGGCCAACAGGGCGACTGCGAGTAGCCCCAGGGCTCGGCTCCAGCCCCGGCTCGCCCCTCGGTAGTGCGGACGCGGATCAGAGCTTGTGGAGCGTTTCGAGGAAGGGTCCAGGGTGGATCTTGTCTCCGAGGATATAGTGCAGGGCCGAGGCGATGTGGTGCCCCTGGATATCGCGGAGATTGAGGGTCATCGAGCCGAGGCGGAGGGCCCTGCGCCGTAGGGGGGAGACCGCCTCGGGGCTGAAGTCGACGACGGTGAGGTGAGGACCGAGGATATCGTCGGGCACTTCGAAGGCCGGGTCGACTCGGACCAGGAGGTCAGACTGTTCGAGGAGGCTGCGGATCAAGGGGTCGTTCGCCGCCCGCGCGGTGGTTATGGTGCTGGCCGCGAGACCTTCGAGGATCGCCTCCGCCTTGGGCCGGTTCTCGGCCAGCACGGTGAGGTGGCCGATCCCGATGCTGGAGAGGTCCCTGGCGGCGGCGCGAGCCAAAGGGGTGGCGCCGACGATCACGGCCTTGGCCTCTTTCCCGTCCCATCCCTCCGCTCGGAGGGCCGCGCCAAGCGCCCGACCCTGGTTGTATTCGCCGATCGTCCCCCCTTGGGTTACGGTGACAGTGTCGACCGCCTCGGCCTCCCGGGCGTCGAGGTTGTTCCGGTCGATATGGGGATAGGCGCTCTGCTGCAGCGATTCGTCGAAGAGGAGCGCCCCTGCGAATTTCAGGGTGAAGAGGCTGTCGAGGATCCGCTTGATCGGTCCCGCGGGTACGGGGTGAAAGTGGAAGCGCCGTTTTGCGTCCTGGTGTTCCTGCAACACCCTTTCGAGATTCGGTTCTGGACCCACGATCGCGACCAGGTGCATGGGGCAGTATACCGTGATGTGGGGTGGGTCCGGTCCCGGGGGCGCGGGGTCGGAACTGTGCTACATTGGAGCTGTGAGGCGAGACCGGTTCCAGGGGTCGATTCGGGCGGACTTTCGAACGCCCCACCCCCCTCTCTGAGGCCTCACCAGCCCCCGCCAACCTAGACGACGAGGTGAACTATGCACGTCACCCTCCCTGACGGCAACCGACTAGACGTTCCCGAAGCTGCGACCGGCGCAGATGTGGCCCGCGCCATCGGCCCCGGGCTGGCAAAGGCTGCACTGGGGATTCGGATCGACGGGAGCTTGGGGGACCTCCTCAGCGAGGTCCCTGGCGGCGCATCGGTGGAGATCCTGACGGAGCGCGATGGGGAGGTTGTGGCGCTGATGCGGCACACCCTCGCGCACGTGATGGCGCAGGCCGTCACCGAGTACTTCGTGGCTCAGGGTGCTCTGCCGACCGCTATCCGACTCGGTATCGGGCCCGTCATCGAGAACGGCTTCTACTACGACTTCGACCTGCCCCGGCCCCTGACCCCGGAGGACCTCGAGGAGATCGAGGGACGGATGCGCGCCATCGTCGCCGCCGACCTGCCGCTGGAGCGGTTCCCACTGCCTCGGGAGGAGGCGCTAGGGCGCTACCGAGGTAGCGGCGACCCGTACAAGATGGAGCTGATCGAGGAGCTCCCGGAGGGGGTGGCGATCACCTTCTACCGCCAGGGGGGGGAGGGGGGATTCACCGACCTCTGCCGCGGCCCCCACCTGCCGTCGACCGGCCGGATCGCGCCGCACTTCAAGCTGATGAGTGTCGCCGGCGCCTACTGGCGGGGCGACGAGGCTCGACCTATGCTGCAGCGGATCTACGGGGTCGCCTTCCTGACAGCGGAGGCCCTCGAGCAGCACCTCTGGCAGCTTGAGGAGGCGAGGAAGCGCGATCACCGCAGGCTTGGGGCGGAGCTCGACATCTTTGTGCTCGACGAGGATGTAGGGCCCGGTCTGCCGCTCTGGCTGCCCCGCGGCGCGATCATCATCGAGGAGCTCGAGCGGCTCGCCAAGGAGGTAGAGGAGGCTGCCGGCTACCGGCGGGTCCGGAGTCCCCACCTCTCGAAGGAGCAGCTGCTGCTTAAGAGCGGTCACCTGCCCTACTACCGGGAGGACATGTATCCCCCGATGGAGCTCGAGAACGTCCGCTACTTCATGAAGCCGATGAATTGCCCCTTCCATCACAAGATCTACGCCGCCCGCCCCCGCAGCTACCGGGACCTCCCCCTCCGGCTCGCGGAGTACGGCACCTGCTACCGCTACGAGGATTCCGGAGCGCTGATGGGTCTGCTGCGGGTCCGCAGCCTCCAGATGAATGATGCCCACATCTACTGCACCGAGGAGCAGTTCGAGGCCGAGTTCATGCGGGTCATCGAACTCTACTTCCACTACTTCGATCTCTTCTCGATCGACGACTATGTGATGCGGCTCTCCCTCCACGCCGAGGAGGGCCTCGGCAAGAAGTATGTGAACAGTCCCGAGCTCTGGCGCAAAACCGAGGCGATGGTCCGCCAAGCGATGGCGGCCGGCGGGATCAACTTCGTTGAGATCGAGGATGAGGCCGCCTTCTACGGGCCGAAGATCGATGTGCAGATCCAGAGCGCCATCGGCCGCGAGTTCACCCTGGCCACGAACCAGGTCGATTTCGCCCAACCCGGCCGCTTCGGCCTAAGCTATATCGACGAGAACAACCAGAGGCAGACGCCGCTCTGCATCCACAGGGCCCCGCTGAGCACCCACGAGCGGCTCGTCGGCTTCCTCCTCGAACACTATGCCGGGGACTTCCCCCTGTGGCTCGCTCCCGAGCAGGTCCGGGTGGTCCCCATTGCGGACCGCCACACCCCCTTCGCCGAGTCGCTGCAGAGCCGGCTGGTGAAGGCGGGCGTTCGCGCCGAGGTCGATGCCAGGGCTGAGCGGATGAACGCCAAGATCCGCGACGCCGAACTCTACAAGGTGCCCTACATCGCGATCGTGGGCGACCGGGAGGTGGAAGGGGAGACTGTGAGCTTCCGGAGCCGGAAGGGACCCGACAGGAATGCTGTCCCCGTGGGGGCATTCATCGCTCACCTGAGGGACACCATCGTGGCTCGGTCCTCGGCGGTGGGACCGCTGCCTGAGGCCGCAGGGGGCTAACTCCCGCCGCTTCGGGGATAGGTGATTACCCCGTTATGCCGCCCGAACGACACCCCCGAATGGAGCAGATTGAAGGCTGCAATCTTGAGGTTCACCCACCTCCTGAGCGACGGCAACGTCTTTACCTGAGCCACCTGAAGGGTTAGTGACCTCACCAGAGTGCTGAAGCTCAGGTACGGGTTCGCTAAGGACGGATAAGAACGGCTTCGAAGGACGGGTTCTTCGGACTGGAGCTTCGGGTCCGAGCAAGGGACTCAGACCACACACCATTACTCCCCCAAGGCTGGGGTCCCCCTCTGGGGGTACGGACTCTCCGGGTCATGGTTGATCGCTTTGGTGTCAGTACGCCTGTGCCGATATAAGCCTTAGCTTCCAGAAACCAGTTCCAAGGACGGACGAGGGCGGCTTCGTTGGAGCTTCTGGTCTGGGGGTACGGACTCACAAGCGGACTCGTTGGGTCCGGGTCAGATCGGTATGATTCGCCGCTGCCAAGACCCCACTCTCGAACAGTCCCTCGAGGCCAGGTAAGGCGTGCAGTTTGAAGCCGAATACCAGCCCCATGGTATTAGCCATGGCCTCAGGGAACTTCGACCAGCAGGAGCGTTTACCCAAGGCGGGGGTCCCCCGCTGGGGGTACGGCCTCTTCGGGTTCGCCACCGGTAGTGGTTCGCTATCTGTCAGATTAACCCGGTTAGCTGTCAGCACCGAGAGGGTAGGTTCAGCCAGTAGCCTCTCGGCAGTGGGCAAGATCGGGTGGTAGCGGGTGTAGTGGGGCAGCTTGGGGACCCGGAGCGAAAACGGGCTCTACGGGCCCAACGAAGCCGATCTTGTACCCCCCAAGGGGGGACCCCGCCGTCCTTACAGTTCACTCCTGGTTGACGATCCAGTAGCAGCTACTCTCATAGCCAGCGAATCCGATCTTGGGTTGAGCGAGGATCTCGGCTACCGCTGCATTAGAAGTTCGCTGTAGCTCGCTTGTTGGGCAGGTTGCTGACCCGTAGCGAAAATGGCCCAAAACGGACTCCACGGGTCTACGGGTCCAACGAAGCGCCCTCGTTCGTCCTTGGTAGTAGATGACGAATGCTGTGAGGAACAGCTCTTCTGGCTTATGCTGGTAGCAGGGATGGGGAGTCATGGAAACAACCACTCTCTACGGAAATCCCGACTGCGGCGTGCCTGCTGACCCCGAAGCCACCTGGGGCGTCCGCCCCGCAAGCGGGGTAACAAGGAAAAGAGAGGGCATTATGGCGATATTCGTGTTGTTGCTGGCACTGGCTGGCTTGGCCTGCGGCTCGGCAGACGATTCCGGGAGCTCATCCGATGACCTCACCTTGGAGCAGGCCGTGGGGCAGATGTTGCTAATCGGCTTTCGCGGCACTGCTCTGGACGACAGCACTGCCACCGTGCTGCGCGAAATTCAGCCTGGCGGCGTTCTGCTCTTTGACCGCGACGGCCCCAGCAAGGGGGAAATGCCGCGCAACATAACCTCGCCGGAGCAACTGCGCGCCCTGACGACATCCCTGCAGGAAACCGCGAGCATCCCTTACTTCATAGCCGTGGACGCCGAGGGCGGCTATGTCAACCGGCTGAAAGAGGAGTACGGTTTCACCGTTGTCGTGCCGTCGGCCCAGACCTTGGGCGCGCAGCCTGTGTCCAACACCGCGCAGGTGGCCGGCTCGCTAGCTAGGCAGTTGCAGGATATGGGCATCAACTGGAATCTGGCCCCGGTGGTGGACGTGAACATCGACCCGGCCAGCCCGGCAATCGGCAAGAGGGAACGCGCCTTTAGCGACGACCCGGAGGCGGTTGCCGCCCACGCCGAAGCTTTCATCGAAGCCCATTGCCAGCAGGGAATGGTGTCCACGCTGAAACACTTCCCCGGGCACGGCAGCGCCGCCGGCGATACCCACCTGGGCGTCACCGACATCACGGACACCTACCAGCGTGAAACCGAACTGGCCCCCTATCGTCAGTTGATCGCTGACGGCTACGATGGCGCGATTATGACCGCCCATGTCATCAACCGCGACCTTGACTCCAGCGGCCGTCCGGCCACCCTCTCGTACGACATAATCACCGGCCTGCTCCGCGATGAGCTCGGCTTTGACGGCGTGATACTCTCCGACGATATGCAGATGGGCGCCATAGTTTCCCAGTACAGCTTGGCCGATGCCGCCGTCGCCGCCGTTCACGCCGGAGTGGACATCATTCTGCTCACCAACCAGCATAGCGAATACGACCTCCAAAACGTGCGCCTGGTGAGGGACGCGATAATGCAGGCCGTGGCCGACGGCGAAATGCCGGAACAGCGCATCCGGGATTCCGCCCAACGCATCCTGACCCTGAAACAGCAGTACGATATCCAATAACAGCCATATCTAACGAGTCTCCATCCCGCCAGCAATCCACGGCAGCGTTTCTTGCACCGGAGCAGGGGTGTCTGGGACACTATTCCCAGAACCACGTCCGAAAGGGAACGCTGTTTAACCCGATGGGCAAGTTGTAAGTAACGGTACAATTAGTAACTCGGACAGTTGCTGCTCCACAACGCTCAGGCGCTGCAGTTGTGACTGGACGAAAACCTACCTTCGACAAAGCACGCCCTGCCCCGACAGTAGTCCCTTTGCGTGCCTGATAGTGAAGCTGTCAACCAGGACGATTTGGGAGGAATCCGAAGCCGGTGACCAATGCGACCCTGTCATGTCCCCGGAAAGCCTGAAATCCCCCACTGGAACGGCCAAAGTGCGGAAACGAAATTCGTCACGAAGTTGGTCGCTTTCAGCCTCCGCCCAAGCAGGTCCTGAGCCTCACCATTTTCTCTTATGATGGACTGTGTAGCTACCAGAGAGGGGTGGGCAAGTGAGCTACCGACCGCTTGCTGAAGTGCGCAAGACGCTCCGGGTCAGGTGGTACCGAGTCCCCATCGAACGGGCCAAGCTGCTCGAGCTCTCGAGGCGGAGCGACCTGCAGGGGTGGTTTCAGGCCGGAGGACACCTCGCCCTGTTCGCTCTGACTGGGGTCTCGGTCTACCTCCTCTGGTCGCAACAGCTCTGGCTCGGGTTCGCCGTAGCACTATTCCTCCACGGGACAGTCGCGAGCTTCTTTACGGGTATCGCCCCCCACGAACTCGGTCACGGCACCGTCTTCCGCACCAAGTGGTTGAACCGATTCTTCATGTACCTGTTCAGCCTCTTAAGCTGGTGGGACCCCTTCGACTACGCCAGCAGCCATACCTATCACCACCGCTACACGCTGCACCCCGAAGGGGATCGTGAGAACCTGTTGCCGCTCGAGCCGTCGGTAGCCTCCCCCTTCATGCTGCAGCTGTTTACCATCAACCTGCTCACCCAGCAGGGCCGCACCTTCGGCAAGGGCGGGCTCCTTTCCACGATCTTCGTCACCTTCCAGTCGGCGTTTGGCATCGTCGGCCCCGGTAGGGCCCCGATCAGTGAATGGTTAGCTGCTCTGCGCAGCGACCAGCCGGACCAGGCCCGCAGGTCGATGTGGTGGTCACGGACGCTGCTCCTCTTCCACGGATCGGTGCTAGCGGTCGCCCTCGTCACCGGCCAATGGATCCTGCCGCTTATCATCACCTGCTCCGCATTCATCGGGAATTGGGCATCCTACTTCATCGGTATGACCCAGCACTGCGGTCTCCGCGAACACACCGATGATTTTCGCTTGTCCGTCCGCTCGATAAGGCTTAATCCGCTCGCGGAGTTCCTCTATTGGCGGATGAACTGGCATACCGAGCACCATATGTACGCCGGTGTCCCCTGCTACAACCTCAAGAGGCTCTACCGAGAGGTAGCCGACGAGATGCCGGAGCCGCGTAGCCTGCTGGGCGCCTGGCGGGAGATGCGTGAGACCTGGCGCCGGCAGCAGACCGATCCGAGCTACCAGTTCGACACGCCGCTGCCGCCGACTGCGAAGAGGGTCAGAGCGGGCAGACCGGATGCGCTAGAGGATTCCATCGGGGAGTTGGCTCCCGAAGGTTTGGAATGAGCTGGTAGAGGGGTCGCCGACGCGGACGCCAGGCTCGGACCCCGTTTGGGGCGGCGGTGCCGAGTCTCTTAGCAGGAGGCCGCGCGGCTCTGGTGACGGTCGCCTGTGCCGGGTAAGCTGAACACACGCCAACTCTCCGCACGGTGGCGGGCTCTCTTCGCTCCGGGTACCGGCATCGCGCCCAGCCCACCACCGTGTCGGGGGAGATGAGGAATCATGCCAGCGAGACCGAACCTGCTGATCCTGCTTACCGATATGCAGCGGGCGGATACCGTTCACGCCCTCGGCAACCCTGTGATCCGAACGCCCAACCTCGATCGCCTGGTTGCCGAGGGGACCTCGTTCACCAACGCCTTCTCCCCCTCGCCGGTCTGCGTTCCCGCCCGCTGCTGCCTGCACTACGGGCTCTACCCTCAGAGCACAGGTGTCTATGAGAACGGCTCGTGGATGGAGGATAACGACGCCTCCTACCCGGCCATCCTCGGTCGCAACGGCTACCGCACCCACGGCATCGGCAAGACCCACTTCGCACCCGACCCGCAGGCGCTGCGCGGCTTCCAGGCAAGGGAGTCTCAGGAGGAGAACCGGAGCGACCCGGCCAGCGACGACTATATCCGCTACCTTCGCGACAACGGTTACGATCACCTGGAGCCGCACGGCTTCCGCAGCGAGATGTACTACATCCCCCAGGTGTCGACCCTGCCGACCGAGGCCCATCCCACCCAGTGGATAGGTGACCGGAGCATCGCCTTCATCGAGGAGCACGGAGGGGGAGACCCGTGGTGTCTATTCAGCAGCTTCATCCATCCCCATCCCCCCTTCTCCCCGCCGAAGCCGTGGCACAAGCTCTACCGCGCTCCCGAGATGCCGCTGCCTAATCTCCCCCAGCAGCTTGAGTCGCTCCAGACCTATATCAACCGGCGGCAGAACCGCTACAAGTACCGGGACCAGGGCATCGACCTGAACCTGATGCGCAATATCAAGGCGTTCTACTACGCCACCATCTCGTTTGTCGACTACCAGATCGGTCGCATCCTCGCCTCGCTCGAGCGCTCCGGGAGGCTTGATGACACCCTGATCGTGTTCACCTCGGATCATGGGGAGTACCTGGGGGATTACGAATGCTTCGGGAAGCGGAGCATGCACGACGCCTCGGCGCGGGTGCCGCTGATCGTGCGCTACCCGAAGCGGTTCGCGGCCGGTGCCCGCTGCGGCGTGCCGGCGAGCCTGATCGATTTGCTCCCGACCCTGGTGTCGGCGGCCGGGATCGATGCCGGGGAGTTCGAAGTCGACGGGGTCGACCTGAGCGATCTCGCCTCGGGTGCCAGCGACCGCCAGGAGGTGTTCGCGCAGTGCGGTTCCGGGCCCAAGGGCAGCTACATGATTGCGAGGAGGGACTACAAGTACTTCTACTCGGCGCCGGACGATGCCGAGTTCCTGTTCGACCGGGTCAACGATCCGCTCGAGACGCGGAACCGGGCGGGCGCGCCGTTCACCGAACAGATCCGGGGCGAGCTGAAGGGCGGGTTGCTGTCGTTTCTGCGGGAGCGGGGGGAGTCGGCTGCGCTCGAGGAGGGCGCAGCGGACCTGGACTGGAGGCGCTACCCCTACCCCGGCGACATCTCCGCAAACCCCGACGCGGGACTGATCGTTCAGGACGCCCCCGGATCGGTGGTGCCGATCGAGGGGTATAGCACGAGCAGGGACTGATGTCGGTACCGCTGGCAATCGCCGCGGCGGCGCCGAGCTCTAAACTGGCTCAATCGTCGACGCTCCCTGCAGTTCATAAACCGGACAATCCCAGTCTTGTGTGATCCTAATTGGGGGGAAAGATCAGGCCCACCAGACTTGAGCCGACAACTCCGGTGGTAGGGTGGCTGAGCTGTGATTGCCACTTTGCTCTTGATCTGTCACATCGCGGCTGGCGTGGTGGCGTTGGCTGCCGCAATGGCTGCCCTGTTTACATTCAAAGGTGGCAGTAAACACAGGTTGGCGGGGCGCATATACGCGCTGGCGATGACGGTGGTGTTCGTTACCGCAGTCCCGCTGGCGATTATCGTATCCAATCTGTTCCTTCTGATCATTGCCACGTTCAGTTTCTATCTGGTGTTCACCGGTTGGCGGTTTGCCAGGAACGCTAGTGGGAATCCGCATTGGATAGATTGGACGGCGGTTTCCATCCTCGGTTTGACCGCCCTAGCGATGGGAGGCTACGCCGTCGTCGCCGCTGCCGCTGGCGACGCTCAATGGGTGACGACCGCCCTGTTCGGCGCTATCGCATTAGGGCTCGGCGTTGCTGATTTTCAGTTCCACCTGGCGCCAGCCAAACCCGCCACGAAGCGCATCATGCGCCACCTCACCAACATGCTGGGAGGTACGATCGCCACCATAACTGCGGTGCTTGTGGTCAATGTGCACACCAATCCCGTCTGGCTTGCCTGGATCTTGCCCACCATCGTGCTGACGCCACTGATCGTGTGGTGGAACTTTCGCATCGCGTCAACCGGAGAAGCCCGGTGAGCACCCTGGAAACGCGATTGGCCGAAGGTGCCACTAGCACCATAATGGGGTCTGCAATGCGTTTCCCTAATATTTGGTTGTGCTAAGTATGTAAGTCCCAATCGATAACGGTGAGCCGGTGCAGGTCAGTGTCAATGCGGTTGTCGAAGGCGAGATCCATTAACGAGAGCGCCACTAACGGCGTTGCGCAAAGAGTGAACCAGCAGCTTGGTGTTTAGCTTTCCGGTCTCGTCAGCCAGCACCAGGAGCAGAATTTCCTCGGCGTCAGCATCGTTCACCTCCATCGGGCGCTGATACGCGGGCAATCAACTCGCACGGTGCTCCGGCATGGTAAGCGACGGATGAAGCCGACCCTAGCGGGAGATCAAGTCCGAGAGGCGATGGAAAACCGCTTTGGCCTGTAGGGGCTAAGGCCTTCGCACAGGGACCATCCCAGACCATTCGGGGCTTCGTATTCTGGGTCGAACTCCTCCATGATGGCGCGCACCTGACGGACGACACCCGAGGAGAGCCTGTCGGTGCTCAGCGGCGCGGTCGATAGCTGTCGTCAAACGCCCAATCTCACGTCCTGTCATCTGTCACCGGGGTGGAAGATGGGTCGAGGTGGAGTAGCCGTTTCGCGATTTGGCGCGCCTCGTCGACGTCTTTGGCAATCTGCTCGGGCGGCACCTCCCGCAAGACGTCGAAGGCGTTGAGCGTGTAGGCGACATCGCCGAAAAGTCCCATCGCGATTGTCTGAGTCTGCTCTTCCTTCGCGAGCTCGATGAGTTGCCTGACAACTACAGCGGCGCTATCGTCAATGTAGGCGGCTTTCGAGAAGTCGAAAATAACTACGTCGTGATCCTTGATGTCTATGCTAATCGTCCTGACGAGTTTCTTAGACGACGCGACAGTAAGGCTGCCCTTCAGGGCCACCATACCGACCCGTGCGGCAAATGGATCCGCCCCGGCAGCCTCTTCGTCTTCAGACAGGAACATCCGGTCGAGCAGCGGGACCGAGATCACGCTGTCGAGTTCCAGCCTCTCGACCTGCGCCGCACGGGCGAGACCTGAGATGATCAGCCCGACCGCCACGGCGCCGATCAGGTCGACGAACACGGCAATGACAAGAGTCGCCAGTATGACGGCGACATGTTCGCGCCGCAAACGGTGAAGCCGGGTGAGAAGAGGCCAGTCGACCAGATCCCAGCCCACCTTCATCAGGACGCCGGCAAGCGCGGCGAGCGGTATCGACTCGACATGGTGGCCGAGACCCAGAAGGAGCGCCAGCAGGAGCAACGCGAATACCACACCTGCGACTCTCGTCCGCCCCCCGGCCCGGATGTTGGGCACGGTGTAGACCGGGGTTCCGGCCCCGGGCAGTCCGCCGATCAGGCCGGCGGCAATGTTACCTACACCCTGGCCGATCAGCTCGCGCTCCGGATCATGACTCGTACGGGTCATCGAGTCGGCCACGAGAGAAGTGAGAAGGCTCACCACAGAGCCGATCAGCGCGAGCGTGAGCGCGGGCCCTACGGCGCGCGCCAGAAATGCCAGGGACGGCAGCTCCAGCTGTAACGCCGGAAGGCCGGTCGGCATCTGCCCGATGATCGGCGCATCGGTCAGCCACAACGCGCCCAGCAGCGTGCCCGAAATCAGCCCGGCAAGAGGGCTGGGCAGGAATACCGTGAAGCGGCGCGGCCAGAGGACCGAAACGGCAAGCGCAGCGAAGCCGATTGTCAAGGCGCTGAGGTTGACATCGTGCAACGCCGTCGGCAGCGCCAGGATCATGCCTACGGCGCCGCCGGGCGCGGGTGCCGAACCCAGCAGGGGCAGGACATGTATAGCCATGACGAGGAAGCCGATGGCGGACAGGAAGCCTGAGACGACCACATGAGGGGTATAGGCCACGAAGCGACCGAGCTTCAGCACACCCAGCAGCGCCTGCAGCAGTCCGCCCAAGAGGACCACGGTCAAGGCCTCGGAGAGGCTGTTCGTATAGCTGGTGACGATGACCGCCATGACAATGGCCATCGGCGCCGTCGGGCCGGATATCTGGGTCGCCGTGCCACCGAAGAGTGCGGCGAAAAAACCCACCGCTATCGCGCCGTAGAGGCCTGCCGCCGCGCCCATGCCCGACACGACGCCATAGGCCAGCGAAAGTGGCAGCGCCACCACCATGGCGGTAACGCCGCCGAGGATATCCCGGCGCAGCGCATCGAAATCGTAGTTCATTCGCATACGATCCTCTGTGCCCCCCGCCGGATTGTACTCCAGGGCCGGGATTTGGTCATGATCCGGGCCCCGACGGCGTGTGTTGATCGCCGCGGGAATCCCGATTCCGGAGACCCTCGCACAGGTTCCGACATGCCCGCCACGGTGCGAGTCACCGGCTTGGCGCCGCCGGACCCGCGGCGGTCTCTTCGCCGAGTCGGTTGCCCGCAGCCCGAGAGGCGCCAAGAACGCCGCACGACGCGCGGCTACGCCCGCGCCACCGGCAAGACGTTCGAAACCCTCGACCATTCCATCTCCGGCTTCGCGGTGCTCCGCAGCCGATGCGGCGTGGGGGTGCACCGTGGAAAGGTGCCATTCCCTAGCTGGTGCGAATCCCGCCCGGAGACCGTCGTTCCGGTCGGTAGCAATCGGAGCGGGTGGTGGAGGTAACGACATGGCCTGAAGCACTCCGACAGAAGGGCCGCCTTGAGAGGCTCAGCGCCGCAATGCAATGCGAGTGAACGCTGAGCAGGCCTCGAACGTATGACCCTAAATCCGGCAGTTGAGCGAGGGCCGGAGTACGGGAGACCCTTGTAGACTGGGTGGATGAGCGAATCGAGAGAGGCGGTTCATCCTGCGGGTGATCTTCCCAGCGCTGCACGGGAGGTCGCCCGAGAGGCCGTGAAGCGGTTCATCCCCACGTGCGTGGGGAACACACATGACCAGGACGCCGATTCTTAGCTTTTCCTGGCTTTATGTCCCTGCCTTCCTGCGCCAGACTCATGCCCCTTATTTCTCCACGAGGCGGTCTTGGTGGCGATCAGGTCGAGCCCGTCTATGTGAACGGGCCCCCGAAGCTCGGGGTGAGACGAGCGGATTTCAAATCCCTGCTCGTTCTGTGCGGGGAATAGTTGGTAGCAACGACCAGTTCTCCTATGGGCCAATATGAAGGTCGCGTACCAAAGCACTGGTCTTTCCTGCAAAAACACCGGGCGTGATCTCGAGCAGCCACTTGCTGAGTTCACCGTGCAGGCTCTTCGGTGTCTTCCTGAGGATCATCACGAGCATGTTGAATCCCTCCTGGAGCGCTTCCGTTTGGCGACCAGAGCGACCCAGGCAGGGCGCTGTCGCTCTCGTATGGGTCCTCTTCATAGGCTAGCTCTAGAGGCTGAAATGGTGGAAACCAGCTTGAACAGCTGCTTGCCGACCGGCTGCCCTGCCCTTCAATGGGGCCACTGCCTTTCAGCAGTGGAAACACGACTTAGCCGGTTATCCCACCATCGGCTACGGCCAGCTTCAATGGGGCCACTGCCTTTCAGCAGTGGAAACTGTCACCCAGAGTCAGAAGACGCTCCTCGGGCAGATGCTTCAATGGGGCCACTGCCTTTCAGCAGTGGAAACCGGACTCGTCGGCGGTGAGCTTGATAATCCGATCCTCGCTTCAATGGGGCCACTGCCTTTCAGCAGTGGAAACTAGCCTTCCGCGGCCTGGTCGTCACCTGCGCTGAGGAGCTTCAATGGGGCCACTGCCTTTCAGCAGTGGAAACCGGACGGTGGAGGCGGGGACATAGGGGAGATTATAGCCGCTTCAATGGGGCCACTGCCTTTCAGCAGTGGAAACAGGTCGACCTTTACCGACTTGTCCTCGCAGAACGGGGCTTCAATGGGGCCACTGCCTTTCAGCAGTGGAAACCTGGGCCGCGGCGAGGGGGGTCAGCAGGGTTAGAAGGCTTCAATGGGGCCACTGCCTTTCAGCAGTGGAAACTAGCCTCTGCGTGTAGTATCGCTTTGATTTGTCCGATGCTTCAATGGGGCCACTGCCTTTCAGCAGTGGAAACTGGGTCTACTGCGGTGGTGGCGAGGCTCGAGTCCGGATGCTTCAATGGGGCCACTGCCTTTCAGCAGTGGAAACAGGTCGACCTTTACCGACTTGTCCTCGCAGAACGGGGCTTCAATGGGGCCACTGCCTTTCAGCAGTGGAAACTATTGTCTGGTAACACTTCCCATACTCCGTACACAGGCTTCAATGGGGCCACTGCCTTTCAGCAGTGGAAACTTTTGAAAAGCGACATCCTCATTGTCGTCGAGCGTGCTTCAATGGGGCCACTGCCTTTCAGCAGTGGAAACCAGGCAGCGTGGATGGAAAAGGTGCTGCCCTCGATCCGGCTTCAATGGGGCCACTGCCTTTCAGCAGTGGAAACAGCGAGCGCGTCGAGCTCTTCAAAGCGGCCGTTAATGCTTCAATGGGGCCACTGCCTTTCAGCAGTGGAAACTTGACTGGCACGGTCAGTATCGGCGGCACGGCGCAGCTTCAATGGGGCCACTGCCTTTCAGCAGTGGAAACTGGGCGACGCAGCCAAAAAGTGGGACGGGATGATCAAGCTTCAATGGGGCCACTGCCTTTCAGCAGTGGAAACGATCTTGTCGACCACCACCAGCGGCACGGCTAGCAGGCTTCAATGGGGCCACTGCCTTTCAGCAGTGGAAACAGCGATTGTAGAGCAGTCGTGATCGCTGCAACCACCGCTTCAATGGGGCCACTGCCTTTCAGCAGTGGAAACCAGCAAACCGCCGACACCGCACAGGCTGAGGCTAGACGCTTCAATGGGGCCACTGCCTTTCAGCAGTGGAAACTGTGCCCGAGGGCATCAGCTTGATTCAGGAGGCCATGCTTCAATGGGGCCACTGCCTTTCAGCAGTGGAAACCAAGGCCTGCTGAAAAGCGAGCACAAACTCGAAGAAGCTTCAATGGGGCCACTGCCTTTCAGCAGTGGAAACCTCGGAGAGTGGACCGGCTGAACAGACACCACCTGGGCTTCAATGGGGCCACTGCCTTTCAGCAGTGGAAACCAGGGCCACGGTCAGCTCCTTGGTCTGGGCCGCGTCGCTTCAATGGGGCCACTGCCTTTCAGCAGTGGAAACTGGCACTTCCGGTCGGTGGAATCCGGACCCGCCACGGCTTCAATGGGGCCACTGCCTTTCAGCAGTGGAAACCTGCAGGGTGATGTTATAGAGTCTCGCCATCAGTAGGCTTCAATGGGGCCACTGCCTTTCAGCAGTGGAAACTGTTCCGCCACCGCCGGCACATCGAGAACTCGTACTCGCTTCAATGGGGCCACTGCCTTTCAGCAGTGGAAACTGGTTGACTGCCTCATGGACCTGGTGGCCACCAATAGGCTTCAATGGGGCCACTGCCTTTCAGCAGTGGAAACTGGGAGCTACAACCCGGACAGGAGGCTGGCGATACCGCTTCAATGGGGCCACTGCCTTTCAGCAGTGGAAACCCGCCCGCTCGACTCGAGGCATGACCGACTCGGTGACGCTTCAATGGGGCCACTGCCTTTCAGCAGTGGAAACACGCCAGCCCGAGCAGGCCAGCCGGCACCATGATCCAGCTTCAATGGGGCCACTGCCTTTCAGCAGTGGAAACTTCGGGAATGCGCCCCTCGCCGTGTGCAGCGTCACTCGCTTCAATGGGGCCACTGCCTTTCAGCAGTGGAAACTCGTTCTCCTGGCCTGGCCTGAAATCGTGGAGTGTGGCTTCAATGGGGCCACTGCCTTTCAGCAGTGGAAACTTCCCCACATCGACTGGAGCAAGGAGTGGTCGAAATCGCTTCAATGGGGCCACTGCCTTTCAGCAGTGGAAACCCTGGTCGGTCCCGGGGGCGCTGCCGGCGTCAAGTTGCTTCAATGGGGCCACTGCCTTTCAGCAGTGGAAACAGCTATTTGTGACCCAACTCGGACGTCAGCCATGAGGTAGTGCAGCTTTCGCCGTAAATATTTCTTATTTCTGCAATTCGTAACCCATTCATATCGGCTCAACACGCACAATGATCAGTTTTATGGCCAAATAGTTGCGAGGGGTGCAACGGGAGGTCTTCACTACTGGACCTCTCGCAATACGAAGCGGCGTTGTCTGCCTATCACACTATCACCACCGCTCTGCGTGGCAACTCCCGGGCGTTTCCCAAGACGGTATAATTCTCGCTTCCCCGTCCTTCCGAAGGACCCATATCCACAATCAAGGCCCGATCCTCCTTCAAGTTCAGGACTTCCGTCAAGGCCGCCTCCAGTAGTACCCTTTCCTTGTGCGATAAATCGCAGATGAACACCGAGTATTGTGCCGGTTCGCCAAACCCGTTCATCTTCTTGTAAGTCCGGGCCAGCCGCTTGGGGTCGGTGACATCGTAGCACACGAGAAACCGGTTACGCATAGCTACCTCGTTCTGAATACTGGATAGACTGGCAGTTCACCCAGAAGATGCCTGGACAGCAGTCGGGTCTGTATTTCCAGGATGCGGCGGTAGCTGGCGGCATATCCGAAAAGGGGGTGTGTAGCCAGAGTGTCCATCCGCCGCTCGAAGGCTTCTATGACCTTGCGGCGACCGTTCTGGGTGAGGGCCGTCGCGTTTCCCCTGACAATGAAGTGCTTCGGTCCCAGTTCTCCGTTGTTGATGAGGGTCAGGCATGCCGAGTCCGCAATCAGAGGACGGAATTCCTCCACCAGGTCTAGGGCGAGGGAGGGTTTGCCGTACTTGGGCTGGTGGTAGAACCCCAGGTAAGGATCAAAGCCCACTGTGAAAGCTGTAACCATCGCTTGCTTGATTAGCATGGCATAGAGAAATGAGAGAACAGCGTTCACCGGGTCCCGAGGCGGACGCCGGTTCCGCCCGTGGAAGTCGAAACTCAGGGACTCGGTCTTGATCATGCCCTGGAACTCCGAGAAGTAGGTGCGGGCCGCAGCCCCCTCAATGCCCAGCAGAGTATCGAGTGATAGGGCCTTCTGTGACTGATCCGCCAGCCGGCCTAACTCCGCCAGGGTGGCAACAGGCGGCTCCCAGTGATTTCGGCGCATCAGAGTGCGGCAGTTTTTTATCTTTCCGAAGACCATCCGGCGGGCGATAGGCAACGCGGTTTCGGGCGTCATTGCTACCAGGTATTGCCGGCAACGCAGTTCCACGTTCTTGTGGCTCATTCCGGTGGTGATGCCACTGAACCACCCGCCGTAAGTGAAGTAGCAGATGGGGATGTTCCGATTGCACAACTCTCGGAGCGCCTGGGTGGTGATCTGGACGTTGCCAAAAACGGACAGGTGTGAGACTTCCATCAGACGAATCTTTTGCAGCGTTTGTCCTTGTTTTTTTACCTCCAACTGGTCTCCCGACTTGCCAACAACAGCCCCCTGGGAATGTACGTATACAGGAATCGCATCGTCCCTGGCCGGGGTCATCCGCCGAACATCCTCGGGCCTAACGGTCTGTCCCTTCGCGGAAATGAAGTTCACTTCGTCTGGAAGGCAAATGCCTACCAGGGAGCATCTTGGGCATTTGGGGCTGTCCTTCAGTGGTTCGGGAATTTGCCCCGATGTTGCCATGTTTCTGATCCCCGATAACAACTCCAGCGCCCGGGAGACGAGGGCATCGTCAAAAGGGACCGTCACTCGCTGGCGGGACTCCACGAAGTAGAGCACTCCCTCGTTGCAGGTATACCCGTTGGCGCGTAGCAGCAGTCCCTGGATGCAGGTTTGGATCCGTTCCGGCTCCCACGCTCCCTCCGGCAGGTCGGGGACTTTGCCGTGCTTATAGTCCACTGGGGTAACTGAGTCGCCCTGACCTTCTATTAGGTCAATACGGGCGATTGCTCCCAGGGACTCGTCGGATACCAGAACGGAGCGGGCGTGGATGGTCTCCGGTCCAAGACCGCCTTCTTCTACCGGATCAACACCATCTTTGTCAGGAGGCCAGGGCAGGTTTCCTGATGGGCGGTCCACCCGGCGGTGCTGGAAGCGGCCCTCGACGGTGTCAACGTTGTCGGCGAACTCGCCCTGCACCCATTCCAGGTAGGCCAGACGGGCGCAGTAGGCATACTCGTTGAGCATTCGCGCGGGGACCAACTCCGGGAGCTTGCTTATGGATGTTTCGGAATCAGGGCTGGCGGGGGTTGACACGGTTTCCGGGGCATCTATGGTCATCGCCAGCCTCACTCTCCCTGATTGGTTGCTGCGGGCTATACCGGGATGGCCGGGGCAAAGCTGCGATATTTCCCGAAGGTTATTCGTTGGGACTTGAAGACTTGACGGATACCCATAGCGGCCAGTGCCGTGCGGTCGATGTAGTTTCTTTGGAGATCCTGTAATGCGAGCAAGGAACGCACGGTATCTAGGTCGGCAGGAACGTCCCAGATAGGCCATGTCCAAAATGTATCGTGGCTCCGGTTTCCTGAGAACCCGGTGGTTTGAATTCCCTGGCCTACCGGCATGACAGGGAAGAGTGGCAAGGCTTCAAAGGCTAGGCGGTTAGCGCCCCATTCGGTTGGCGCGCCACTTTTGCCTTTGACTCTGACCTTATCATCACTAGGGTTTTTCCACCGTAATGCGTACCGGCGGTCCTCTTCCGGGTCCCAGCGCAGGGACAGTTGGGGATCTTTCCTTTCCCAGCGATGAAACAAACTCTGCCAAATCTTGTCTCGATTGACTTTCTCGGTGAGTTCGCGCATGGTCTTTAGGAAATGCTGATGTCCAGTGCCGCTCATAGTACGCAATGCGGTATCCTGAATCCGTCCTTCCTGGTCGGCAGGCTTAATGGCGTCGCAGCCAAATGCAGCTATGAAGTCCGCTGCTGACCGCCCTTCGAGGGAAGGATCAGCAGCTAAAGCTGCATCAAGGGCATGGGTGCGGAATTCGTCCACATGAATAGTGAGACTATCTGCGATTCTCAAAGCCTCATGTCCTGGTCGCATTTCCGTAAAACGCTCCACCCCGTTCAGTGCCTCGTCTTCACTGGGTGTGCCTTCGTCTACATGGAGGGTGGGACGCCAGGAATCGAGCAGCGTCCAGGAGAGGCAGACCTGACGCTCCGGCCAGGCTAGGGTGAGACCCCGCAACGTTCCCAGGGCCGCCAGGAACGCCAGCGGGTTGGTGCCGTCCAAACCAGTAAGGACTAGGCCCTTCTGTTTCTGTTCGGTCATCTTACTTCTCCTCAGCCCTGACTATCGGCGTCATCGTGAGCTTTCTGCTCAGCCTCGCTAGAGCGGTGGTCGGCCAGGCGCATCAGGGCTTCCAACCAGGCTAGGCCCCACCACCCGTAGCGCCGCACCAGCCGCCAGAAGCGTTCCGGCACGCCGCTGTCTAGCCGCTCCAGACCGGTGGCGCTGGTGGCTGACATGCCGAGGATCTCCACCTTGACCGACTCATCATCGGCCACCACCGGGGCCAAGGGTCGGCAACGGCCGTGGTGGCTGGCAACTAGGTGCAATACCAGGTTCTCATCATGAGCAGATTCCAGTAGTCCGGGCACGCTCTCAATCAGACGCACCGAAAGCAGTTCGTGGCGGGAGCCTCGAGGGTATCCGCTCTCTCGGCAAGCGCGCCGGTATTCCACCAAGCCGGAAGGGAGGTTGCCCGACTTAGCAAGAAGTGGCCCGCCAACCAGGGCGGCCCATGGATGACCACCGTGCAGTATCGCCTGGAATCGAGGATCAGCTTTGCCCACGTCGTGGGATCGGCCTGCCAGGGTCAGGTCATTTACCAGCTTACTCGGCAGGCTAACTCCCTCACCGAAGCGCCTGGCCCATCGTTTTACCCCCTCTAGATGGTCGGCTAGTGTAACTCGCACTGTGGCCGAAGAGGAATGATCCTCACTAGTAGGGGTTGAAGCCGATCTCATATATTTCTGTACCCGGCGGGAGCCTTGCAGCACGAAGCCGCCTCCGGGATGCGTTAGCCTCTTCCGGCGTGTGTCTCGGGCTAGTGCCGATGCGGCGTCTTTCAGCCATTCCCATTCAGGTGGCATCTCTAGCTCCGCTAGAGCTTCAAGAGACTGCTGGATTTCGTCATCGCCCCCATCACCCTCGGAATCCTCAGATCGGTTGGAGATTCCCTTCAAACAGTCCTTTGCCAAATCGGGCCATGATTCCACCACTTTGGTATTGGCACGCAGTACGGCTTTCGCTCGAGACTGAAGATGTGCCCGGTCTCCTAAGTCTATAATTCGCTTTCCGTCGGGACCTTCAGGTATGTGCCCGAAGGTCTCCCATCCCCGCAGTTCCTCCTGGATAACCACTGTATCGCCGGGGCGCAGGTCTGCGAGGTCTGAATGTTCGGTGAGCAGACGACTCTTCTCCGGCCCGCTCTCCTCCGGCCCGCGCCAGCAGATGACGTTGTGTTGAATGTTGCTGTGCTTTCCAAAGTCTTTATCAGGAGAAAGGGTCCCTTCTACGTCACTGTCTTCATGGTCGACGTTGCTACCCGTTCCCTCGAGCCAGCGACGGAAGCTGTGAATGGGGACCGAGATACATTCTGACGATACTGGAGGGCACAGGCTCACAATCTCAACCTGCTGTTCTAGCGACATGTCGTGCAGGTCGGCTCGCCAGCAGACCTGAACCTCTGGCGCGCCACGGTTGGGGCCATGCAGAAACGGAGACACGTCTGGATCGGGATGAGGAATAGGCGAAGTTTGTACCCAGGCGTCCAGATGAGCGGGCAGCATCACTGGAGCATTCGGTGCCTGCTGGCACAGTTTCGCCAACTCTTCCGGGGAGTCAGGAAGAAGGTTGTGCATAGCCGTGTAGCCGAAGTCTATGCCGTCATCACCGGCCTTCTCACCAAGCCACTGCCAGGTTTTGGTGAGGGCCTCGCCATAGACCGGATCGTTTGCTGCTTTACTATTGGCTTCGGTCTGGTCGGCCCGGATGACAATAACTGCCCTGGAATCAATGGAACGCCCATCCCGGTTCAGGCGTCCGAAACGCTGTCTCAGGGCGTCGAGACTAGCGCACTCAGTTACCAGCCCATCGAAGTCCAGGTCTGCACCCACCTCCAGGGTTTGCGTAGCGACAATGAAGCGCGTCCGTTCCTCTCTATCGGCACCGGTCTTCAGTGATTCCAGGTCACGGAGAACTTCATCCCGGTCGATGGCCCTCATCCGCCCGGTCAGCAGAACGACATCCTTGCCTTCCTTGACCAAGTGTTCATACACTAGCCGCGCTGTAGCAACCCGGTTGACTATTACTCCGATCGCTTTGCGCGCGTCACCGTCACTCACCAGCTTGACTGCCTCGGCGGCTGCATGCTGGGCCAACTTTTTCAGGGCATTTTTCTTTTGCGCCTCCTTAGCAATCTTCAGGCTGGCAGGTTTAGATGCATTGATGCGTCTGCCGAACACCGGGTGCGCTCGGTCCTTGTCTTTGTCAGCGAAGCGGTCCTCGCGCGTGATGTCGTGAGGGGGTGTGGCTGAAATCAGAGTCAGGTGGAAAGGGGCGGAACCAATGTAGCCGGACTGCGAAGCCCACGTCCGATAGCGTTGCACTGAAGCAACCGTCTGGCGGAAGGGGTTAGCACAGTGGGCTTCGTCAAGGATTAACAGGCAATCATTGGCGGCCAGCCCGGCGTGAACGGGCCGCATGCCCGCGCCGGACCCGTACCCCCGGAATAAGAGCCGGGAGCCGAACTGGTCGACTGTGGTGACAACCACGGTGGGCTGAAGCGGCGACCGAGCCCACGCGTCATCACGATACATCCCACCGCGGAGTTGAAAACAAGCTAGCGGGTCGTCCTCCTGCGCGAGGAGGCGTAATCTGTCTGCTACATCCTTCAGGATGCCGCTTGTAGTCTTGTGCAAGGCTTCGGCCAGCCTCCGTGCTCGCCCGAATGTCTCGTCTACAATTACCCGACGGTCCACTATGAAGAATATGCGCCGGGGAGCAGTACGCTCCCCGGGTGTACGGTCTGCTTGGCAGGCCAGGGCGAAGATTGCCATATCGATGCAGGCAGTCTTACCAGCCGCAGTCGGCAGGGCCAGCGCTTTTGGCCAGCAGGCATCATCCGGTCGGGCCTCTACAACTTGGCGGGCCAGTTCAGCCTGCCACGGGAACGGGCCATAGCCATAGAGGGATTTAAAGAACTCGTCAAATTGTGCCGCGTTCATTTCAAATCACCCCCTCTGGACCGGGCGGAACAGACCATACCCTCGGTAACGGCCAGCACCTAGAATGACCGGGCCTCTGACTTCTCTCTCGAATGTGATGGCTGCATGAAGGTGCCGTAACTGCCCACCATCAGACTTGCGCCGTATGGAAGGAAATGACCGGCTGTGAGGAACACCGGTGTGCAGGCTTACCTGACTGAGGGCTACCTCTACGGGGCGGGGCAATCCAATCCTTTCGCAGGCTTTCTCCACCATGCGTTTCTCCTGACGCTCCTTGTCGCGCCCTTTGGCATGACGATCAAAGACGATAGGAGTTACCGTTGCCCAGTGCCGGGCAGGACGGGTCCAGACTTCAGACTGCAAAGCAACCGGAGGCGACACCCTGGCTTCTATTTCCAAAAACCAGTCAAAATCGGCTCCGTTGTAAAGGTGTACCCGACGCGGGGAGCCATCCTCTTCGAAACCCATGATGAGGTTGAGGCGCCGGCCCACTTCCGCCTGCTCAATGTACTTCGGTATAGCCAGGGCGAGGCCGAGCAGGTGTCCGTCAGCATGTTTGTGATTGACAAAGGGAAGGGGCAGAAAGGCAGCGTGCGGTTTCTGCGATGGTCGGCCATCACGAGCGTGTCCGCCGATCCATTCTGGGACCGGCTCAGGGCAGTTTTTGAGCACCGCATTGCGAAGTTTGTTGGTGAGTGTGAGGGTGCTTTCCAGTCCCATCAGCCTGCCGTCCACCCTGCGCAGCACCAGCAGCCGGTCACGGAAGACACCGCCCGGCGCTGCCGGTTGGCTCTCCGGTTGCGGCCGGGAGTAGGCAACCCACCGTGAGCGTTCAGGTCTAAGCCCGCTTCCGTATTGGGTCTTCAGGTGTTCTAGCCGACCTGGGGCGGATACCCTCAACATTCGTTGAGGGAGGATTTCACCCGTGTTGATGTCAACCACTCGATCAGCGGACACCCTCAACGAATGCTGGTCGTCCGCCGACATCGGTATCAGGTTGGGCTCAGGAGGGGCGTCATCGACCCAAGCTTGGACCAACGAGGCCGAATGCCCGATCCTGACCACCTTGCTGCAGAGGGATTCCAACCCCACCCGCACCTCTGGCGAGGGGGGCTCCGGCCAGATGAAGTGTACGTGGGGGTCGTGAGGAATGGCTACTGGAAATGGACGGGGTTGGCGGGAGCGGTGTTCTGGCAGCACACCCAAGCCGGAACCCTTTAGTTTTTTTAGCTTTTCGCTGACGCCCTTAGCCTTGATCAATCCCGCTGCCGAGGGGATCATCCTGGGTTTAGATCCGGGCCGATCTAGATTCTGCCAGGTAGTCTCGTCGTTGACCGGAACGTAACTGGTTATGGCTTTTCGTTGTGAAAAGTCGCTAGCCCACATATTCGGAGGCTCTTGATGCTCCAGCCAGAGCAATGCTTTCGACTCGCCGTCACTCCCGTCTGTCTCGTAATGGGCAGCGACCAAGGCCATGAAGACCCGGTCGGGATGGGGTGGCCACTCGGGGCGCTCCCGGTCGGCGGTATTGGTGGCCATTGACCAACCGTTTAGGTAGCGTATGCCGATAGCAATCATTGCTCCTCCTCGGCATCAGGCTTTACATCGAGGTCTAGCTTTTGACTTAGCCGGACCAGCTTCTGCAATTGGTGCGACGGTTTCAGGACTAGTTCCTGTTCCAGCCATGGGAGCCCGGCCTTCCTGGCCTCGTCCACCGACTGTCGATAGACCTTGAGGGCTTGCTCTACGGGGAAGTCAAACTTCCGGGGTTCGTCTCCGGGGCGGTCTAGCAACTCCCAGGCCACGGGAGTGGTGGCAAACAACAAGCAGCGGGAGCGGAGGTCGGCCCCCTGCTCCCGCACCAGGGTGGCGGCAAAGAGGGCCTGAGCCGCCAGAGCGGTGCGGGCTGCCAAATCTACCTGAGAAACCGGGCCACCCTCACCGATGGGAAAACGCAGCCGACGCAAAGCAGGCAGGGAAAGCACGGTGGTCTGCACGGCCTTGCTGATGGTGAATCCACCGTCGGCAATCGACGGGACAATATTGCCATGATTTACTTCGGAGGGCCGTACTCCTTTGCTGTTCCGTTCTCCGGCCTCGGACTGTTCCAGAGTCCAACCGCCATCTCTAGTACGGTACACTGGTCCAGCGTCTTTTCGAATCCGCGCTGGATCAATCCGGCCCTGCGTCTTTTTGCCTTGTTGGGCATGATAGCCCACAATCTCCGACACTAGAGCTCGCTGGAATTTGACCCCGAGGCCACCACGGGGCCCGGTTGAGTCCCAAAGACCGAAAACCAGGGCGGTGGGGCATAACTCGAACAAGGCGGTGGCATTGCTGAGGCTGAGAGTATCCAGCTTCTTGCCAGTTTCCGACTGGCGGAACGTCATTCCGTCCAGTTCGCTGTCGCGGAGGAGGGCGTCCGCGATGCGGTGGGGCGCTTCCAGGCTAGTAACCTTGAAGGGTTGGGGTAGGTCGATTCCGGTAAAGTCCACGGTGATGACCGGCAGCGGTGCCCTCCCGGACTCCCATTCCTCCAGCAACGCCAACTCCATGCGGTTTGCCTGGGACTGCACTGAGTCCAGAAGCACACAGTCGACATTTTCCCCGTTGATGTGTCGTGCCTCAGTGGCGTAAGTGCTGCCCTGGCTGCCCTGGTAGGTGGGCGGGAAAATCTTGTCTCCGGGGCCGCCGGCTGGCTGGAACTCGGTAACGCAACGAAAAGCTGCCGCGTTGCCTGCTAGGGCTTCTTTGATGTGGTTTAGCTCTAAGATCATAATTCATCCTTTCCTTATTGAGCTTGGCCTGTGTAACTCTCAAGACTCTTTGGCGCCTAGCATATTCTCCCTGGCGGCTCGTGTCAAGTCTCGCCCGATCTGTTTGGGTAAACGGGTATATAATTCCCTGTGTTAGATTGTGTCCGTGAGTTTCCACTGCTGACAGGCAGTGGCCCCATTGCAGCTTGAGGTTGGCCTGTGTCCCCCAGCTCGCCCCCCTCGTTTCCACTGCTGACAGGCAGTGGCCCCATTGAAAAGTTTGGATTTGCCCAAGGGCTCGGAATGCACCATCCGTCCCCTTTGATCCGAAGGATGTTTTGTGGCGGGTGGGGGCTCCAACAGGGACAGAACGCGGGCAAGGGCGCTTGCCTATGCCGAACTGCGAACCTACTGTGATCGGCTTAACGCGGTATGTCCAGGCGAATGGGAATCCCGGCTTGCCCCTTGGGGCAACAACCGCCTGATCGCGGCGGTGCTGATCCGGGGGGTTGAATGGCAATCCATCGGGGAATATGCCCCGAACCAGGAGACCGACTACCTGGACGATCCAAGGGGCAAATACAACTTCGGAACCGTAGCCGAAGCCCAAGCGTTTAAGCGGGCTTGTGCCAGGTGGTCATAGGGCGAGATTATCTCACCCCCCCTTCAAGCCATCCTCCAAAATGAAGTTATCCCCGTCTGGAAGGTGATTTCTCGATTATTCTTCCTTCCCCTGATATGGGTACAACTCGGTGGAATCTGTTTGAGAACCGCCCCTTCACTCCTTATTATCACCCCCCTACCGGCACCAATTCCAATACCACGGGCTCTGCTAATGTCTGGTACGCATCTCCAAGGACGGATTCGCTGGATCTGGTAGGGGGGTGAGATAATCTCACATCACTACCCCAAGTTCGGGCTAGGGCGGTATTTCTACAACCCTCCTGACAATCTTTGGTGCAAGTATGATAGCCAGAAGAAAATCCTGATTGATCCGTCCGATATTCGGAAGATCGAAGGGGGCGCTTCATTCCCCAATCTGCCAGGGTTTCGGGTCAGGCGCAGCAAGGTGGCGAGTTAGTCCCAAACCAAGACCTGCCCCAAAACTGGAAGAGAAGATGTCGATGCTTGGAATGTTGCCACAACTGTCTCACCCTTAGAAACCATCTCAAAAGGCGGATGCGATTGCTGGGAGGAGAATTCGCGCTTTCAGCTCCGTTCCGTATGGATTGGGGAACGTCTAATCAATCTTGGGATATAATCCCCCATCTTTAGCTCGAGCGTAGTCAACTCCAGAGTGGATTCGTGGCCCAGTCCCAGCCCCTCTTTGGCGCCGGATCTTCTCTTAAGCTAGATGCCGAACTGGATCAGGATCAGCGCCTCGTACCAGGCTCCCGCAAGGAGCAGAAGCATGGCGAGTGGAAACATCAGAAAGAGGTTTCGTATGGCCTCGGACCGGGAGCCGAACCCCTTCCTGATCAGGGTTACGAGGAGGATGCCCCCGCCAGCAACCACGAGGAAGTAGGCGGTCAGCTCGAGGAGGATCAGGACCAGGAAGAACGGGAAATTTGGACCCGAGAAGGCACCGAGGAGGCCGAAGGGGATCGCCTGGAAGAAGAACGAAACGGCGCTCAGCAGGTAAGCGGGGATGCCGAACAGCAGGGCTAGGGTGCCGGTGATAAAGACCGTGACCACGACGAAATTCTGGTAGAAGGTGACGGTTGCGGCCGTGGCCACATTGCCGCTCCCGTAAGCGTCGGTGGCACCTACGGCGCTTATTGCGGTGTTGACCAGGGCCAGAACCGCGTCGCTGCACTCATCCGGTAGCTGTGAGCCGATCAGGGCCCCTAGTGCAAAGAGGCTGTAGAGCCCAATCAGGGTACCGACCACGAGGCGTCGGTGCCCCCTTGCCACCTCGAGGCCACGAATCAGCCAGGCCCGGAAGAACGACCGGGTCAGGACGAGGTAGAGCACCATGAGGCTGAAGATGATGAACAGGACGGTGGCCACCCTCCCCTGAAGCCAGGGGCGCCCGGTCGGTCTGTCCACCCAGTACCCGACCTCCGTCGCCTGCCAGGTCTCGCCATCCCGCCCACGCACCAGGATCACCTGCACCACCTCTAGCCGCTCCCGTGGGAGTGTGGCGCTGTAGGTGAACTGGAGCCGGTTGGGGTCGCCGGTATCGAGGCTGCGGCGGTCGGTGAGGTTGACCTCGGTCCCCGCTCTCGGTGGTGGATTCTGAATCAGTGCCGGGAGCGCCAGACAGACCTCGGCCGCAGACAGGTGTTGAAATCTTTCTACGGTCACCGGTTCCTGCCTCAGCCAGGCCTCCACCGTCTCGTCGGCGACCGTGGTCGGGTCGGTGCCGCTAGCGAGTTGACCGAATGCCAGGCCCACTAGAGCGCTTAGGTAGAGCGAGACTAGGATCCGGAGGGTAGTGGTCGCCTTGCTGTTCACGGCCCCAAGCATACCCGGAACCCGGAGCGCCGGGGGCGGCAGCTATCGCCTAGAATAGGTCGTGCGACTTCTCCGTCGGCTCCTGAGTGCTGTTAAGCGGACACTCCTCGGGCTCCTGCCCCTCCTGGCAGTGCCGGATGACCCCTTCGCAGAGCGGCGGCTCAGCGCCGAGGAGTACCGGCTGTTTCTGGCGATGGACCGGCGGGAACGGTACCACGGCTGCGCGGTGGCGCGAGCCCTCCTGCGCCGGCGGCCGGACGCACCCCCCCTCCTCGTCCGGGCGGCCCTCCTGCACGATGTCGGGAAGTCCTGCCGCCCCTACCGGGTCTGGCAGCGGATCCTGGTCCACCTCTACGCCCCCCAGAGCGTACCTCCCGAGCCGCGCTACCCCGGTTTCTGGGGAGAGGTTCAGGCGAAGGTCCATCACCCGACCTACGGTGCCCAGATGATCCTGGCCGCCGGGGGGTGCGGGAGGGTCGCCAGCCTCGTCGAGCGTCATCACGACCCGGCTGGCGACCCGGATGCGGAGTGGCTCAGGCTGGTGGACGATGGGATCTGAGGGGCTCCTCGACTGGCTCTTCGAGCGTCAGCGGGTGGGGATGCGCCCGGGGCTGGCGCGGGTCCGGGCACTGCTCGATCACCTGGGGAATCCCGAACGCAGCTTCGATGCGATCCTGGTCGCTGGGACCAATGGCAAGGGGAGTACTGCTGCCGCGCTCGCCTCGTGTCTCACCGCAGCGGGGCGCCGGACGGGCCGCTTCACCAGCCCCCACCTCGAGCGGGTCACCGAGCGCTTCGTCGTCGATGGGGAGGAGCTCCCCTTCGACCGGCTTGCCAGCACCCTTCTCGGGCTGCAGGCGGAGGCGGACCGCCTCGAGGCCAGCTTCTTTGAGATAACGGCGGCGGTGGCCATGAAGCTGTTCGCCGACGCCGGGGTGGAGTGCGCCGTGGTCGAGGTCGGTCTGGGTGGTCGGCTCGACGCGACCAACGTCCTCGATCCAATCCTCAGCCTGATTACCGAGATCTCCCTCGACCATACCCGGACCCTGGGTTCGACCGTGGCCGCGATCGCCCGGGAGAAGGCCGGTATCCTGAGGGGCGGTGTTCAGGCGGTCACCTCTGCCCGCGCCGAGGCCCTGACCACCATCCGCGAGGTCGCTGCCACCCTCGGGACTCCGCTTAGCGACCTCGAGGGGGTCCGCTCGGCGGTGCGCGATCTCGGCTGGGAGGGGCTCGAACTCGAGCTCGAGGGGTGGGGTCGGCAGATCGTCGTCCGGACCCCGGCCGTCGGGCTCCATCAGGTGAGGAATCAGGCGCTCGCCGTAGCCTCGGCCTGGGCCCTGGATCTCCCGGATCGGGCGATCGTCGCTGGTCTCCGCTTAAGCCGCTGGCCCGGGCGGCTCGAGCGCTTCTGCTACCGGGGCCGGCAGGTGATCCTCGACGGGGCCCACAACCCTGCCGCTGCCTGCACGGTCGCCCGGGTCCTCGCTAGGCTCCTGCCCTCCGGCTTCACCCTGGTGCTCGGCCTTACCGCTGGCAAAGATGCGGGCGGCGTAATAGGCCCCTTGGCCGGGGCTGCCCGGAAGGTCGTGTTCACGCGGGCCACCTCGGGTTCGCGCGGCGTGGAGCCGGAGACCTTGGCGGAGCTATGGCCAGCTGCGGAGGTGGTTGCCGATCCCGTTCGGGCGCTGGCTGCGGCGACCGAGTTGACGCCGTCAGGGGGCAGCGTGGTGGTGGCGGGCAGCCTCTATCTCGTGGGGGCTCTCCGTTCGGTTCTGGTTCCGGGCGGTGCCCTGTCAGCTGGCTAGCTCTGCTCCTCCCTTGGAGTTTGAACAAATCATCATTCCTAGGATCGACAGGTCTCTCCGGCACGAGTTGGTGGGCGACGCTGGTCGAAAGCGAGTTCCGGTCAGCGGGGGCGTAAGGTGAGGGTTCCGAGAGCGCCTTGGTCAATCTGGGTGCGCTCGGTCAGTATCGGCAGATACCGTCCGTCGCGCCAGGCTTCGGCAAAGTCCCGATAGTGGGGCGAAAACGGGTTCCCGGATTGACCGCTACTCTGGATGAAGACCGAGCGCTCCGGCTCGGCAAGGTCGTAAACGGCCCGGTAACCCGCACCGTGGTTTTGCGCGAAGGGATGATCGGGGTCGCTCACCGTGAACCCGCCGGCCTTCACCGTCTCTCTCCCGCCGCCGCTCGGCAGCTTGACCTCGAACCAGGTGCCGATAACGGGGATCGCCCCGAGGACGGGGTGCTTCATCCAGGCGACATGGGCCTCACCCCAGCGCCAATCGGCCATCTCCTCGCCGTAGCGGGCGGTGAGATCCTGGAGTGCGACCTCAAGCGCCGCGCCCGCGACCATGGCGCAGCTCTCCGGCTCGGCGGTCGTCACCACGTCGCACCAGGCGGTCCGCTCGGTCAGGACGCGATGCAGAACCTCGGTGCGAATCATCCAATAGTCCTCGAAGGCGGGGCCGAGCTCGTCGGCCAAGAGCCCGCGCATTAGCGCCCTCAGCCAGGCGACGTAAATCAGCGGCTCGGTGCGATCGCGATCCATGCGGTGATCCCATCGCTCGAGCAGGCCAAGGGCCCGGCGCGCGGCGTCGCCGCCCGGCGCAGTCACCTCTAGGAGCACCGGCAGAAGCCGTTCCGCGGCGAGGCTGACCAGGTCCTGCTGCATGGCGGTAAAGCTTTCCACGCTGTGCGCTGGCTCGGCGTCGAGCAGGGTTTCGATCCGCCAGGCACGGTAAGGCGGCGTCCAATCGTCGGTCAGGAAGAAGGGATAGTACGGTCCGACCACCTTGTTGTTCGCGGTGACGATCCGGCCCCCCGCAGGGTTGTATGAGCGCGGCAACGCCGCGAACGGGATCCTGTCGACCCAGTCGTGGGTTCCGGTCCAGCCCGGCGACGGCAGGTGCCCGAGGCCGGATGCGCGGATCGGAATCCGCCCGGGCGCGATATAGCCGATATTCCCGAACCGGTCCGCGAAGACGGTGTTCAGCTGCGGGGCGGCCATGTTGCGCTGTGCCATGATGAAGCTGCTCCAATCCTTGGCGGTAGCGATGCCTACTAGCGCCTCGGCGGTTCGGTCGTCCTCATCGAGGGCGACCCAGGCGAAGGCCAGAACGTGACCGGCCTCAAGGAACGACTCGCTCGCCTCAATCAGATCGGAGACGACCGGCCCGTGGCGCGTCTCGCGCACCGTGAGTTCGACCGCGTCGCCCCCGCTGACATGGATCGTCTCGGTGCGGACCTCGAAGGGAAGACTGCCTTCCGGGGTCAGGTAGCGCCCGGGATCGTCCGGGTCGATGCGCTCGATGAAAAGATCCTGGACATCGGGCCCGGTGTTGGTGGAGCCCCAGGCGAAATCGCGAGTTCGGCCGAGCACCGGGAAAGGCAGTCCCGGCAGGGTGGCACCCACGATCTCGAAATCCGGCGTGCTGATGTGGGCGAGGTACCAGAGGCTCGGGATGGCGAGATCGAGGTGCGGGTCGTTGGCGAGCAGCGGCTTGCCGGATTCGGTATGGGCGCCGGAGAGGACCCAGTTGTTTGAGCCGAGCCCGGTCGCTGGCTGTTTTGGGAGGGATGCGGCGAGCGCCTCGAAATCGATATCGACGGGGTCGAAGGGTGGCCAGCGGCCGGCCATGGCCGGTGGTGGTACCTCCCCCGGATAGGGGGGCCAGAGGTCCTGGAGCTGCGCCGGGTCGAGCCGCTTGGCGAGCCTGGCGCGGAGGATCTCGTCTTGGAAATTGTCGCCGAGATCCCACGCCATCATTTTGAGCCAGACCAAGCTGTCGGCCGGCCGCCACGGCTCGGGCTCGTGGCCGAGCAGCACGAACTCCGGCGGAAGCGGCCCGGACCGGCTCTCCAGATAGGCGTTGACGCCGGCGGCATAAGCCTCGTAGATCGCCTGTACCCTGGGCGAGAGCGCCGCGAAATTGCGCTCGGCGACGCGGTAGACGCCGAGTGTCCGGAGGAACCGGTCCGTTTCCAGGCCGCGGTCGCCAAACATCTCCGAGATCCTTGCCGCGCCGATCCTCCGCTGCATCTCCATCTGCCAGAGCCGATCCTGCGCGTGCGCGAAGCCCATCGCGAAGGCACCATCCCGCAGCGACCGGGCATAGACGTGCGGAATCGCGTGGGCATCACGGACGATCTCGACCGGGGCGTCCAGCCCGGTGACGGTCACGGACCCGTTATAGGAGGGCAGCGAGAGCCGGAGATAGAGATAGGCACCGGCGGTAACCAGAATCGCGAGCACCAGGAGGCTGCCGAACCCGGCACCGAGCCACCAGAGCCGAAAGCCCCGCCGCTTGCTGCTCCCGTCGCCCTCCACGCCGGTCACTCCCCCGGCCCGTCCAGGTCGGGCGTCGGCAGGCGCCCGGATGGGCCCTGGTAAGCGGGGAGTTCGGTCGGGTTCCCGGCCTTCCGCACCCTGTCCGCGACCTTGTCGACCGCTCGGACGATCATGTTCCGCGCGGCCACATGAGGGTCGGCAACCTAGTCCGCAACCGTGTTGATCGGTACTCCCCGACCCGCGCCCAGATTTGGGTCTCGCACAAGACAGACATACATGACCTCCAGTTCGAACCAACTAGCTCCAGTTCGGGGCTACGGATCTTCCCGTCTTCAGGATTATATCTCCGGGGCTACAGATCTAGCCATCTGTCCACTCGCCCGCACCCGAGAAGTCCGTCAGTGAAGTCCCCTGGTCGGCCGGCTGCGCGACGAGTTGTCTTCGTTGCGAGTAAATCCGCTCCGAACCGTCGGGGCTCCTTGTCTGTTCCATAGGTCGCGAGTGGACCTGTTCCAAGCCATGTGGCTCTCCAGATCCGGCGTGGAACCGCTTGGAGTACCTCACCTTGGGCGGCGACTTGTAGACATGTAGTCCTGGCGTCCACCTCAGAAGAACGGTCGCTCCCGCCTCCTCAGGCCCGGAAGGTGCTTGATCACACCGATCAGGCCGAGCAGGAGGACCCCGCTGAAGATCGTGAAGGCGACCTCCTGCGGCTCGCCCCGACTGCGCAACGCGAATAGCACGATAACCGGGTAGATGCCGACCGTGATGGCGGAGGCCAGGTTGGCCTTGCGTAGTATCAGGACCATGCCGATCAGGGTGACCAGGCCGAAGAGCGCGGGGATGGGGTAGAGGGGGAGACCGACTCCGAGGGTGGTGGCGAGCCCCTTCCCCCCTCTGAACCGGATGTAGACCGACCAGCCGTGGCCGAGCACGGCGGCCAAGCCCGCCGCGAGGGGAGGGACCAGGGCGCCGGTTCCGCCAAGCCCCGAGATCGAGGCCAGCTGCTGGCCGAGGAAGGTGGCCAGGGCCCCCTTGCCGATATCCATCCCTAAGACGACGATGCCAAAGAGAAATCCCAGGTTCCGGGCGGTGTTCATGGCCCCCATATTTCCGGAGCCGATCTCAAAGATCGATCGGCCCCGCAGCCGGGCTATCAGGGCGGCGCTGGGGATCGACCCTAGCAGGTAGCCGAGGGCGACAGCTACCAGGCTCTCAAACATCGGCGGCTCTCGCTCCGCCGGGGGCTAGCGCCGAGGCAGGTAGCGACCGGAGTTCGGCCACGTGATAGCCGCAGTAGCGCCGGAGGAGGTTGAGGTGGATGGCCCGCTCGCTGAGGGGCCGGTCGAGACCGATTCGTACCGGCTCCGAGAGCAGGATGCGCAGGTCGTCACCGGTTTCGGCGGGGATGGGCAGGCCTGCCCGGCAGGCGTCGCAGCTGAGCCCACCACCGACGATATCGAAGTGGGGGAGGGGTGGACCGGCGCCGCAGTGAAGGCAGCGCCTCACCCGGGGGGCGAACCCTGCGACCTGCAAGAGGCGCCAGCAGAAGACGATTGCGACCCGTTCGGGGTCGCTGCTTCGGTTGAGGCCGCGGAGGCCGCTCGCCAGGTATTGGTAGATCCGCTCGCCGAGGTGCACATCCACCGTGAGGGCGTCGGCGAGTTCGGCTAAGAGGTTGGCTAGGGGGTAGATCTCGGGACGGCTCAGGTTCGGCAGGGCCCCGTTGAGCTGGACCTGGGTGAGGACGGCGAGATCCTGCTCATGGCGGCGGTAACTCTGGACCGTCACGTCGTGGAAGAGGCTCAGGCGGCCCAGGTTGCCGCCGGGGATCGTCCCTTTGCGGGCCACCCCCCGCCACTTGCCACCTTGGCTCAGGATCGTCGCCACCACATCTCCGCTGGGCAGCGATCGGCGGCGGATGACGATACCCTCGCTCACCTGATACCTGCGGAACACACCTCTATTGTACGCCCTGCTCCGGTGTCAGGGGATGGTAGATCGCACCAGCACGACGGGGTCGAGGGGTTGGAGTCGCACCGGGATCCCCGCTCCGAGCCGGAGGGCGTCTCCGACCCTGAGGATGCGGAAGTCGCCGTGGGGGAGATCGATGATCAGCTCCCCCTCCAGGATGAGGAGCCACTGGGGGCGATCGGTCTCCAGGGCACACGGCTCGGTAACGGACTGGACCGCCAGGGGTGCACCGGGTACCTCGACCGGCTTGCCCTCACCGGTGCCGGCCAGCCCGGGGAGGTTCAGGGGCTGACCGACCTCGGTCACGGACCTGCCTCGCGGCGGGCCTTCCCGTAGGCCATTCGGAGCTTGAACATGCCGCGCTTGTACATGGCGGCGACCTCTCGCTCACTCCGCCCGAGCAGCTTCGCCACCGTCTCGGCGTCGGTGGCGGAGTTGCCGTTCAGCCCCTCGAGCCGCGCCACTACGTCGGCGACCTCCGGCTCGAGCACCTCGAGGTGCCGAGCGAGTTCGGCGGTCGTCGCCTTCGGCCTGGCCTTCGCCTTCCGGGCCCTTCCCGGGCTCCGCTCAGCCGCCTTGCTCCTTCGCTTCCGCCCGGGCTTTTTGGCCTCCTTGGTTGCGAGGAGTTCGAGGGCCTGCTCAAGGGTGATACCCTCCGGGGTCAGGTTCCTGGGCAGCGTTGCGTTGGTCCTGCCATGCTTGACGTAGGGCCCGTAGCGGCCCTTAAGCACCGAGACGGGCTTGCCCGACTCGGGGTGGTCGCCGAGGCTCCTTAAGGGTCGGTTCCGCTGCTCCTTGGCCGCGATGAGCTCTGCGGCTTGACCGAGGTCTACCTCGAACAGACTCTGCCCCTTGGGGAGGGAGGCGTAGATCTGCTCGTGCCGGACGTAGGGACCGTAGCGTCCGATACCGACCAGGATGGGTTTGCCCGACTCCGGGTGCGCGCCCAGGGTCTTGGGTAGGGCCAGGAGCTCTAAGGCGATCCGCTCGGTGATGTCGTGCGGGGCCAGCCCGGGGGGGAGGGAGACCCGTTTGGGCCTGCCGCTCTCCTCACCACCTCCGAGCTGGAGGTAGGGTCCGTAGGTGCCGGTCCTGAGCACGAGCTCTTTCCCCGTCTCCGGATCGCTCCCCACCACCGTGTCGCCAGCCTTGCCCTCGCTGAGCAACTCCTCGATCCGTTCGCGGCTAAGTTCCGCCGGGGCCAGATCGTCTGGCAGCGAGGCGCTCCGCAGCTCTCCGCCGACCTCCCCCTCGACGAAGGGACCGAACCGGCCCACCCGGACCCGGTAGGGGTCCCACTTGGGCGACTCCAGGGTGGAGATGCTCCGGGCATCGATCGCCTCGAGGCCGTCACCGACCTTCGCCTCGAGACCGTCCTCACCGAGGAAGAAGTCGCGCAGATAGGGGGTGGGTTCGAGCGTGCCGGAGGCGATGTCGTCGAGTGCAGCCTCCATCGTTGCGGTGAACTCGGTATCGACCAGCCTGGCGAACTGGTGCTCGAGCAGGTTGTTGGTTGCGAAGGCGGTGAAGCTCGGGACCAGTTGGTTGCCGCTCTTTCGCACGTAGCCGCGGCGGATTACGGTATCGATGATGCTGGCATAGGTGCTCGGCCGACCGATACCCTCCTGCTCGAGCAGCTTCACCAGCGAGGCCTCGGTGTAGCGGGCGGGAGCTTTGGTCTCGTGGCCGACGACGGCGAGTTCGTTGCAGTCGAGCTGGTCGCCCTCGGCGAGTTCCGGGAGGGGCTGATCGCGGTCCTCTAAGACAGCGTCCGGATCGTCGGTGCCCTCTAGGTAGGCCCGGAAGAACCCCGGGAACAGGGTCGTGCGCCCGGTGGCGCGAAAGAGGGCGAGCTCGTCCCCACCGCTCGCCTCGATTCTGGCGGTGACGAACTTCAGCCTGGCGTTGGCCATCTGGGTGGCGACCGTCCGTTTCCAGATGAGGTCGTAGAGGGCCCCCTCCACCCTTGAGAGCCCCAACTCGGTCCTGGTCCTCATCTCGGCTCCGGCCGGCCGGATCGCCTCGTGGGCCTCCTGGGCGTTGCGGGCCCGGCCCCTAAACTGCCGCGGTCGCGGGCTGAGGAAGGCCCGACCGTAACGCTGTTCGACGGCTCTGCGGCTGGCTGCGAGGGCCTCCTGGGCGAGGTGGGTGGAGTCGGTTCGCATGTAGGTTATGTGGCCGTTCTCGTAGAGACGCTGAGCGATACGCATTGTTTCGCGAGCCGACAGCCGGAGCTTGCGACTCGCCTCCTGCTGGAGGGTCGAGGTGGTGAACGGCGGCGCCGGTGAGCGTGAGTTCTCCCGCTCCTCTAGCTCCTTGACCCGCCAGCTGCCGGTGAGCGCCCCGTCGGCGACCCCCCTGGCCCTGGCCTCGGTCAGGAGCATCACCTCCCGGCCCGCTACCAACCCCTCCTTGAGCCGGCCCGTGTCGGGATCGAAGTCCCGTCCCGTGGCCAGGCGGACCCCGCCCAGATGGGTCATGGTGGCCTCGAACGGGCTGCCCCCCTTGGCCAGCGTCGCCTTGAGACTCCGGTACTGGGCGGGGACGAATTTCAGGCGCTCCTTCTCGCGCAGCACCAGGAGCCTCACGGCGACGCTCTGGACCCTGCCGGCGCTCAGTCTGGGCGCGATCTTCTTCCAGAGCAGGGGGGAGATGGTGTAGCCGACTAAGCGGTCGAGGATGCGGCGCGTCTCCTGGGCGTCGACCAGGTTCTGGTCGATCTCGCGCGTCTCGGCTAGCGCCTGCACGATGGCGCTCTCGGTGATCTCGTGGAATACCATCCTCCGGACCGGCACACTCGGCTTCAGCAGTTCCACGAGGTGCCAGCCGATCGACTCTCCCTCCCGATCCTCGTCGGTCGCGATGAAGAGTTCATCCGCCTGCCTGAGGGCAGACTTCAGGCTGGTGACCACCCGCTTCTTGCCGCTACTGATCACGTAGAGGGGCTTGAAGTCCTGGTCGACCTGGACGCCGAGCCGGGCCCACTGCTGATCCTTGAATTCGGCGGGGATCTCCGCCGCCGAAGCGGGGAGGTCACGGAGGTGGCCCATGCTCGCCTCTACCCGGAACCGCTGCGGCAGAAATCTCCGAACGGTCCGGGCCTTGGTGGGCGACTCCACGATTACAAGACTCCGCTTGCTCTGTTCTGGCACCAGGTTTTACCCTCTCGCTTGCAAACTTACCGTCAAAATAGTAGGCGCCGGAACCGCCCTTGTCAACCGGTTCGGTCCCGCGGTCTCCGCAGCGCTCGCCGGGGGCTACAGGGGACGTCGGTGGCTGATCGCCCGACCCAGGGTGACCTCGTCGGCATACTCCAAGTCGCCCCCTACCGGCAGGCCGTAGGCGATCCTCGAGGCGGAGACCCCCCGCTCGGCGAGGAGCTTGCCCAGGTACATGGCGGTGGCCTCCCCCTCTACGGTGGTCGAGGTGGCCAGGATGACCTCGCCGATCCCGGAGAGGCGCTCCAGCAGCGACTCGATGGTGAGTTGGTCGGGTCCTACGCCGTTCATCGGGCTTAAGGATCCGTGCAGCACATGGTAGAGGCCCCGGTACTCGCCACTCCGCTCGATGGCGAGGAGATCGGCGGGCTGCTCGATTACGCATAAGGTCTTGCGGTCCCGGCCGGTGTCGTCGCAGACCGAGCAGACCCCCTGGTCGCTGGACATGACGTTGAAGCAGTTGAGGCACCTGCTCAGGCCGCTAACGGCCTCCTCGATAGAGCGGGCCAGCCGCAGCACCTCTTCCTGGGGCTGATTGAACAGGTGGAAGGCGAGTCGCTGGGCGCTCTTGGGCCCGATCCCGGGGAGGCGTCCGAGCTCTCGGATGAGGTTGACCAGGGCGGACGGATACTTCATGGTCGGACTTGCCGGTCAGAACAGGCCCGGAAGCCCGCTGAGCCCCCCCATGGCCGAGCCGAGCTCCCGCTCCTGCAGCTCTTTGGCCTTCCGCTGCACCTCGCCGATGGCGGCTGTCAGGAGGTCCTCCAGCAACTCGGGGTCGTCCGGGTCGATCGCGCTGGGTTCGATCTTCACCCCGGTGACCGTGCCGTCGCCGCTCGCCTGGATACGGACCATACCCCCCCCGACACTCGCCTCGATCGAGAGTTCGGTTAGGCGCTCTTGAGCTTCGGCCATCTTCCGCTGCGCCTTCTGCGCTTCCTTCATGAGTTTCTGTATGTTCATCGCTTCACCGGGGCCATTCTACCCCGCCTCGCAGCCGCCGCTGGCACCGGCCACTACTCTTGGTCGCTCTCGTCTGGGGCGTCAGCGGCCCGCCCAGGGCCCGTCTCTCCCTTGGCGTCGGCTGGCGGGGTCGGAACGAAGCGCACCATCCTGCCGGGGAAGAGGGCTTGGAGGCGGGCTACGGCTCTGGCCGTCTCTGCCGAGGGGGGCTCGGTCGCTGGCGTCGCGGCTGCCGGGTCGGGGTCGGAGGGGCCCCAGAAGTCGGGGGGGAGTTCCTCTTCCGGGTAGACCTCAGGCCGGGAGAGTTCGGCGGGCGGCTCCCCTGCGGTCTCGGCGACCGGGTCGAGCTGCTGATCCGGACGGGGATCCGGCGGTTCGGCGGGGTCCGGCAGGGAGGCTTCGCCGGGGGAGGCGGTCTCCTGCTGCACCCCTGCCGCCGTTAGAGTTTTTTTTTGCTACCGTCCGGACCGGAGAGGGTGACCCGGTAGTCCGGACCGGCAACCTCCGCCACGAGGTCTTGAAGTTCGGAGAGCCGCTCCTGCAGCCGGTCGTAGTGAAACCGGTGGGTGGGCCCATAGTGGAGGGTGATCTCGGTCGCTTCGATGGTCTCGCGGGCGGGCATCAGGAAGGCCTTGAGCTGCGCCCCGGCGCGGGCTCTGACCTGCTGCCAGCTGAACGGTCTGCTCGGGGCGGGCTGGGGCTCCTCGGGGGTGGTGGTCTGCGGGGTCGGTTCGTGGACCTGGACCCGAAGAGTCCGTCCTTGCGGCGAGCCGGCCTCCCCCGCCGGGGCAGGGGCCTCGATCGCAGGGCCCCCGGTCGCGGGGGATGGGGCGGAGGGAAGATTGCCCGACAGGGCGTTCGAGCTTTTGATGAGGGCGAGCTCGAGCGCGTAGAGATCCTCGCTACGGACGAACCGGTCCTTCTCGTCGTCGAGGGCGTGGAGGAGCCTCAGCAGGTCGTTCGGATCCGCTTCGAGTTCGAAGCCCTCCCCGCCCCAGGCGCTCCGCACCGCCTCGCGCAGCGTGGCCCCCAGGCCGGAGGCGATCGTGCGCGGCGCGAACCCCTCCCGGTAGAGGGCCTCGGCTGTGGCGAGCACCTCGGCGAGGTCCCCAGCAACCAGTGCCGAGGCTAAGTGCTGCAGGCGTTTGTGAGGGGGGAGGCCGAGGGCCTCTTCGGCGGCGGCCAGGGTGATCGGCGACCCCGTCGTCAGTCCCAGGGTCAGCAGGCGCTCGAGCAGCGATTCCGCATCCCGCATGGCCCCGTCCGAGGTCCGGGCGACGAGTTCGATCGCCTCGGGTGCGGCCTCGACACCTGCGTCGGCGCAGAGTCGGGTCAGCTTCGAGGCGATCTCGGACTCCGAGAGTCTCCGGAACCGGAAGTGCTGGCAGCGGGAGAGGATCGTGGGGGGGAGCTTTTCGGGTTCGGTGGTGGCGAGGATGAACATCAGCCCCGGGGGCGGCTCCTCGAGAGTCTTTAAGAGGGCGTTCGCGGCTGCCCGGCTTAGCATGTGGGCCTCATCCAGGATCCAGACCCGGGTCCCCCCGCGGAGCGCGGCCAACCCGGCCTTCTCGCGAAGGTCGCGGACATCCTCTACCGAGTTGTTGCTGGCCGCATCGAGTTCCACTACATCCGGGTGGCTGCCCCGCTGAACTTCCTGGCAGGATTGGCAGTTGCCGCACGGGCCGTTACGCCCCTCCACCTCCGGGCAGTTAACCGCCATCGCCAGTAGCCTCGCGATAGTCGTCTTGCCCACCCCCCTCGGCCCCGAGAAGAGGTAGGCGTGGGCCAACCTGGCCCTGGTGATAGCGGCGGCAAGCACCTCCCTGACGTGCTCTTGGCCGACGATCTGCTCGAACACGATCGGCCTGGCGCTCTGATAGAGGGCGGCCATCCCTGCCATGCTATCACCGCAGTTGTGACCGGGGGCTCTGTTAAGATGACGCTCATGAATTCTACCCGACCCAGGCTCGGTGTCGCCTTGGGGGGCGGGACGGCAAGGGGCCTGGCGCATGTCGGGGCTCTCAAAGTGCTCGAGGCCCACGGTTCCCCCCCCGACATGATTGCAGGGACGAGTTACGGAGCCATCATAGCCGCCCTCTACGCCCTCGGGATGCACGGAGTGGCCCTCGATCACCTGCTCCGCCAGCAGAACAACCTGGAGATCTGGGCCCAAGGCGTCGACTTTGGCCTCCACCGTCTGGCCCTCATCCATGGGCGCAAATTAGCCCAGTGGCTGGACCGGAAGTTCTTCTTCGGTGCTACCTTTGAGGATGCCGAGATCCCTCTCGCCATCGGCTGCGCCGATCTCGGTACGGGCGAGCTGGTGGTGATCTCCGAGGGGTCGATCGCCGTTGCGGTCCAGGCGAGCTGTGCCCTGCCCCTCTACTTTGCCCCGGTCCGCTGGCAGGGTCGGTTCCTGATCGACGGTGGCTTCGTAGAGCCCGTCCCCTTTCAGACCCTTAAGGCGCTTAAGCCCGACCTGATGGTGGGGATTCATACCGGGATCGAAGCCGATCGGTCGCGCCTCATTCAGGGCGTTCGCTGGCTCGGCCGCACCCCCTTCGGCCGCGCCTTCCACCGGCTGGCCCGGGCCGTCCCGCTGAGCTGGCCGCTCGGCCAGCTGCTGCGCGGCTGTTCGGTCACGGCCTACTCGTATGAGCACCGGGTAGAGGCCCCTCCCGGGGCCCTCCTGGTCCGCGCTGCGCCGAGTATCGCCTGGTGGGATTTCCACCGCTCCCCCGTTGCGATCGCGGCGGGTGAGGTGGCGATGGAGGAGGCCCTCGACCAGATTCCTTTCGGTCGGGTTCGCCCCAGAACATGATCCTGTACCTGCTGGAGGTCGGGCCGTGGTGGCGCTCCCTGGATACGGTCGCTACGGCCCTTCGGCGGGGTGAAGCTGAGCGGGCCCTGCAGGCCTACCGCGATCTGTTCCGTACCCTCGTTACGAGGGGTAGTGCCGATCTCTTCGAGGCGGCCGCCGAGGACCTGCTCTGGTGCGACTCGCTGCTCACCCGAACCCTCCGGTCGGGCTCCGAACTGCCCGACGCCCTGCAGCAGGCGCTGCGGCTCGATCTTGCCAGGCTCCTAGCCGGACTTCGGGGGCCGTGGCAGGGTGGGGTCGAGGCGCTCGTCGGCCACTCCCTCCCCCCCCTGGCGGGACTTGCGAACGGGGCTAGGCCCGTGGTTGCCGAGTTGGCCGGCCGACTCCGGGAGGGGGTGGAGGAGGAGATAGCCGCCCTGTTGCTAGCGACCTACCGGCGCTCCGGGACGGGGTCCTACGCCCGCTACCTGGCCTTCCGCTGGCGTGACGGCGCGGTCCCGGTAGCCGACCCCGACTCCGTGGAGGGCGGGGGCCTGATCGATGTCGAAGATCAGCTCGGCAAACTCTTTCAGAATACCGAGGCGCTCCTCTCAGGTCTGCCGGCCCATGATGTCCTCCTCTACGGACCTCGGGGGAGCGGGAAGTCGACCGCCGTTCGGAGCCTGCTAAGTCGGTATGGCGAGCAGGGTCTGCGGCTCATCGAGGTCGAGCGGGACGATCTCGGCGAGCTGCAGCGCATCCTCCAGACGGTGGCGGGGCAGCCGCTGAAATTCGCCATCTTCGTAGACGATCTCAGCTTCGACCGGGGGGAGGTGGGCTATAGGGGGCTGCGCAGCCTGTTGGAGGGGAGCGTCGAGAGCCGCCCGGACAACGCTAGGCTCTATGCCACCAGCAACCGCAGACACCTCGTCCGCCAGAGCTTCTCGGATCGGCCCGACCCGCTCGACGACGACGTGCATGCCTGGGACTCTCACCATGAGAACCTGGCCTTGGCCGACCGCTTCGGCCTCACCATCACCTTCCCGAATGCGACCCAGCGTACCTACCTGCGCATCGTCGAGGGGCTCGCCGTTCGCGAGGGTGTCGAGGTCGCCGACCTTTCGTTGCGGGCCGTCCGCTACGCCGCCTGGGGCAACGGCTACTCGGGCCGCACCGCTCGCCAGTTCATCGATAGCCTCAGGGCCGGCCTGCCGGTCGCCGCTCCCTAGACTCTAGCGCAGCGGCGCTAGGGCGGGTCCGGGGCCAGACGCGCAACCCCCGCCGCAAGTCGGTACATCTGCCCCCGGGTGAGGGGATTGGAGAGCTGCAGTCCTGGGGGGACTACGCCGAGTTCATGGAGCCTCTCCCTGGTGGGCGGTAGCGGGCAGCCGCTCACGAGACAGGTGGCGGCCTCGGTAAATTCCAGCGCGAGCTCCGGTGTCAGCGGGCCGAGGGAGGAGCCGTAGGCCTCGAGCAGGGCGGGGCCGAGGCTGTCGTCGCCAAGGAACCGGGTGCCGACATTGCTTAGCAGGTAGAGGTAGTTGAGGGCCGTCATGGGGGCGTCGAGCTTGGGATCGTTGTTGTAGCCTCCGGTCGCGAGCCCGCGGCTGAGCAGGAGTCGATAGGCGTCGTAGTGGGGGTGCTGGTACGGACCGGTCGGGGCTCGGGCCTCGAGGGGTGGCAGCAGGGCCCCGCGGCGGGTCAGCGTGGCCCGGATCTCCTGTTGGGCCTCAATGTCGGCGACCAGCGACCGGGGGTCGCGGCCCTCGAGCGCTCCCTTGGCCGCCGCCACCCCTACAGCCTCGGCGACGGCCATGCCGAAAGGGACGACCCGGGCACTAGCTGCGGCGAGGGGATCGAAACCGGCGGCCTTGCCGACCACCCAGACCCCGTCCAGATCTGCCGGGACAGCTACGCAGAGCCGGACCCCGTAGATGTCGGGCGCACCGAAGACGAAGCCTGAGTCGAAGGGGGTCAGCGGCTGGACATCAAGCGGGTAGCCTCCGGCAGCGACGTCGAGGTCGGTCACCCGATTGTCGAGCAGATCGTCTACCTCGAGGGTGCAGACGGCCTCGAGGTGCCGCGTCTCGCGCAGGTAGAGCCGATCGGCGAATCCGGCGAGCCTGGCAGCTTCGAATCCCGGGATCTCCTGGGCCAGGTAGGCGGTGATCAACTCTGCCTCGCGTGCCGCCCGGGAGCGCCCGTCGGCTAGGCTAGAGGGATCGAACGGGTCGAGCCCGTAGATGAGCAGGGCGTTGACCAGGACCGTTCCGTCCCGCTGTCTGCCGAGATTGAGCCCCCTGAGCCGGAGATCGGGGTCACTCGCTTCGTAGGCTACCGGGTAGCCGCCGAAATGCCCCCAGGCGACACTTTCGTCGGCGTGGGCGTAGCCCGGACCCCGCTCAGCGATCCCCTTACGGAGAGCGCTCCAGTCGACGCCGGCGATCCGGAATACCAGGGTATCGACCATGCGGACATCGACGCCGAAGGAGCCGAAGCCGACCGAGAAGCCGGCACCGGCCTCGGCAGCAGCACTCATCTCGCCGGTACCGTCGATCACCTGCGCTGCGCTGTGGTAGACCGTCCCCACCCGCACGCCGCCGACCCGGCCTTCCTCTACGAGTTCGAGCCGGATGGTCGGGCTGGCCAGTCTCACCTCTACCCCAGCGGTGGCGAGCATAGCGGCGAAGGCCTCCTCGGCCTCCCTCACATCGAACGACATGCCTCGGCCGACCCGCTGCCACCACCGTTCAAAGATCCCCCGCTGGTAGACGAAGGGCCGGGTCCTGAGATCGAGGACGTTGAGCATGGCCTCGACGAACAGTCCCCCGAGTCGCCTGTCCTCGCTTACCAGGAGGGTTTTCGCCCCCGACTCCGCAGCTGCGATGGCTGCGCTGATCGCCTCTGGCTCACTCCCTACGACGATGACCTCGTAGTCGTAGCTCTGGGCAAAGGTGCAGCTAAGCAGGGTGAGTAGCAGGCCGATCAGAGTAAGTCTCGGCGCGGACGATCCCAGATTTCGGGGACCGCGGGGCGGCCTCGGGGTTCCGGAGCGGCCCGGTGCAGCGCCCAGGGGTGGCTGAGCTGTGCCTAAGTGGTCGGGGGGCACCCGCCAAGTGTAACAGAAGCTCTGCCCGGGGAGATTGTGAGTGGACTCATTGCCACCTCAGGCACCGGGTGATAGCATGACCCCGGCTGTAAGGAGGTCTTATGCGCCAAGTCTATCTCTTCACGGCGCTCATCCTTGGGACACTGGTCTTGGTGGGATGCCGTGCCACTACGGCACCCTCGTTGCACGAGGTGCAGCTGTTCGGGGCGCAGGACATGCGCCTCACCTATGCTTACGGGGCTCCGACTACGCTGATGATCGGCGGGCGTGAGGTCAGTCTTGCCGAGGGGCGGAGTGAGGATCCTCTGGGGGTTCTCACCGCCGCCCTGGTGGACGGCGAGCCCTATCTTCGGGAGGATCTCGAAGGGATCGAGGCGCCCGCTCAGGTGAAGCGGATCCCCCTTACCACCGACCTGCTGGTCAGTGTAGTTGGCCCGGTCGATGAGGTCATCTACTACGATGGGGACAGCTGGCTCACGCTGGTGGAGCGGCCGCCGGTGGGTCTCTCCGCGCGCGTGATTCCGGTACCGCGGATCGGGAGGATGCGCGGTATCGGGCAGCTTACCCGCGAGGAGGCTGACGCCATCGCCTCCGGTCTCGAGGCCAGAGACCGACCGTTCGCCCTCTACGTCCTTCCCGAGGACAGCCTGATCCGAAGAGCTGTTGACGGACTGGAAGAGCACCTCTTGACCGGACTCTATGTCGACGAAGAGCTGGTTGTCGATTCAGAGGCCTTCAAACCCGCTCCCAGGACAGTGCAGTGGGAGGTGCTTGCTGCGGGTGAGGGGGCGGTCGGGATAGCGGAGACGAGCTATTTCCTAACTTTGGACCGGGTAGACCTCATCGGGCTGTGGACACGGGGCCACGGCTCGGAGTCGTTTGCGCCGCCGGTACCCGAAGTCGATTTTGATCGGGAGGCGGTGGTCGCGATCTTCCTCGGGGAGCGACCGACCAGCGGCTACGGTATCGAGATTGAGCGGGTAGACATCGAGGGCAACGACCTGTTCATCGATTTCCTCGAGGTCACACCTGGCGAAGGGAGTGTGGAGACCACGACCATAACCAGCCCCTGGCTGATGATCCGGGTGCTTCGCGGTGGCATCAATGTCGCCTGGTTCCGCGATCCCAGGACAGAGGCGCTAGTGGGGGTTGCTAGAGCGCTGCGCTAAGAGTCTGCTCTATTATCGAGTGGTCGCCCAAGATCTGGTATTCCAAGTGGCTTCACCTGCCAGGGGGGGCCACATGTCTCGGAACAGGACCGCTCGAGACTTATGGAACAGACTCTCAGAGCCCCGACCTTGTTTTAGAGGTTTGCCCATTTTGAGCGGCTTACCCCAAGGTCGCCTCGCCAAGTCGATCTTAGGGGCTCCGGGAAAGATGCCAGGAACACTAGACTGTATCCGACTCCTGATCAAGGAGCCTAATATCGGTACAGGTGTTGTTGACAGCGAAGCGGTCAAACATGGGGAAGTCAATGGTGGTCGGAAGCAAATCGATCGGGTAGCAATATAATGGGCTTACGCAGTGAAGCCTAGCTAATATCTAAGAGCCTATCCGGAAACCACCAAGTCGAATAGAATGTGGCTGCAGGCGAGTTGAACAAACGCCAACCAGTTCCCAGCTCTCTTGCCCCACCTAGTTCGAATGCTGCGGTGCTTCGCTAGCCACGACAGGGTTCGCTCCACCCCCCAACGCCTCGCTGGTTGCCCGTGCCCGCTCTCACCAGGTCCCAACTGACCGGTCTCTGGATTCTTACTCCCCCTGGGATTGCTTTTGATCTGCGGTGTCTATCCTTCCAGGACCAGCTAGTCCCTGAAGTCCGCCGCATCATAGGCCTTATCAGCGCACAGAAACTGCTCCCTCTCGGGATGCTCCGCCACTTAAGGAGAAGACCAGGCTAACGGCAACAGTCTTA
>MKWU01001047.1_pt1 | contig 50258 bp, 48 predicted proteins | sample 809101 | NCBI WGS metagenome assembly MKWU01 (sample SAMN05860141, study PRJNA318959) | sponge metagenome | host: Aplysina aerophoba | place: Slovenia: Piran, Adriatic Sea, Gulf of Piran | collected 2013-05-07 | reverse complement strand
AAAGATCGTCTCGTGGATCGCCGCTTCCACGGTGGACGCGGCGTAGAGCGAAGGGATGCAGCGTCCCCGCGCATCCCGGATCGGCGCGCCGGCCGGGAGCGCGACGATGCCGGGGCGGGGGGGGGCCGGCGCGGCCCCACCCGCCCCCCCGGGCGGGCGCCGCGGGCGGGGCGCGCGAGGGGGCGGGGGCGGGCGGCGGCCGCAGCGCCATGCCCCGGGCCCGGCCTAGCCGATCGCGGGATCGGCAAGCCTGCCGGCCGCCGCGACCACGGCTTCGGGGTCGGAGAGTCGCTCCTGCGGCGCCGCGCCGCCGAGCCAGCCATTGCTCGATGCGAACCACAGCGCGGTCTGCCAGCCGGTCATGCCGGCGGGAAGCGCGGCCAGTATCGCCTTCACGGGCGGAAGCGGGGACCCGTCCGCGAACTGGAAGGCGGGGTAGAGGTCGATCCCGGAGCGGCGGACCGCGAACAGCCTGCCCTCGCGTTTCCAGCGCGAGGCGGGCTCGCTCCTGTTGCGGGGGCCGAGGCCCGAGGCGGCGCGGATCCCGGCCGCGGTCAGGAGAGGCGTTTCCCGGAGATAGTCGGCGCGCAGCCTGGCATTGTCGACGGTGAGCTCGGTCTCGACCCGCGCCCGCGCCCCGGACACCGACGCGCGGCGCCTGAGCCGCCTACTCCGCCGGCGCACCGGCCTCGTCGCGGCGGACGATATAGCGCTCCAGGAAATCCATCTTGCCCTCAATGCGGCCCAGCCGGTCGCGGACTTCCTTCATCTCCGCCTCCAGCCGGTCGCGGACTTCCTTCAGCTCCGCCTCCAGCCGGTCCATGCGCCCGTCGAGGCGGTCCATGCGCGCGCCGAGACTCCGCTGGCCCTGCAGGGTCACGCCGGCCAGCGCTACGCCGACTGCCAAAATCGCGATCAACTCGGGGGTCACGGCACTCCCTTGCCGGCGGCGCGGCCGAGTCTGCCCGGCCCTCCGGCTCTTTTCAAGAGAATAACCGAGATGTCCTACTCGTGATAGTCGAAATCGAACGCGTCGCCCCGCGCCCGCGCGAAGCCGACCGGGGGCGCGGGGGAGTGGGCGGTCATGACCGGGGTGCCGGTGCCGCGGTGGCGCTCGCGGCGCCTGAGCCGCCTACCCTGCCGGCGCGCCGGCCTCGTCGCGGCGGACGATATGGCTCTCCACGAAATCCATCTTGGCTTCGAGCCGGCCGAGGCGGTCGCGGACTTCCTTCATCTCCGCTTCCAACCGGTCCATGCGTGCGCCGAGGCGGTCCATGCGCGCGCCGAGACCCCGCTGGCCCTGCAGGGTCACGCCGGCCAGCGCTACGCCGATTGCCAAAATCGCGATCAACTCGGGGGTCACGGCACTCCCTTGCCGGCGGCGCGGCCGAGTCTGCCCGGCCCTCCGGCTCGTTTCAAGAGAATGACCGAGATGTCCTACCCGTCACAGGCGAAATCGAACGCGTCGCCCCGCGCCCGCGCGAAGCCGACCGAGGGCGCGGGGAAGTGCGCGGTCATGACCGGGGTGCCGGTGCCGCGGTGGCGCTCGCGGCGCGCTGCGGCGCCTGAGCCGCCTACGCTGCCGGCGCGCCGGCCTCGTCGCGGCGGACGATATGGCTCTCCACGAAATCCATCTTGGCTTCGAGCCGGCCGAGGCGGTCGCGGACTTCCTTCATCTCCGCTTCCAACCGGTCCATGCGCCCGTCGAGGCGGTCCATGCGGGCGTCGAGGCCGTCGATGCGCGCGCAGAGCCCATGGTGGTTCCGCATCATCACACCGCCCAACGCCACGCCGACTGCCAGGATCGCGATCAGTTCCGGGGTCACTCGATCTACTCCGCGACGGCGTGGGGACACCCGCAGGGAAGACTCTGCCGCACCCGCGGCCTACCATCAAGGGAATAGTCTCCCCGCCCTACCCGTCACAGGCGAAATCGGACGCGTCCCCCCCGCGCCTGCGCGAAGCAGACCGGGGGCGCGGGGAAGTGCGCGGTCATGACCGGGGTGCCGGTGCCGCGGTGGCGCGCGCGGCGCCTGAGCCGCCTACCCTGCCGGCGCGCCCGCCTCGTCGCGGCGGACGATATGGCTCTCCACGAAATCCATCTTGGCTTCGAGCCGGCTGAGGCGGTCGCGGACTTCCTTCATCTCCGCTTCCAGACGGTCCAAGCGCGCGCCGAGACCCCGCTGGCCCTGCAGGATCAGGCCGGCCAGCGCTGCACCGACTGCCAAAACCGCGATCAACTCGGGGGTCACGGCACTCCCTTGCTGGCGGCGCGGCCGAGTCTGCCCGTTCTGTGGCCTACCATCAAGGGAATACTCGCCACATTCTACTCGTCATAGGAGAAGTCGAAGGCGTCCCCCCGCGCCCGCACGAAGCCGACCGAGGGCGCGGGGAAGTGCGCGGTCATGACCAGCGTATCCGTGCCGCAGTGCTGCTCGAGGAAGGCGCGCCGGGTCGCCGCGGATTGCGCGCGGTCGGAGCAGCCGATTGCGCTCCAGCCGGGCTCGCGGCATTGCAGGGGGGTGTGGCAGACATCGCCCGACAGCACCGCGCGGGCGCCCTGCGATTCGAGCTCGATCGCGACATGGCCCGGCGTGTGGCCCGGTGTCGGGGCGAAGCGGATCTCGTCGTCGAATTCGTAGTCGTCGGCGACGATCTCGGCCTGCCCGGCCTCGACGACGGGCAGCACGCTGTCGTCGATGCAGCCGTCGGAGTACTTCTTGCCGCCCTCGTTGAGCGCGATCCAGTGCTCGTACTCGGTGCGGGCGAAGACGTAGCGCGCGTTGGGGAAGGTCGGCACCCAGCGCCCGCCCGCGAGCCGCGTGTTCCAGCCCACGTGGTCGGCATGCAGGTGGGTGCACATCACGAAGTCGATGTTTTCCGGCGCCAGCCCGGCGGCGGCCAGGTTGTCGAGCCAGCGGGTCGATCTGCGGTGCGCCCAGGGTGGGTGGAAGCGGCGCTCCTTGTCGTTGCCGACGCAGGCATCGACCAGGACGGTGTGGTGGCGGGTCCGGAGCAGATAGGACTGCATCGCCATCACCAGCCGGTTCGACGCGGGGTCGAGGAAGCGGGGCTCGAGCCAGCCGCGGTGCGGGGCGATGGTCTCTTCGTTCGCGTCGGGCAGCAGGAAGAAGACGTCGAAATCGGGCTCCTCCGATTCGACGATCCGCCGCCATTCGATCCCGCCTAGCGTCCCGCCGAGCGGCATGCTCTCCTCCGGCGCCGTTGCCCGCCTTCGCGCGGGCGACTATAGCGTGAGTCCCGCCGCCGCCGGAGCCCGCCATGACGACCCCGCCCTTCCGCGCCGACCATGTCGGCAGCTTCGTCCGCCCCGACGCGCTGCTGGAGGCGGCGCGGGCGCATCGCGCGGGCAGGCTCGGCGCGGACGGGCTGCGCCAGGCCCAGGACGAGGCGATCCGCGGCATCGTCGCCTTCCAGGACGAAATCGGCCTGCCCGCGGTGACCGACGGCGAGTTCCGCCGCCGCTCCTGGTCGGCCGGCGTGATCGACGCGCTGGACGGTTTCACGCTGCGCGAGGAAGGCGTGCTCGGCTTCCGCTCCGATTCGGAGAGCGCGGGCATCGCCGCCTCGCCCTGCGCCGCGCGGCGGCTCGAACGCGCGCGGCCGATCGTCGCCGAGGACTACCGCTTTCTCGCCGGGCTCGCGCCGCGCGGGCTGCCCAAGGCGACGATCGCCTCGCCGCCGGTGCTCCATTTCTTCCTCGGCCCGCGCAGCTTCGAGCCCGCCGCCTATGCCGACCGGGAGGCCTATTTCGCCGATTTGGCACGGATCTACCGCGCCGAGATCGCCGAGCTCGCCGCCGCCGGCTGCGCCTATGTCCAGCTCGACGAGACCGCGCTGCCGTGCAGCTGCGACGCCGCCGCGCGGCACGGCGTGCGGGCGCGCGGCGAGGATCCGGACGAACTCACCGAGTCCTATGTCGCGCTGATCAACGCGGCGGTCGCGCAACGGCCCGGCGGCATGCGCGTCGGGCTCCATATGTGCCGCGGCAATTTCAAGGGGCGCTGGATGGCCGAGGGCGGCTACGAGCCGATCGCCGAGCGCGTCTTCCACGGGCTCGACGTCGACACCCTGCTGCTCGAATACGACAGCCCGCGCGCCGGCGACTTCGCCCCGCTGCGCTTCCTGCCCGGCGACAAGACCGCCGTGCTCGGGCTGATCAGCACCAAGACGCCGGTGCTGGAGGACAAGGACGCGGTCAAGCGCCGGATCGACGAAGCGGCCCGCCACGCGCCGCTCGAACGCCTCGCCATCGGCCCGCAATGCGGCTTTTCCTCGGCCGGCGGCGGCGGGCAGGTGGTCGACGCCGACGACACCAGGCGCAAGCTCGAGCTCGTGCTCGAGATCGCGGAGGAGGTCTGGGGCGGTCCCGCAGCCTGACGCACCCATCGCTCTCTCCCGCCGAAAAAAATAGTCCGCCTACCCCTTCCCCGCCCGTCCCCACGGTGATATTGATTATCAATAACACCGTGGGGACGGCGCTCTTCGGCGTCGGCGCGGTTGGATCGACGGGCATGGCGCGGTGCTGAAACTCGAGAATCTGAGCGTCAGCTTCGGGGCGAAACGGGCGGTGCGCGACCTCTCGCTGGAGATCGCGGAGGGCGAGCTGGTCTGCCTGCTCGGTCCGTCGGGCTGCGGCAAGACCACGACGCTGCGCGCCATTGCGGGGCTGGAGCGGCCCGATGGCGGAAGGGTCTGCATCGCCGGGCGGGTGCTGTCGGATGCCGCGAAGGTGGTGCCGCCGCCCGAGCGCGGTATCGGCTTCCTGTTCCAGGACTTCGCCCTGTTCCCGCATCTCACGGTGGCCCAGAACATCGCCTACGGGATGACGCGGACGCAGAAGGCGAGCGACGCCGGGCGCGTGGTCGCGCTGCTGGAGCGGGTCCACATGCGCCAGCTCGCGCACAGCTACCCGCATATGCTGTCGGGCGGCGAGCAGCAGCGGGCCGCGCTGGTCCGCGCGCTGGCGCCGAGGCCGCGGGTGGTGCTGCTGGACGAGCCGTTCTCCAGCCTCGACGCCTCGCTCCGCGCCGGGCTCCGGGAGGAGACGGTGCGCATCCTCAAGGATGCCGGGGTCACGGTGCTGATGGTCACCCACGACCCCGAGGAAGCGCTGATATCGGCCGACCGGATCGTGCTGATGCGCGACGGCGCGGTGGTCCAGACCGGCACCCCGGACGCGCTCTACGCGGCGCCGGTCGATGCCTTCACCGCTGCGTTCTTCGGCGCGGTCAACCGGGTTCCCGGCACGGTCGCGGGCGCGGAGGTCCGCACCCGCCTCGGCGCGGTGGCCAATCCCGGCTTCCGCGACGGCGAGGCGGTCGAGGTGCTGATCCGCCCGGACGGGCTCACGCTCTCGCCGGGCGGGGAGCGTCCGGGCGCCGAGCTGCATGTCTGCAGCGTCCATTTCGCCGGCGCCTCCAGCGTGGTCCGGCTGAGCGAGCGCTACGACGACCCGGGCCACGACCATTTCCACGCCCGCCTGCCCGGGCTGGTCCGCCACCGCGCCGGCGAGACGGTGCGGATCGGCATCGACCCGGACCAGAGCTTCGTGTTCAGCGAGAAGCGCTCCCGACCCGCGCGGTAACCTCGATCTCGACCTTCATCTCGGGCAGCGCCAGCGCCGCGATCACGGTCGTGTTGGCCGGAAGGATGCCGGCGAAGGCGGCGCCGACCGCCTCGCATACCGGCATCAGGTCCGCGCGATCGGCGATATAGACCACCACGCGCAGCACGTCCGCCAGCCCGGCCCCGGCCTCCCCGAGCGCGGCCTCGACATGGCCCAGGGCGAGCCGGGCCTGCGCCGCCGCGTCGGCGGGGAACCCGCCGGTCTCCCGGTCCATGCCCGTGGTGCCCGAGACATAGACCATGTCGCCATCGACCACGGCCCGGGAGAAGCTCGCCAGCTCCTCGAACGGGGTGCCGCTGGAGATGCGCCGCCTGCTCATCCTCGCCTCCTCACAGCTTGCCGTCCCGGCTCGCCAGGCCGAGCGCCACGCGGCCGTAATTGGCGCCCTGGGCATCCCAGGCGAGCGCGATATGGGAGGCGAGCGCATGCATGTCGCGCCAGTGGCGCTGCAAGGGCGAGTCCTCGGCATTGCCGCCCGCCCCGCCGAGCGCCATCAGCCGGTCGACCGCCTGCGCCAGCAGCTTGCCCGCGTAAGCGTCGTTGCGCCGCCAGCGGTGGCGTTCCTCCAGGCTCGGCACCTCCCCCGCCTCCGCCCTGGCATGGACCTCGGCGCAGTCGCGCCGGAGCAGCGTCCAGGCGGCGTCGATCTCGGCCGCCGCCTCGCCGACGCGGAGCTGCGCCGTGGGCTCCCCGGCGAGCCGGGCGCCGCTCTGCATGCGCTGGCCGCCGAGCCGGTCGACCACCAGCGCGAGCGCGCCGCGGGCGATACCCAGCGCGGGCGCCACGATCCCCTTGCCGAACAGCGAGAACAGCGGCATCCGGTAGAGCGGGCCCGGGTTGACCGCGCTGCCCCGCGTGGGCCCGCCGCGACAGGCCTCGGAGCGGATCGTCCGGTCCTCGGCGATGAACAGGTCGCGGCAGATCATCGACCGCGAGCCGGTGCCGCGCAGCCCGGTGGTATGCCAGTCGTCGACCAGCTCGACGGCGCCGAGCGGGGCGAGGCCGTAGCGGTGCTCCAGCCCGTCGCCCTCCAGCCTGGGCGTCATCATGTTGAAATGGTTCCACCGGCAGACATCCACCCCGCTCGCCAGCGTCCAGCTGCCGTTCAGCAAATAGCCGCCGTCGACCGGCTCGACGCGCGAATCGGCGGTCGGCGTCGAGCCCGAGATCAGCGCGTCCGGGTCCTCGCCCCACACCGCGTCCTGGGCGGCCGGATCGAACATGCCGTGCATCCAGCTGTGACTCGCGACCACCGAATGCACCCAGGCCGTCGAGCCGCAGGCGGTGCCGAGCTCGGCGGCCAGATCGACCTGCAACATGTAGTCGGACTCGTAGCCGCCGTAGCGCCCGGGGAGGTAGATCCGGTAGAGCCCGGCCTCCATCAGCTCGACCTGGGTCGCGTCCGGCAGCCGCCTGATCCGGTCCGCCTCCGCCGCCCGCCCGGCGATCGCCGGGAGCAGCGCCCGCGCGCGCTCGATCAACGCCTCGCGCGCGACGGCATTCGCGCCGCCGGTCATCGTCGCCTGGTCCCTCCTGTTCGAACCGAACGCCCCCCCGCTACGGCCGCGATGTTAGCCCGGATCTCTCGCGAGCGGCAGGCGCTTCGGGTATCGAACGGGAGAGGACGGCGGCATGGATCCCTCGAAGCCAGGCGTTCGGCGGGCGCCGCCCCCGCTACGGCCGACGGGCCCGCTACCAGGCGACGGTCACGCGGAGGTCGATCGCGTGCTCCGTCTCCCGGTCGTCGTCCGTATGCTCACGCCGTGCCGCCCGGAGACCCAGGCCGAATCGGGGCGCGGCGTGGAGCGCCGGCTCCATCCGCCAGCCGAGCGTGTATTCGCGCCCGCGGCCGACGAGGCCCAGCCGGGCAACGATCGATTGTCCTGGCGATGCGTGGCGTAGAGATGCGTTGAGCCCGCCGCTCGTCTCCGCACCGCCGTCCCCGCCGTCGCGGAGGAGGCCGAGTCCGATCGACGCCGCCAGGCTGCGCCGCGATCCGAGCCGAAAGACGCGCGAGCCGTCGAGCCCCAGCCGCTGACGGTCGAGCTCGGCCTCCGGGAGAGCGCCGCCGCCCGGAACGGCGGCCGCCCCGGAGCCGATGCGCATGACGTAGGCGTCCGCCTTCGCGGAAACCGCAAACCCGTCCGCCTCGTCTGCCGTCAGCAGCGCGCCGCCCGCACCCGCAGCCGCCATCGCCATGTCCAGCCCTGTCCGCCATCGTCCCGGCGGGCCCGGCCGGGTGGCGCCGTCGCTCTCGCGAAGCATCATGTCGCCGGTCCAGAAGCCGAACGCGCTCCAGATCCACAACCGGTCGTCCACCGCCAGTCGCAAATAGGGATGCACCCCGTGGAGCGAAGCCCCGAATCGGTGGACCCCGTCGGGCATCGGGCCGTCCGCGCCGGATGCGTGCGACAGCGCCACGCCGGCAAGCAGACGACCGCGCGCGTAATCGGTCCCCAACAGCTCCAGACGGCCCTCGCCCGGCGAGCCGTGCGCCCCGGCGAACCCCAGCGGCGCCGCGCTTCCCCATCCCCACCAGCGCCCGGAAGCGTCCCCCCCACCGGTGAACAGGAACGAGCTGCCGGACAGCAGATCGGGCCCGGCCATCGGTCTCGTGGCGCCCTCCCCGGGTTCGCCTTCGGGGAGCCCGGGCAAATCCGGTTCGTACCCGCCGAGCGTCAGATACGGCTGCCGGCTCCCGGCCGCCAACCGCGCGCCCAGGAGGTCCACATGCTCCGAGGCCGCCGCGCGCCCGAAGCCGGACAGCCAGGCGCTCGCAAGCGTGTCGTCGCCCGAGGCGGTCCCCGTCACCGTGGCGCCGGGCGCGCCCGCCCTGTCTTCGGCCCTTTCCAGATCGGAACGGTTGCAGAGCGTGCTGAGGTCCGAGCAACAGTAGATCCAGCGGATCCGGAACTTGGTCTGACCGGATCGCGTCGCGCCGTTATCGAGATACAGCGTCCGGTCCATCTCCTCTTTCAGGTCGACCTTCGCCACCACCCTTCCCTGCGACGCGCAGTTGTTCCGCACGTTGTAGGTGTTGTGCCTGAACGTGGAGTTGTGGTTCTCCCACCAGGCGCTCAGGCATTCCGAGTCCCGGTGGCTCACCCGGTGCTTCTTGCCGCAGGCGGCTTCGGTCGCCGCCGCCTGCAGAACCAGCACCGCAACCGCCAGCACCGGCACGAGCAACGGCCTGGACGAGCGCGCCCCTCTCCGTTCGTCCGGCCCCGCGGGCCGGGACATGCGGCTTGTGATGACGGGAATGCCCCGCGGGGCGGGTTGCGATGACGGGAAACCCGGCCCGCCGGATGCCGGCACGGGCGGGGATATCGACCGCTGTGACCTACCCGATCGTCTGTTCGGACAGCGAACCGGTTTGCCTTGCTTCTCGAACATGGCAGCGTTCCTCTCGTTGAGGGCGGCCGGCCGCATGTTCACTCACTGTATGCAGGTATGTGGGGATACGAAGCGTGGCGTTCCAGTGCGTGCCGCGATGTTGGAGCATCCGCCGGCGCCGCGGCGAAGCGCTCAGCGGCGCTGCGAGGCGTTCATCCAGATCACCGGGCCGAGCCCGGCGGCGACGATGGCGAGCGCGGCGAGCGCCGAGTGCTCCAGCAGCTCGTCGGTGGCGAACTGGTAGACATAGGTCGCCAGCGTCTCGAAATCGAACGGGCGGAGCAGCAGCGTCATCGGCAGCTCCTTCATCACGTCGACGAAGACCAGCAGCCCGCCGGCGAGGATCGACTTGCGCAACAGCGGCGGCGCCAGCGTCACCAGGCTGCGGGAGAAGCCGCGCCCGAGCACGTAGCTCGCGTTCATGATGTTGGGCGAGAGCCGCTTCACCCCGGACACCATGGCGCCGTAGCCGATCGCCTGGAAGCGCACCACGTAGCCCGCGACCAGCAGCGCGACCCCGCCGATCAGCAGCCCGTGGAACCCGGCGCCGAGCACGCCCTCGACGAGCGCTTCGGCCGCGGAATCGAGCGCGCCCGCGAACACCACCACGCCGATGGCGAGCACGGTGCCGGGAAACGCATAGCCCATCGCCGAGACCGCGGTCAGCGCCGCGAGCGCCGGGTGGCGCTTGTAGGCGGTCACCATCACGGTGACCAGCGCCACGCCCATGACGATCGCCGCCGCCGCCAGGGCCACCGCCAGCGAATTGACGGTCGTCGTCACCAGGGCGCCGTAATCGGTCGACGACAGCCCGGCGGCGACGAACCAGGCGAGCACGCCCACCGGCACCGCGAAGCCGAGGATGAGCGGCGCCAGGCAGACGGCGACGCAGAGCGCCGCCTTCGCGCCGCTCAGCCGCACCGGGCGCAGCCCCTCGCGCGGCGTCGCCGGATCGAAGAAGCGCTGCTGCCCGCGCGCGCGGCGCTCGATGAACAGGAGGCCCAGGATGAACACGAAGGCGACGCCCGCGATCTGCGCCGCGGCGGTCAAATTGTTCATGCCGAGCCAGACATTGAAGATGCCGAGCGTCAGCGTCTCGACCGCGAAATACTCGACCGTGCCGAAATCCGACACCACCTCCATCAGCACCAGCGCCAGCCCGGCGACGATCGCCGGGCGCGCCAGCGGGATGCCGACCGAGAACGCGATATTGCGGTCGTGCAGCAGCGCCACCTCGTAGTAGGAGGCCGGCGTGAGGCGGAACGCGGTCCGCGCCATCAGGTAGACATAGGGGTAGAGCACCGAGCCCATCACCAGCACGGCGCCGCCGAGCGAGCGGATCTCGGGGAACCAGTAGTCGCGCGCCGACGACCAGCCGAAGATGTCGCGCAGCAGCCCCTGCACCGGCCCGGCATATTCCAAGAGGTCGGTATAGGCGTAGGCGATGATGTAGGCGGGCACCGTGGCGGGGAGCAGCAGCGTCCAGTCGAGCAGCCGCGAGAAGGGAAACTCGTAGCGCGTGACCAGCCACGCCGTGCTCAGCCCGAAGGCGAGGCTGACCAGCCCGACGCCGGCCATCAGCGCCATCGTGTTGGCCACGTAGCGCGGAAACACGGTCTCCATCAGATGCGACCACAACCCGCCCGAATCCCCGGTCATCGCATAGAGCAGCGCCACGAACGGCCCGATCAGGAAGAGCCCGAGCACCAGGGTCGCGAGCGACCAGCCGGAGACAGGGTCGGCGGGCGGTCCGCGGCGGAGGGTGGCAAGCGCGCTCAGCATGGCCGGAGTTTATCGGAAGAAAGGGAGCCAGGCGGCAAATGGTCAATGGGGGGTGGCCATCGGACGGTTCACTCGCCACACCCGCCACATCTCGGCTTCCTCGTCGTCATGGTCGGCCTGCGCCAACCTTGACGAGTGGGACTTGGTGGCACGCCACGGCGCCGTCGGCCAGAGCGCCTTCTAAAGTCACCCCTGCCGCGCCTTCCGCAGCTCCGCTAGGTCGCGGCGAATGTCCTCGGCGACCTCTTCCACCTCCTTCGCCACCCGTGGTTCCTCGCCGAGCTCCATCTCCAGCGCCGTCGTTAGAGGCAGCAGCAGGTCGGATACCGGCGATGCCCGGATCAGGCCGCGCATTTTCTCAAGACCCAAAGCCACCGCCATACTGGACAGCCAATTGAGCACGTCCTTGGACATCGAACCGAGGTCAGGCAGGATCGCTAGTATCTTTTCGACATCACCTGCGCATGCTGAGGCATTGCCCTTTCGAAGATGTGCTCGAGCGCGAATCCTGTGCGTTAGCCATTCGATCTCCGGCGAGCCGGTGCCACCGTGACGGAACACGCGGTCTGCTGCGACGATAGCCGCGTCATTTTGACCGCGTCCCAATTCTACCGTTGCCTTTCCCAGCAGTGCAGACTTCATCGCATTCCACATGTTCGGTGAATCACTTGCTTCGAACCGTCGTTGGGCCTCCGCCCAGATCTCCTGTGCCTCCTCCGCCCGATCCAAATTGAGCAATTCCCACCCCTTGTGGACGAGCGCATTTGCGACCATGTGCAGTACGTCCCCCGCATCGTACCGACCGAGGCGCTGTACCGCCTCGTCTGTGGCACCCAAGGCCGCTTCCAGCCGGTTAAGTCGAAGAAATGCGACTGCCTTGTGTCCAAGCGCTGTGGCAACGTAGTCAACAAACTGCGGTGTCTCGGCACCTCCGAACCGCTCAACCACCTCGCTCCATGCAGTCAGGGCTTCATCCAGCCGCTCGGATCGGGCAAGCGCGACGCCTCTAAAGTTCATCGCAAGCGCGAGGAATTCGGGGCCTCGGTACCCTTCGCCCGTTCCCAAACGACGCAACGCTTCGTCCCAGACGGCAATCGCCTCATCCAACCCGTCCAATGCCAATAGCGCAGCGCCCTTCCCAACGAGTGCCAGCGCCACCCCATCTCTTAGTGTTTCATCCTCGGCCACCGCGAAACGACGAACGAACTCGTCCCAAGTCGCGAGCGCATCATCGAATCGCCGAGCGGTGAGCAAAGCGGTCCCTTTGCTTTGGAGCGCCAGCGCTACAGCATGACGAAACACCTCCGAATCATTCGTCCCGAAGCGCTGCAAGACCTCGTCCCAGTTGGCCAGCGCCTCGTCCAGACGCTGCAGCGCAACGAGCGCGTCTCCCTTGTTGCGCAAAGCCAATGCAACTGGTCCAAGATCAGTTTCCACAGCAGTTGCGCCAAAATGCCGGACGACTTCGTCCCAAGCACCGACCGCATCTTCCAATCGGCCTGCCTTTTCCAACGCCCGTGCTTTTTCAAAGAGTTCCTGTGCGACCGCTGACGGCGGGAACGCAACAGATAGATCGCCCGTCCGACCGGCGTACATCGCGGACGCGAGCGAGAGCAGTTCTTCGCGGTGCGCTTCCAGCGACGGCAGCTTGAGGAGTTGCTGGAACGCGGTCCGGTAGAGCCCCAGCGTCTCGCCATCTAGGCCGGGCGCCTCCTGGGCCATTCGGGCGCCAAATTCCTTCAATTCGTCGACCGAGTACCACCCCTCCATGAAGCGGATAAGGGACTCGATCATGGGGGCCGGGCCGCGGGCGCGGCGCATCAGGTAGTAGATGTTGTAGAGCCGCTCGGCGAGGTAGTAGAGCTTGCGCCGCGCCGTGCCGCCCGAGACCTCCACCGCGCCGCGCTCGGCAAGGCGGGCAAGCTGCGCGCTGCACTTGCTGGTTTCCAGCCGCGCCCGGTCGGCGATCTCGCGCGCGGTCGCCGGTTTCCAGAGCTCGGCGAGGGCGAGATAGACCCGTCGCTCCTGGGCCGGCAGCGCATCGAGATGGCTCTTGAAGTACTCGGTGTGGTCGTCGACCAGGTCGAGCAGGTCGGCCATCAGCTTGCGAAACGACAGCGCGGCCCCGAAGCGGGCGACGATGGTGAGTAGCCGCGCGCTGCCGCCGGTGAGAATGCGCAAGGCCCGGATCGTCTCCGGCGCGCGTTCCTGACCGGATACGGTCCGCCAAAGGGTCGCGCAGTCTTCCACGTCGAGAGGGCGCAGGGGGAGGCTTCGGAACAGGTCGTAGAGAGCCCGTTTCGGATCGTCCATCTCGTCGAACCGGCTGGTCGCGCTCGCCAGCAGGAGAATTCGGGGCTCGGTCTGGAGCGTCTGGCGCAGCCGCCAGCCGGCGTCCCGGTCGGCGATGTCGCGGAACAGCATGTTCAGGTTCTCGACCATCAGCACGAGGCGCTTGCCTTCGCGGTCCGAAAAATCCTGGAGGGCGCCGAGGCAGCGATCCCCGAGCGTCCGGTCGTCCCGGATTTCCCGCAGCTCCTCGAAGCTGCGACGGAGATCGGGGCCGTCCTCGCCGTTCGGCGCCTGGTCCACGAGGCGGGACAGGGCTTCGAGCCAGAACTCGCCGGCGGTCGAGACCTCGTAGCTTTCCTCCGCGAACACGACGGGGAAGAGACGGGTAGAGAGCCGCGCGTCCCGGCGGATCTCCGCCGCGACCCGCAACAGAAGGCTCGTCTTGCCGCTGCCGCGCGGGCCGATGACGATCTGGTGCGCGTTCGAATCGCCCGGGGCCTCGCGCAGGGGCTCCATCATCGACTCGAACTCGTCCGTCCGCACGCAGAAGGACGCCACGAGCTCGTCGTCGGAGAGGAAGCCCGGGTTGTACTTGCGGGCGGTCACGGTCATCGGGCCGCTCCCGGGCTTCGGGGTGCTCGCGCGACCGCGGAAACGAAGCCCCGGCCGTAGCGCCCGCGCCACCAATCCTCCAGCAGGCCGGAGACGAACCTGTAGCCGCCGTCCCGCCGCTCCAGGTAGCCGTCATGTTCCAGCACATGCAGTACGTGTTCGACCGTGGGGGCGCCGTCTTGGGCCCGGTCCGCGAAATGCGCGCCGTAGCGGTCGAGCGCGTCGTCGTCCAGGCGGCCGTCGACGGCGGCCGCGGTCAACAGCTCCAGGGCCACGGGATATCCCGCCCGTCCCAAGACGGTCTCCAGCCGGCCCTCGTAGTGTTGCAGGTCGACCTGCCCGCGCACGCTCAGCATCTCCTGCACATAGACCCACGCCGCGTCTTCCAGCGTCGCGTCCCGCCGGCCGTCGCGCCGGAGACGGTCGTGCAGCTTGTCGAAGAACATCTGCACGTGGTGCGGGATGCAGCAGCGCAGCCGCCGGCACATGTCCGCGCCGACCTCGGGCGGAAGCCCGATGCCGTAGGTCCCGGCGAGCGCCGCCAGGCAGGATGCGGCGGTCTGTTCGCTCCAGGGTTTGAGGTCGTAGGCGGCAAAAATGTTGGCGTGGGCGCTGAGCCCGGCCTGTTCCAGCAGCGGTTCGAGGCCGACGCTGCCCGACAGGATCATCGTGACACGGCCGCGATGCGCCTGCCCGTTCCGGCGCAGCCAGGTCAGGAACGCGTCCGCCCGCCCCCTTCCCTCCGGCGTGACGACGCCCGCTTGGTCCTTGAGCAGCCGGTTGACGAGGATCGGCATCTCGTCGAGCGCGAGAACGACCGGCCGGTCGCTCGCCGCCAGAGCCGCGAACACCGCACCGCCTCTCTGCGGCCAGTTCCCGGCATCGATCCCGGCGCGCAGCTTCACCTTCAGGTCGGACAGCGACAGTTCCTCGATCCGGTCGCCGGCCGCCCTCAGGACGTTGACAAAACCCGACTCGATCCGGCCCCAGGCGCCGCGCAGCGGCCTCGCTTGAACGCCGATCTCGGCGATGGCATCGGCCGGGTCCATGGCGGCCTCAAGGTCGACGAAAACCGTTTCGGACGCGCCCCCATCGTCCAGCCGGCGCAGGAGTTCCCGCACGAGGCTCGTCTTGCCCATGCGCCGCTGCGCCGTCAGCAGGGTGTGGGTCCCTTCCCGAACCCGCTCTTCCAAGGCTTCGAGCTCGTATGCCCGGTCGAAGAACCGGTCTCCCTCGACCCAGTTGCCGCCGCCCTTTCTGAGCATGGCCCCATTCCCAACGAAACTGTTGGCAACAATATTGTTGGGAACTGGCGATTGTCAAGCGCGCCCATCGGAGGCGACGTTCCGAGGCGGATATCCCTACGGCCAGGAAGGACGCGTGATTCCGAGGTTCTCCCTCAGCGTCGTGCCCTCGTATTCGGTGCGGTAGAGGCCGCGGCGCTGGAGTTCGGGGATTACGAGGTCGATGAAGTCCTCGAGGCTGGAGGGGAAGACCGGCGGCATGACGTTGAAGCCGTCGCAGGCGCGCTCGCGCACCCATTCCTCCATCATGTCAGCGACGCGTTCGGGCGTGCCGACGATCTCGTAATGCCCGCGCGCGCCGGCGATGCGGCGGTAGAGGTCGCGGATGGTGAGGTTCTCGCGGCGCCCGATCTCGGCGAACAGCTGCGCCCTTGTCGACACCACCTTGTTGGGCGGCAGCTCGGGCAGCGGGCCGTCGACGTCGTGTCCGGTGAGGTCGAAATCGACCCGCCGCGAAAGGAGCTGCATCCCGGCCAGCGGGTCGATCAGGTCCTGGAGTTGCTCGTACTTGTCCTCGGCCTCGGATTGCGTCGGCGCGACGCAGACCGCGAGCCCAGGCAGGATTTTCAGCGAATCGGGGTCGCGGCCGCAGCCCCCCATGCGGCCCTTCACGTCGGCATAGAACTCCCTGGCCCCCTCGATGGTCTGCTGCGCACCGAAGATCACCTCGGCGGTCTCGGCGGCGAGCTGGCGTCCATCGTCGGACGCGCCGGCCTGCACCATCACCGGCTCGCCCTGCGGCGAGGGCGGCACGTTGATCGGCCCGCGCACCCGGAAATGCTCGCCCTCGTGCTCCAGCACGTTCAGCCTGGTCTCGTCGAAATAGAGCCCCGTCTCCTTGTCGCGGACGAACACCCCCTCGCCCCAGGAGTTCCACAGCCCGCGCACCACATGGGCGAACTCGCGGGCGCGGCGGTAGCGCTCGGTCTTCTCCAGATGCTCATCGACGCCGAAGCTCGCGGCCTCCAGCTTGTTGGCCGAGGTGATCAGGTTCCACCCCGCCCGTCCGCCGCTCGCGACATCGAGCGAGGCGAAGCGCCGGGCCAGCGAGTAAGGCTGGTCGTAGGTCGTGGTCGAGGTGCAGACCAGCCCGATCCGGCTGGTGTGCTGGGCGAGCGAGCACATCACGGTGAACGGCTCGATCCAGGTGCCGAAGGAATCGCGCGTCATCGATTCGAGGTCGCCGCGCCAGAACGAGACCGAATCGGCCATGAAGAACAGGTCGAACAGGCCGCGCTCGGCGAGCTTCGCGAGCGCCACGATGTGGCCGATATTGGCGCCCGAATCGGCGACCCCGTCGGGGTGCCGCCAGGCCGCCATGTGGTGGCCGCAGGGCCAGTAGAACATGCCGAGCTTCATGGGCGGACCGTCCTTGCGCTGCCCGCACACGCTAACCCAGCCGCATCGCCGGAGGGAAGCCGTCCCTCGATACGCGGCCCGGTTGGTCGGGCGGCCGCGGCGGCATATCCTGCCGCCGCAACCCCTTTGGAGGAGACGGCCATGGCCGGCGCCGCGTCCCCGCACCCGCTCGCCAACCGCGCGCTCGACCGCGACCTGCGCGGCTATCTGGAGACCAATGCCGACATCCTGACGGTGATCGGGAAGCCGGTCTCGATCGACGATATCGGCGCGCTGTCGGCGCAGTCGGAGGGGCCGATCCTGTTCGAAAACATTACCGAATACCCCGATTTCCGGCTCTGCGACATCCTGGTCAAGCACCGCTGGTCGCAATGCCGCGCGCTTGGCGTGGCCGAGGCCGACTACCTGCCGACCCTGGCGCGGCGCCTGCGCGAGCCGCCGCGCGGCTTCGTCGACGTCGCCACCGGGCCGGTGAAGGAAGTCGTGCGCACCGGCGATGCGGTGGACTGGCTGAAGCTTCCGGTCCCGGTGCACTCGGCCGAGGAAGGCCAGCCCTACATCTCGGCGATGAACATCGTCCGCGACCCGGAGACCGGGTTCTACAACTCGTCCCATGCCGGCACCACGCCGGTCGGCCCGCGCCACGGCTGGATCAGCTTCGCCACCCCGCACACCCACATCATCATGGACAAGTACCGCGCCATGGGGCGGACCGGGATGCCGATCGCGCTGGTCTTCGGCGTCCACCCGGCCTACGAGATCATGGCCAATTTCTCCGGCATGCACATGGACCTCTGGGGCGAGCTCGAGATGGTCGGCACCGTGATGGACCGGGACGTCGAGATGGTGCCCTGCGAGACCATCGAGCTGCGCGTGCCGGCCCATGCCGAGATCGTCGTCGAGGGCACGGTCGACCTCTCGGGGACGCACGCGGTCGGCGGGGTGAACGCGCCCACCATGTATTTCCTCCCCAACGAGCAGAAGATCCCGCGCATCGACATCACCGCGATCACCATGCGGGGCGACAGGCCGATCTACCGCAACCACCAGACCGTGCCGGAGACCGACCACCAGCCGCTGCCGCGGCTTTGCCACGAGGCGGTGCTCTACAACCGGATCTCGGAGATCGGGCTCACCGTGCACGACGTGCGCTTCCCGACCTGGGGGGCGGCGGTCTCCTGCATCCTCCAGGTGAGCTACCCGCGCGAGGGCTTCGTCAACGACGCGCTGATGCAGGCCATGGGGGCGCCCTGGCTCAACACCAAGATGGTGGTGGCGATCAGCCCCGACACCGATATCGGGAACCCGGGCGCGGTCTACCGCGCGATGGCGACGCGGGTGGACCCGGCGCGGGACATCGTCGTCGTGCCGGGAACGCGGGGCTCGCCCTACGACCCCTCGGCCGCGCCGCTGCCGGGCCACGAGCCGTTCCGCCTGGTCGGCAAGATCGGCATCGACGCCACCGCCAAGCCGCATCGCGGCGGCGACGATTTCCGCGAGGCCTTCCCGCTCAACTGGGGCAAGGCGAAGCTCGAAGACTATCTGGGTTGAGAGACGCCATGACGGACCAGGCCCCGCCCCCGATCCCCTACGCCGACCGCGACGGCATCGAGGGCGAGCTTGCCGCCGCGGTCGACGCCTATGAAGAGCGCATGGGCTTCCTGCCCAACGCGCTCAGGCTCTACATGCACCGTCCCGAGCTGCTGCAATGCCTGATCCGGCTCAACGACACCGCGATGCGCGATCCCTCGAGCCATCTCGACCGCGCGCTCAAGCGGCGCATCGCGGCGTTCTGCAGCGCCCTCAACCGGTCGGCCTATTGCGTCGCGCACAACGCCAACACGCTCGCCTCCGATTCCGGCGGGGGGAGCGAGGGCTGGGGCTACGCGCAAGCCGACATCGACGCCCTGCTCGACCCGGGCTACCAGCCGGACGACCCGGTGGAGAGCGCCTGCTTCGCCTATGCCCGCGCGGCGACGCTCGATCCGGCCGATGTGCCACGGGAATTGCTCGAACGCCTGGCCGCGACCCTGACCCCGCCGCAAGTCGTCGAGCTCGCCTGCGTGGTCGGCTTCTGGAAGATGTACAACGCCATCCACGAAAGCCTCGGCGTGCCCATCGAGGCCGCGCTGCTCGCGCAAGGGCGGTCCGGCTAGACCAGCGGGTTGGTGGGCTCCAGCCCAAGCGCGACCTGGCCGTAGGTCGGGCCGGCGATGTCCCAGGCGGTGATGTGGTGGGCGGCGACGGCGCGGATGTCGTGGTACATCCGCTTCATCGGGTTGCCGTCGAACAGCCCGCTCGCCCCGGTCACGCCGTAGATCCGCTCGGCGGCGCGGGTCAGCAGCGTCGCGATATAGGCCATGTCGCGCCGGTTGCGCGCGCGCTGTTCGAGGCCGAGCTTGCCCGCGCCGCGCATCGCCGCCATGGTCTCGGCCGTCGCGCGTGCGAGCAGCAGCCTGGCGCAGTCGCGCTCGGCCGCCGCCTCGGCGAGGCGCAGCTGCACCGTGGTCAGCTCGGCATGGCGCACCCCGCGGGTCGCCCGCGCCGAAGTCCGCTCGACGAAGGCATCGATCATCGCATCGGCCACGCCGAGCGCCGGGGCGACCAGCGAGAACGGCACCGTGGCGATGCGCGGCAGGCGGTAGACCGGCGCCCGGTTTACCCGCGCGCCCGGGCCCTCGCCGGCGTTCAAGGGCGCGATCGGCTGCACCCGGTGCGGCGGGACGAAGGCGTTCTCGACCACGATGTCCTTGCTGCCGGTGCCGGCGAGCCCGGTGACGAACCAGGTGTCGTCGATCTGCCAGTCGCTGCGCGGCAGCAGCAGATAGGCCGGAATCGGCCCCTCGCCCTCGCCGGCGGGCGGGATCATGCTCTGGACGAACACCCAGCCGGCGTGGTCGCAACCGCTGGAGAACTGCCAGCGCCCGTCGAGCCGGTAGCCGCCGGGGACGCGCTCGACCTTGCCGGACGGCGCCAGCCCGGAGGAGATCACGGCTTCCGGGTCGGCGCCCCAGACATCGTCCTGGGCCTCGGGCTCGAACATGCCGACGGTGATCGCGTGGTCGCAATAGATGCCGAAGACCCAGGCCGTCGACCCGCAGCCGCGGCCCAGCCGGACGACGATTTCGAGGACCTCGTCGAGGCCGAGCGCATAGCCGCCGAAGCGCTCGGCGCGCGCCGCCTTGAGGAGGTCGCTGTCGCGCAGCAAGCGGAAGGTCTCGTCGGGCATGCGCCTGAGCGCGGCGGTCTCGCCGGCCCGCGCGGCCAGGTCGGGCACCAGCGCCTGCGCGCGCTCGATCAGCGCCGCGCCGATATCGACGTCCTTCGCCATGGTCGCCATGCGCGCCCTCCCCGGTCGGCGGGGATATTACGCGAACCGACGAGGGGAGTCGTCCCGCGGCGCCGCCGCGCCGCCGCCCCCTAAAAGAGCCCGAACCGGCGGTGGCCGCGCTTGGCGAAGTACTGCTGGTGGTAGTCCTCGGCCATCCAGAAGGCGGGCGCTGGCTCGATCCGGGTGGCGATGTCGCGGCGGTGGCGGCCGCTCGCCTGTTCGTCGTCGAGCGAACGCCTGGCGGCCTCTTCCTGTTCCGCGTCGTGGGCGAAGATGACGGTGCGGTACTGGGTGCCGATATCGGGGCCCTGGCGGTCGATCTGGGTCGGGTCGTGCACCTGCCAGAACAGTTTCAGCAGCGCCTCGTAGCTCACCGTGCCCGGGTCGTACTCGACCTGGACCACCTCGGCGTGGCCGGTGCGGCCGGAGCACACCATCTCGTAGCTCGGGTTGTCGACGCTGCCCCCGGCATAGCCGACCGCGGTCCCGGTGACGCCGTCCAGCTGCCGATAGGCCTCCTCGATGCCCCAGAAGCAGCCGGCGCCGAATGTCGCTTTCGCCATCGCCATCCTCCCCGTGGGTCTCGGTCTCGATCGAGGGCACTATACGGCAGTACCCGCAATTTCGTGACCATCGATATCCCGGACGGGAGATTTCCGCCCGATACCGAGTCCGGTCCGCTGAAAGAGTGACCGCGGGTCTCGGCGGCATGGTTCTCCCGCGCCGCCGATCATAAGGTGAACAAGTAGCTTCCGCTTCGTTCAAGCGTCAGGTCGCCCAAGCTCAGCACATCGCGACCGATGATCGCTTGGTAGGCATCGCCGATGCTCGGGATATGTGGCGCGGTCAAATTCACGGCCGGTCCCCAAGAACCGCTATCCTCCAGAATGACCACCCGAAGATCGTACAGGCCTGTACCGACTACGCCACCGGCAGTCCTGAGCGGCACATCTTCGCGCGAAGGGCTTAGGGATAGCGCCTCGACGACAGGATTGCCGATACACGTCCTGCGCGCCCCGGTGTCGACGAGCGCCATGCATGGGTAGCTGGGGCCACTCCTGATCGAAGCACTCCGGGGGAGAAATGCGACCCGAAACAGCAGCCCGTCATGCCAGCTAAACCTTCCCGAAGTTGGCATGAGAAACGAACCCTACATCGATAACCTCATCGGTGACCTCCTGGATCGACCAGATACCGTCCGAATACCGCGCGTCTCCCGCGGCGCGTGCCTGTAGCCTGGTGTTGAAGAACGCGACGATCTCTCCGTCCCGCATGAGTGCGATCTTGCCACGCTGCGACTCCAGAATCGCCGGCAGCAGCTTCTGAAACTCTTGGAAGTTCCGACTGACTTCCTCCTCGACCCGCCTTTCCCAGCCCTCATCCGATTTCGACTTCATCGTCGAGGCCCTTCCAATCGCCGAACACGGCCAAATGTGGCTGGCGCCAATCCAACCGAGAACCCGTACATCCACGGATTTTCCCGATTATCCCGCGCCGGTCCACAGGATTCGCGATCCGGACGGTACCCGACGCGCGCCGGGCACGGCTGTCCCTCATTCAAGGCGCCCCCTGCCCTTTGACGAGGTCGGCGAGGGCGAAGACATGCGCGTCCTCGACCTCCATTGCGCGCAGCGCACCGGCGAGTTCCATCACGTATTCGACATTGGCCCCGCTCGGTCCGCGGCTGCGGCGCACCTGGCGGGCGATGTCGGCGAGCGGCGCCGGGCCGAGCCAGTTGGGGTTGTCCGGGTTGGCGAAATAGACGAAGCCGGGGGCGGGCGCCTCCGGGGCGCCGGCGAAATGGAGGTCGAGCACGATCCGGTCGTAGCCGCCCTTCTCGCGAAAGGCGAGCCCCTCCAGGATCGCCTCGCCGTCGCGGCCCTCGATGCGATAGGCCCGGCCCCAGCACCGCGCGCCGGGCTCGCGGACCAGGGTGACCACCCGGCCGGGGTCGCCCGGCACGCCGCGGTGGTCGGTGGAGCCCTGCCAGAAGCGCCGCGACCAGCCGTCGATCGCCGCCGTCCGGCATTCGAGGTAGGGGAAATCGGGCCGCCAGACCAGCGAGCCGTAACCGAAGATCCACGCACTCAAGCCGCCATGCGCTCCCCGCGCCTGTTCCCGCCGGCGATGAACTGTGGTTTTCTGCGCCGTCCCGAACAAGCGGGGGGAGCGCAAAGTGATCGACCTCTACACCTCGGCCACGCCAAACGGCCAGAAGATCCACATCATGCTGGAAGAGACCGGGCTTGCCTATAACGAGCACTGGATCGACCTGGAGAAGGGCGACCAGTTCGACCCCGAATTCCTCGCCATCAGCCCGAACAACAAGATCCCGGCGCTGGCCGACGACGACGGGCCGGGCGGTACGCCGGTCGCGGTCTTCGAATCGGGGGCGATCCTGCTCTATTTGGCGGAGAAGACCGGGCGGTTCATGCCCGACGAGCCGCGCGCCCGGCTGGAGGCGATGCAGTGGCTGATGTGGCAGATGGCGAGCTTCGGCCCGATGCTGGGCCAGGCGCACCATTTCCGCGCCTACGCGCCGGAAAAGTTCGACTACGCCTTTGACCGCTACACCAACGAGGCGCGGCGGCTCTACCAGGTGCTCGACCGGCGGCTGGCGGAGGCCGAGTTCGTCGCCGGCGACTACACCATCGCCGACATGGCGATCTTCCCGTGGTGCCGGCTGCACGGCCGCCAGGGACAGTCTCTGGAGGACCACCCCAACGTGCTGCGCTGGTTCGAGACGGTCTCGGCCCGGCCCGCCGTCGCGCGCGACATGGAGCGGCTCACCGACACCGCCGACCAGCGCAGCTGGAGCGCCGAGGACTGGTCCAACCTGTTCGGCGCCGAGCAGTACCGCAAACGCTGAGCGGCTGCCCGGTGCCCCGATTCGCCACCCGGTCGCTCCCCGCCGAGCCCGACGCCGTCGCGCCCGACGGCTCGGAGGTGCGGACACTCCCCGGGCTCGGCGGCGGCAGCGCGGCACATTTCAGGCTCGCCCCCGGCGCGGTCTCGCGGGCCGGGCGCCACCGCACGGTGGAGGAGATCTGGTACGTCGTCGCCGGACAGGGCGAGATGTGGCGGAGCGACGGCGAGCATGACGAGGTCGCGGCGCTCGCGCCCGGCGTCTGCCTGACGATCCCGCTCGGAACCGCGTTCCAGTTCCGCGCGACCGGGGATGCGCCGCTCGCCGCCTTCGCGGTCACCATGCCGCCCTGGCCCGCCGAAGCCGACGACGAATGGATCGAGGTCCCGCCCCGCTGGCCGGTGAAGTTGTCGGGCTGAAGCGGAATGTCGATCGCCGTGTCGAAGCGCTCGCCGCCCCCGCTCACGCCACCGCGCCCCGCATGAGCCCGTGCCAGCCCTGCCAGAAGCCGCGCACCGAGAGCTCGTTGCAGCGGCTGTCGGATTCGCGCGCGACGTCGCGCCCGCCCATCGCCAGCACCGAGTTCCGCTCGCCGGCGCCGGCGATGCCGCGGCGCACCCAGCCCACCACCGCGCCGTCCTCCATCGCGATATAGCCGCCGGGCCCGACCAGGTTGGACTGGCGGAGGCGCATCGCGCGCTGTTCCGGGGTGTCCTCGACGGCGCCGAGGATCCACCAGGTCAGCAGGCTCTCGTCGGGCCCGCGGGGAACGATCAGCCGGACGGTGATGACGTTGGAGAGCTGCTGGACCGAGAAGTTGGGAAAGATGCTCTGGATCGCCAGCGTGGTGCCGCATTCGTATTCCGGCCAGGATTCGAGGAGTTCGGGCGCGTTGAGCGCGTAGCCCTCCTTCACCGCGCGCAGGTCGCGGGCGTTGTACTGCGATTCCGGGCGGTCCGAGGCGCCGATCGAATAGGTCAGGTGGTGCAGCCCGCCCTCGCTGAGCTCGATCCCGCCCTTCATCGACAGCCGCACCAGCCCGAAGGTCGGGAAGAAGGCGTGCAGCAGGGTCGCGTGGTAGGTGTCGCGCACGTTCTCGACATAGAGCTTCCAGTTGCCGTCGAGCCGGTGCTGGTACCGGCCCAGAATCTCCATCTCGCGGCCCAGCACGCGGTCCAGATTGGCGCGCATCTCGGGGCCCAGATACTCGGCGAGCGGCGGCGCGGTCTCGGAGAACGTGCCGAAGACGAGCCCGTTGCGGGTCTCGACCCGGAGGCGCTGGAGGCCGTGGCCCGCGCGGTCGAAATCCGCCGGCATGCCGCCCTTGCCGCGGATGCCGCGCTCGAAGGCGACGCTCGCCAGATTGCCGCGCAGGTCGTAGGTCCAGTTGTGGTAGACGCAGGTCAGCCGCTCGGCATTGCCCGCCTCCCGGATGCACACGAGGTTGCCCCGGTGGGCGCAGCGGTTGACCATCGCGTTGACCGCGCCGGTCTCGTCGCGCACCGCGATGACCGGGATCTCGCCCGCCATGACGGACTTGTAGTCGCCGGCATTCGGGATCTCGCAGCCGAGCGCGAGAAAGTTCCAGGTCTCGCCCTGGAACACCCGCTCCGATTCCAGGCGGTGAACGCCCTCGTCCGAGTAGAAGGCGTAGGGGATCTCGCTGAAGTCTTGCGGATTCCAGTCGAGCAGCGACGTCGAACCACCGGTCCCGGGCGGAATGCACCAAGTCCGATACTACTCCGGGCGGCGAGCGGGTCCAGCCGCCCCGCCGGTCATCGCCACCGCCGCGTCGCGGACCTCGCCGAAGCTTTCGGCGATGCGGTGCGCGCCGGCCGCGCGCAGCTCGTCCACCTCGTGCACGCCCCAGCTCACCCCGACGGCATGCGTCCCCGCATTGACCGCCATGCCGATATCGAAGGTCGTGTCGCCGATCATCACCGTGGTCGCCGGGCCCGCCCCGGCATCGTCCATCGCCTGCCTGAGCAGAAAGGGGTCGGGCTTGGACGGGCCCATGTCGGCGGTCTTGCAGGCGAGGAAGAAATCGTCGATGCCGTGGTCGCGCAGCAGCGCCTCCAGCCGGTCGCCTGTGCGGCTGGTGACGATGGCGAGCGCGTAGCCGCGCCCGCGCAGCGCCTCCAGCGTCGCGCGGGCGCCGTCGAACAGGGTTTCGGTCGGCGGCGGGGCCGCGCGCCTGCCCTCCCGCACGTCGTCGTAGTAGCGGCGGATCTTCTCGAACTCCTCCGGTCCGGCATCCGGCAGCAGCGCCAGGACGCTCTCCTTCCACGGCAGGCCGATGATCCGCCTGGCCAGCATCGGGTCGGGCGGCGGGAAGCCGCACGCCTCCCAGCACGCGATGACGCGCTCGACGATCTGGCCCGCGCTGTCGAGCAGCGTGCCGTCGAGGTCGAAGGCGGCAAGAAGAGCGCCGTTGTCACCGGTCACGATTCGTCGAACCCCCAGAACGCCCATTGCGCCCGCATCGCCGCGTCGAGCGGGGCGGTGACCGCGACCGGCGGCCCGTGGCTGCGCGGCAATACCAGCCTGCGGGCGTGCAGCATCAGCCGCCCCGCCGGCGGCGGCCCGTCGATCCGGGGCGCGTCGGCGCCGTATTTCCCGTCGCCCACGATCGGCGTGCCGAGCGCCCGGCAATGGACGCGGATCTGGTGGGTCCGCCCGGTCTCCGGCCTGAGCGACAGCCAGGCGACGCGGCGCGCCTCGGCGACCACCTCCCAGGCGGTGCGCGCCCGCTTCGCCCCTGCGGCGCCAGCCTGCACGCTCTCGCCGCCGCCGAGCGCCGGCGCCTTGGCCAAGGCGAGGTCGACGACGCCGCTCTCGCGCTGCGGCACGCCCGAGACCAGCGCCCAGTACTGCTTCTCGACCCTGCCCTCGCGGAACGCGGCGACGAGCGAGGCGGCCGCCTTGCGAGAGCGCGCGAGCGCGAGCACGCCGCTGGTGTCCTTGTCGAGCCGGTGGACCAGCCGGGGGCGCTCCCCGGCCTCGAAGCGCAGCGCGTCCAGCATCGCATCGACCGACGATTTCACCTTCGAGCCGCCCTGCACGGCGAGCCCGGCCGGCTTGTCGATGACGATCGCCTCGTCGTCGCGATGGAGCACGCGGCTCCGCAGGAATTCGGCGTCGGACGGGGAGACCGGGGCGCGACGCTCCGGCCGGGAGTATTCTTCGGCGAGGCCCGGCGGTATGCGCACCGCGCGGCCGGCCTCGATGCGCATCGAGGCCCTGGCGCGCCCGCCGTCCACGCGGATCTGGCCGGTGCGCAGCAGCTTCTCCAGATGCCCGTGGCCGAGCGCGGGAAAGTGGCGCCTGAACCAGCGGTCGAGGCGGATGTCGTCGTCGTCGGGGCCGACGGTGAGGATGCGCGCGGGGCTCACCTGCGGCGCGCCCTGAGCGTCTCGATGCGGGCGGCGATGTCGGCTTCCGCGCCGCGGTCGGTCGGCCGGTAGAACGCCTCCCGCTCCATGCCGTCGGGGAAGTAGTTCTGGCCCGAGACCCCGCCCTCCTCGTCGTGGTCGTAGCGGTAGCCGGCGCCGTAGCCGAGATCCTTCATCAGCCGGGTCGGCGCGTTGAGGATGTGGCTCGGCGGCATCAGCGAGCCGGTCCGCTCGGCCGCCGCCCAGGCCGCGCCGAAACCCCGATAGAGCGCGTTCGACTTCGGCGCGTTGGCGAGATAGACCGCCAGCTGCGCGATCGCCAGCTCGCCCTCCGGGGAGCCCAGCCGCTCATAGGCCTGCCAGGCGGCGATCGCCTGCTCCAGCGCCTGCGGGTCGGCCATGCCGACATCCTCGGCGGCGAGCCGGGTCAGGCGCCGGGCCACGTAGCGCGGGTCTTCGCCGCCCTGGAACATGCGGGCGAGCCAGTAGAGCGCGGCGTCCGGGTCGGAGCCGCGGATCGACTTGTGCAGCGCGCTTATCAGGTTGTAGTGGCCGTCCTGCGACTTGTCGTAGAGCGGCGCGCGGCGCTGCACGGCGCGGGTGAGCCCGGCGACGTCGAGGGTCTCGCCGTCGGGCATCGCCAGCAGCTCCTCGGCGAGGTTGAGCACATAGCGCCCGTCGCCGTCCGCCATCGCGAGCAGCGCCCCCCGCGCGGCATCGTCGAGGGGCAGGCGGCGGCCGCACTCCGACTCGGCCCGGCAGAGCAGCGTCTCCGCCGCGTCCTCGTCGAGCCGGCGGAGCACGAAGACCTGGCAGCGCGACAAGAGCGCGCCGTTGAGCTCGAAGGACGGGTTCTCCGTCGTCGCGCCGACCAGGATCACCGTGCCGTCCTCGACGACGGGCAGAAAGCCGTCCTGCTGGGCGCGGTTGAAGCGGTGGATCTCGTCGACGAAGAGAATGGTCCCCTGCCCGCCGAGGCGGCGCCCGCGCGCCCCCTCGAACACCCGCTTGAGGTCCGCGACCCCCGAGAAGACGGCCGACAGGGGCTCGAAGTGATGCGCCGTCGCGGACGCCAGCAGCCGCGCGATGGTGGTCTTGCCGCTGCCGGGCGGACCCCACAGCACCATCGAGGTCAGCCTTCCCTCGGCCACCATGCGGCCGATCGGCCCGTCCGGTCCGAGCAAATGGTCCTGGCCCAGCACGTCCGGCAGCCGGGCCGGGCGCAGCCGGTCGGCCAGCGGACGGGGCGCGTCGGCCTCGAACAGCCCGGGCTCGCGGTCGCTCGGGGCGTTCACCGGTCAGGCCCCGAACACGAAGGACAGCGTCTTGCCGTCGCGCAGCAGAGAGATCCGCCAGCGGTCGCCGGAATCGTGCAGCAGCCGCTCGAGCCCGGCGACCGAGCGCGGCTCGCGGCCGTTCACCTTGAGCACCACGTCGCCGCGCCGGAAACCGAGCCGGCCGGCGGTGGTGCCGCGCGGGGCTTCCATCACCACCACGCCGCGCTCGGGGCCCTCGATCCGCAGCTCCTCGGCCAGCGCCGGCGACAGATCCGCCATCGCGGCGCCGGAGAACGGGTGGCGGCCCTCGATCCCGGTCACGTTGCGCGGCGGGATCTCGGGCGCCTGGGCGACATCGAAGCGGAGCCTGCGCCGCTCGCCCGCGCGCAGCACGGTGAGCTCCGCCGTCGTTCCCAGGCGAAGCGTGGCGATCCGGAAGGCGAGCCCCGCCCGGTCGTCGATCCGCCGCCCGTCGACGGCGAGGATCACGTCGCCGACGCGGAGCCCCGCCCGGTCGGTCGGCCCGCCGGGGTAGACCCGGCGGACGATCGCCCCCTCCGGCCGCGCCCGGCCCAGCGAGGCGGCGATCGCCGCCGTCACGTCCTGGGTCCGCGCGCCGAGCCACGGACGGACCACCCGGCCCGTGCGGTCCACCGAATCGACCACCATCTCCACCATGTTGGAGGGGATCGCGAAACCGATGCCGACCGAGCCGCCGCCCCGGGAGTAGATCGCCGTGTTGATGCCGACCAGGCGGCCGTCGAGCGAGACCAGCGCGCCGCCCGAGTTGCCGGGGTTGATGGCGGCGTCGGTCTGGATGAAGAAGCCGAAATCGGAGATCCCGGCGGCGTTGCGGGCGAGCGCCGAGACGATCCCGCTGGTCACCGTCTGCCCCACCCCGAAGGGGTTGCCGATGGCGAGCACCAGATCGCCCACCTCGAGGTCGTCGGAATCGCGGATCCGCAGAAACGGAAGGGCCTGCCCGGCGGGATCGATGCGCAGCACCGCGAGGTCGGTGCGTTCGTCGGAGCCGACGAGCCTGGCGTCGAACTCGCGGCGGTCGGCGAACACGACGGTGATCTCGCTCGCGTCCTTGATGACGTGGTGATTGGTGACCACCAGCCCGTCGCCGCGCACCACGACGCCGGAGCCGAGCGAGTTCTGCACCCGCTCGCGGGGCCGGCCGAAGGAGAAATCCTCGCCGAAGAAGCGCCGGAAGAAGGGGTCGTTGAAGAACGGCGAGACCGGCGCGCTCTTGACCACGCGTTTGGCGTAGATGTTGACCACGGCGGGCGCCGCGCGCTTGACCAGGGGCGCGAAGGAGAGCTGCATCTCCGCCCGCCCGGAGGGGAGGCGCTTGTCCTCCCCGGCGGGCGCGGCGCCGCCGAGCGCCGGCGCGAGCACGGCGGCGAGCAGGAATACGCGGCCGATCCGCGTCATCGTCATGGCGCTCCCCTCAGGAGGGGCACCATGCCGCGCCGCCCTGAAAATGAAAAGGGGCAGCGCCATGCGCCGCTCCTGCGGAAGCCCCGGGTACGCGCATGCCAAAGAAGCACCGCGACAGCAGGGCTAGCCGTCACTCCTTCGGTGGTGGCGGAGGTGGCGGCGGAGGTGGCGGGGGCGGAGTCCTTGGCGACCGGGGCGGGAGCCCGTCCTCGCGGATGGGCGCAGGGGGTCTGGGGGACGGGCCTGGTCTATCCGGCGGCATATCTCTCGGCTTCCAGCCGGTACACTTCCTCTTCGCATCGATCGTTCAGCTTGTCGTCCCTGACCCCTTCCATGCCTCGAACGAGGTCGAGCGCAGCATCGTTCATCTCCGCTACTCGTCGACGGGCAATACTCGCGCTCACGGACCCGCCGTTGACCTCGTCCCAGAGCAGACGGTACCGATGCACCAGATTGGTCAGGCCCTCCACGGCGACCCGCAGGCCCGAGAGCCTCTTCCCGTAATCGTGGACCAGGTCCCAGATTACCAACGCGACGACCAACGCGCCGCCGATCGAAGAGACGATTTCCGGTATCGAAACCACCAAGGGGAGTGCGGTGACGACCCCGGATACCCCGAGGGCGAAACGAACGGACTGGTGCCTTCGCCGGTATCTTCTTTCGAGCTCGCCGTAGTACCGTTGGTAGCGGGCCATGTCCAGCAGACCCTGCCAGACGAAATTTCTCGTCGCATCGGACGTCATGAACGTAAGATCCTCGCCCCGTTCATGATACTCGGCACCGTCAATTTAGTGCCCAGCCCCGCACCGGTCCAGATCCTGGTTGAAATTTCGCCGCTCCCGATGTCTCGGCATCCCCGCGATGGACGAGCGGTGCCGACGGCGGCGAAGAACGAAACGGCCGCAGATCCGAGCCGTGTGGTTGCACCTCGGAGCGACGATTCCCGGGCGGGCGGCAAATTCGGAACTGGGCGACGACCTCCCGCGCGGCGCCGCCGGATCAGGCGACCGCCGCTTCCTCCTCGACCGGGGCGCGTTCGGGCACCGGGCCGGAATCGAGCCCCTTCGCGTCGGGGTCGCGGTCGACCAGCTCGATCACCGCCATCGGCGCCGAATCGCCGTAGCGGAAGCCGGCCTTCAGCACCCTCGTATAGCCGCCCTTGCGGTCGGCGTAGCGCTCGGCCAGGGTGGTGAACAGCTTGTCGGCGAGCCTGGCGTCGCCGGCCAGCCGGCGGATCGCCTGGCGGCGGGCGTGCAGGTCCCCGGGACCCCGCTTGCCCAGCGTGATCAGCCGGTCGACGATCGGCCTGAGCTCCTTCGCCTTGGGCAGGGTGGTGGTGATCTGCTCGTGCTTCACCAGCGCGGCGGCCATGTTGCGGAACATGGCGGTGCGATGGGTGCTCGTCCGGTTGAGCTTGCGCCCCTTGAGGCGGTGTCGCATGGCGCGTCTCCCCGCTGCTGCCGGCTAGTAGGGCTCGTCCAGGCGCCGGGCGAGATCCTCGATGTTCTCGGGCGGCCAGTCGAGGATCTCCATGCCCAGCTCGAGGCCCATCTGGGCGAGCACTTCCTTGATTTCGTTCAGCGACTTGCGCCCGAAATTGGGGGTCCGCAGCATCTCCTGCTCGCTCTTCTGGACCAGGTCGCCGATATAGATGATGTTGTCGTTCTTGAGGCAGTTGGCGGAACGCACCGAGAGTTCCAGCTCGTCGACCTTCCTGAGCAGGTTCTTGTTGAACGACGGCTCGGTGGGCAGCGCCTCCTCGGTCCGGATCGAGGGCTCCTCGAAATTGATGAAGAGCTGGAGCTGGTCCTGCAGGATGCGCGCGGCGAGCGCCACCGCATCCTCCGGGGTGATCACCCCGTTGGTCTCGATGTCGAGCGACAGCTTGTCGTAGTCGGTGATCTGGCCGACCCGGGTGTTCTCCACCTGGAAGGCGACCTTGCGCACCGGGCTGAACACGGCGTCCACCGGCACCAGCCCGATCGGCGCGTCGACCGCGCGGTTCTGGACGGCGGGCACATAGCCCTTGCCCGAATCGACGGTGAGTTCCATCGACAGCTTGGCGCCGTCGTCGAGGGTGCAGATCGCGATGTCGGGTTCGACGATCTCGATGTCGTGGCCGGCCACGATCATGCCGGCGGTGATCTCGCCCGGCCCGGTGCCCTCGAGATACATGCGCTTGGGCCCGTCCCCGTGCATGCGCAGCGCGAGGCTCTTCACGTTGAGCACGATGTCGGTGACGTCCTCGCGCACGCCGGGGATGGAGGAGAATTCGTGCAGCACCCCGTCGATCTGGATCGCCGTGCAGGCGGCGCCCTGCAGCGAGGACAGCAGCACCCGCCTGAGCGCGTTGCCGAGGGTGACGCCAAAGCCCCGCTCCAGCGGCTCGGCGACGATGCGGGCGAACCGGGACGGATCGCTGCCGGGGAGGATCTCGAGCTTGCTGGGCTTGATCAACTCTTGCCAGTTTTTCTGAACAATCGACATGTTTTCGATCCTTGGCGGCGTTCAAAATTGCGGCGGCGCAGGGGCCGCCGGGCGAAGCGCGGACGAACCGCGCCTCTGCGATTGCGCGGGTCTCAGACCCTGCGGCGCTTGCGCGGACGGCAGCCGTTATGCGGGATCGGCGTCACGTCGCGGATCGAGGTGATCGAGAAGCCGACCGCCTGCAGCGCGCGCAGCGCCGATTCGCGCCCCGAGCCCGGCCCCTTGACCTGGATCTCGAGCGTCTTCATGCCGTGCTCCATCGCCTTGCGCCCGGCGTCTTCGGCGGCCATCTGCGCGGCGTAGGGGGTCGACTTGCGCGAACCCTTGAAACCCTGGGAGCCCGACGACGACCACGAAATCGTGTTGCCCTGGGCGTCGGTGATGGTGATCTTGGTGTTGTTGAAGGACGCGTTTACATGCGCCACCCCGGCGGTGATGTTCTTGCGCTCCCGGCGGCGGACGCGCGACGTGGACTGTCGAGCCATCGTGTCTCCAGATCGGCGCCGACCGCGGCTATCTCTTGCCGGCGATCGGGCGGGCGCGGCCCTTGCGTGTCCGCGCGTTGGTATGGGTGCGCTGGCCGCGCACCGGCAGGTTGCGGCGGTGGCGCAGCCCGCGGTAGCAGCCGAGATCCATCAGCCGCTTGATGTTCATCGCGGTGTCGCGGCGCAGGTCGCCCTCGATCTTGTATTCCCGGTCGATGATCTCGCGGATCCGGCCCAGCTCGTCGTCGGCCAGATCGTTGGCGCGCATCGTCCCCTCGACACCCGCCTTGCGGCAGATCTGGCGGCCGCCGGTGCGCCCGATTCCGTAGATATAGGTAAGCGCGATCTCGATCGGCTTGTTGGGCAGGTTAACACCAGCTATGCGCGCCACGACGCGGTCTCCTGCTTGGGCATGAACGCCGGGGTTCCGAAAATGGGATTCCCATCCGGGGGGCTGGATTATAGGGCCTTGCAAACTTCAGTCAACCGTCCGCGACCGCATGCGAGCCGTGCCCGATTCGCGCCGCGGCCGGTCCTTCGCCACGCCGCGACGGTTCCATCCGGGACGCGCAGGCTCTAGTTTCGCGCCATGCACGACCCCGCGACCGACCTCGCCATTCCGTTCCGGAGCGTCGCCGAAATTCTCGCGCGGCATGAAGCGGCGCATCCGGAAAAGACCGCGATCGTCGACCTCGACGGCGGCAAGGAGATCGACTTCGCGGGCCTGCGCGCGGCGGTGGAGCGGATCGCCGCCTGGCTCGCCGCCCGCGGCGTCGGCCGCGGCGACCGGGTGGTGGTGCTGTCGGACGAGCGGATCGAGAAGCTGCTGGTGTTCCTCGCGGTCTGGCGCGTCGGCGCGGTCGCCTGTCCGTTCCACGTCGAGACGGGCATCCCCCACCTCCGCGCCATAATCGGCTATATCGACCCGCGGCTGGTGCTCTGGCAGAGCGCGCTCGACGGGGAGCGGATCCTGTCCGGGCTGGGCTACGATTCGGCGCGGTTCTCCGCCTGGCCGGAGGGCGATGCCGGGCCGGGCGAAGTCTTCGCGTCGGCCGCCGCGCTCGACCCGCGCCGGGCGCCCGCCGGCGGCAACGCGGCCGCCGACACGGCCTGCATCTTCTCCACCTCGGGCACCACCGACCGGCCCAAATGCGTCGAATGGGACCATCTCGGGCTCTGGCTCTGCGGGCTCTCCAGCCTCGACTTCACCGGCATGACCGGGGACGACCGGCTGCTCGAATACCGCACCTTCAGCTGGCTCTCGCCGCAGATCCTCGCGCTGATGCCGTTCCTGCAGACCGGGCTCACCCTGCACATGGCGCGGCGGTTCTCCAGGCGGCGCTTCTTCGAGTGGATCGAGGACCGCCGCATCAGCGTCGCGATCGGGGTACCGACGGTGATCAACATGCTGCTCAACCAGCCGGTCGAGATCGAGCCCGCCAGGATCGCCTCGCTGCGCCTGATGACGTCGAGCTCGGCCCCGCTCTCGCCCGACCGCTGGCGGCGTTTCGAGGCGCTTTACGGCATCACCCTGTTGCAGTTCTACGGCGCCTCGGAAGGCGGCTGGCTGTGCGGCAACCGCCATGACCGGCGCAAGCTGGGCACCGTCGGACAGCCGGCGCGGCATATCGGGTTCGCCATCCTCGATGCCGACGGCGCGCCCTGCCCGCCCGGCGTCGAGGGCGAAATCGCGATCCGCGGCCCGCAGACCGCGACGGCCTCGATCTCGCCGTCCGGCACCTACCGCGACATGCGCCCGGCCCGGCTCGCCGAATGGCACCGCAGCGGCGATATCGGGGTGGCCGACGCGGACGGTTTCGTGACCGTCACCGGGCGGGTCAAGGACCTGATCATCCGCGGCGGGGTCAACATCGCGCCGCTCGAGATCGATGCCGTGCTGATGCGCCTGCCCGGCATCGAGGAGGCGGCCGCGGTCGGCGTGCCGGACCCGATCTACGGCGAGGAGGTCGCGGCCTTCGTCGTCGCCCGCGCCGGCGAGACGGTCGAAGCGGACCGCGTCATCGCCGGCTGCGCGCCGCATCTGCCGGCCTCCAAGCTGCCCAAGTCGGTCTTCGTGGTCGACGCCCTCCCCAGATCGGAGCGCGGCAAGATCCGGCGCGACGCGCTCAAGGATCTGTGGCGGGAACGCGCGGGGGAAACCTGACGGGCGGCGAAAGCGCTGGCACCGGCGGGGCAAAATCCCGCAATATGGCGGCAACGCGCGAGTAACCCGGGATGCGGACGGAATGAGAAAATACCTGCACATCAATCTCGACGACCGGTCGATCGACACCGAGGAGCTGCACGGCGAGGCGATCATCCGCGCCGGCCGCCACCTGATCGCCAGGACGCTGCTGGAGAGAGGCGCGGCCAAAGTGGACCCGCTGTCGCCGGAAAACCCGCTGATCTTCTCGGCCGGCCCCTTCGCGGGCTCCAATTTCTCCAACGCCAACCGGCTCTCGATCGGCTGCAAGAGCCCGCTCACCGGCGGCGTCAAGGAGGCCAATTCGGGCGGCACCTTCGCCTTCGCGCTGGGCCAGATCGAGATCGCCGGATTCAACCTCTACGGCGCCTCGCCCGACTGGACGGTGATCTACATCCACAAGGACGGCGAGGTCACCTTCGAGGATGCCGCGCCCTATATGGGCAAGGGCAATATCGAGGCGGCGAGGCTCTTGCAGGAGAAATACGGCGACAAGGTAAGCCTCGGGCTGTGCGGCCCGGTGGGCGAGTATATGGGGCTGATCGCCGGTATCTCCTTCACCGATCCCGAGGGGCGCCCGGTGCGCATCGCCGCGCGCGGCGGGGTCGGCGCGGTGATGGGCAGCAAGAAGGTCAAGGCGATAATCTGCGACCGCGACCGGATGCCCACCTTCCACGACCGCAAGAAGCTGATGGGCTCGGTGCGCGACTACAACAAGATGCTGGACGCGGATGCGGCGATCAACAATCTGCGCAATCTCGGCACCGCCATGGTGGGCGACTTCACCAACACGATCGGCGGGCTGCCGACCCGCAACTTCTCCTCCGGCCAGCAGGTCGACAAGGACAAGGAGACCTTCAAGCTCGGCGGCGAGCACATCCGCGAGCGCAACCTCGCGCGCGGCGGCGAGCCGACCCATGCCTGCATGCCGGGCTGCATGATCCGCTGCTCCAACATCTATGCCGGTCCGGAGGGCGAGGAGATCGTCTCGCCGCTGGAATACGAGACCCTCGGGCTGATGGGCACCAATTGCGGGCTGGAGGACCCCGACGACGTCGCCCGGCTCAACCACATCGCCAACGACCTCGGCGTGGATTCGATCGAGATCGGCGCCACCATCGGCGTGCTGATGGAGGCCGGGCTCGGCGAATTCGGCGACCCCGCCTTCATGGCCGACGTGCTGGAGGACATCCGCGACGGCACCGAGCGCGGAAAGATCTTCGCCCAGGGAACCCGCCGGGTGGGCGAGCGCTACAAGGTCGCCCGCGTGCCGGTGATCAAGAGCCAGGGCATCAGCGCCTACGACCCGCGGGTGATCGAGGTCACCGGCATCTCGATGATGGTCACCGCCCAGGGGGCCGACCACACGACGGGCAACATCCCGGCCTTCGTCTGCGACGGCAAGACGACCGAGGAGCTGACCGAGGCGAGCTTCGACGTGCAGACGCTCTGCGCGACCGCCGATTCGCTCGGGCTCTGCGTGTTCGGCCGCACGGTGACCAACGAGAACATCGACTTCATGATCAACGCGCTCAACGACGCGCACGGCACCGAACTCGACGAATCGTTCTACCGCCGGATCGGCCTCGAGACCCTGCGCGACGAGTGGGAGTTCAACCGCCGGGCGGGCTTCACCGAGGACGACGACGAGCTGCCGGAATTCTTCTTCGACGAGCCGCTGCACCCCACCGGCAAGGTCCAGCGCCACCGCAGCCGGGAGGTCAACGCGCATGTCCGCCGGCTGCTCGCCGAGGCGCTCGCCTGACCGCCCGCCCGCCCTACCCCATCTCGGCGGCGAAGCGTTCGGCGAAGGCGCGGTAGCCGGTCGGCTCGCGGCCGAGGATGGCGCGTAGCGCGAGCGCGTTGCCGCCGGGATAGCCGTGCGCGTCGTAGTGCTCGCACATCTTCGAATAGGCCGCGATCGACCAGGGCGCCCAGCCGCGCGCCTGCGCCCAGCCCCTCCAGTCGGCGAGCGGGCGCTGCTCCGCCCTGACCGCGCGGCCCAGCACGTCCGAGAACACCGCCGCCATCTCGGCATGGGTGAGCGCCTCGCCGCTGCACAGCTCGTAGGTGCCGCCGCGCAGCGTCGCGTCGGTCAACACCCGGCAGAGCGCCTCGCCGAGATCCGCGGTGTCGATCACGCTCATCCTGCGGTGCGGCGAGTAGGGGCGCGGATAGACGCCGTTCTCGACCACCTCGCGCCATTCGACCCGGATGTTCTGCATGAACATCGAGGGCTGGAGGATGGTGAACGCGAGGCCCGATTCGACCACCGCCTGTTCGATCCGAAGCTTGGTGGCGTGGTGGTCCATGCTCGAGATCTGCGGGTGGAAGGCCGAGGAATAGACCAGGTGCTCGACCCCCGCCGCCCGCGCCGCCTCGACGACGCGGATGCCGATTTCGGCCTCGTCCTCGGTGAAGCGGGGGGAGACCAGGAGCACCGAATGCGCCCCGGCCATCGCGCGCGCCACGTCGTCGTCGGACCGAAAGTCGCCGATGACGGTCTCGGAAACGCCGAGGCCCGAGAGTTTCCCGGCCGAGCGCGGGTTCGAGGTGAGCGCCCGGATCTTCGCGCCCATCCCGGCGAGGTGGCGGATCGCAGGCGTGCCGACGGCGCCCGACGCGCCGACGATGACGATCATCGCCGCGCGGTCAGGCGGCTTCGAGGACCGCGCCGGCCCGCTCGATCCCGGCCTCGGCCATCGCCTGGCCGATCCGGGCGATTTCGTCCGGCTCCGGCTCGACCAGCGGCGGGCGGACCACCGCGCGGGGCAGTCGGCCGAGATGCACGAGGGCTTGCTTCATGCGGTTGTGCATGTCGCCGAAAGGCTCGGTGTAAAAGCACGCGGCGGCCGGGTAGATGCGGTCGTTGATCGCCTGCGCGCGCGCCAGGTCGCCGGTGCCGACCGCCCGGAACAGGGCGACCTGGAGGTCGGCGATCACGCTGCCCGCGCCGGACAGCAGCCCGTGGCAGCCCATGGCGAGGGACGACATCAGCCAGGCGCTGTTGGTGCTCAGCACATGCACCGGCCGGGGCAGCGACTGGAGGACGCGGATATGGCGCTCGTGCTCCATCGGCGGCGACCAGTCCTTGATCGCGCGGATCGTCGGCACCGCGTCCGCCATGCGCAGCAGCGTGTCCAGCGGGTAGGCATAGGCGCCGGGATACTGGAACACGACGATCGGCAGGTCGGTGGCGTCCGCGATCATGCTGAAATGGGCGACCGCGCTCTCGGGACGCTTCTGCCCGCCGAACAGCCCGATCGAATGGGGCGGCAGGACCAGCAGCGCCGAGGCGCCGCCGGATTCGGCCATGCGGGCGATGCGCGCCGCCTCGATGCTGCCATCGGCATAGACCCCGTTGATCACCGGCAGCCGGTCGCCGACCTCCTCCATGGTGAGGTCGAGGATGCGCACCTGCTCGTCGAAAGTGCAGGCGTGCACTTCGGAGGCGTGCGCGTTGACCGCGACCGCGGAGATGCCGTCGACCGAGCAGACGTCGCGCAAGTGCCGGCGCGTCGACTCCTCGTCGATGCTGAAATCCTCGTTGAAGGCGAGCAGGGTCGCCGGGATCACCCCCGTGGGTTCGAAGTCCCTGAAGCGCGGCATCGTCTCGCTCCTCGTTGGCCGTCCGTCGCGCTGTCGAAGCTAGGTCGATATCGGGCCGGCGGCAAGCTCAGTAGAAGGCGAGCGCCCGCATCTCGATGCTCTCGCGCCCGGCGGCGTCGGGCGGCGTCGTCGGGTCGTCGAACGCGGTGTGCGCGGTGAAGCGGACCCCGGCGGACGCGTCGGTGTCGAACACCTTGAAGACCATCGCCTCGTCCCGCGTCATCAGCGGGAAGTAGTAGAAGCGGTGCTCGGGGCTCCAGGAGAGGTGGTAGGTCTCGGCGATACGGTCCCGGTAGCGCCGCTGATAGGGGATGAAGCCGACCCCGGGGATCGACTTGCCGTCGCACATGGCGAGCGGCTCGGACTCGACCCGGGGCGCGACCGACCGCCAGGTCTGGACGATCCCGAAGCGGCGCTTGAGCGCCTCCTCCGCCTCGTCCGCCGGCAGGAAGTCGCGCACCCGCTGCGGTGCCGAACGCTCGGTGTAGTCGTTGTGGACCGCATGCACGGTCTCGCGCACCCAGCGCTCGGCGAGCCTCGACTTGTCGGCGGTGCGTACCGTGTGGTCGAAGACGATGACCCGCCTGGCGCCCGATTCGGCTTTGATCAGCGCCTCGGTCTCCGGGTAGTAGACGCGGAGGATCTCTTCCTCGTCATAGAAGTCCTGCATCGCGGTCGGACGCTCGACCAGCGTGAAACCGTGCGTCGGCAGCGCGAAGCTCTCGCCGCAGCTGCGCCCGTTCGCGATCTTCACCCGCCGCGGCTCGTAGGCCGGGGGGCGGTCCTTGTCCGCCATCTCCGGCCAGTCGATGTAGCGGTAGGGCGGGGTTCCGTCGTCGACGACGTACCTGACCTCGGCCTCGACGAAATCGGGCGCCGGGTCGGCGCGGTCGACGGTCTGTTCCAGAATGGTGCTCATTGCGGCCCGTCCGGCTGGGGTAACGTTCTCGCGAGCATAGGCGCAACCCGTGGACCGCGCTACTCCACCGGCCAGGCGAGCTTGACGATGCGATCCATGTCGAGACGCCCGGCGATGCGCCCGGCGGTCGCGGCGACCTCGCTCAGCACCGCGTCTTCGTCGATTGTCGTGCAGTGCCCGCCCGACACCAGCAGCGCGCCGCCGACGAAGACCTCGCTCACCGAATTTCCGGTCGCGGCGTAGACCAGGTTGGAGACCGGGTTGTAGAGCGGCTGCCATTCCGGGTAGCGGGTGTCGAAGAGCACGATATCGGCCTCCTTGCCGACCTCGACGCTGCCGATGCTGTGGGCGAGCCCGGCGCCCCGCGCGCCGTTGATCGTCGCCATCTCGACCACCTGTTCGGGCGGCAGCACGCGCGGGTTGATCCTGGCCTCCTTGTAGCCGCCGGCCAGCAGCAGCATCTCCTGCGCCATGTCGGTGATGCCGGAGCACGCGTGGTCGGAGCCGATGGCGACGTTGACCCCGAGCGCGGCGAGCTCGGGCAGCTTGCCCATGACGAAATTGCCGTAGCCGTTGTGCATGCTGGAAGACGGCGCGGCGACCAGGGTCGGACGGCGCCGGGCGACGATCTCGACCTCGTGCGGCTCGAGCCAACCCGAATGGACCAGCAACATGCGCTCGTCCAGCACGCCGAGCGATTCCAGCCGCTCGATCTCCGGCGCGCCGAAGGCCGCTAGGCAGCCGTCATGGGTCGAGTAGGAGAAGCAGGCGTGGGTCTGCAGCATGGCGCCGTGCCGGTCGGCGAGCGCCTTGAGCCCGGTGATCAGCGCGTCCGAGGCGTTGTTGAGCCCGCGGAACGACGCGCTCACCGAGATCCGCCCGTCATGCGCGCCGGCGAAGCGCTCCATCAGCTCTGCCGTGCGGTCGATGCAGTCCCCGGTGGTCTCGATCATCGTCTCGGGCAGGATCCCCATCACCGACTTGGTGCGGTCGAAGGACGACCGCGCGATCACCATCCGCATCCCCGCCTTGCCCACCGCCTCGACGGTCGCGTCGGGGTGGTAGTTGCCGGGATCGACGAAACAGGTCACCCCGTGGCGCAGCATCTCCATCGCGGTCAGCGACGCGCTGACCAGCACGTCTTGCCGCTCCATCGCGCCCTCATAGGGGTACATGTGGTCGAACAGGAAGGACTGGGCGTTGGCCTCGTCGGCGAGCCCGCGCGCCATCTGGAACGAGGAGTGGAGGTGGTTGTCGACGAAGCCCGGCGTCCCCACCATGCCGCTCGCGTCGGTGACCGCTTCCGATCGCCACGCGGCCTCGATCTCGGCCGTCTTGCCGATGGCCGCGATCTTGCCGCCGGCGATGGCGATCGCCGCGTCGCGGACGATTCGGCGGGTTTCGTCGACGGTAATCAGCCAATCGATGTTCGTAATCAACCTGTCGGCGGTCTCGGGCATGGTTCGTTTCGGTCTCCGGTTGGATTCGCCGGCGCGCGGGCGGCTAATATGGGGCGTCATAATACCTACCGGGACGCGATGCGTCCGCGCGGGAGCACCCAATCCGCATGAACAGGGTCCTGTCGGCCATCTGGTCGGTGTTCATCGTCCAGGAACGGCGCAACGTGCTGGTGCTCGCGATCTGCCAGACGCTGTTCGGCGCCGGGCGCACGCTGCTGGTCGCGACCGCGGCCCTGGTCGCCTTGAGCTTCGCGGAGAACAAGGGGCTGGCGACGCTGCCGGCGGCGCTGGTGGTGGTCGGCACCGCCGCGGCCTCCTACCCCGCCTCGATGCTGATGCGCCGGATCGGGCGCCGGTTGGGGTTCGTCGTGGGCTCGCTGATCGGAGCGGCGGGCGGCGCGGTCTGCATGATCGGCATCGTGGAGGCCGATTTCTGGACCTTCACCATCGGCAACCTGATCTTCGGGTTCTTCTCGGGCTTCGCCCAGCTCTACCGCTTCGCCGCGGCCGACACGGCGTCGAAGGCATTTCGCGGCACCGCGATCTCGCTGGTGCTCGCGGGCGGCGTCGTCGCCTCCGTCGTGGGCGCCGAATTTTCCAAGATCGGCGAGCACATGTTCGCGGATGCGAGGTTCCTCGGCTCCTACCTCTTTCTCCTCATCTCGACGCTGCTCAGCGCGCTGGTGCTGATGTTCCTCAACATCCCGCCGCTCACCGCCGCTCAGGCGGCGCAAAAACAGCGCCCGCTCGGCGCCATCGTCGTCCAGCCCAGCTTCGTCGCGGCCACGGCGTCGGTGCTGATCGCGCACGCCGTGATGGCGATGTTGATGACCGCCGCACCGCTCGCGATGTCGCATTCGCACCACGCGTTCGAAGCGACCGCCTGGGTGATCATGTGGCACAGCCTGGGCATGTTCGGGCCGGCTTTCGTGACCGGCTGGCTGATCAAGAAGGTGGGCGAGATCGCGATCATCTTCACCGGGTTCGCGCTCCAGTTCGTCTGCATCGCGGTCGCCTTGAGCGGTGAGGCGGTGATCGATTACTGGCTGTCGATGCTGCTTCTGGGCGTCGGTTGGAACTTCGCCTTCACCGCCGGCACGACTCTGCTCGCCGGCGCCTATACGCCGGCCGAGCGCAACAAGGCGCAAGGCGCGTCCAACTTCATCGCCTATACCTTCATTGCTACGGGTTCGCTGTCCTCGGGGGCGCTGTTCCACTATTTCGGCTGGAGCTGGGTCAACATTACCGCGCTGCCGGCGCTCGGTCTCGCGGTGCTGATCATGGTCTGGTTCACCCTGTTCGGGCGCACCCGCGAGCCCTCGACGGGCGCGGCCTGAGGGTCAGGCCAGCGCGCCGATTCCGTCGGCGAACAGCTTGACCCCGGCGGCGAGCAGCAGCGCGCGGACCAGATGGCGGAAGACCCGCGCCTTGATCCGGCGGCCGATCCACAGACCCACCGGCATGAAGAGGATCACCGGTATCGTGGCCGCCGCGCTCTGCCACAGCCGCTCTTCGCTCACCAGCCCGAGCGACAGGTAGAACCCCGCCTGGATGAGGCCGTAGGACAGGAACACCGCCGACAGCCCGAACACCAGAACCTCGCGCGGCAGCCGCATCGCGTACATGAAGGTCACCAGGATCGGTCCGGCGATGCCGGTCGCGCCCTGGCAGATGCCGGCGAGGCCGACGACCGCCCCCAGCATGCCCCGGCTTTCGGTCAGCCAGGGCGGGATCTCGTACCGGGCAAGCTCGGTGAGGAGATAGACCGCGATCCAGCCCGACAGGACGAGCGCCATGATCGCCGGGTCGAGCGCGCTCAGCAGCCAGGCGCCGATGCCGATCCCCGCCACGCCGCAGCCGACCGCCGCCCACAGGCCGGGAATCGCCGCCCGGCTGTGGCGGAGACTCCACATCAGCCAGACGTTGGAAAGCGTCGATGGCAGCACCATCACCACCACCGCGGTCTGCACGTCGATGAAGGCGGCCATCGCGGGCACCGCGAAGAGAGGCAGCCCGAACCCGGTGATCGCCTTGCCGAGGGTCCCGACGAGCAGCGCGGCGATGACGACGGCGAGGGATTCGATGGACATCGGCGCCGCGGATCATGAGCGCGCCGCCGCGTTGCCGCAACCGGTCGGGCGTGTCCCTATTGTCGGGGCACGCAACCGGGAGATCGCACGGTGAAGCTCGAAGGGTCCTGCCATTGCGGCGCGGTGAGGTTCGGCCTCGCCTCGCGCACCCCCTACCCGTACAATTTCTGCTACTGCTCGATCTGCCGCAAGACCGCGGGCGGCGGCGGATACGCCATCAACATCATGGGCGTCGCCGACACCCTCGAGATCGAGGGCGAGGAGCACATCACGATCTACCGCGCCGCCGGCAACGAGCGCGGCCATCTGGAGGATGACGGGCTCAGCTCCGCGCGACGAAGCTTTTGCAGCAAGTGCGGCTCGGCGCTCTGGGTCTGGGACCCAGGCTGGGCCGAGCTGATCCACCCCTTCGCCTCGGCCATCGACACGCCGCTTCCCGGAGCGCCGGAAAAGACCGTTCTGATGACGCGCTACGCGCCCGGCTGGGTCGAGATCCCGGAAGGCCCGGAGGTCTCGCGTTTCGAGATCTATCCCGACCGGGGGATCGAGGACTGGCACCGCGCCCACGGGCTCTATCTCGACGACGGCTGATGCCGGGCCGGCCTCGGCTATAGTGTCCGCAATTCTTCAATCGGCCACGGGGAGGAACAGATGGCGGGGCGGATGATCGAAATCGCGGCCGGCGACGGCGGGCGGTTCAACGGCTATCTCGCGGTGCCGGAGGCGGGGTCCGGGCCCGGACTCGTGCTCGGCCAGGAGATCTTCGGCATCAACGCGACGATGCGCGCGACCGCCGACCATTTCGCCGAGGAAGGCTACGTGGTGCTCGCGCCCGACCTGTTCTGGCGCATCGAGCCCGGCATCGAGCTCGGCTACTCGGAAGAGGCGTTCGCCACCGCGTTCGGCCATTTCGAGCGTTTCGACATCGACCGGTCGATCGAGGATATCGGCGCGGCGATGGCGGCGCTGCGCGCGCTGCCGGAATGCACCGGCGAGGTGGGCTTCATGGGATTCTGCCTCGGCGGCAAGCTCGCCTATCTGGCGGCCGCCCGGCTCGACCCCGCGGTGTCGATCTCGTTCTACGGCGTCGGCCTGCCGGACATGCTCGGCGAGGCGGGCGACATCGCCTGCCCCATGGTGTTCCACTGCCCCGAGCTCGACCAGTGGATGCCGCCGGAAGGCGTGGCCGCCCTGCGCGATGCGTTCCGCGACCGGACGGATGTCGAGATCTACAGCTATCCGGGCGCCGACCACGGCTTCTACAACGCCGACCGCGAGGTCTTCGACAAGCCGTCCTCGTCGATGGCGCACAGCCGGACCATCGCCGCGCTGCGGCGCGCCATCGGCCCGGTCTACGACCTCAACCATCTGTGGGACAAGCATTGCGAGTACGAGTTCATCACCCGCGACGTCGACGCGACCATGGCGACCATGGTGCCCGAGCCCTATGTCAACCACATCCCGACGATGACCGGCGGGGTCGGCTACAAGAACCTCCACCGCTTCTATCTCAACCATTTCGTCCACGCCAACCCGGAGGACACCAGGCTCGTCCCGGTGTCGCGCACCATCGGCGCCGACCGCGTGGTCGACGAGATGTTGTTCTGCTTCACCCACGACACCGAGATCGACTGGCTCCTGCCGGGCGTGGCGCCGACCGGGAAATACGTCGAACTGCCGGTCGTCGCGATCATCAACTTCCGCGGCGACAAGCTCTATCACGAGCACATTTACTGGGATCAGGCCTCGGTGCTGGTGCAGATCGGGCTGCTCGACCCGACCGGCCTGCCGGTCGGCGGGCAGGACGTGGCGCGCAAGATGCTCGATGCGACCGAGGTGGACTCGAACCGCCTGATGGAGCGCTGGGCGGAAAGCGAGCCCGCGGAGTAGGCGGCATGGACGTATCCAACGCGACCGTCCTCGTCACCGGCGCCAATCGCGGCATCGGACGCTGCATCGTGGACTGCCTGCTGGCTGCCGGGGCGCCCAGGATCCATGCCGCGGCGCGCGACCCGGCGAAGCTCGGCGAGCGCGCCGGCAACCCGCGCATCGTCCCGCTCGCGCTCGACGTGACCCGTCCCGAACAGGTGGCGCGGGCGGTCGAATGCTGCGTCGACGTGACGCTGCTGATCAACAATGCCGGGGTCAACCGCAACCGCCCGCTGATCGGCGAGCCCGAGGCGCTCGCCAATGCCCGGGCCGAGATCGAGGTCAACTATCTCGGCACGCTCGCCATGTGCCGCGCCTTCGCGCCGGTGCTCGAGGCGAACGGGGGCGGGACGATCGTCAACGTCCTTTCGGCCATCGCTCGGGTGAACCTGCCCGCCCTCGGCAGCTACGCCGCGTCCAAGGCGGCCGCGTATTCGATGACCCAGGGGGTGCGCGCGGAGCTCGCCGGACAGGGAACGCGCGTCATCGGCGTATTGCCGGGGGCGGTGGACACCGACATGACGCCGGGCGGGGATGCGAGGCCGGAGGACGTGGCCGCTGCCGTCGTCGAGGCGATCGCGGGCGATGTCGAAGACCTGTACCCCGACGCCATGGCCCGGGGCATCGCGGAAGGCCTGGCCAAGGACGCGAAGGCGGTGGAACGGGAGCTCGCCGCCTTCCTGCCCGGCTGACCCGCGCGTCAGCCTGCCGTCAGGCCGATGCGCATGAAGAACGTGTCGGTCGGGCGGATGTCGCGGTCGCGGGTCAGCGACCGCTTGAAGTTGAGGTCGATCGTGTAGCAGTCGCCGCGATAGCCGAGACTCGCCCGGTGCCACAGGGACCCTCCGCCGGCGAGGTCGCGCTGGGTCTCGCCGCGGAGCCTGATCGAGTCGGTTATCCGGGTCTCCAGCCGCAGGTTTATCTCCCTGCGTTCGCCGAACGCGGCCGGCGCCCCCTGCTTGTCGACGAACAGGTAATCGGCCGAAAGCCGGAAACGCTCCGGACCCAGAACGGCGCCGACCTCGTCTCGCCGCGCCATCCTCTCCGTGTGGTCGTAGCGGAACCGGTAGAGTAGCCGGGCATACCCGGCGACCCTGAGATCGAACCGGCCGACGATATCGGAGAAATCGTTGTCGAGCCCGGCACCGGCCGGAAACAGGTCGGACCCGTCAAGGCGATAGCTCTGCCCGAGAAACGCGTGCGCGCTCATGCCGTCGCCGCCGAGCAGCGACCCCCTCAGCCCGTAATAGAGCCTGGCGCCGTCCTCCACCAGGTCGAGCCCGGTGACCCGCGAACGATCGAACACGTTGGTGTCGTCGAGCTCGAGATCGAGGCTGTCCTCGTTGGGGATGCGATCCGGGTTGCCGCCGCGCGGCGCGACCACGGTGCCGACGATCGGCTCGACGATCTGCGAGAACCGCCCGCCGGCGCGGATGAACGGGTAGCGCCAGTCGAGCCCGGCCTGCGGGAAGACGCGCCCGGCGACCTTGGAGAGCGCTCCGTCTCCCCCCGTCGTCCGGTCTTCCGGCTCGACCCAGTACGCGTCGGTCTGCAGCCGCGCGAACAGGTTGAGGCGCTGGCCGCCGGGGCTGGTATAGGGGAGCTGCCAGGCGGTGTTGAGGGACAGCCTCACGCTGTCGCTGCCGAATTCGCGAACCAGGCTGCGCAGATTGGCGTCGACGCCGGTGCGACCGCCGAACCGGTCCCGCGCGCCGAGGAAATTGAAGTCGACCTCCGGAACCACCAGCGGGACCTTTCTCGGCTCGTCGGTGGGGCGCAATCCCTGGAACCGGTAGAAATTCGCCGCGGCATAGTTCCGTCCCCAGAACCCCTCGACGAAGGCCCTGCTGGTCAGCGTGCGTTGCTCCGAGAAATCGTAGCGGCCCAGATAGGTGTCGTCCGAGGCGATGCTGAGCGCCCCGCCCGCGCGCCAGGCATCGTCGATGTCATAGGCGATATCGGCGTCGAGATGGCCGCGGGTGGCGCGCGTCTCGGTGTCCGTGCTGCCGCTCGTGATGCTGCCTTCCGCCCGCAAGGCGCCGCCGGGGAAACGCTGGCGGTACTCGACCAACCCGACGACGCCCTCCTTCTCGGTCAGAATGGGCGAGATTGTCGCGTCCCTGTCGGGCGCGATCGCCCAGAATACGGGCAGCCGCGCGATCGCCCCGAGCTCGCCGTCCACGCCGAACACGGGGACCAGCAATCCGGTCTTGCGGCGCACGTCGATATCGGGCTGCCGGAAATAGGGCGTGTAGAACACCGGCACGCCCCACAGCTCGAAGACCGCGTCGCGGTAGGTGATGGTCTCGTCGTCGGTGTCGCGGACGACCTCGCCGGCCGCGATCCGCCATGCAGGCGGCGCCCCGGGGTCGTCCTCGCAGGGCGGGCAGGCGGTGAAGACCGCGTCGTCGAGCTCGGTCCTGCTGCCTCCGATGCGCCGCCCGGCCGCTCCCGCGAGACGGGCACGGTCGCCGAGACGGATGCGGATGCGCTCCGCCGCGCCGTCCTTGAGGTCGCCGGAGACCGCCATCGAATCGGCGAAGAAGGCGTTTCCGTCCGGGTCGAGGACGATGACATTGCCGGAGGCGTTCAGGCGTCCGCTGACGCGGTCATACACCACCTTTTCCGCGCGCAGCACGCGGCCGCCCTCGGCGATCTCCACATTGCCGGTCGCCGTCAGCACGTTGCCGTCGCGGCTGTGCGTCACCGTGTCCGCCTTCAAGGTGACCGGCGCCGCCGCCCGCGGCGACGTGGCCGCATTCTGCGCCCAGGCGGCGACGGGAAGGCCGGCGAGCAACGTCGCCACCACGAACGCGTCCCGGACCCGGCGGCGCATCGCGGGTCAGCCGTCTTCGAGGTGAAACAGCATCGCCGATCCGAGCATCGTCGCGATCGCCGTCGGGCTCCATGCGGCCAGCCATACCGGAACGCGCGCCGAGGCGCCGAGCGCCGTGATGACGTCGATGACGATGAACAGCAGGAAACCGCAGGCCAGCCCGGTGACGAAGATCAGCCGCGTCCCGCCGCGCCGCGCCGGGCGGAGCGAGAACGTCGCGGCGACCAGCACGATCGAGACCATCAGCAGAGGCTGCGCGAGCAGGATGTGCCAGTGCAATCGGTGATTGATGGCGGAAACGCCGGCGGCCTCCAGCACCCGCACGAAAGCGGGGAGCTCGAAGAAGGAGAGCGTCGCGGGGTCGGCGAAGCTGTCCTGGATCTTCTCCAGCGTGAGGTCGGTCTCCAGCCGGTAGGCCGGCGCGTGGCGCGGCGGGTCGGGCGGCGTCTCGACCGTGACGTCGTAGAGCGCCCAGTAGCCCCAGCCGAGGCGGGCCCGGTCGGCATCGATCCGGCGGACGAACCGGTCCCCCTCCTCCATCATCAGCACCATCACGGAAGTCAGCCGGCCGGTGGCCGGCTCGATCTTGTTGGCATGCATGAAATAGTGGCCGTCCCCGGTCGGCTGGCGGAACCAGACGCTGCCGCCGCTGATCGCCGCGGATGCGGATCTTCGCTTGAGCACCGTCTCTTCCAGCGACTGGTACTGGGCGTAGAGCGCGGCGGAGATCGGGTTGACCGCGACCAGCTCCACCACCCCGATGGCGGCGGCGCCGACGGCGACGGGCAGCAGGGTCTGCCATACCGAAACGCCGCACGAGCGCACCACGACAAGCTCATGGTGACGGTTGAGGCGCCAGAGCGTCAGCATCGTCGCGATGAGCGTGGCGACCGGAAGCGCGCGCTCGAGCAGATGCGGCACCTTCATCAGGCTCATCGACATGATGACCCCGAAGGTCGCCTCCTGGTTCTGCGCCGCCTTGCGGAAGAGCTCGACCGAATCGAACATCAGGATCACCGCCCCCAACGCGAACAGGACGGCGGCCATCCAGAAGAAGAACAACCGCAGGACGTAGAGCGACAGGCGGAGCGAAATGCGCATGTCGGCCCGCGCGCGTCGCTAGGACGCCCCGGCGGCGGCCGGAACCGGCCGCCGCCACAGGCCGAACGGGCCGCGCCACAGGGACAGGAAGCAGACCGAGATCGTCGCCAGCGGACACAGATAGATGAGCGGCGCGAGCTCCGGGATGCGCCGCCCGAGGCTCTTGAACCCCATCATCGACACCTCCAGCCCGGCGATCACGGCGACCGCGACCAGGATGCGGATCATGTGCCCGCGCCGGTTGAACTCCGCCCCGAGCAGCAGCGCCAGGGCAACCAGCGGCAGGGCCAGGTTCATCAGCGGCGCGGTCAGGCGGTCGTGCCCCTCCATCCGGAACTGGTGGTAGCGCGACATGCCGCCGGCCGCCTCGGGCGGATCGAACAGGTGGTGCAGGAACTGCTCGTGCGGGCTCTGCCAGCGTCCGAAGCCGGACTTCGACCGCGTGGTGAACTGCATTTCGTAACGGTCGAATTGGAGCCGCGCCACGTTCCGGTCCGCGCGCCGTTCCTGGCGCTGCCCGCGAACCATCACCATGCGCGGGCCGTTGTCGCCGGGAATCAGCACGCCGCGCTCGGCCATCGCGGTGACCGGTCTGTCGGGCCGGCGGTTGTCGTGCACCAGGATGCCCTTCAGCGCGCCGTCGGGATCGCGCTGGCGGACGAACACGGTTACCCCCGGAACCATCTGGGAGAACACCCCCTCCTCGATCAGGACCGAGGAATAGTTGTTGCTGACCTGGAATTTGAGGTCGCGGTAGTCGCGATAGGCGAGCGGCAGGAGATAGAGCGAGACCAGGTAGCCGATGGCGACCATCGCCGCCGCGACCAGCAGCGCGGGGCGGGCGAGCTGGAGACGGCCGATGCCGGCGTTCTGCATGATCACCAGCTCGCTGTCCATGGTCAGCCGGTAGTAGACGAAGGCGACCGCGATAAACAGCGAGACCGGCCCGACGACGGCGAAGGAGGCGGGCATCAGCAAGGTGGTGATCCAGGCGAACATCGACCAGGACAGGCCGCGGTTCATCACCAGGTCGATCAGCGACAACGACTTGGTGAGCCAGATGATGCCGAAGATGCCGGCGGCGACGACCACGAGGACGATCGCGATCTGCCTGAACATGTAGAACTGCAATCTGGACACGGGGCAGCCGGCTCCTCGTTGCGCCCTGGGCCGAAACCCGAGCTATAGCATATTCGCCCATCCGGGGACGACATCGACGCACCGAATTCGGCCGCGCGCCGGCGAAAGCGGGATCCCGGGGCTTGACCCGGAATGAGAACAAATATAGAACATTTGCGGGACAAACACGAAGAATCGCCCCGTGAGGTCTGCATTTCGCCTTGTCGATCCGTCTCCGCGCGCCCCCTTGCCCAGGCCGGCGCTGCGCGATCCCGCCGTTCTGGAACGGCTGCGTGCCGCGATTCGCCGGATCGAGGGGGTCGGACCGGGCTGGTCCGGCGGCGAGGCGGCCGTCCTGAGGCTCGGCCTGGACGAGATCGACCGGCACCTTCCCTGGGGCGGGCTGCCGGCCGGCGCGCTGCACGAGATCGTCGCCGCGGACAGCGCCATGGCCGGGACGGCGAGCGCGTTTTCCGCCCATCTCGCCGCGCTTTCGGGGGATGGCCCGGTGCTCTGGTGCGAGGGCGGGCGCATTCTCGATTCCGGCGCGCTGCATCCGCCGGGGCTGCGGAGCTTCGGGCTCGACCCCGGACGGCTGGTGGTCGCCCGCACCGGCAGCGACGCCGAAACCCTGTGGGCGATGGAGGACGGGCTGCGCTGCGGCGCGCTCGCCGCGGTCATCGGCGCGCTCGCCGCGGTCTCGCTGACCGAGAGCCGGCGGCTCCAGCACGCCGCCGCGGCCAGCGGGGTGACCGCGCTGATGCTGCGCCCCGCCGGCGCCGCTTGCGCCCCGAACGCCGCGACCACCCGCTGGCGCGTCGCCGCGGCGCCGCGGGCGGCGGGGCCCGGCTGGCGGCTCGAGATGTTTCGCTGCCGCGGCGGCCCGCCCGGCGATTGGCACGTGGAGTGGCGCGATGAGACGCGTGGTCTCGCTATGGCTGCCGCGCTTCGCGACCGACAGGCTGCGCCGGACCGCCGGGCCGGGTAGCCGGACGGGGCCGCTCGCGACCGTCGAGGCGCGCGACGGCCGGCTGTTGCTGGCCGGGCTCGACCGCAATGCCGCTTCCGCCGGGCTCCACCCCGGCCAGACGCTCGGCGACGCGCGCGCCATCCTGCCCGCGCTCCGCACGCGGCCCGCCCCCCCCCCCGCCGAGCGCCGCCCGCTCCGCCGCCCGGCCGGCGGCCCCCGCGCGCCCCCCCCCGCCCCCCCCCCGCCCGCGCCCCGCCGCCCCCGCGGCCGAGCGCCGCGCGCTCGCCCGCCTGGCCGGCTGGTGCGGGCGCTACAGCCCGTGGACCGCGCCTTTGCCGGCGGCCGC
>MKWU01001046.1_pt1 | contig 50305 bp, 40 predicted proteins | sample 809101 | NCBI WGS metagenome assembly MKWU01 (sample SAMN05860141, study PRJNA318959) | sponge metagenome | host: Aplysina aerophoba | place: Slovenia: Piran, Adriatic Sea, Gulf of Piran | collected 2013-05-07 | reverse complement strand
ACTCTCCGGCAAACCCGGGGCGGTTCACAGAACCAATCCCCACCAGACCACACCCCCCGCACAAACCACCCCAAACCCCCATTTCACACCAGTCTCCTAGGACCACGGACCCTCGCACATGCCGCAGGGCGACCGGATCCCGGAGCAGCGATCCCAACGAGTCGCCGATCCTGGTGCCTCCTGCCCAGTCGACGACGCCTGCCGAGGCACGCTCGACAGCCAGATCGGGGTCGCGCCCTGCCAGGAGGTCGGTGGTTCGGGTGAGCCTCGTACCGAAGCAGAACACTTCGGTCCTCAATGTGCCAGCGACGAGTCCGTAGGCCAGATGCAGCATTGCCCTCGACTGGGTGGACATCGACCCGGAGACGTCTACCAGGAGCAGCAGGCGCCGCGGGATCAGGACCCGCCGCCGCCATGATCTCCGGAGAACTTCGCCGTCGCTCTGCAGAGCTCTCCTGATCGCCGATCAGGGTGAAACTTGGCTCAAAACGAACTAGCGTCAAACAGCATCGGCGACCAACTGGAGACTCCAGACCGGCCCAAGCCGCCGCGGCCCTTTCGACATGGCGGGGTTGTGACGACTAGACCTGTGCGGTTCACCGCTTGTCCACGGTCGTTTACTTATGAGTCGGTGGCTTTGGCCCTCAGTGTTACCTCTGCTGACACCACAACCTCCCATCGGCGGACTCTGTGGTCAAGCGTTGCTGCCACAGCAACAGGTACATCCGTTGGTGTCCGCAGAAGGATCTGGACCTAGGAATCTTTGGACTGGGAACGGTTAGCTTCCGTCGAGCGGTCGGAGCTTCGCTCGGAGGGCGTTTTGGAATGCCTGTCGAGTCATGGGGTCTGCGGCTCTAAGGCGATCTTCAGACGCTTCCAGGGTTAGTGTTTCCCAGTGGCGGCGTTGTAACGTCAGCGCGCCTGAGTGGTCGGACTGAAGTCGGGTTACGAGCCATATTATGTCGCCCTCGTTGAGGTCCTTGCGAGGGTGATCGCTGGGTCCGCCGATCGCGGAGAAGAATGGTTTGTCTACAGCTACGGCCAGTTCCGGCATCTGTCCTTAAGCGAACAGGCGGCGGCGGCTGATCACCAGCTCAGGCAGCTTCGAGTGGTGGGTGTTCTTCATGACAACCTCCACAGCGTAGAAGTCGAACTCGCCGATCAGTTCCACTATCTCCGGTGCCCTGTCGTAGGTCATCAGAAAGTCGATGCTCGACCCGGCGAGGGTTTTGAAGAGGGCTCGATGGTCGATGGCGTGATGCGTGTACAGCCTTTTGCCGGCGCGCTTTCCGCCTGCAGTGTAGGGTGGATCAACAAACGCTACGGTGCCGGGCAGATCGGCCACCGTTTGCAGCACCGCCATCCCGTCCCCTTCACAGAACGCGATCCGGTCGGACTGGCTCTCGATGTCCGACAGCCTCCTAATCAGCGTCTTGGCATACCATCGTGACGCCACGCCCTTGTTGTTCTCGCCCACCCGCGACAGCGATGCTCCAGCAGCAAGAATGCCACCCCGGCGGGTGCGGTTGAGGACGAGGGTACGGAAGCCGTGAGCGATGAGATCTGGAGGGGCTGCCGAAGCAAGTTCGTACACGTTTGATCGAGTCGGTTCGAAGCCCTCCACCAGATTCCTCAGCTCCTCACTGTGTCGGAGAGCGCAGTGCCAGAGAGCCGCGACATCATGGTCGAGTTCCACCATCAAGCAGCGTTCCGCCAAACGCTCGAACACTGCGGTCAGTGACACCGTTGCTCCCCCACAGAACGGTTCCACAAGCAGCTTCGGGCGGGGCTGCATCGGCTCGAGCCACGCCCTGATGTGGGGAATCAGCCAGGTCTTGCCACCGGGATACCGCAACGGGGATCGCTGGGGCACCGTTGCCACGTTCACCGCGGGGATCGACGAAACAGCGAACATCCAGACCCCTTTGAGTAGCCAGTGGCATCATCGTAACCCGTATCAGCGACACGGTGGGGGATCCCTTCGAGTGCTGACGATGAGGTCAACAGCTCCCCCAAAGGGCGACCGTCCCGAGGGGGAGAGACATACATCGGAGTGCTCCTGTGGTGACCTGTTGCAGTTCGTCGGCTCCTGAGTGTCCCTACGGACAGCGGACACCGGACACGAGCTTGGGGAGGAGTTCGGCGATCCTCTCAAGGTCGCCCAGCGAGTCTGCGGCCACGAGGTGATCGAGGTGCGGGAAGGCCAGACGCATGCCGCGGGTGAGGGGACGGTAGGCGGGGTCGGCCTTGAGAGGGCTCATCCATACCAGGGAATATGCGAGCCGGGACAGGCGGGCGACCTGGCTTTCCATGAGTTCGGGATCGCCGGTTTCCAGACCGTCCGATGCGACCAGGACCACCGACCCTCGCACATGCCGCAGAGCGACCGGATCCCGGAGCAGCGAGACCAACGAGTCGCCGATCCTGGTCCCTCCCGCCCAGTCGACGACGCCTGCCGAGGCGCGCTCGACAGCCAGATCGGCGTCGCGCCCTGCCAAGAAGACGGTGGTACGGGTGAGCCTCGTGCCGAAACAGAACACTTCGGTCCTCAACGTGCCTGCTACGAGTCCGTAGGCCAGATGCAGCATGGCCCTCGACTGGGTGGACATCGACCCGGAGACGTCCACCAGCAGCAACAGGCGCCGCGGGATCACGACGCGCCGCCGCCATGATCGCCGGAACACCTCGCCGTCGCTCTGCAGGGCTCTCCGGACGGTTCTGCGCATATCGAGCCGGGTTCCGGTCGCCGCCGGCCGGAGCCTCCTGGTGCATCGGCGCGGGACCCGGACCTCGATCCGGGCGATGAGCAAGCCGAGAGCGCTCCTCTCCTCGTCGGTCCATTCCGAGAAGGATCGATGCCGGAGTGTTTCGAACAGCGAGGCCACCGCGCCGAGATCGGGACTCTGCCGTTCCTCGGGCACGCCGGCGCCTGGTTGGACGGATGGGGAGTCGACCAGCGAGGACCGCTCCCCGCTCGGATCGGAGGTAGTCACATCGGTTGGCGGGGAGTCGGCATCCTCGTCCTCTGCGGGGTCGGTCGAAGCCGGGAGGTCGGATCCGAGGAAGAACGAGGCGAAGGCGGCGTCGTAGGCGGGGATGTCCGCGTAGCCCGAGATCAGGCAGGTCCGCCCCGACCAGTAGAGATCGTCGAGTTCATCCGTGCCGAGAACTGACACCGCTCTCGCGAACGTCACGATCTCGGCGGGGCTCACGCTCACCCCATGCGCTCGGAGCGCATGACCGAACGAGACCAGGGTCCCCGCGGGATCATCTGTCAGCGAGATCAATCGAGTATCTCGTGGAGGACGGGTGTGACCCGGTCAATGTCCTCTCTTTCCTTGAGCAAGGCGCCAAGCGTGGACGCAACGGGGTCGGGCTCGAGGTGATCCACATCGAGGAGGTCCAGCGTGAGCGCCCAGTTGATTGTCTCGGCGATACCCGGCAGCTTGATCAGGTCGAGGCGGCGGAAACGGTGGACCGCTTCCACTATCCGGAGCGCCAGATCCTCGGCGAGTTCCGGCACCCGAGCACGAACGATCGCCATCTCGCGATCGAGGTCGGGGTAGTCGATCCAGTGGTACAGGCAGCGTCTCTTCAAAGCATCGTGTAGCTCGCGTGTCCGGTTGGTCGTCAGCACCACGATGGGAGGTTCGTCGGCTCTCATGGCGCCGATCTCGGGTATCGAGATCTGGAAGTCGGAGAGAACTTCGAGCAGGAAGGCCTCGAACTCGTCGTCGGCCCTGTCGATCTCGTCGATGAGCAGCACGGCATCGGAACCGGCCTTGATGGCCTCGAGAAGGGGACGTTCGTTGAGGAACCGGGGTCCGTACAGGTCTTCGACGATGGCTTCCTTGTCTTCTCTGTCATCACCCACGGCGCGCAGGTAGAGGAGTTGGCGGGGGTAGTCCCACTCGTACAGCGCCTGGCTCGAGTCGATACCTTCGTAGCACTGGAGGCGGACGACCCGGCGATCGAGGGCCAGGGCGATGGCCCGCGCCACTTCGGTCTTGCCCACACCCACCTCACCCTCGAGCAGCAGTGGCAGGTTCAAGGACGTGGCCAGGAACACCGCGGTCGACAGACCACGATCGGCCAGGTAGTCGTAGCGTGCTAGCCGTTCTTCCACGTCATGGACATCCGCGAACCAGCGGTGAACCGGCCAAGGACCAGAAGACGGATCGGCATCCGGTGTCATCGTCCGACCCTCAACACCTCGTTCCCGAGCGGCGATCCATCATGCGGGTTCTCCGGTGGACGCCGCCCGCCATCAGTTCCCCTTGTCGTACGGGTACCTGGGAATGTACTGACCGAATGACGGGTCCCCGACGACCTCGCCCGAGTCCATGACCACGCTTCCTCGCACGATCGTCTGGGTGGGCCAACCCTTCAGATTCCAGCCGTCGTAGAGGCCCCAATCGGCCGCCGACTGCATGTACTCGGGAGTGACCACCCGCTCCCGGTCGAGGTCGACGATGGCGAAGTCGGCGTCGGACCCGACCCGGAGCACACCCTTCTTCGGGTAGACCCCCCACACCTGGGCGTTCTGCAGGCCCAGGATCCGGGAGACGTCCGGCAGCGAGATGCGACCCTTGTGATAGCCCTCGCTCAGCATGACCGGCAACAGCATGCCCATGCCGGGGAAGCCGGGCACCGCGTCCCAGATGCTCTGCTTGACCTTGTCGGGCTTCGCTACCACGGTCGAGTGGTCGGAACCGACGCAGGTCACGGTCCCGTCGCGGAGGCCCTCCCAGAGCTTCTCCTGGCTCTCGGCATCGCGCAGCGGGGGGTTCACCTTGGCGAGGCTGCCCACCTTGTCGTTGTCGTACTTGGTGAGCACGAGGTAGTGGGGGCACGTCTCCGCGATAACGTCGACGCCTTCGGCCTTCGCCTGGCGCACCCAGTCGACTCCCCGGCCGATGGTCATGTGGACGATGTAGAGCTGGGAGTTCGTTTCCTTGGTGTACCAGATCGCCCGGCGGGTCGCCTCCTCCTCGGCAATGTCGGGTCGGGCATCGGTCCACGCCTTGAGGTCGGTCCTTCCGGCGGCGATGTACTTGGCCTTGAGATTGTGGATTATGGACATGTTCTCCGCATGCACCATGGCGATGGCCGGCTTGCCGATCGCCGCCACCTGGCGGAGGCCCGCGAGGAACTGGGCGTCGTCCACCGCCAGGATGCCGAACACCGATGCCTCGTCCTGCGTGTAGGCCATGTAGAACTTGTAGGAGGTGATGCCGCAGTTGTAAGCCATCGCCGGCAGTTCTTCGATCTGCTGATCGGTTCCGATGACGGCGCTGAAACCGGCATCGATCACGGAGTCGCGCTCGACGGCTTCCAGTGCCCACGGGTAGTAGTCGAGGAACGATACCGAGGCGTCCTCCCGGTTGAGGAGGGTCGGGATCATGGTCGTGCATCCCCCGATGGCGGCATTGCGGGTCTCGGTCCTCACGTTGACATCGAAGGTGCTCTGGAAGGTTTGGAGGTGAACGTGCGGGTCGATAGCCCCCGGGAATACGTGCAGGTCGGTGGCGTCGATGGTCCGGCTGCCGTTGCGGAGCATGCCCGGGGCCGCGATGGCTGCGATCTTTCCGTCCCTGACTCCTATGTCGCCCGGGACCGCCTCGTCGGTGAAAACGAGGGTTCCGCCGTGGATTACCAGATCGAAGTTGCTCATTGAATGTTGCTCTCCTGTTCGTTCTCGTCTACTAGCGCAGAGCCAGAACCTGTCGCTTGGACGGCCTCATCGGCTTGGAGGACCGCAGTATCCCGCCCCGGCCGGGATGCGTCGGTCAGCTGCCGACTGCATCCAGGGCGCCTCGGATACCCTCGGCGAGTTCCTGCACGCCGGCGTCGTCGAGGGTAAGCGGCGGTGACACCTGGATGGCGTGCCCGAAGAGGATCCGGGTGAGGATCCCGTGGTCGCGTAGCGCGGGCACGATCCGGTCGGGTAGCCCGGGGTCGTCCTCCACCGCATCCAGATCGAACTGCACCGCCGCCATGGCGCCGGCGCCGGCGCGCACCTCGCTGACCAGCGGATGGTCGGAAAGGGGAGTGAGACCGGTCGCCAGCGCGGCTTCCAGTCCCACGGCGGCCCGGACCAGGCCCTCACGTTCCATGATGTCGAGGTTGGCGTTGGCCGCCGCCGCGACCGTGGCGTGTCCCGAATAGGTGTACCCGTGACGCCACATGCCGGCGCCGCCCTCGAACCAGGGTTCGGCGATCCACGGGGACACGAGCACCGCTCCGAGTGGCAGGTATCCCGAAGTTATGCCCTTGGCGCAGGTGAGCAGATCCGGTTCCAGGTTCCAGCGCTCGCTCGCGAACCAGGCCCCGGTGCGCCCGAAGCCGGTAATCACCTCGTCGGAGATGAACAGCACACCGGTGTCACGACAGATGCTGCGCACCTTCTCGAGGTATCCGGGGGGAGGGGCCAGCACGCCGCCGGCTCCGATCACCGGTTCGCACACGAATGCGGCTACGTTCTCGGGACCCAACTCTTCCAGGGTCTCGAAGAGGTCGTCGTGCGAGTCCCAGCCGACCACCCGGGTGTCCGACATGAGCCTTCCGTATCCGTCGAGGTTTGCCTGGATACCGGCCACGCTGGTGCCGGCTGTGTGCATTCCGTGGTAGGCACGGAACCTGCTCAGGATGTAGGTTCGCTGCGGTTCGCCTTTGACCTTGTGGTAGAGGCGGGCCAGTTTGACGGCTGTGTCGACGGAGTCGGATCCTCCGCTGGTCAGGAAGGAGACACTGCCCGGCACGGGGGCTATCTGGGCAAGCCGGTCGGTAAGTGCCATTACAGGGGGGTTGGTCAGGTCTCCGAATGTCGAGTAGGCCTCGAGCTGCTGCATCTGCTCGAATGCGGCCCGGGCTATCTCGGTTCGCCCGTGGCCCACGTTGCAGTACCAGAGGCTGGCGGTGGCGTCCAGGTAGCGACGGCCATCCGTGTCGTACACGTAGTAGCCGTCGGCACGGTCGAGGACCAGTTCCGTGCCCCGGGTGATGGCTCGCATATCTGCGAACGGATGCCAGTACTTAGTCACGTTCACTCCGACTGTTGCGCTTGGTTGTGTCTGAGGCCATCGAAGCGGATAGGGGAAGGCCCATCCGGTTGTGCCGGCCGGTCACGAAGCCTCCGCCCCCGAACGTAGGCGGGCGGCGGCGTCCTCGATCGAGTCGACGATGAAGTGATAACCCGTACAGCGGCAGAGGTTACCCGCTATTCCGTGGCGTATCTGGGCTTCGCTCGGATCGGGATTCTCCCGGAGGAGGGCGAGGGTCGAGAGGATCATCCCCGGCGTGCAGAACCCGCACTGCAATCCCTGGTTGTCGATGAACGCCTCCTGGATGGGGTGGAGGTCGTGGGGGCCGGTGCTGAGCGACTCGATGGTTCGGACGTCCTGGCCCTCGGCATCGGCGGCCAGCACGCAGCATGACTTCACGGTCTCACCGTTGAGGATCACCGTGCACGCTCCGCAGTTGCCGGTGGCGCAGCCCAGGTGGGTACCGGTCAGGCGGAGTTCGTCCCGGAGCATGTCGACCAGGATCGTCCGCGTGTCGACATCGACGGTGGTCGGCTTACCGTTCACGGTCAGGCTGATGCGGCTCTTCATGACTCGATCACCTCTATGGCATGTTCGTGATGGCTTGCTGCACCACTCGTCTCGCGAACACGCCTGCCATATGGCGTCGGTATTCGGCATCCGAGTGGATGTCGGACGAAGCGTATTCGGCCGCGTCGTAGGCTCTCGCTGCCAGCTCTTCGAAAGCGCCGGGGCCGGCTCCGTCGGCGAAGACATCGGAGGCGTCCACCACCACGGGGGTCGGCCCGACTCCACCGATCGCCACTCGGACAGTGCCGAGGTCGGGTCCTACCAGCGCGGCGGCGTTGACGATGGCGAAGCTGCCCTCGACGCGGGCGAAGCGCAGGTAGGCCGAACCCGCACCCGCGGGTTGGCCCGGGACGAGGATGGCGGTCACCAACTCGTCGGGCTCACGGGCGGTGAACATCAGGTCGATCAGGAACTCGTCCGCCCGTATCCGGCGGGTTCCGTTGCTGCCGGTGAGCTCGACGTCCGCACCTGCCAGCACGATCACCGGCGAGTAGTCGCAAGCCGGATCGGCGTGGCACAGGCTCCCGGCCATGGTGCCCCGGTTCCGCACCTGAACATCTCCGACTGAGCCGGCTGCGGTGGCGAGCATGGGGGCGTGGGTGGTGACGAGAGGGCTGGTCATGACCTCCCGGTGGCGGACCATGGCGCCGATCCGGAGTTCTCCGTCGTAGCTGACGCCGGCCATGTCCGTGATGTGGTTGAGCGACATGACCACGTCCGGTTGCACGATCCCGAGGTTCATCATCGGTAGCAGGCTCATGCCTCCGGCCAGGACGGTTATGTCGTCCCCCCGCTCGGCCAGCATGGCGACCGCCTCGGCGGTGGTCTCCGGTCGGAGTAGTTCCAGTGCCCTTGTTATCAAAGCGTCACCCCCTGGCGCAGGCGGGCCTCGTTGATGGCATTCCAGACCCGTCCGGGCGAGAGGATCAACTCGTTGATCTCCAGGTCGAGGTCGGGCAGAGCGTTCTCGATGGCGCTGCACAGGGCGTTGAGGCACGCGCCGACGCCGGACTCGCCGACCCCTTTCATTCCGAGGGGGGTGAAAGGCGATGGCGTCTCCTGGTGCTCCACTTCGAACCTGGGCAGCTCGACGGCTGTCGGGATCGTGTAGTCCATCAAGGTGGCGGTGAGGAGTTGGCCGTTGGAGTCGTACGACAGCTGCTCGTACATCGTGCCACCGATACCCTGGGCGATCGACCCGTGGAGGTTCGCCGTGACCAGCAGCGGGTTTATCACCGTGCCCGCGTCGTCGACGAGGCAGAACCGCAGCACCTGCACTCCTCCGGTGTCGGGGTCGACCTCGACGATGCAGGCCGCGGTCCCGCTCGGCCAGGCCGGGTAGTTGCTGAAGCGTCCCTGCTTCTCCGGTTGGTGGTAGACGTTGCCCATCCGGAAGTAGCGGGTGGATTCGAGTCCCGGCTCCTCCTCGTCCGCGTACTCGCCGAACGTGTGGCGGTACACCTGGTTGGCGACCTCGTCGAAGCCGACGCTCCGGCTCTCGGCGCCGAGCACGAAGATCCTGCCATGGGCGGCGTCCAAGTCCTCCGGCGCGGCCTCGAGCATCCGGCCGGCGATGCGGAACATCTTCTCGCGCAGCTCCGTAGCGGCAGCTTGCACGGCCGAACCCCCGTACATCGTGGCTCTAGAGCTGAAGTTGCCCAGGCCGTAAGGACAGGACTCCGTGTCGCCTTGCAGCACCTTGATGCGCTCCATCTCGCAACCGAGGAACTCGGCTGCGATCTGCGCCATGGCGGTCTCGTTGCCGCAGCCCGGCGAGGTGACGCCGGTCAGGACAGTGACATCGCCCGAGGGAGCCACCCGTACGGTCGCCCCATCGTATGCCGAGATCAGGACCGCACCCGGCATAGCGCAACCTTCTGGGGTCAACTCCTGGCTGAGGCCGATCCCGATGTAACGGCCCTCTTCCCGAGCCTGTTGCTGCATCTCGGGAAAGCCGTCCCAGCCGATCATCTCGAGGACCTTGTCCAGAGATCCCGGGTAGTTGCCGCTGTCGAGCATGGCTCCCGACGGTTGCGAGTAGGGGAATTCGTCCGGCTGGATGAAGTTCCGGTACCGGACGGTGGCCCTGTCGATGCCGGTCTCGCGGGACACACGGTCGATGATCCGCTCCATCAGGAAGGTGGCGGAGTCCTTCCCGAAACCCCGGTAGGCGTTCCACGGGGTCTTGTTGGTGACCACCACCGACAGGCGGATGCGGTTGTTGGGCACCCGGTACACGGTGGGCAGGCAGTATGCGGTCACGAACGACTGGCCCCATCCGAGGAGGGCGGTAGGGGCACCGACATCGGCGATGACGTTGATGTCGAGGCCGGTGACGATCCCATCGCCATTGAAGGCAGCCCGGTAGTCGAACCTCACGTCTCGGGAATGCCCGGTGGTGGCGAAGTTCTCGTCGCGGCCCTCGATCCACTTGATGGGCCGGCCGAGCTTCCGGGCAAGATAGGCGATGAGGGGTTGCTCCTGGAAGGGTGGCTGCTTGAGCCCGAAGGCGCCCCCGACGTTGGGCTGGATCACATGGATCGTCCGCTCGGGGACGTCGAGCGTTTCGGCGAGGAAGGTCCTCAGAGGGTGGGGGTTCTGCGTCGACTCCCATAGCGTGAGCTTGTCCTGGTACGGATCGTACTGGGCGACCGAGCCGCGCGGCTCCAGCGAAACACCGGTGATGCGTTCCGAACGGACTTCGCCTTCGATGATCCGCTCGGCTGCCTCGAAGGCGCCCTCCATGTCCCCGGTCCGCCAGTCCCGGGTGATGAGGAGGTTGTCGCCCCAATCCGGTTCGACCAGGACGGACTCCCTGTCGAGAGCCGCCCTCGGGTCGGTCACTGCGGGGAGCACGTCGTAGGTCACGTCGATCATCCCGACCGCTTCGAAAGCCGTGTTCTTCGACTCGGCCACCACCGCGGCCACTGCTTCACCCACGTAGCGGACCCGGTCGGGCGCCAGCGCGTACCAGTCGACCCCCTTGGCGCCGATCTCCTTCGTGTTCCATGCTTCGGGGATCGGGCGCATCCCGGCCTTGGCCTCGGCGCCGGTCATCACGTAGACCACGCCGTTGAGTTCCTCGGCTGCGGAAGTGTCGATCGAGACGATGCGAGCAGCCGCGTGAGGGCTGCGGAGGATTGCCAGATGAGCCATACCGGGGAGCACGATGTCCGAGACGAACAGGCCTTTTCCGGCGGCGAGTTCCCGGTTGGTGAGACCCAGGTAGGGCTTACCGACATGGCGGAGCGTGCTAGTGGTGGTCATGGTTTCCGCCCCGGGTTGATGGTCGGTGCGCACGCGGGCACTCTCAGTCGAGATCGCGATACTTCCATCGGGACTTGCGGTGTTGCACGTCCGGTCTGGTTCCCGAGGCGCGCTCCTTCGAGAGGCATGGCTCGTGAAGCTAGCAGAAAGGGTATCCGGTCGAGAATCTCATCCACATGATGGAATGCCGAAGTCAGGCCACCATTGGCAACTTCCAGGGGTAAGACAAGGCTGTCCACCGGCGGCGTCTCTTCCCTGGGATCGCTGCAGATGATCCGGTCGCCCACGCTGAATGCCGGGCTTCATGTCGTCGCCGTCCCATGACGCGATAGTTTGTCAACGACCGCGACACCCATATGGCCTTCGATACGAGCCACTCGCTGCTCCAGGTGTCCGATGCGCCGGGCGAGTTCGTCCACAGCGTCTGCCAGCCGATCACGACGACTAACGATGAGCCACAATCCCGACGACCGGACCGCTCGCGACCGCAATGACGTTCAGCCAGTCCATTGATACCGCCCGGCCCACCGACATAGCGACACACACGGATGATCAGATTGAATGGGGTGTGGGAGACAGGTTACGGACTGTCACCCGTATGTAAGTAACGAAGCTTCAGAGATTGATCAACCCGGCCGATTGCCCTCTCCCAACCCAAGATAGGCGTCGAGGTCGATGGCTTGCGGCCATCCCGGCTTCGCCTCGTCGAAGGCAGCCCGGACCGAAGGATCGAGGTCGGTCGGAATGGTGGCGTCGATCATGAGCTTCGAGTTCGGGTATTCGCGATGGAAACTGCTCGGGTCGTACGTGGCTCCCTTCATGTCCCCGATGGTGGTGAGGCGCGTACGGCCGGTGCGAGGATCGATCGCTTGGAACCGCTTGGCCAGAGCGCCCAGCACCCGGTGCTCGTTGAAGATGTCCACATCGTGGTCGAAGGCAATGATCAGCTTGATCTGGGGTACGGCGCCCAGTGCAGCCAGCATGGCGTTGCGTTGCTCCCCGCGCTCGCCCCCCTCGACCGTCGGCTCCTTCCGGATGGCCAGGTAGCAATGGAATCCGTACCCGCTGGCCGGAACGTGGACGGCCACCACATTGGACGATGACGCCTGCACCGCCCTCCAGATCGCCACCTCGTGGCAGATGGCAGCCATGTTCGTTGCGTCCGCGTGGCCCGAGAACGCCAGCTGCAGGATCGGATCCCGCCTCCTCGTGATGGCGCTCACGGAAACCAGCGGACCATGCTTGACGCGGCTGTAGGAGCCGGACATGTCGGCGAACGGCGCCTCCGGATACCGTTCACCCGGCTGGATACGCGCCTCGATCACCAGTTCCGCATCGGCCGGAACATCCACTTCCACTGTGCGGGCGGGCACCAGTTCCACGGGCGCCAACTGGAGGGCCCCGGCGAGGGTGCATTCGTCGGTACCGAGCGCAGCCCGGTAGCTGGCCGCCAGCGTCATTGCGGCGGAAGCCGACGGCACGATCGCGATATCGAGTGGCCGGCCACGGGCCTCCTGGCGCCGGAAGATGTCGGCGATGTTCGAGATGGACGTGAGCGACGGAACCAAGGTTCGGTCGTCTCGCTGCATGTACCGGTAGATCCCGACGTTGGAGGTCCCGGTGTCCGGATCCTTCACGAAGGTGAGGCCCATGGAGATGTACCGGCCGGCGTCCCGTTCGTGATGCCATACGAGCGGGATGTTGTCCAGCGAAGCTTCATCCCCCGTGTGGACCACATCCTGGGATGGCGCGGATCGGGTCTTCCTGGTCGGGACGGGGTGACCGAACCGCTCGCTCAACTCCGGTACCAGGCGTTCCAGGTCGGCGCCGAGCAGGGCCGCCACATTTGACCGGTCGGAGAAGAGCGACCCGGCGATCCTCCATCCGTCGTAGCCCTTCACAGACTCGAACACGACGGCTGACCAGTCGCCCCGTTCCTCAAGGGCGGTCATGACCGCGGTGACCTCGCCGACAGGGTCCACGGGCCGCCTGATACGGACGAGCCCACCCTTACGGTCCAGCAGGTCGATCCCGGCCCGCAGGCTGGTCGGGATGGTCATGTGCGGGTCAGCGGAGAATAGAGCTCCGGTCTCCGGTCCCGGTACATGGTCTGGTCCATCCGGGCGGCGCTCACCTCGTCGAGATCGATAACCGCTGACGTGACTGCGGGTGCGCCTTCGGGTGCGACTGCCAGCACCTTGCCTCTCGGGGACACCACACAACTGAGACCGTAATACTGCGTGGAAGTCCCGTCGACGGTCTCGTGGCCGGCCCGGTTGACGGCTACCGAGAACACCACGTTCTGGGCAGACCAGGTCCTGATGGAGGGGACGAACAACTCCGAGACGGCTCCGCTCGAGGCATTGGGCACGCAGATCACCTCGGCTCCCTCCAGGGCGAGCACTCTCCAGGCTTCGGAGAACCAGCGGTCGTAGCAGACGAGCACCCCAAGCTTGCCGATAGCCGTCGGGAAGGTCGGGAATCCCGGTCCGTTGCGGAAGTAGTACTTCTCGTCGTTCACGGCACCGCCCCAGTTGTAGGACGAGATAGCGTTCTTCCGGTAAACGGGGGCTTGCTCTCCGGTGGGTAGGACGCCCGGGATCAGAGAACCGTCGGGTCCTATGACGGCAGCGCTGTTGAAATACTGCCCGGCCACGGTGCCCCGTTCGAAGAAGGGCACCACCGCGTGGCATCCCCGCGTCGCCACCTCCTCTCGAGCGGTGGTCAGCGTTTCTCCGTCCAGGTCTTCAGCCCAGTCGAAGTAGCGCTGCCGGGTGTGACCCACGCACCAGAACGGCAGGCTGAACAACTCGGGGAACACCACGAGGTCAGGCGTGCGGTCGCCCAGTTGATCGAACGCTCTCCGTACCGCATTAGCGGGCCGGTCGTCGACCGGACCGGTCTGGACGGCCGCTACTCGCATCCGGTCCTTTCCCGGCCGAGGCGTCGCGTCATCGTGTCAGACGTCCCACCCGGCGTCCACCACGATGTCATGACCGGTGATGTTGCGGGCGCCGCTCGACACGAGGAAGGAGACCGCGGCCGCTATGTCGGCGCTGTCGATGAACCTGCCGAGAGCCGTCTGCGACGCGAAGTCGTCGTAGACCTCCTCGGGGGTCAGGCCTAGGGTGGCCGCCTTGGTATCCACGATCTTCGTCATGCGGTCGCCGTGCGTGACGTTCGGGCACACAGCGTTGACGGTTATGCCGTACTGTCCCAGTTCGAGCGCCAGCGTTCTGGTGAGGCCCCGCACTGCCCACTTCGAGGAGGAATAACCGGCGCGATTGATGTACCCGCGGAGACCGCTCGTTCCTGATATGTTGACGATCCGGCCGTCACGGCGCTCGATCATGCTGGGGATCGCGTACTTGCAGACGATGAACGTTCCCAGAACGTTGAGTTCCATGATCTGCCTGAACGCTTCAACCTCGACGTTCTGAGCGGGGGTTTCGATCGGCCCGGTGCCCCCGGCGGAGTTGACCAGGATGTCGATGCCTCCGAACCGGTTCACCGTTTCCTTGGCCAACTGCTGCACGTCGTTCTCCGAGAGCACATCGGTCCGCACCACGAGAGAGGATCGGTGACCGAACTCCTCATCCAGGACGCTGGCATGTCGGTGCAGGGCGTCTTCGTCGCGGGCTGCGAGCACGACGTCCGCGCCCTGGCGCGCCAGGTCGAGAGTGATGGCGGCACCCAGGCCCTTTGCGGCGCCCGTGACTACGGCCACCTTTCCGGAGAGGGCCGAGGTAGGTGCTGCCGAATCTAGGAGGGACTGGCTCGAAATGGTCAACGGCTCTTCTCCTTTTGCCGTGGGCGTGATCTAACTGTCGATGGGATCGGTGGAGACGACCCGGGAGATGGCATCTGGGTCGAGGTTGTCAGTGCCCGGTGCGCTGCGATGGTGCGGGCCCCCTCGTCCAGCACCCGGAGCACTTCGGGAATCCGTGACTTCGGTAGACGTGCCCTCGGCCCGGCCAGGCCTAAGGCTGCCACCGGGTTGGTGCGGGAATCGAGCAGCGTGATGGCGATTCCCCACAGGCCCAGGTTCGTCTCCTGGTAGGACGTGGCCCAGCCTCGCCTGCGGATGTTTCTCAGTTCCCTCTCCAGAAGGGTCGGATCCGTGATCGTCGCGTCGCACAAGGTGGGCAGGCCACCATCTATGAAGGCGTGCAGGTCGGCGTTGCTCATGTAGGCGAGCAGAGCCTTCTGGGATGCTCCCGCGTGGAGCGGAACCCGCAGGCCCGGGACGACCGACAACCGGAGCGGCTTGCGGCTCTCGACCCGTTCCAGGCAGACGGAAGTGCGCCGATCAGGGCTGATCGCTGTAAGGAGGACCGTCTCGCCGCTCTCTGCTGCGATCGACTCCAGGACCTTGAGGCTGGTGGCCTGAAGGTCGGTGGAAGCCGTGGCACGCTTCCCGAGTTCGAAGGCCGCCACGCCTAGCCGGTACCGCTTGGTCACATCATCCCTGGCTACGTAGCCATGCCGTTGCAGGGCGGCTAGCAGGCGATGGACGGTGGGAACCGGCAGGTCAAGCGCCTCGGCCGCCTCCGTCACGGTCCAATCGGGGGCATCCGGCGTGAACAGTCGCAGTATGGCGAACGTCCGGTCGAGGACTCTCGGACCTGAACCGTTGGTGTCGATTCTGGGGTTGAAAGGGTCGACTACCTTCAGGTTGCGGGGAGCAGCAGACGTGGTCAGTTCAGCCTCCGATCACGACGACGCGTTCTTCGGTCATCTCCCGGACTGTGTACCTGGGTCCTTCACGGGTGTTGCCGGATATCTTCGTCCCGCCGTAGGGCATCTGGTCGACACGGAAGGTGGGTGTCTCGTTGATGGTCACCCCCCCGAAGTCGAGTTGCTCGGCGGCGTCGAGGGCCCTTCGGATGTCCATTGTGAAGATTCCGGCCTGCAGGCCGTACTCGGTGGCGTTGGCCGCCTCGATCGCCTCCGAGAAGCTCTCGAATGTACGGATGCCGACCACCGGGCCGAACACCTCGTCGTGCCACACCCGGTCGGAAGGATCGACCTGGTCCAGCACGGTCGGCCCGAGATGCGGTCCGCCGCTGCCCGAGTCCACGATGGGTGTGGCGCCGCTGTCCTGCGCTTCTTCGATCCAGTCGGCGACCCGGTCCCGGGCGTTGTTGTTTATGAGGGGCCCGACGAAGGTCGCCGGGTCGAGGGGGTCGCCGAGTGTCTTGCCGGCGCTGGCGCCGATCAGTTCATCGACGAACCGGTCGTGTACCGACCGTTCAACGATGACTCTCTGCACCGAGATGCAGGACTGCCCGGCGAAGGCGAACCCGCTTGCGGCTACTGCTCCGGCGGCTGCGGAGAGGTCCGCGTCCGCGCAAACGATGAGCGGTGTCGAGTTACCCAACTCCAGGCTGACCCGCTTCTGCGGCGCCCGGGCCGCCAACTGCCATCCGACCTCGCTCGAACCGGTGAAGGTGATCATCCCCACCCGGTCGTCGGCGATGAGCACATCGCCGATCTGCGACGACGAACCCACCACCACGGACAGGGCCTCTCGCGGCAGGCCGGCATCGTAGAGGATGTAGGCGAGCGCCGCGGCGGCCAAAGGCGCCTCCCTGGAAGGCTTGAGCACGACACCGCATCCGGTGGCGACGGCGGGACCGACCTTGTGTGCAGCCAGGTTGAGAGGGAAGTTGAACGGGGTGATGGCGGCGATCACGCCGATCGGGACCCGGATCGTGAACCCGCGATGGCCTACGCCGGCCGGATGGGCGTCGAACGCCACCCCGGTACCGGTCAATGTGCGTGCTTCCGCGGCCGAGAACCGGAAGGTCTGCACGCAGCGGTCCACCTCGATCAAGGCCTGGCTGACAGGCTTTCCGATCTCGAGGGCCAGGATGCGTGCCAGAGCATCCCGGTTGGCCTCGATGCGGGCAGCTGCCCCGTCGAGGATCTCGGCCCGGCGGTACGCCGGAAGGGGGTTCCGGGTGGCGTGATGTGCCGCGTCTATGGCATCGGCCGTTTCCCGCTTCCCGCCGGTCGGGACCATTCCCACCACGGATCCATCCCACGGCGAGTTCACTGCCAGGGGATCCCCCGAGAGTTTCTCACCGGCCGAGAACAGGTCCGGACGGAAGGGGAGCGTGGTCGTGGAAAGAACCGATGAAGTGGTCATGTGTCCCTCGATGAGTTGGCTTGCCGGGAGAGGGGATTCTAGGTCTTCGCTGTCGTGTAGCGAGAACATAATTTCACATCGTGAGAATCGAGCTGTAGGAGACGGTGACTACCCGGCGTCGAGAACTACCAGCGGGAGGAAAGCCGTGACCACGAAGTTCGGCGACCGGGGTTAAGCGTGTGGAGGGGGCGTGTTCAGCTGACGCTAATCACACTTCTTATCGTGTCACCCCGGTGAATCGCATTGAACGCGGACTCCACGTCGTCGAGACCGATCCTCTCTGTGACCAGTCCGTCGAGGTCGAGTTTCCCCTCGAGATACCAGCGGATCAGTTGGGGGAAGTCGCGCGACGCCAGGGAATCGCCGTTCAGCGAGACCTTCAAAGTGGTGCCGGGAAAGAAGAACCCCTGCATCGGAAGGGTCAGGACTTGGTCGTCAGGGGGGAATCCGATCAGCACCGCCGTACCCCGGTAGTCGAGGACCTCCACACACTGCCGGGTGGTGGTGGCGAAACCCACCGCGTCGAAGGAGTAATCCACGCCGTGGCCACCGGTCAGGGCGCGTACTTCCTCGACGGGATCCGTCCGGGAGGCGTCCACCACATCCGTGGCGCCGAACGAGGTCGCCCAATCGAGCTTCCGCGACACCAGGTCCACGGCGACTATGCGCCCTGCTCGGGCGAGTCGGGCGCCCTGGATCACATTGATCCCGACCCCACCGGCACCGAAAACGGCCACGGTCGCTCCGGGTTCCACTGCCGCGGTTCGCAACACCGACCCCACACCCGTGGATACGGCACATCCCAATAGCGACGCCTGCTCGGGCGGGCAGTCGGGGGAGACCGTAACCGCCTGGGGAGCGGCCACCACCAGATACTCGGAGAAAGTACCGAGACTCAAAGCAGGTGTCAGGCTCCGGCCGTCGCGGGTCTCGGGACGGGTAACAGCTTCCACAGGTTGCCGGCAATGCTCGATCCGGCCCGCCAGGCACGAGCGGCATGCATGGCACGGTGCCCGGTATGTAAGAACCACGAACTCACCCACCCGTGACGGGTCGACCCCGTCACCCACCTCCTCTACGTAGCCGGACCCCTCGTGGCCCAGCAGGTAGGGGAACTCGTCGCCTAGGTGGCCATCGACGTAGTGCATGTCGCTATGGCACACACCGCTGGCGGCGATCCGGACCAACACCTCGCCGGGTCCCGGATCCCGGACCCTGAGTTCCTCCGTCGTAAAGGGTCCGCCCCTGGCTTCGGCGACCACACCCCGTCCGGTCCTGGAAGCGCCGTTCTCCTGGTGCCCCATATTCCTTCAGTCCCCTCGATGCAGCGTTAGATCGTGGGTTGCGACAATAGCGGGAATCCCGGGTCCTGCCCGCTGCACCGGTTGGCCGGCCCCAGACCTCGAAGCGGCAGGGCAGAGGGGCGCCGTGATACGCTCGCTAGCGGCAGAGGGGCGAGTAGAAAGGACGCGCGATGGTTGAGCTTCGGAACTACTGGCACCCGGTGGCGAGGGTGGCGTCTGTCGGAGCAACCCCTGTGGCAGCGTCCCTGCTAGGTGAGCAGTTGGTCCTGTTCCGGGCGGGTGACGAGATCGTGGCGCTGAAGGACCTCTGCATCCACCGCGGGACCCCTCTCTCCCTGGGATGGATGGAGGGTGACCAGATCGTCTGCCACTACCACGGCTGGCGTTACGACAAGACCGGGGTCTGCACGCTCATCCCGACCCTTCCTCCCGGTGGTCGCATCCCTCCCGCCGCCCGGGTGCCACGGTTCCGCACCGAGCAGCGTTACGGGTTGGTATGGGTGGCGCTCGCCGACCCGAAGCATCCCATACCCGACTATCCGGCTTACGAGAGTGAGTCCATGACCACCGTTCTCTACGACGATCTCCGCTGGAAGGCCAACGCGGCCCGGGTGATCGAGAACGTCCTGGACTACACCCACTTCCCGTGGGTCCACGACGGGCTGCTGGGCGAGCGCGACGAGCCGATGTACCCGCATGTGAGACCCGCGCTGTCCGAAGACGGCTTCAGCTACGACGTACCCGACGATCGCAACAACACCGTGCGTTCCTACCGGCTCTTCCTGCCGTTCACGGTCCGGCTGACGGTCACCACCCGTATTCCGGAGCACGAACGGGCAACCAACCCGATGAGCCCCAAGGGGCGCAACTACTCGATGATGTTCACATGCTGCCCGGTCTCGTCCACGGATACCATCCAGTACTTCTTCACGTCCCGTGACTGGAGCCTCACCAAGCCGGACGACGACTGGTATGAGTTCGATGCGGTCGTCATGTCGCAGGATCAGGTAGTGGTCGAGAACCAGCGTCCCGAGGAACTGCCGCTGGATCTGACCGCCGAGCTCCATCTACGCGGGACGGACGCCGGCGCGCTGGCCTACCGCCGGATGTTGCGGGACCGGGGCGTCGCATGGCACCACTGACCGCGAGGGGTCGAAGGCCCGGCTCTCCGACCGCGATGCGATAGGAGGACCTGTGCGAAGGTTGATCGTCGGCATCTCCGGATCGAGCGGTGCGATCTACGGAGTGCGGATCGTCGAGGTTCTGTCGAGGGTTCCCGAGGTCGAAACCCATCTGATCGTGTCTCGAGGCGCCGAGGCAACGATCGCCTACGAGACGGAGTACGACCCGGCCCGGGTCTTCGCCATGGCGGACACGGTGTATTCCAACTCCAAGGTGGGCGCCGCCCCCGCGTCCGGGACCTTCGTCACCGACGGCATGGTCGTGGCGCCCTGCTCGATGAAGACGCTCAGCTCCATCGCCAACAGCTACGGCAGCACCCTGATAGCCCGAGCAGCCGATGTGTGCCTCAAGGAACGCCGCAGGCTGGTACTGGTAACACGGGAGACACCCCTGCACCTCGGTCATCTGAGGTTGATGTGCCGGGTGACCGAAACCGGAGGGGTCGTGCTCCCGCCGGTACCCGGCTTCTACACCCGTCCCCGGTCGATCTCCGACATCGTCGACCACACCATCACCAAGATCCTCGACCAGTTCGGCATCGAGGCCAACCTGATAACGAGGTGGGGCGGAATCTAGGGATGATCGTGAGTCATTCTGGACAGCGGTAGGTTTAGCCGAGCGTCATCAGGTCGGGACTAGCGACGGGTGGCTCTGAAGTTCTCTGTGCCACATCCGGCCACCTTGGTGCCAGTTTTCAAAACTGCCCAGGGACGACGGAGGCAACCGAGATCCTCCAACGGATTGCCCTCTACGACCAGCAGGTCGGCAAGCTTACCCTTCTCGACGGTTCCGAGATCCGCGTTCACGCCTAGGAGCTCTGCCCCGACGCGCGTAGCGGCTTCTATCACCGCATGGCGCGGCATCCCTGTGGAATGGAGCAACGCCAACTCGTCGTGAAGGCCCGACCCGGGAAGTATGAAAGGGTTCGGCATGTCGGTCCCCGCCGCGATCTTGATCCCGTGTCGATGGGCCCGCTCCACGAACTCGAGTTGCCGTGACCACTCGGTGGGCGCCGCTGCCCAGTCCTCGGCCGAGTAGTCGTTGATCCAGCCTTTCCGTTCCCAGGTCTCGATGACTGCGTCGGGCATCCGTCCGATGCCGTCCGGTTTGCGAACCGCATCCTCGTTGTTGAGCAGCGCGCTTCGAGAGAGCGTCAAGGTCGGCGTCAGGTAGACGCCTCGTTCCAAGAGAAGATCCAGCAGGGCGCCCACACGGTCGGATGCGACGTCTATGTATCGCCACGGGCGAAAGGACAGCAGGTGATCGTGGGCACGGCGGGGAAGGCGGGCGATCTCGTCCTGCTGCTCGTCGGTTAGCAGCTCGGATCCGATCCGGATGTGTTCGAGTGCGTCCACTCCGAGCCGTACGGCAGCTTCCGCCGTCAGCGTGTTACCGACGTGAGCGGCCACCTTCTTGCCGTGAGCGTGGGCCGCCGTAACGACCTCTCGCAGTAGCTCCCCCGTCATCCACACGTAGATCTTTATGAAGTCGGCCCCGTTCTCGATCAGGTCGAGGGTTTGGGCGCGGGCCTCTGCTGCGTCCGAGACCACGCGGAGGCCGGGGTGGGGTCCTCCCGGTGGTCCGTCCAGGTTGGGTCCGGAACCGTAGAAGCGCGGCCATCTCGGGTTCCCGTCCTTGAGCATCTTGAAGGACCAGTCGAGTTCCGGGCTACCGGTACATCTGACAGTGGTCACACCGTACTCGACGAAGTCCTTCATGAACCGGTCGAACAGCGGCATCGGCTCGTCGACGTCGAACCGGTTGTAGGGAAGCAGGCCCAAGTGGACATGGCTGTCGATGAGGCCGGGGAGGATGGTCTTGCCGGAGAGATCGACGGTCCTCGCCCCTCCGGTAGGGGAGACCTCACCCCGGCGGTAGATGTTGGTGATCCGGCCTCCGGCCAACTCCAACACGGCGTCCTCGATGGGCTCCCTGCCCGAGCCGTCGATGACCCGGGCCCCGCTGAGGATGAGCGCCGGGGCCTCCGGTTCGGATGGGATCGTCGATCGGATCTCAGCCGCCATCCGACCGTACCGAGGAGTGCCAGGGGATCGAGACGGTCTCGATGATCTGCACGGCTTGGAACCAGACGACGCCGAGGATCGCGACGATGAGCATGGACGCGTAGGCGTCCGGCGTGTCGAAGGTCTCCAGGCTCCTCGTGAGAAGGGTTCCCAGGCCTCGCTGCACCGTCACGAACTCGGTAACGATCACCCCGACGAGGGCCAGCGTGACGTTGAGTTTGAGCGATGTGAAGATCCAGGGGAGAGCACTCGGGATCTTCAACTTGGTCAACCCGCCCAGTCGGCCCACGGCAAGGGATTCGAGCAACTCCTGGGATTCACGTTCGATGGATGTCAGGCCCTTGTAGACCGAGATGACGGTGGGCGGCACCGACATGAGGACCACAACCGCGATGGCCGAGTTGGGTCCGAGCCCGAAGTAGAGGACCATCAACGGGGCGGTGGCCAGAATCGGCATGGCGGCGAATCCGCTGGTGACCGGGAGGAGGTAGCGGCGCAGCGGGTCGACCTCGGAGAGGAGGATCGCAAGGCTGACACCTGCAATCGAGCCGAGAACGTACCCGACCCCGGCTGCGTAGAAAGTGTCGTAGGCGTTCTTGCGGAAGAACCACCATCCCTCGAAGAAGGCCTCCACCACGGCAGTCGGGTACGGGACCGTGAAGATCTTCAGGTCGAACAGGTCGTGGAACACGCCCATCTCCCACGTCACGAGCAGCGCTACCAGAACAGCCAGTGGTGGAACTGTCCTGAGGGTGATGAGACGTATACGGCCCCGCATCATGCGACCTCTACGCCCTGAACTCGGGCTGCCACGGAGTGATCAACCGCTCGAGGAGGGCGGCGCCCCGGTAGAAGACGATTCCGAGTAGGAGGGTCAGGACCACGGCCGCCCAGAACAGGCTCGCGAACTGGGGACCGTAGTACTGGGTGATGAGGATCAGGTACCCGACCCCGTCGGTAGCGCCCGAAAGCTCCACGACTATCTCGGCTACGACGGCCAAGGGCGCCGCGATCTTGAAACCTGTGAAGAAGAAGGGCGCCGCGGCCGGGATCCTGAGCTTCATCAGCGTCTGCCGGCGGGATGAGTTGTAGCTGTCCATCAGCTCCGCCTCGTCATCCGGCACGCTCTTGAGTCCCTTCAGTATGTTCAGGGACATCGGGAAGAACGTTATGTAACTAGCCACCACGATGCGGGTGATGGTGAAGTCCCGCAGGATCGCTAGCAGGATGGGGGCTAGGGCGATGGTCGGCACCATCTGGCCGAACACCACGTAGGGGTAGAACGCGCTCTCCCAGATACGGGAGCGTCCCGCGATCAACGCCAAGGCCACGCCGATCACGGTCCCGATCACCAGCCCGACCAGGGCGCCGGAAGCGGTGGTACGAACAGCCGACCACAGATCCGGCCAGTTCTGGACCATGGCTATCGCTATGTCGTGCAGGTAGGGGAACTTCTTGCCGGCCAGCGGCGTGTCACTCGATGCCACCCGCCAAGCGTTGAGCTGCCAGAGGACTCCGACTGCAATCACGAGAAGGACGCCGATACCCCAGGTCCGCATCCTGGACCGCTCCGATCGCGAAGCGACCGGGGAGGCAGATTGGCCGCCGCCCCGGTCGGTCACGCTGGTTTCGCTTGCGTCCATCTCAGGAGTCGGGCGTCTTGATCCCTACATTCCGTCAGACGCCATATCCCAGATCGATGTGTCGTAGGCATCCGAAGCCGGGACTTCCTGATCGAGGAGCCCGAATCCGAAGAGGTCCGTCGAGAGCCGTTCGAACGCCGGAACATCGATGCTTCCGTACTCTGCCTCCGAGAAGCCCTCGGGGAAATGCAGGGCCTCGAGCGCGGTGAGCATGTTGGTCTGATGCAACTCGGACGCTTGGATCGCCTGCTCGAGGATCACGCTGACAGTCTCCTCCGGATTGTCGAACGCGTACTTCCATCCACGGATGGTGGCCGCAACGAACCGGGCGATCGCTTCGCCCTTCTCGGCGAGGATCTCCTCGGTGGTGTGGAGCACTCCGTGGGGGCTGCCGACGCCGTAGTCGTCGAAGTCGATGATGACTAGGTCATCGTCGGTGAAGCCCTCTTCGTAGAGCGACTGGAGCTCGTTCCAATAGGTGGGGGTGATCGTGTCGAACTCCCCGTTCAGGAACGGATCGAGGCTGAATCCCTGCTCGACCAATTCGAAGTCCACTCCGGGCTCCAATCCGATCTGGGCGGCAAGCGCGAGGAGTTCCACCTCGTCGCCGCCTCCCTGGAAGGCCGCGACGGTCTTGCCCGCGAGGTCTTCGGGACCCTGGATTCCACTGTCCGCCATGGCAACGATGGGGAACCCTGACTTGCGATGGAACTGGGCGACGGCCACCAGCGGGACTCCACGGCTGCGGGCCACGAAGATCGCGGCGGCCTTGCCGAGGGTCAGGTCGGCGGCGCCGGTGATGATCTGCTGGTCGGGGCTCACGTCAGGCCCGCCGGGCAGCACCTCGACATCCAGGTTCATGTCGTCGTAGAAGCCCTTGCGGTCCGCCATGATGTAGCCGGCGAACTGGGACTGGGGCACCCAGGTGAGTTGCATCACCAGGCTCACCCGCTCAGGTGCCGCGGTGGTAGTGGGACCCTCGGTTGTGGCCGGTGCGGCCGTGGTGGGTGCGGCGGTCGTAGGTGCCGGTTCGTCCTCGCCGCACGCCATTGCAACGAGCGCCAGCGCGAGGAGCCCGACAAGAATTCCACCTCTTAAACGGTTCATGGTTCCCTCCGATAGTCCGGGGACTGCCCCGAGCCGAGAGTGAACGCCGGCGCGGGCCGAGTTCATTAGCAGGTTACTAGCGCAGAATCCTGGTGTTCGGAGATTGTTCACACTATGGAACCGCTCTGTCGTGTAGCTAACCGCGAGATGTTCCTGAGTTGTCGGAGTCGGGCGGAGGTCATGTGACTGCGGTGGAACAGGATCCCGGGCCGGGACAGGGGCTCGCGGCACTTTGGGCGCAGAGCGCTCGGATTATGCTCACGAAGCGGTGCGAGGTTGCGATACGGGAGACTGTTCGATATGAGCTACAGAGATTCTGATTCTGGCGCCCACCCCTCCCCGCGGGACTACTGGTATCCCGTTTCCATGTCGTCAGACGTTACGGACAAACCCGTTTCGACCATGCTGCACGGAGAGAGGTTGGCAGTGGTCAGGCTCGACGGGGAACCGGTGGTCTACAAGGATCTATGTATACACAGGGGCAGCCCCCTCTCCATGGGTTGGGTCGACGGATCGAATCTCACCTGCGGATACCATGGCTGGCAGTACGACCGGTCGGGTGCCTGCGTGCGGATTCCCCAGCGTGATCCGAAGTCTCCTATCCCGGCGAAGGCAAGGGTCCCGACTTATCCCGCTATCGAGCGTTTCGGGGTCATCTGGTCGACTCTTGGCAACCCGGTGGATGGGCCCGGCGACATGCCCGAGTGGGACGACCCGAAGTGCCGGACCATATTCCTACCTCCGTTCGAATGGAACGCCAGTGCTGGCCGGATGATGGAAAACTTCCTGGACGCGGGCCATTTCGCGTGGGTCCATTCCGGGCTCCTCGGCGATCCTGAGCGGCCGATGGTCTACACCGGTCCCCTAAACATGGAGGACGAGGGGTTCAGCTACGTTGTGGAGACTGACATCCGGGATGAGACGGCAGACGGTGGATGGGTTCGCTCGGGTATCTTCTACCGGTTCACGCTGCCGTTCTGGTTCATGATCACGGAGGCCGGCTTCAGGCCGACGGAGAAGGTCGTACATGGCGAGGAGGACCACGAGAGGGACCAGGACGTCGATGCGCACTACCGGTTCGACATAGTTCTCCAGCCTATGGCCGCGACCAGGACGCGCCGTTACACGTGGATAACGCGCAACTACGACCTGGATCCGTCCGCGGACGAGAAGTACCGATCCACCCAGCACACCGTCGCCATGCAGGATCAGCCGATCGTCGAGGCACAGCGTCCGGAGGAACTCCCTCTCGACATCACGGCCGAGTTACACATCAAGGGAGTCGATGCCCCCGCCATAGCCCTGCGCAGACTGCTGGCTGAGAGGGGTCTCGGCGCTAGCGTCCTAGCGCCCTGAGCTTCGGCTTCGGTGCGGTAGATCACGTGGGGGCTACAACACCGGGCAGGTTGGAATCGGCCGGCAACCCTACAGGACACCTATCGAGCCTCTCTACATGTGTGGATCCTGCTGGCAGTCGGGTGGCTCGATCACTTGCGCCCCCGGTTACAACGCCGTCAACGCGATAGCCGAGGACCTGAAGATCAAACGCCGGTGGCCCGAGCTGGCCTTCTTGGACGGATGCGGTTTCTTCGAGGACTGGCAACGACTCCGGTCAGCCGAGCGCCGACACGTCTCTCAGGCGTCTCCGCGCGTCAGAACCTATCTCGTAGGAAGGCTCGGGCGGCCGGACCCTCGAGAAGGTCGGGCCGCCCGAGCGTGATTGCTTCCGGGTTCAGACTCCTTCGGGAAGGGTGATCGAGCCGTCGTTGATCCCGGCGGTCGTATCGTCGACGATCTGCTGCAGCTCATCGGTGACGTGGCCCGGGCAGAGTTCGAACCTCTGGACATCGGGGTTCTCGACGCCGAAGAACTGGGGCTGATCGGGCACGGTGCCGTCCATGTAGTCGCTGGTCATGGTGACCACGAGTCCCGACGCGTTGAGGATCGAAGTACCCACGATCTGCGGGAAGTCGCCGCACCGCGGGAAGATGATCCCGAACGTGAGGGCGGTGTCGCCCGCGTCGACGATCGCCTCGATGACCCCGGCGATTCCCGAGTCCACGTAGCTGTAGATCACGTCGGCATCGACCGCGAGCTGGGCCGAAGCGGCCGCGAAGGCTCCCTGCGGGTCGACGAACGACCCCACGATCGTCGACGTGATCTCGATATCGGGATTGACCGACTTGAGGCCGGCGGAGAACCCGTCGTCGGCCATGTAGAGGGGGGGTATCTCCTCACCCCCGACGAATCCGGCCTGATTCGAGGTGGTCAGATGGGCGGCCACAACACCTGCAATGTAGGCGGGTACTCCTTCCCTGACGCCGTAGACGAACAGGTTGGGCGAGTCGGAGGTCTGCCCGTTGATCACCATGAACGTGGTGTCGGGGAACTGCGGGGCGACGGTCACACCCGGTTCCGCGTACTCGGCCCCCACGCCGATGACCAACTCGTTGTCCTGCGCCAGGTCTCTGAGCGCCTCGACACGGGCCTGGGGATCCAGGACGTTCTCCCGCACGGAGACGGCGGCTCCGAGTTCACTCTCCACCAGCAGGAGACCGTCGTAGTGGGCCTGCGAGAAGCCCTTGTCGTTCTTCGGGCCGGGCAAAGCCATTCCCACGGTAAGCGGTTCAGGCTCAGCAGGCGCGGCGGTCGTCGTGGTTGCCGGTGCGGCGGTGGTGGCTGTCTCCTCCGCGGCATCTTCGCCGCATGCCGCAGCAACCACGGTCAGGGCCATCAGGACCGCTACCAGCCTTTTCCAGTGAGTGGATGTTGTCGATCTCATGAACCCTCCTATCGAGCGAACCCTTCAACTCCTTGTGCGAAGCGCCAACCGATTCTAGGAGTCGGGTCGCCGGAGAACAGTTCCTTCTCGCCTTGTGACAGTCGAACCCTCCCGATGGGGTTCCTTCTCAAGTATCGGCTTCCCGGCTGTAGGGGATGGCCAGGGTTGAGGGCATCCACGACCGTCCGATGAACCCGGCTAGCACGACGATCGTGAGCACGAAGGGGAGGGTACGCCACAGTTGCGCAGGGAGGGTGAACTGTGGTTGCACCGCTGCCAGGACCGCCCCGAGCGCCGCCACACAGCCTATGGCGGCCAGGGTGCCGGGATGATGGGATCTAAGGGACCGCCTCCCGACGATCAGGTAGGCGGGACCGATCAACGCCAAAACCAACCAGACCTCCAGCGGGACCGTTGCCTCCGCCTGCAGGCGCAACTGCAGGGCGTCCGCTCCCCCGAACAGGAGACATGCCAGGAGGACACCGGGGGCGCGCCACCGGCCGAAGATGACCGCGGCCAGCGCCAGATAGCCACGGCCGTTGGTCATGCCCTCGATGAATACCCCGAGTTCGATCGACAGGAACGACCCGCCTGCCCCGGCTAGCCCTCCCGCCACGAGAGTGGCGACCCACCGGTTGCGGAAGACGCTCGATCCGGCGGTGTCGGCGGCCTCCGGCAGTTCGCCGGTGGCCCTCATCGACAGTCCCCAAGCGGTTCTCTGCAATACGAACCAGATCACCACCACGACGACCAGGGCGAAGTAGACCCATCCGGGCTGGGCGAACAGGGCTTCGCCGACACCTGGGATGTCGGCGAGGTACGGCCATCTCCAGGGCGCAGGACGGTCGAGAAGCACCTGCGGGCCGCTGAAGACTTCCCGGAACGCGAAGGAGGTCAATCCGAGGGCGAGGATGTTGATCCCGATGCCCACCACGATCTGATCGGCGCGGAGGCGGATCGAGAGAAACGCCATCGCTGCGGCGAACACCACTCCGGCGACCACCGCGAACACGACCCCCATCATGAAGCTGCCGGTCAAGTAGGTGCCCAGGAAGCCGAAGAAGGCCCCGGCCAGCATGAACCCCTCCAGCCCGATATTGAGGATGCCGGTGCGTTCGGCGAGGAGCTCACCGCTGGAAGCGAATATCAAGGGCGTGGAGAGCCGTAGGGTGGTGGCCAGCCAGAATGCGTCGAACACTCCCATCAGCCGGCGCCCACCACTTCGGTTGCGGAGGACGAGGCGTCGGGCGAACTGCCCGGCGCGTCGACCCGGGTGCGCTTGGTGCGGTTGTACAGGTAGGCGGTGCCGGCGACGAACAGGATCACAAGACCCTGGGTCACGTACACGAGCTCCGAGGCGACCCCCACCCGGGTTTCCATGAAACCACTGCCGGAGTCGAGAACGGCGAAGAGGAGCGCGGCGGGAACGGCGCCGAAGGGGTTGTTGCGAGCCACGAGGGCCACCACGATCCCCTCGAAACCGAAGCCGGCCGAGAAACCGTCTCCCATGCGGGCGGTCTCTCCGCCGAGGATGAGCGATGCGCCGACCACTCCTGCGATGGCGCCGGACAGGATCAGACCGACGGCGTTGATCCGTACGGTGTTGATGCCCACCCGGCGCGCCGCGGTCGGGTTTGCGCCGGTGATGCGCAGCGTCAACCCGAAGGTGGTCCGGTTCTGGAGGAAGGCGACCGCGACCACCGCCACCGGTACCAGGAGGATGTCCCAGGTGAGGGCGCTATTGGCAACGATCGTTCCCCATTGGGCGGTTTCCGCGACCTCGCTACTTCTCGGGAACACGACCCCGGGTTCCTGCATGGGGCCTCTCACCAGCCAGCTGAGCGCCTCCGTCGCTATAAGGGTGAGCATCAGGGTCGAGATGATCTCGTTGACGTCGCGCTTCGCCCAGAACCAGGCGGCGATCCCCGCGTAGAGTCCTCCCGCGGTGGCGCCCCCCAGCATCCCTAACACGACGTGGGCACCCGTCGGGAGAGCGCTCAGATGTAGTCCGACCAGGGTGGCCACGATCCCACCGACGATGATCTGACCTTCGAGTCCCAGATTGATCCGCTTGGTGGTGAACGCGATGATCCACGCCAGTGCTATCAGAACGAGCGGCAACAGGAAGCTCAGGGTGCGGGCGAGTTGGATGCGACCCCCGAGCGATCCGCTCAACAGCGCGTTGAGCGCCTCCAGAGGCGGCGCGCCGGCCACTGCCAGCACCACGGCGGCGACGATCAGAGCTGCGATGACAGGGCCGACGGCGATAGCCCCGTTCAGGAGCACCCTGCGGACCATCTAGCTCTCACCGCCCATCAGGAGTCCGAGGGTCTCGGCATCCGCGTCGTCCGCGGAGAGAATGCGCAGGAACCGTCCGTTGGCGATCACCGCGATCCGGTCGCTGAGGGACAGGATCTCGTCGAGTTCGGTGGAGATCAGGAGCAGGGCGGACCCGGCACGCCTGCGCTCGAGCAGGGTTGAGTACACGAACTCCATGGCGCCCACATCGAGTCCCCGGGTCGGCTGAGAAGCCACGAGGAGGTTGGGGGCCGCATACAGCTCCCGCGCCAGGATCGACTTCTGCTGGTTACCTCCGGAAAGCTGGCTCATCCGGATCCTCTGGCTGGGGGTCCGAACATCGAAGCGGCGGATCAGGTTGAGGCAGTGCTCCCTGATGGAAGCCGGGTCGAGCAGGCCGCGGGAAGCGAGTGGCCGGTCCCGGTAGTCGCGCATGATCAGGTTGTCCCGCAGGGACAGGTCCAGGGCCAGTCCGGTCTTGTGCCGGTCCTCCGTTATGACACCTCCGGAACGGCGCCGGAATCCGGCGGGGGTCATTCTCCCGACTTCCTCGCCCCCTATGAGGATACGCCCGGTCGTGGGCGGGATCATTCCGGTGAGGACGTCCACCAACTGCGTCTGCCCGTTCCCGTCGACGCCGGCGACGCCGAGAACCTCCCCGGCCCTGACCTCGAAGGTGATCCCATCGAGGACCGCGTTGCCGTTGCTGTCATCCAGGGACAGGTCGCGAACCTCGAGTACCGGATCTCCCGGCGCCACTTCGTCCCGAGCGGCCCGGAACACGACCGGTCTCCCCACCATCATCCTTGCCAGCGACGCCTTGTCGGTGTCGTCTACGTCCACCGTCCCCACCACGGCCCCGTCCCGCAGGACGGTGCAACGGTCCGCTACGGCCATCACCTCGTCCAGTTTGTGGGTGATGAACACAGCCGCCCGGCCTTCTGCTACGAGGGATCGGAGGACCTCGGCCAGGTCCTCCCACTCCTGTGGTGTCAGGACCGAGGTCGGTTCGTCGAGGATCAGGATCTCGGCGGACCGGTGGAGGAGCTTCAGGATCTCCACCCGCTGCCGCGCTCCGACAGACAGGTCCTCGATTACTGCGGAGGGGTCCACCTCCAACCTGTGGAGGCGTGACAGTTCCGTCACGTCCCCCGAGATCCTGGCCAGGTCGGTGAGCGGGTACCGGTCGGTACGGAATCCGAGCGCCACGTTCTCGGCCACCGTCATGTCCGGTACGAGCATGAAGTGCTGGTGGACCATTCCGATACCTGCGTCCACTGCGTCGCGGGGTGAGCGGAGCACGATCGGGCGACCCTTGATCTCCACGGATCCGGCGTCCGGGTGAGACAGCCCGTACAGGATCTTCATCAGGGTCGTCTTCCCGGCGCCGTTCTCGCCCAGGAGACCGTGTATCTCCCCTGGATAGACCTCCAGATCGACGTTGTCGTTCGCCACCACGCCCGGGTATGTCTTGCGGATGCCTCGCATCCTCAGGATGGGTTCGCCGCCCGGGGTATCGCGGCGGGATGGGCTGGGCCGGTTCTTCGCCCCCTCTTCAGCGGGGTTCCGGAGGTGCGGGTTTACCGTTCCCGGCAATCAGAACCGATCGAGTGGCCGGATCCGTAACTGCCGACCGGGCGACAGGACGCGGCAACCGTTTGCCGCGGACGCGGGGGTAACGAATCCGGACAGGCGATGTCCCATCAGCCCAGGCCTGTCAGGTATGAGGGGTTTTCCTTGGTCATCTTCTCGAGGGCGCTGTAGTCGACTCCCTCGTCGAGAAGTGAATAGAGGGCCATGCGCAGTCCCTCGGGATGCGGCGGGCCCGAGCCCTGGCCGAGATCGGAGCTGAGGATCAGCCTTTCCCCGCCGTGGGCGTCGATAACCGGTGCGAGTTCTTCCGGTGTCTGCTCGTAGAACGTCGGCGACGTGCACGTGATGGCGACTATCTCGAGGTATGCCCCGGCATCGACGAGTTCCCGCTGGACGTCGAGGTCGTATTTGGTCAGGGCCCAGTTGACGTGGGTCACCAGCAGCCTCTCGAGGCCGACCCGGTTGGCCTCCCTGAGGACCAGACGGGTCTCGTCGAGGTTCAGGTGCCCGGTACAGAGGCACGCACCCGCGTCAGCAACCAGCTTGATCACCGTCTTGGCGTCTTCGGTCAACCGGCCATAGGCGTCGAGGACGGTGACTCCCGGTCCGGGGAGTTGAGGCTGCATCCGACCGAGTTGCGGGTAGTCAGGTATCCCGAAGTAGTCGTCGTGATGCTTGGAGTGATTGCTGGGCATCCAGATCACCTTGGCGCCGTAATGGAGGGCCGCTTCGACGACGTAAGGGTTTATCCCGCCCACGGACCGGTTCAGGACTATCGCCCCGATCGGGTCGATTCCCGGCATGGTGCGCTTCAGGTTGGCGGCGCGATGGAACGTGGCGCTGTCGTGGTCCTTCAGGACGAATCCCCGCATCCCGTAGTCGAGCGCGTAGCGCCCGAGGTCCTGGTCGGTGATCGGGCGGGGAAACAGGGCGGGCGCAGTGTGGGCGTGCATGTCGATAGCTCCGCGCAGCAGTTCCATGTCACGTCGCACGAGGGCCTCCTCTGTCGGTGTGCGCTGTCCGGTTCGGCGACCGGATCATCCGGATGGGTTTCGATATGTAACCCGGTCCTCGGCAGGATGCTACAGAGTGGTATGTGTCCCTTCAACCGTCCTTCGCAGGGTGGAATCCGGTCACTCGGACAGGACTGCGGTGCCCGCCCGTCGGTGGCGAGTTGCATGCGGTCGTGCCTTTCATGCCGTGGGTCTCGCTCTCGGGGATGAGTTGGAAGTGTTAGATTCGCTGCGTCTTAGGAGGGTGCTGACCGATGACGATTGCGCGGGCCTGCCGCCCGTCGACCCAGGAATCATGCCGGCGCTTGGCAGGCCGCTGGTGGATTGCTCAGTACCCCCCTAGGAGGGGTCGGCTACCGGTTCCTTCGTCGCGGTCCTGGGATCCGGCAGCCTCCCGCCCATCGTCGAGCGGGACTGGAGACGGGCCGGAGCGTTTTCGATATGGAGGTATGGGATGAAATTCGAGAAGACCGTGAGGGTCGAAGCTCCGGTTGCCGAGATATGGGGCCTGTTGGACGACCTCGAAGCGGTGGCCCTGTGCATCCCGGGGGTCAGCAACTACCAGGAAACGGGACCGAACGAGTTCACGGCGCTCCTAACCCAGCGGGTCGGTCCGGTCACGGCCCGCTTCAAACTGACTACGGAGCTGGTTGACCTCGTTCCAATGGAGAGCGTCACCGCGGTGGTCGACGGGACGGACACGGCTCTCGGGAGTTCCGTCCACTCCGAGCAGACCTTCGGGCTGGCTGAAGCGGACGGGGGAGCGGCGACCCAGATCCTCATAGCGGCGGATGTCCGGATGGTGGGTCGGGTGGCCACCTTCGGTCAACGAATCGTCGGGACGAAAGCCGAGCAGGTCATCATCGGGTCGCTGTCGAACGTCTCCCGGCTCCTGGAGGACCGGCGAGGCGGCTGACCCCACCGGACGACACCGGTCCGCTAATCGAAGGAAGCCCGCGCGGGAAGCCGCGCAACCACCCGTGCGGTTCAGAACAGGCGTCATCCGACCGCCCGAGGATCATCACTTAGGAACGGAAGTGCCCTCAAGGGGAGCGTGGCACGCGTCCCGATCCCAGGCACGGTGGTGGCGGGGGAGGGCCCTGTGGAAGGACAGGCCGGGGCGGTTTTCGCGACCTTGGTCTGTGCGGATGCAGCGTCCATCCGGTTTTAGGGGATGCGGCGCACCCTCCGGGGATGACCTTTGACCGGCTCCGAAGGGAAGGGGATCCCCCCGAGTTCGGCGGTTCCGAGCCGTCCACCGGCGGCCTGGCAATCGTCGGGATGTTCCCAGGTCGGCGGGCGGCATGCCCGGGCAATCGTCATTGTCCAGCACCCCTCGTAGGCATGCAGACCGGTGGGGAACGATACCGGGTCGGTGGGTGGTTGCCATGACCCGGCCAGCCGCTTACAGTCGGCAGACCAACACAACATGGAGGTCGTTCCGATGCCTTACCGTGACCTCCGCGAGTATCTCGCGGTGCTGGAAGCAGCAGGTGACCTGGTCCATGTCAAGCGGCCCGTGGACACGCGGTTCGAGATCGCCGCGGGTATCAGGAAGATGTCGGACACGGGTGGCCCGACCCTGTGGTTCGATGACGTCGTAGGCCACGACATGCCGGTGGTGGGGGCGGTATTCACCACCAGGTCCAAGGCACTGCTCGCCCTGGAGGTGGAATCCGCGGAGGAGGGCAACGCAAGGTTCTCCCACGGGTTGCGCAACCCTATCGAACCCCGGCTGGTCGGGCACGGGGAATGCCAGCAGGTGGTCCTTAAGGGAGACGACATCGATCTGAACTCCCTTCCGATGCCCGTCTACTCCGAGAAGGACGGCGGACCCTACGTGACGGTGGCCCTAGAGGTGAGCAAGGACCCGATCGACCGTAGGGTGAACGCGTCGGTCTATCGGGTGATGCGCACGGGCAGGAACACCATGTCGGTGATGTCCCATGCCTTCCAGGGGCTGGGTACCCACATGGCCCGGGCCGAGCGGCGGGGGGAGACGCTGGACGTGGCGATCGTCAACGGCTGCGACCCGGTCCTGCTGTACGCGTCGCAGGCCAAGGTCGCCCAAGGCGTAGACGAGATGACGGTGGCCGGTGGGATCCGGGGCGAGCCGGTGGAGGTGGTCAAGTGCGTTTCGGTGGACTTGGAGGTCCCGGCCGCAGCGGAGATCGTGATCGAGGGTCGGGTACTGCCGGGCGAACGGGTGTTGGAAGGGCCGTTCGGTGAGTTCACCGGCTACTACGGGCCTGCCGAGGAGAACCACGTGATCGAGGTGACTGCCATTACCCACCGTCGCGATCCCGTCTTCCTCGCCGGCATGACCGGACTGCCCCCGACCGACAACCACATCCTCAAGTCGTTCGCCTACGAGAGCGCTCTCTACGAGAAGCTCCGCGAGACCTTCCCGGAGGTCACGGCTGTGTCGTACCCGAACTGGGGCGGCGTGCAGTATGCGGCGGTGATCGCCCTCGAACAGCGTTACAAGGGCCAGGCCCGGCATGTGATCCTCACCGCGCTGGGTGACTCGTCCCGGCCCAAGCTGGTGATCGTGGTGGACGAGGACATCGACGTGTACGACACGGAAATGGTCAACTGGGCGATCATGACCCGCAGCCAGCCGGAGGAGGACACCATCATCGTTCCACGGGTGGCGGGCGGTCCCCTCGACCCGTCCGCGCCGGAAAAGGAGGTGATCTCGGTGTGGGGTATCGACGCCACCCGCCCGTTCGGCGTTCCCTACCCGGAGGTGGTACGGGTGCCGGGCGCCGACGAATTCACTATCTAACCGAGATAGTCGATAGTCGGAGATTGTTAACCTGAGGTTTATGCGTGAGAGGCTGTTACGATCACGGTATGGCTACCCGGACCACCCACGGCGTCCAGTCACCCTCCGAGCGGGATCCGTCCGACTGGACGGACCGGCAGATCAACGAGCATCCCTTGGTCGAGTTGGGCTGGGGGGAGATACCGCCGGACCGGGTCGAGGAGGCCCGCCTCGTCCAACTCGAACAGCTGCGTCGCTTCCATGCCGGGGGGGTTCTGCCCTATTACGCCGAGGACACCGAGGATCTGGAGTTGCTGATCGAGATCACCGCCGACCCGGCGCGGTTTGCCAAGGTGTGCGGCAACTGGCGGTGGGCTGCCGAGAACCGTCCCCGCCGTCTCGAACTACCCCCAGGATGCAGCACCTTCCAAGAAGCCGGCGACTCCTGGTTCATAGGCGACGATTGACCCGTCTGTGCCACAATCTCTATCACACACGCCGCGTGCTCGGCGACGGCTGAGAGGTCTGCCGAGACATGTACGCGACCAGATAAGAGAGTGCATTGACCGCTACAGCACCGACCCGACCAGCGCACAGGTAAGGAAACTGAAGGGCGCCGACCCGACCTTGTGGTCGCTGCGATACGGGGCCTACCGGATCACCTTCGACATCGGGACCGGAGACATCGAACTGATCGGTCACCGGCGGGATGTATACAACATGATAGGTCGTTGACCGATGATGTCCACCGTTGGGCGTCGCGTACTCGCAACGGGAGGTCAGAGGCGGACATCTTGGTAACTGGTAGCCGTCTTACGCGACACCAGGGTCGATCAGCCCCGCTATGTAAGAGGGGGTCATGGGGCAACGGTCGATCACTGTGTCCGTCCTCCCGATAGCGTCTTCGACGGCTCCTGCCAGCGCGGCGGGAGGCCCGATCGTTCCCGCCTCGCCGACCCCGCGCACGCCCAGAGGGTTCAACTCCGACGGAGTTTCGAAGTGATACACCTCAGGGCTGGGCATGTCGGTGGTGCGCGGTATCTGGTAGTCGAGGAAGCTGGCGGTGGCCAACTGCCCCGACTCGTCGTACAGGAGTTCTTCGGAGAGAGCAGCGCCGATTCCCTGCGCGATCCCGCCCACCACCTGCCCGTCGACGATCATGGGGTTGATCAGCTTTCCGCAATCGTGGACGACCACATACTTCAGGATCGTCACATGTCCGGTGACGGGGTGGACTTCCACGACCGCTATGTGAGTGCCGTACGCGAACGTCACCCGGCCCGGATCGAATCCTGCCGTCGCGGTGAGGGAAGGGCCGGCGCTCGGATCGGCGCAGGCGACCACCGGCACCGAGCGCGCCGGGGCCCCGACGACAGCCACCCGCCCTTCCTGGATGGTCAGGTCACCGGGATCGACCTCCAGCAGGCCCGCCGCCCGGTCCAGCAACTGCAAGCGGAGTTCGGTGGCAGCTGCCAAGACGGCGCTACCCACGACCACCGCGGTCCGGCTGGCGATCGTGCCGCCCCCGGTCGGGACCAACTCCGTGTCTCCCTGCCGCAGCCGAACGGATTCCAATGACACGCCCAGCGCGTCGGCCGCCACCTGGCCGAGCATGGTCGCGTGGCCCTGGCCCTGCGAGGGGAGGGCAACGGTGACCAAGACCGTCCCGTCCGGTTCCAGGGTTGCGGTGGCGGTCTCGGTTGGGCCGATCCCCGTACCTTCGATGTAGTTGGCGTATCCGATGCCGAGAAGCCGGCCCTCGGCCCTGGCTCTGGCCTGTTCCTCCTGCCAGTACCGGACGTCGGCGCGTTGGAGAGCCTCGTCGAAGACGGCTCGGTAATCACCTCCGTCGAGGCTGAGGGGGGTCCCGTCCCGGTAGCGGACACCGGCCTGGTAGGGCATCTGATCGCCCGTGATGAGGTTCCGCTGCCTGAGAACGGCCGGATCGACTCCGAGTACCCGGGCTGCAACGTCGATGATCCGTTCCATGGGGAAGACCGCTTCCGGCCGGCCGGCCCCCCGGTAGGCGGAGAGGGGTGCCTTGTTGGTGAGGTACGACTCGTGGACGATGAGTGCTGCGGGGATGCGATAGGTTCCCTGCAGGTGGGCGGCGGTGTTGTATGGCACGATGAGGCTCTCGAGGTTGGAGGCCCCCGCGTCGGTGGTGAACCGGTCCCGCAGCCCGAGAAACCGGCCATCGCCGGACAGGGCGAGTTCGATATCGTGGCGCTGGTCCCGGGCGTGGACGGCGGCCAGGAAGTTCTCGGTGCGGGTCTCGACCCATTTCACCGGGGCGCCGATGCGCCGGGCGAGTTCCGGGATCAGCAACTCTTCGGGATACACCATCGACTTGATCCCGAAGCCTCCTCCGATGTCGGGCGCCACCACCCTTATCCGGCCGGGCTCTACCCCGAAGTAGGAGGCGAGGGCGTCGCGCAGCCAGTGGGGCGCCTGGTTGGACGACCACACGGTGAACACCGTCCGGGTCGGGTCAGCGATGACGCCTCGTGGTTCGATCGGGGTCCCGGTCTGGCGGCCGGACCGGAACGTCCCGCTCACCACGTGGTCGGCCCGCGAAAACGCCGAGTCCACGTCTCCCTTCCGGATCACGAAGCGGGCGGCGACGTTGTCGGGCCAGCCGTCGTTCAGTGGACCACCATGCATGGCCTGGGACTGGTCGATGTCCATTACCGGGTCCCGAGGCTCGTAGTCAACGTACACCTCGCGGGCGCCGTCCGCGGCCGCGTACGGGCTGGTGGCAAGGACGGCCGCTACCGGTTCTCCCACGTATCGCACCCTCCCTGGCGCCAGCAGGTTGGCGTATTCGGGCCGGGTCATCACCTCGACGTGTTGCTGAAGTCCTTCAGGGGCGGGGGACCAGGTCGGCTGAGGGATGGGACCGTTGGCACGCCCGAGGTCTGCCGCCGTGAACACCCTCACGATACCGGGCGTCGACTCCGCCCCGGAGGCATCGATCGAGATCACTTCAGCTCTGGCGAGTTGGCTGCGGACGATCGAGCAGTGGAGGGTCCCGGGAATCCGGATGTCGTCCAGATAGCGGGTTTTCCCGGTCAGGATCGCCCGATCCTCCACCCTGCGGACGGAGGTGCCGGTGAGCTTCAATCCAGGCCCTTCCCGGCCGAGCGCATGGCCTCGGCCGCCCTGAGAGCGGCGGAAACGATGTTGGCGTATCCGGTGCACCGGCAGAGGTTTCCCGAGAGGCCCTCGCGGACCTCATCCTCGGTGGGTTCGGAGTTGGTGTCCAGCAGTTCGATGGTCGCCATGACGAAGCCCGAGGTGCAGAAACCGCACTGCAGGGCGTGCTCCTCCCGGAAGGCCTCCTGCACGGGATGGAGACTCCTGTCCCCGGCGATACCTTCGATCGTCGTCACCGTCCGGCCGCCGGCCTGTACTGCGAACAGAGTGCACGATTTGATGGCACGACCGTCAAGCAGGACGGCGCATGCTCCGCAACTGGTGGTGTCGCACCCGATCCGCACCCCGGCCAGTTCGGCTTCCTCCCGGAGGAAGTGGGCCAGCAGGAGGCGGGTATCAACACGGGCTTCCACCGGATCGCCGTTTACGGTCATCGACACGTCCACACGGGTATCGGTCGTGACGTTGTCACCCATGGTGGCCGTGCCCCGCCCGCTTCCAGGCCTTTCGCAGGGCTTGGCGGGTCACCATGGCTGCCACGCGGCGGCGGTACTCGGCCGACCCTCGCATGTCCGACCAGGGCTGGGCTGCGGTAGCGGCCACTCTTCCGGCTTGATCGAACAGCCTTCGGGTCGGGGCTCGGCCCCGCAGCAAGGACTCGGCCTCGACTGCCCGGATGGGTACCGGCCCGAGGTTGGTCAGAGCGATCCTGGTGTGCGTGATGGTCGACAGATCACCGGATTCCACGTACGCGGCTGCGCCGGCGATGGCGTAGTCGCCCACTTGGCGCTCGTACTTGACGTAGGCGATTCCCGTCCCTGCCTTCTGTTTGGGAACCACGATCTCCGTGAGGATCTCGTCCGGCTCCAGGGCCGTGGCGAAGACGTCCACGAAGAAGTCACCGGACGGAACCGTCCGGGACCCGGCCGGTCCCACGAGGGTGAACGATGCTCCGGCCGCAACCAGGGTGGCGGGATGGTCGTTGGCAGGATCACCGTGGGCGGCGTTGCCGCCGACCGTCGCCAGGTTCCTTACCAGAGGATCGGCGATGACCCGGCTCGTATCCACCAGCCCGGGCGCCCACCTGCCGGCAACCGCGGAGCGTTCGAGTGCTGCCTCGCTCACCATCGCTCCGATCAGGAGGTCTGGACCTACCTCGCGGACCTCGGCGAGGTGCGTAAGCCGTGAGATGTCGATCAGGACCCGGGGCGTGGCGAGCCGTAACTTCATCATCGGTATCAGGCTCTGGCCTCCGGCGAGGACCTTGGCCTCGTGGCCGTACCCGGCCAGTGCGCCGACGGCCTCCTCTACGGACCGCGCAGGCAGGTATTCGAAACGGGACGGATACACATGGCGCCTCTCGCCGGCTCCAGGATTGCTCCGTCAATGCTAGGTCGCCGCCCAGGTGTTGCGGAGGCGCCCGGCCCGAGTCCCGTCCGTCCGGTATCGACCATCCCCCCGAAAGGGTGCACCGATGGGCGGACGTCGACCTCACCTGTTGATGATGTTTCCCGGTTGCCGGTTAGGACCCACTGGTCGTCAAAGGGTCTTCCGCAGACGGAGCATTGCCGGTGTTGTCCTGGGTGAGCACCAATGCGCGCACGCTCCAAGTGTCGTTCAACGGACCCGTGCCCGGCTCGTCCTCACACGCCTAACCGGGAGTTCGCGATTGGTCGTTGTAGACAGTGTTGGCATTCGTTACCATCCATCGGGTTCAGAGAAAGGAGCGCAGTGCAAAAGGACAATCTGATGAAGGGTGCCATCCCCGGGGTGATCGCTGGCTACTTGTTCCTCGCATACGCCGGAGGCGGCATGCAGGACATGATCGGTGGGATGGTCAATCTCAACGATTTCGGGGGTTTCATCCTCCACATCATATTCAGCGCGATTATCGGTGCCCTTTACACTGGCGTTTTCGTACCTGCTGTGAAGCTGGGCAACCCAATGATAACCATCGTCATCGGTGGTCTGATCTACGGATTGATATGGTGGATACTGGGTGGAAACCTCATCATGCCGCTCGTTGCCGGGGGCGATGTCTTCGCATTCGGTCTGGGTCCGAGCCTCTACGGCCACATCATCTTCGGTCATGCCGTCGCGTTTATGGTCGCGGCGCGCGACTAGGCGTGGTTGAGAACTCTTAGGGTCAACATCAGGGCTTCTTGACTGGTTCGTGCCGAGCCGTACCAGTGACACAACCGAGAGGAGCCGCGGATCCCATTCTGCGGCTCCTCTTGTCGTGTATCGAGCGTCCGCTCCCTATCCTGCTACGGCCGTTCGCGGCCGGCGTGAGGGCCACCGTGAGCTAGCCAGGGCGTACGCGGAACGGCCCCTGTCTGGTGGCCGACGGCTGTCCGTATGACCATCGAAACAGAATGCCACGCCCCGTACCGGCTGCTCGAGCGCCGTATAGGCCGCATAGGAGGAAGACATCCCTTCATCCACATGAGCTTGGTGGTCGGAACGGTGGCATAACATGGCTCGCATGACGCCAGCAACGGAACGCTCCGCCCGGGTTGCGGTCGGCACATCGCGGATCGGCGCCAACAATCAGCGCTTGGCTCGCGGTGACGGCGAGTACGTTGGGGACCTTCACCGGGAGGACATGCACCACCTGTCGGTGGTCCGAAGTCCCCATGCCCACGCTCGGGTCGTCTCGGTGGACGGTTCCGGAGCGCTGGCCATCGATGGGGTCGTCGATGTGATCCTGCCTTCCGACGTGGCGGCGTCAACCCGGCCGATCCCCGAAGGCTGGGACACCGCCGAGGCCGGAGCCAGGGGAGTCGACTGGTACGCGGTCGCCCAGGGTCGGATCCGTTACGTGGGCGAAGCCGTTGCCGCGGTCGTCGCCACGGACCCCTACATCGCCAGAGCCGCCGCCGGGCAAGTCAGTGTCGAGTACGAGGTCCTCGAAGCCATCGACTCGGCGGAGGCTGCGCTGCGGCCCGGGGCAACCAAGGTCGAACCGTCGTGGGACGACAACGTGCTGGTGGCCGACGGGTTCGAAACCGGCGACTTCGGTGCGGCTATCGCGTCGGCGGACCGTACCGCCACGGGACGGGTCAAGTCGCAGCGCTTGACGGGGGTGCCGATCGAACCGCGCGGCATCGTGGCAGAGTACGACCCGGTAGCCGACCTGCTCACCTTCTGGGAGTCGACCCAGCAGCCCCACCAGGTCCAGACTTTCCTGGCCGCCGCCCTGGGCGTCAGGGAGGCTTCGATACGCGTGATACAGACCGACGTGGGCGGGGCGTTCGGCCTGAAGCAGCCCACCTCCCAGGAGGAGGTGATCGTGGCGTTCGCGGCCCTCCGCCTGCAAAGGACGGTGCGTTGGCTGGAGACCCGCAGCGAGAGCTTCATGGTGGGAGGGCACGCCAGGGAGACGGAGTGCCGGTACCGGGTCGGGTTCGAGTCCGACGGGAACATCACCGCCCTGTCCGTGGACATAGTGGCCGATGTGGGCGCGCCCACCTCCTACCTCGGCTGGGGCATGTCATACGTGACCATGTACTCGCTGCCCACCGTCTACGAGATCGAGAACGTCCGGGTCCGCCTAACGAGCGTCGTCACGAACAAGTGTCCCTGGACCCCCTACCGGGGCTTCGGCAAGGACATCGCCTCCTTCCTGATGGACCGGGTCGTCGAGAAAGTCGCCCGCACCCTGGGCATGCCCAGCGAGGCGGTACGCCGTCGCAACTTCATCCCCGCCGACGCGTTTCCCTACTCCCAGGCATCCGGAGCCATGCTGGACAGCGGGTCGTACGAGCAGGTGCTGGACACGGCCCTCGAGGCGATCGGCTACCGGGAGTTCCCCGGCCTGCAGGCGGCAGCCCGGGCGGAGGGGCGTTACCTGGGTCTCGGCATCGGCCAGGAGCTCACCCCCGAAGGGGTCGCCATGCCGGGGAGTATCACCAACAACGGCTACGACGGGGCGACGGTGCGGGTGATGCCCACCGGCGACGTGATGGTCCTGGCGGGAGTCACGTCGCCGGGCAACGGCAACGAGACCGCCCTCGCCCAGATAGCGGCGGACACGCTGGGATGCGAGGTCGAGCGGGTCACCGTGGTGCAGGGCGACACCGAGTCCTGCCCCTGGGGTCTGGGGAACTACAGCTCGAGGAGCATCATCATCGGCGGATCGGCCGTGTTCGAGGCGGGCCGCGAGCTGAGGCGGCGAATGCACCTGGTGGCGGGTTCCATGCTGGGCACCGAGCCGGAGGGACTGGCCGCAATGGATGGACGGATCTGGGTGGAAGACGAGCCGGAGCGTTCCATCGGTTTCACGGACGTCGCCGAGCGGGTCTACTGGCATGCCTTCGAGGAGCATGCCGACCTCGTCGAACCGGGCCTCGAGGCCACCCGATACTTCCGGATCCCCAACATCTACCACCAGCCCGAGCGGGACGGCCGATTCTCGGTCTACCCGACGTGGCCCAACGGGGTGGCAGCCTGCGTAGTCGAAGTAGATCCGGATACGGGCGCGGTGACCATACTCCGCTACTGCATGGTCGAGGACGCCGGCACGATTATCAACCCGCTGCTCGCCGACGCCACCATGCACGGCGGGATCGCGCAGGGATTGGGGAGTGCGCTGTACGAGCAGGTCCGCTACGACGACAACGGGCAACTGGTCACCGCCACCCTCATGGACTACACGATTCCCACCGCCGTGGAACTCCCCCGGTTCGACCTCCGGCACCGTCACACCCCGTCGCCGTTCACACCGCTCGGCGCCAAAGGGGTGGGGGAGTCGGGCCTGGGAGCGTCTCTCGGCGCGGTGTGCAACGCCATCGAGAACGCCGTTCCCGACCTCCCCGTATGGTTCGAGGAGCTGCCGCTGACCCCCGAACGGGTCTGGAACGGAATCAGGGAGGCGCAGGATCGATCACCGGGGGAACAACGAGCGTGAACCCCTCCACTCCCCCCACTCACGTAGGTCGGCGTTACCCGGGACGTACCAACCGGACCCTGGTGGCCGGCCGGGGAAAGTACGTGGACGACATAAGGCCCGGTGGCGATGTGAGCTACATGGCCGTCCTCCGGAGCCCGCACGCCCACGCCGCTATCCGATCCATCGACACGTCACGGGCGGAGGCGCTTCCCGGGGTGCTGGCAGTGGTCACGGGATCGGAGATCGCGGAGCGAACCAATCCCATACCCCAGGGATGGGACACGGCGGCGGTAGGAGCCCAGCAGGTCCGGTGGTTCGCGCTGTGTGTCGACCGGGCCCGCTATGTGGGGGAGGCAGTGGCCGCGGTGGTGGCCGAGACGAAACACATCGCCAACCTGGCAATGGGTCACATCGACGTCGACTACGAGCCCCTTCGGGCCGCCACCGACGTGCGAACCGCTCTCGAGCCGGGCGCTCCGCTCGTCGAGCCCTCCTGGGGAACCAACGTTCTGGTGCGGCGTGACCTGAAGGTTGGTGATGCCGAGGGTGCGCTCGCCGGAGCGCACGGCGTAGTTGAAACCGAGATCGTGAGCCATCGTGGAACCGGTGTTCCGATCGAACCGCGCGGCCTGCTGGCGTCCTTCGACCGCAAGCGAGAGATCCTCACTCTGTGGGACTCCACCCAGAATCCTCACCCGCTTCGTGTGTATCTCTCCCAGACCCTGGGGGTTCCGGAATCCCGCATCCGGGTCATCCAACCCCAGGTGGGTGGGGCTTTCGGGCTGAAGCAGCCCACCTTCCAGGAGGAACCACTCATCGCCTACCTGGCTCTCAAGCTCCGCCGCTCGATCAAGTGGATCGAGTCACGGGACGAGAACCTCTCGTCCATCGGCCACGCCCGTGAGATGACGGCCCGGGTCAGGGCCGGATACGACGATCGGGGAGTCGTGACCGGCATCGACGTGAGGATCGTCGCCGACGTGGGTGCCCCCACCAGCCTGGTCGGGTGGGGTATGACCTTCGCGGCAAGCGGCCTGATCCCCGGCCCCTACCGGATTCCGAACACCCGGGTGAGGCTGACCACGGTGGTTACCAACAAGACACCGTGGAACTCCTACCGGGGGTTCGGCAAGGATGTCGCCAACCTCTGGCTGGAGAGGGTGATGGACGAGGTGGCGCGGGAGACCGGCCTCGACCGGGGCGAGGTGCGGATGCGCAACTTCCTGCGGTCGGAGGAGTTCCCGTTCGCGCGGGAGGGTGGCGGGATCATCGGCAGCGGTGACTACCACGCCACCCTCGGCGAGGCGATGGACCTCGTCGGCTACGCCGGCTTCGAGGAACGTCGCAGGGCCGAGCGGGGGAGGGGAAGGCATGTGGGGGTGGGAATCGGCTACGAACTCACACCCGAGGGATGCGCCATGCCGGGATCGGTGATGATATCCGCCTACGACGGCGCCACCGTACGAGTCGGGCCTACCGGCGAGGTGACCGTCCTCAGCGGGGTCACCTCTCCGGGCAACGGCAACGAGACGGCCCTTGCTCAGATCGCCGCGGACGGGCTCGGCTGCCGGTTCGAGGACGTGCGGGTGGTGCAGGGGGATACGGTTGTCTGCCCGTGGGGTCTCGGGAATTACAGCTCGCGCGGGGTGATCATCGGCGGCTCGGCGGTCGGCAAGGCGGCCGCCGAGTTGCGTGCCCGGCTGATGCAGGTGGCCGCCAACATGCTCGAGGTCTCACCGGAGGACCTGGAAGCAGGGGAAGGCCGTATCGGCGTCGTCGGAGCGTCCCAGCGGTCGGTCCTGATCTCGGAGGTCGCCGACGAGATGTACAGGCGTCCGTACGGGCCCGCCACCGAGAACGTCGAGCCCGGCCTGGAGGTGACCCGTTACTACCGCGCGGAGAACGTCTACCACCAGCCGGCCACCCAGGGAAGGTTCAACGCCTACCCGACGTGGCCCAGCGCGGCCGCTGCCTGCGTGGTGGCCGTGGACCCGGAGACCGGCATGATCGAAGTGCTCGACTACTACCTGGTCGAGGACGCGGGAACCATCGTGAACCCGCTTCTGGTCGACGCCAACCTGCACGGAGCCACCGCGCAGGCTCTGGGGGGCGCCCTCTACGAGGAGATCAGCTACGACGAGTCGGGCCAGATCCAGACCGCCACCCTCATGGACTACACGATCCCCACCGCGGCGGAGATGCCCAGGGTCAACGTCGCCCACAAGGTCTTCCCTTCGCCGTTCACGCCCCTCGGAACCAAGGGCGCTGGCGAGTCCGGGATGGGATGCGCGCTGGGCGCCCTGGTCAGCGCCGTCGAGGACGCTCTCCGCGACTACGACGTCCGCATCAACGAGATCCCGATGACGCCCTCGAGGGTATGGCAAGCCATCCGCCACGCCTTGGCGTAAGTGCCCTGATTCCCCGACTGACTCCTTAACCAATACCAGACCCGGGGTCCCGGGGTCCCGAGAACGCGAAAAACGCCGGGCGGGTCGCCTCCGACGGGAACCCACCCCCGGCCGCCGCCTCCTCGGCGCCGAAACGCGTCCCGCCATCCCCCTACCGGGGTCCTACGGTCGGTTGATCCCAGCCCGGCCCGGTCGGTACCCAAAACGGACCGCTTGGTGCTTTGCGGTTACCCACCATTATGCGACGGGCCTATGACAGAACCTTCTCTCCTGTCATAACACCGGCACTTCCACAACGTAACCTCAACAAAGATTCGGGACACAAGCTCCCTATTCCTCCGCCACAGACGACCGCAAGATGCCGGACACTTGACCGGCAGGGTCCGGCGGCACGAGAACGCGAGAGACGCCGCGCCTGATTGCACCGCAGGGCACTCCCCCGACCACCACCTCCTAGGAGGGTGCTGAACAATGACGATTGCTCGGGCCTGCCACCCGCCGACCCAGGCATTTTGTCGGCGATTGGCAGGCCGCTGGAGGATTGCTCAGTACCCTCCTAGGTTCCCCGGGCGCGTCCCACCTTCCACCGGAGGTGGTTTGGCTGACGCGAGAATGATCCCAGCCCGGGTCTCGCCGGTACCGCGCAAGGACCGCTGGTGCTCGCGGCGGCCCACCAGTATGCGGCCGGAGTGTGACACGGACGACCCCCCTCGCGCCGCTACGGTCCGGCTTCCGGGGACCTACGGACCACCCGAGCATGGCGCTCCCGGAACTAGCTGGTCCTGGAACAGCTTCAAGCGGGCGCCCTGGGCCACCCGGAGGGTGTCCGGCACCGACGCGGCCGGTTCGATGGATGGAGGACGGGCTGGTACCGGGGATTGTATGCTGCTGTGCGAACCCTGTCTACGGGGTCCATCAGCACCCTCCCGGGAGAGAATCGATGCTGCACAGAGATCTGCGCGGGTTCCTGAGCTACCTGTCCGACCGGGGCGAACTGGCCCACCTTCCCGGTCCGGTCGACCCCCTGTACGAGATAGCCGCCTACATCCGCAAGAGTTCCGACCTGCTCGGGCCGGCATTCCTGTTCGACGAAGCCAAGGGAAGCGACATGAGGGTGGCGGCCGGGGTGTTCTGCTCGCCCTCCAAGGCCGTACACGCTCTGCGCGCTTCAGGACCGAGCGAGGCGCTCGAAGTGTTCATCAACGGTCTCGAGAACCCGATCCCTCCGGTGCTGGTGGACGACGGACCGTGCCAGGAGATCGTCGTCACCGGCGACGACATCGACCTGACCTCTCTCCCGATCCCCACATACTCCAAGCAGGATCCCGGCCCCTTCATCACGGTCGGGGTCGAGATAGCCAGAGACCCGATAAGCGGGGACCGGAACGCGGGTATCTACCGGATGCAACTTTACGGACCCACGGAAATGGGCATAGCCGTCAGCCCATACTCGGATTTCGACGCGATCCGGGTCCACGCCGAGGAGCTCGGGCAGCGCCTGGAGGTGGCGGTCGCTATCGGTGTTGACCCCGTCATCCAGCTGGCGACCCAGGCTCGGGTGCCCTTCGGTGTGGACGAGCTCGCCATTGCGGGCGGGCTGCACGGATCACCCGTCGAACTGGTCAAGTGCCGGACGATCGATCTGGAGGTGCCGGCCACGTCCGAGTTGGTCATCGAGGGATACCTAGAACCTCACGTACGCCGTGAGGAGGGACCGTTCGGGGAGATGACCGGATACGTAGGACCCGGGGGGCCGGAGCCGGTGTTCACCTGCACCGCGATCACCTCCCGCACCGACCCTATCTACCAGGCCGGTCTGACCGGCATCCCGGTGACCGAGAACCATGTAATGAAGCTGCTACCGATGGAGGCCAACCTGCTCACCGCCATGCGGCAGGTGTACCCGGACATCACCGGCGTCCATTACGCACCGGAGGGGGGCGCCGAATTCCTCGCGGTCATCAGCATGAAGCAGCGGTATGTCAACCAGGCGAAGAACGTGTTGCTGACCGCCCTCGGGAGCGTCGCCCACCCGAAGGTGGTGATCGTGGTGGACGACGACATCGACATCTACGACACGGCGAAGGTCTGGTGGGCGGTCCTGACCCGGTCCCAGCCGGCCGAGGATGTGATCATCATCCCGCGGGCGGCGGGTGGCCAGTTGGATCCGTCCGCCCCCAGCAAGTTCGGTTCGTCGCTGATGGGGATCGACGCCACCATCCCCTACGGCGCCGATTTCGCGGAGGTCGTGGAGATTCCGGGGGTCGACGACGTGCCGGACTGGTCGCAGTGGCTCGGAATGCGGTGAACGACCCGCATGCGCATCGTCGTGGAATGGAGCGCCCGGCCGCGCGGGCTAGCTTTACATTTGACGTGAGTTCGTTACGAGTCCCGACTTGTCGCGATCCGGGGAGGCAGGGCAGCAGGATGAGAACCCGAGACGTCCGGAGAGTGGAGTGATGGTCACCGGCAATGGCAACGCGCACGCGATAGACGTGCGGGACGTGACCAAGAGCTTCGGCGCCGACGCCGACGCGGTAGTGGCGGTGAAGGACATCTCCTTCTCGGTCGGGAACAACGAGTTCGTCTCGATCGTCGGTCCGTCGGGTTGCGGTAAGTCGACCATGCTCCGGCTCATAGCCGATCTGCTGCCGCCGTCCTCCGGCTCGATCAGCGTGGCCGGCCAGACCGCCCGGGAGGCGAGGCTGGCCCGGGCTATCGGCGTCGTCTTCCAGAATCCCGTCCTGTACGCGTGGCGATCGGTGAGGCGCAACGTCGAGCTCCCCCTGGAGGTGATGGGGGTCGGCCGCAACGAGCGCCGCCGGCGTTCAGGAGAGATGCTGGAGCTGGTGGCGCTCCAGGACTTCGCCCGCAAGAATCCCTGGCAGCTCTCCGGAGGTATGCAGCAGCGGGTTTCGATCGCCCGTGCGCTTTCCTTCAACCCCGACATCCTCCTGATGGACGAACCCTTCGGCGCCCTCGACGAGATCACGAGGGAACGCATGAACGCCGAACTGCAGCGGATCTGGGAGACCACCCACACCACCATCCTGTTCATCACCCACTCCATACCCGAAGCCGTGTTCCTCTCAAACCGGGTGCTCGTCATGAGCCCCCGGCCCGGCCGGATAGTCCTCGACCGGCGGATCGACCTCCCACATCCGAGGAATGAGCTGACCCGGGAGGACGACCGGTTCTTTCACCTCATCAACGAGATCAGAGCCGGGCTCCGGGAGTAGCCGGGCAAGAGTTGGCGCGGGTCGGACCCCGGCCGTCAGGCCTCCCGCATCGCTGCGACGGTGCGCTCCCAGCGGGACACGACGTCGTCCCTGCGGGGAAGCTCGAAGCGGATACCGGACGTGAGGGTGGCGTAGCCGACCGCGTCGCTGAGCGCCTTCGTCACGCGGCAGGCGAAGTAGTCGAGCGACTTCGAGCCGACCCGAAGATCGGCTGTCCCGGTGACCTCGAGTTCTATGTAGTGGCTGGCCCCGCCGTGCACCAGCGCCAGGGTTCCCTTCGACGTACGGCGCAGGTTGTTGCCGGTGGTCGTGCCCTTCCACAGGGCGATCCTCACCTCGCCGGGACGGGTGGCCAGCAACTCGCCGGCGCTCAGCATGGCGAGATGGGGCCATCCGCTGTCGCTGACCGTCAGGAGCAGGATCGTTTCGCCGACCTTGCTGTCGAGGTCCTTCCCGTCCAGCAGGTTCAGCAACTCGGGGCTTAGTTCGGAGCCTTCAATCCGTGACATCTCGCCTCCTTGGTCTCATCACGATCATCGTGTTTCCGGTGCGGCCCTGTGCCGGGCGGCCACCCATTCGGCGGCCGTTCCGACCAGGACCGGTTGCAGCGCCCGCAGGCCCCCGACGTCGGTCACGCCGGTCAACACCATCGCCACCCTGAGCTCCTCGAGCACGAGCCGACCCTCGGCGACGACCGCCTCGGGACCGTCGAGGGCCGCCCTGATGAACGGTCCGCCCATCCCGACCAGCGTCGCCCCCAGCGCGAGCGCCTTGGCGGCGTGGAGACCGTTGCGCACCCCCCCGGTGGCGATCAGCGGCAGTCCCGCCGGGCCAGCTTCGAGAACCGAAAGCACCGTTGGGACTCCCCAGTCGGCGAACGTCCTCCCGATCCTCACCCCGGTCGGGTCGTCCATCGCCCGTGCCCGCATGGCCTCGATCCGGGCGAAGCTGGTACCGCCGGCGCCTCCCACATCGAGGGCTGCCACCCCGAGTTGTGCCAGCTTGCCGGCCGTTTCCCCGGCCATGCCGGCCCCCGTCTCCTTGGCGATGACAGGAACCGGTGACCATCGCACGGCACTGGCAATTCCGCCCGGCAACCCTTCCATTCCCCGGTCGCCCTCGGGCTGGATTAGTTCCTCGACGGCGTTGAGATGGACGGCTAACGCGTCCGCTTCGATCATCGACACTGCGTGTTCCAGTTCGGCGCGTCCCAGCGGTGATTGGTCCTTCTGCTTGACGAGTTGGCTCATCCCGATGTTGCCGATGAGGAAGGAATCCGGTGCATGGTCGCGCACCACCGAGTAGGTACTAACCAGCTTCGGGTCCACCAGCGCGGCCCGCTGGCTCCCCGTGCCGATCGCCAGGCCGAGTTCGGTCGCGGCCAGCGCCAGGTTGCGGTTGACCTCGAGCGCCTGGGCATGCCCTCCGGTCATCCCGCTGATCACCAGAGGGGTGGGTAGCGTTCGACCGAGGAACTCGACCGAGAGGTCCACCTCGGCCGGGCCGATGTCGGGTACCGACTCGGGTACCAGGTGGACATCCTCCCACAGTGGGGACCGGGAGTTCTGAGAACCTTCCGAGAGCGCCAGTTCCAGGTGTTCGCGCTTGCGGTTCTCGATGATGCTCACTTGTTTCTCTCCGGATGCCGGTCAGATGCATCAGCATGCCCGCGCCCTGATGATCGGTGACCATCTTACGGCCGCTCGGCAGGTTCGCCCGTCTTGCCTGCCGGCCCCGGAGGCTCGAACCTCCCCGGGTGGGTCAATGCCCGATGCACTAGGAGGGTGCTGAGCAATCCACCAGCGGCCTGCCAACCGCCGGCAAAATGCCTGGGCCGGCGGGCGGCAGGCCCGAGCAATCGTCATTG